>Ga0209456_10001406_pt1 | contig 11710 bp, 11 predicted proteins | sample COG_11_FD_184755 | JGI IMG/M metagenome (GOLD analysis project Ga0209456, IMG submission 184755) | Pelagic marine sediment microbial communities from the LTER site Helgoland, North Sea, for post-phytoplankton bloom and carbon turnover... | ecosystem: Environmental > Aquatic > Marine > Neritic...
CTAAACTTAATAAATGAATTTTACTATTAAGAATATATTTTTTAGGTTTAAAACTTCACTTTAATCTTCATAATCTCCGCAAATCACGGAATGAAGAATCACATTAATTTCACCACTTAATCCTGTACCTATTGTGTACTGACCTGGAGCTACTGTCGGTTTATTATTATTCGGATTTGATGGGACAGGATCGACACCAGCATAGGTGTGAATTTCGTTTATTTCATATCCGTCATTAATATTGTAGTCAACGGAAACGGTACCACCACTGTAATTCACTTCTGCAGTACCTACTAAGGTGCCCTTACTCAAATCACACTGGCCAGCTCCTGCGTAAATATCGAAAATGTAAGTTCCTTCACCAGGCAGTTTCACTGTCCATCCCCAACGGTTGAATTTATAATCTTCCATATCTATAAAGCAAGTATTCTCCCCATCATCAGCAGTCTGTGCTCTTCCAAAAGCTGTTTCGCAAGAAGGTTCTGGTTCGCATTCTAATGGGTAAGGAATAATAATACTTTGCTTCGTATTATCTGTCGGAATCAGGATAATGGCAAGATTTTGACCAGCAACTGGTTCAAAACCATCACCAGCCGCAATAGCCGCATCAACAATTTCCTGTCCTTTAACAACATCATTGGGATCTGTCGTAAGCCAATTACCTATTGGATTGGTTAAGTAAGTACAACTTACACAATTCGCATCATCGATAAGTTCCCAAATAGCCCACTGTATGTGTCCGTAAGTATATCCCTGACTAATGAAATCTTGATTAAGTATCCAATTGACCAAATCAAAATTTCCTGGATTTTCAAAATCCCCTAAAGGGAAATTCCCATAACTTGAATAAACATTTGCTTCAATATCGCAATCTTCATTAGCATTAAGAGTCTTATCAACATCTACGCACCATGTCGGAATATCGAAACCAGCTAAATCTCCGAATGCAATGTCTACTAAGAAATAAGATTCAGTACCCGGCTTAGTAGTTGGACAAAATTCTACTAATTCTGGAAGTGTCGGGGTTAGATTTACATAGCAATCCTCGTCCGATGAACTACTTCCTTTGCCCTCAACAGAGTTAAGGCCATCATCACCCAAGGGCTCAGTTTGGCAAGAAAAAAAAGCCAGGGTAATGGTTAATAATAGTGGGATGATTTTTTTCATTTTTTTTGTTTTAAGGTTATTTTTTCATCTAAATACAAAGGTATAAAACAGAGGTGTTTGACCAAAGTAAAGCGATAGAATGCATTTGAAATCGATGAAAGACCCTGGGATAATAAAAAGATTACGAAATGAACGGATAATCAAAAGACCCTTGTAATAATTTAATTTATAGTCAAATTAAATAAACCGGTAATAAAATGAATCACTAGTTACTTCCCGATACAAAAATTCGCAAAAATATTTCCTAAAAGGTCATCGCTAGTGATCTCGCCGGTAATCTCACCAAAATGATAGAGCGCCTGTCTGATGTCAATTGCCAGAAGATCACCGGATAAGCCTTCCTGCAGTCCCAGCTGCACTTTTTTTATCTCCTCAAGGGCTTTTAGCAGAGCATCATAATGCCTGCTATTGGTAATAATAGTCTCATTATTTCTTAGGACCCCTGCATTGACATCATTTAATAGCTTCGTTTTCAACTCTTCTATTCCAAGTCCGGTTTTAGCAGAGAGCAATTGGTATTCCATTTTGTCCTTGTCGTTGAATAATTCACTCAGTTTGTCCTCTAAGCTAATTATTTTGGCTGAAGGAAGAAGGTCTGTTTTATTAATAAGCGCAATTAATGGTTTTAAAGGATATTTAGTTCTTATCTTTTTTAGTTCATCATAAAACCTGGCTTCATGATCCAGGACATCCGGAGCTGATATAAGGAATAATACAACTTCTGCTTTTTCCATTTTCTCATAGGTCCTTTCAATACCTATGCGTTCTACTTTATCCTGAGTTTCTCTTATCCCGGCAGTATCTATAAACCGAAATCCAATGCCTCCAATCGTGATCTCATCTTCTATGGTATCTCTGGTTGTGCCAGCAATTTCTGATACAATGGCGCGCTCCTCATTTAACAGTGCGTTTAGGAGGGTAGATTTACCCACATTGGGTTCCCCTACAATGGCTATGGGGATCCCGCTTTTTATAACATTTCCCAGGGCAAAGGAATCTACCAGTCCCTTAAGAACGCTTTCAATTCTGCTTAGTAAAGCCTGGAATTCTTTTCTGTCTGCAAATTCAACATCCTCTTCAGCAAAATCTAATTCCAATTCAATTAAGGAGGCAAAGTTTAAAAGTTCTTCTCTAAGGAGTTTAATTTCATTGCTGAAACCTCCCCGCATCTGTTGCATGGCAATTTTGTGAGATGCCTCGTTTTCGCTGGATATGAGATCAGCCACTGCCTCAGCCTGGCTCAGATCCATTTTACCGTTTAAAAACGCTCGTAAAGTAAATTCTCCCGCATTGGCCATGCGGCAGCCATTCCTGATGAATAATTGTATTATTTGTTGCTGAATGTATATAGATCCATGACACGAAATTTCAACTACATTCTCTCCTGTATAACTGTTTGGTCCTTTAAAAACTGATACCAGCACTTTATCTATCGTAGTATCTCCATCCAAAATATAGCCTAAATGGATGGTATGCGTATTTACTTTTTTTAAATCTTTATTGCCAACAGACCTGAATAATTTTGAAACCAAAGAAATCGCTTCTCTACCGGATAAGCGAATAACCGCTATAGCACCTGCACCAGATGGTGTGGCTAACGCAATTATAGTATCCTCTGGAATCATAGAGATATTTTTTGCAAAAATAGGCAAAAGCCTGCTATCCATTATAATAGATTTATATAGGCATCATATTAGAAAACCTAATGAATTACTCATTATAAAATGGGGTTATCAAAAGATTACCTTTCTAAAAATCCAAATATCCCTAAAATATTGTGTAACATTTCATGAAAAATCACGTCTTATATATAACATCATCAAAATCAATCAAAAAATGGAAGTTCTCAATCAAACATCAATGCGCACCGACAGGCAACTGCTTGTTATTACGCACCTTACGCAATTATTAAATTATGTAATTGGATTTGGGGGTTTAATTACACCCTTAATTTTATGGCTGACTTCAAAGAATACTGTTGATGGAATGGATGAACATGGAAAAGCTGTTCTTAATCTGCAATTAAGTTTATTGCTATATATTGTATTGAGTATTCCGGCCATTCTATTATTGGGTCTCGGTATACTTACATTGATAGGGGCAGGCATTCTAGGTTTTGTATTACCAATAGTAAATGCCGTTAGGGCCAGTAATGGCGAGTCACCAAGTTATTTTATGACCATAAACTTTTTAGCATAAATAAATAGAATAAAAACAAAAAACCCAATCCGAGTAGATTGGGTTTTTTTATTATATACCGATTTCTGGAAACAAATCCATTTAATCCGTTATTACATTACTTCCCCGCGACAAAATTCTCCACCATTAAGGCTGGAACCTCCTTCAATGGTAAAATCGCCATAGGTATAGCCAAGAATGTTGGGTTCTGAACAACTGGTATCAATGGTAGTATTATGTATACCTTTAACGGAAATATGGATTTCTCCACCCAGTGTGTTGTTACCATCAAAACCATCAAGGTTAAATAATTCTCCGGGGCTAAGTTTTGCCCTATAAATTTCTTTTTTACCTTTTGTACCTGTAATACTAATTATGGCGTCTTCAGCACCATTATATCGAAGATCCAGTCGGGTAACATTTCCACTGCAGTCACAACTTACAGCTTGGTCGGACCCATCTTCATTGGAAACGCTATTTGGACATTCCCCTAATGAATCTCCATGGTCTAAGTGAGCCTGAATAGCCTCTGGTGGCAGATACAAGGTTATGAAGTTCCAGTCATTACCAATGTTGAGTTTATGGCAAATGTATTGAAATTCCTTTTTTTTAGATTTCGAATAAACCGCATTTAAGGTTTCATTGCTTTGATCTAAATCATCAATCTGACAAGAGAACAAAAGGACAAAACTGAAAAGGTAGTAGAGATTTTTTTTCATAATGTAGGTAGATTTGGGTTAAATTGTAATATTCATAGCAAGAAACGCTTGTAAAAGCAATGGGATTGGGGACATCCGTCAAACAGCCGAAAAATTTGTTAAAACGAATAAAACAACGTATTTCCATATAGAAATAGGCTGCTAAAATTTAGGAGTGAAGATTTTTACCTTATTTAAGTGAAACCAAGTTTACCTTGTTCCTGATTGCTATAATAGCTTAATTATTAAGCATCACCGGCATTACCAGCATAGTTACCATTTCACCCTCGTCAAGGGCATCAATTGGCGTTAATATTCCCGCTCTGTTTGGAAGACTCATTTCCAAACATATTTCTTCTGAGGTCAGATTTCCGAGCATCTCAACTAAAAAACGGGAATTAAACCCAATTTGCATGTCGTCTCCCTGATAGGAACAGGTTAGCCTTTCTTCCGCTTTATTACTGTAATCAATATCTTCAGCAGAAATATTCAGTTCGGCTCCGGCAATTTTAAGACGTATTTGGTGTGTAGTTTTGTTAGAGAAAATTGAAACCCGCCTTACTGAACTCAGGATTTGATTTCTGGAGATAGTTAATTTATTTGGATTCTCTTTTGGAATTACAGCCTCGTAATTTGGATATTTTCCATCTATAAGACGGCAAATTAGTTCTGTATTGTCAAAACTAAATTTGGCATTACTATCGTTGTACTCTATTTTCACCATTTCCTCACTGCCCGCAAGGATACCTTTTAACAGGTTTAATGGTTTTTTAGGCATTATAAATTCAGCTACTTCAGAAGCTTTAACATCGTTACGCTGGTATTTTACCAATTTATGGGCATCTGTAGCCACAAAAATTAAATGCTCAGATGAGAATTGAAAAAATACCCCACTCATTACCGGTCTTAAATCATCGTTACCAGCAGCAAAAATTGTTTTATTTATAGCATTGGCAAGAATATCTCCCATGATGTCGGTAGCACTGGGATTTGCAAGTTCAACAGCCTTAGGGAATTCTGCTCCATCTGCATAAGCCAGTGCATATTTACCGTGATTAGAACTGATCTCTACCGTATTGTTATCTTCCACGACGAATGTCAGCGGCTGTTCCGGAAAAGTTTTTAAAGTATCTAGTAAAAGTCTTGCTGGCACTGCTATTGTGCCTTCTGAATCAGAATCAACCTCAAGAACAGAACTCATTGTGGTCTCCAGATCGGAGGCAGAGACCGTGAGTTTGTTCTTACTTAGTACAAATAAGAAATTATCAAGAATTGGTAAAGTATTACTGTTATTAATAACCCCACCCAAAACCTGAAGTTGCTTTAATAAATACGTACTGGATACTATAAATTTCATTCGTTATTTATGCTTTTTTTGATTGATTCCTTTCTTCAACAATTTGTGATGTTATTGGATGGAATCCAATTAAACAAATATATCCTAAATGTCCTATTGTATAAAACAAACTTATTAACACTTAGGCGGTGTATTTTCTCTTTCTGAAAGTGTTAAAAACCAAACCGAAAAAGATCACAAGTATTACGGGAATACCAACGTTAATCAATTGCCACTTTGTTTTTTGTTCAGCTATTTTTTCGGGATCTAACACTGCGATTCTTACTTTCTTATTTCTAATGTTTATAAGTCCGGTATCATCAAGTAGATAATTGATGCTATTCACCAAAAATTCCTTGTTTCCATAAAAATTATTGGTCCATTTGTCATATCCCAACTCAAGTGGTCTGTTGTTACTAATTTGGTTTTTTATTACATCTCCATCTGCAACTACCAGAATCTTATTTTCATTCCCTTTGAGTTTAGTACCCTCTAGTTTTACAGGAACAATTCTATTAGTAAATGCGGAATTAAACTCACCTTCAATAAGAATTGCCACAGGCTTATTACCGTCGTTGTAATTTTCTTTATTCGGAGGTGTGTTGATTATATCTAAACTTATCAATTTTGGGGTACCTTCAGGCCTGGAAAGTGGTGAACTCGAATAAAGTATGGTCTTGCGATATGAATTTGAAATAGTATCGATACTATTTGCAAATTGAAAGCGAATAGCCTCCAGATTATTGTTAATAGGGTGGTTATTGGGTGAGAAAACCATGGGATTGTAAAACCACGGTACCGGATTATATTGAGAGTTATTCCCTTCACCTGTAGCCAATACTATTTGAGTAAAATATAGATCATTAAGAAGCACTGGATTTATCCTGAATCCATATTTGAAGAAAAAATCATTCAGGTTGAGGTCTCTTGGAAATGCCATAGAACTGCCTTCAGCATTAAATAGACTGTCTAATTCTATGGCTACCTGATCTATTAACCAAATAGATTTACCGCCATTTACGATAAACTGATCTAATACATATTTTTCTTTAGCGGTAAATGCCTCCGTAGGTTTAGCAATCAGAGCCAGATCGTATTCCTTCAATTGATTCAATACTTTTTGCGCATTTTTTTCGACCGAATCCAGGGTAATCGCGCCTATGTTGTAGTAATCCCTTATTGTGGTAAGATAGTCTGCCAAATAAATATCTTGTAATTCTCCATTGCCCTTTATTACGGCAACTCTCTTTTTTGTTTTAATGGTCAGTTTGGTAAAAGCATCTGCAAAGGCATATTCTAAATTTTGTACAGAATTATTCACCCGCTCTTCTGAAGATGCTCCCAATTTATTTTTCAAAAGAGGAACTTTAATAGTTTTATTATTGTAGTTGACCATTGCCCAGGGAAAGATAATCTCTTGCGATACTCTTCCGTTTTCTTCAACTGTAACATTTGCTGGCGTAAGTCCCAGACTTTGTAATTCAGTTATGGTGGCTTCGGCCTGAGTATTATCTGAGAGGGGATCTATAAAATTATATTTTACATTATCGTTCTTTGCGGCAAATTCCTCCAGAATCTGTTTAGCTTCCGCCTTCAGCTTTGCAAATTCGGACGGTAACTCCCCATCCAGGAGCACATCAATTATAACAGGGGAATTAAAAACTGAAACGGCTTCTATTGCCTGCTCAGACAGGGTGTATCGTTTATCTTCAGTAAGATCTATCCTTGTATAGAATAAACTCGCACCTACATTAAGCAATATAAATACAAGCAAGGCCAAACCATTGGTAAGTAACTTATTTCGCTTCATTACCTGGAATGATTTTTTAATTGGACAATTGCAAAAAATAGAAAAAGCACAGACAAACTGAAGAAATAAATTAAATCCCTGCTGCCCAAAACGCCTCTTGAAATTCCTTCAAAATGAGATTTCATTCCTAATGTTATTACAAATTGAGCGATATCACCATCAGTAAAAAGTGTTGAAACTGCTTCAAATCCATAATAGAACATAAAACAAATGACCAAGGCAAGGATAAAAGCTACAATTTGATTTTCGGTTAATGTGGATGTGAAAATTCCAATAGCTGTGTAGCTCATGGCTAGGAAAAAAAGTCCAAAATATGACCCATAAATAACTCCCCAATCCAAATTGCCCTGCGGTATGCCCAATTGCGAAATACAAATACTATAAAGGAAAGTTGGAATTAGTGCAATTACCACAAGGAATACTGCCCCAAAAAACTTACCATATACAGTTTGTCCTATACTCAATGGTTTTATAAAAAGTAATTCCAGTGTGCCAGTTTTCTTTTCCTCGGAAAAGCTCTTCATTGTTACTGCAGGAATTAGGAATAAAAACACCCAGGGAGTTAAAAGAAAAAATTTACTCAAATCGGCAAAACCGTATTCAAATATGTTAAAGTCACCTTTAAACACCCATAAAAACAATCCGTTGAGTACCAGGAAAAAGCCAATAATCAAATATCCAACCGGTGTGGTAAAGAATGAAAATACTTCTCTTTTAAAAACGGCAAACATATGTTTATTTTACTGATTTAATTCTGTTCACACTCCACGCCTCGGGTTTATCTTTAAACAGTAATTTCGTTTTTCCCCAAACATTTTTAAAAAATTCAGATTTTCTATAAGCATCCAGGCTTTCTTCTTTTTCCCAGTGACTGTAGGTAAAGAAAATATTTGGCTGCACTCTGTCCTGGTAAAGTTCAAGGGAAAGACAGCCTTCAAAATTTCGAATAATGTCTTTGGTTTCTTCAAAAATTTGCTCAAAACTAGCAATATTTTCTCTTTTTAAAGTCAACTTTACGATGCGTATCAACATTTATAAAAAGTTTATTATAATGGTATCTCTATAATCTAAACCCAATAGGGTAGAGGCACTCCCAACGGTATTCAAATCACTCTTATAGATAGCCAGTTCTAAGTAGTCTGAAGAATTAAAAAGGGCCAATAAATCTCCCGGACCCTTACGCTGGTTTTTTCCAAGGTCGAAATTTATTATGTCGCTATACCTGTTATGGATTTGACTGATTTTTCTATTCCTTGCGTTAATTTCAAATTTTCTCCCGTTTCTGTAGGCTTCAAACAGGCTTTTTTGAATATTGGTTATTACATTTCCATAATTGTCGATATAAATAACGCTTCCAACTATTGTTTTGCCCTCATTCGTTATTCTTGGAGCGAATTCTTTAAGTTCTTTAAGTTCTTCAAATGATTTACCAACAACCTCCAGCTTTCCTCCACGAACAATATGGCATGCAACTTTAACAAATATATCAAGTACAGGAAAGGACCCAATCACCGGGTTTGGAATATTAATTTCAACAACTTTTTCCGGTTCAATCTCCGATGTGATCAGACTTATTACCCCGTTATTGGCACTAATGAAATAATGATTATCAACCAGAACAGCAATGTGCTGGTTTTCAATAGTAGGTTCAGAATCTACCCCAACAATATGAATGGTTCCTTCCGGGAAAGCTTTATAAGAATTTTTAAGAATATAAGCGCATTCCTGAATATTAAAAGGGCTTATGGTGTGTGTGATATCAACAATTTTTGCATCCGAAAGCTCTTTATAAATAGTCCCCTTAAGGGCCCCTACAAAATGGTCTTTATATCCAAAATCTGTAGTTAAAGTGATGATTGCCATGCAGCACTGTTGATATTTTTTTAACTATTCAAACCGATTTTTACTTAAGTTTGTTTGACAAAATTACATGAAAAAAACAGCCTACAGAAATTTATCTCACAGTACACAACAATTAAATAAATCTATTCTTTGAACGAACTTAACTTAGAACTTACCGCAATTAGTCCAAGGGAATTCTTTGGACATCAAAACGAAAACATTAATCTATTAAAAAAGCATTTTCCCAAGTTAAAAATAGTAGCCAGGGGTAGCAAAATTACCGTTTTTGGTGATAAACCCCTGCTGGATGAGTTTGACAAACGATTTCATATGCTTACGGCTCATTTTACCAAATACAATACTCTGAACGAAAATGTAATTGAAAGGGTGTTGACCAGCAATGATAAAGGAGAATATGAATCTTCAGATAGCAGTGGAGATATTATTGTTCATGGTGTTAATGGCCGATATATTAAAGCAATTACAGCCAACCAAAGAAAATTGGTTGATTCTACTGAAAAAAATGATCTGGTTTTTGCCATAGGTCCTGCAGGTACTGGTAAAACTTATACCGGAGTGGCATTGGCGGTAAGGGCATTAAAAAATAAAGAGGTTAAAAGAATTATCTTAACGCGGCCTGCAGTTGAGGCCGGAGAAAATCTCGGATTTTTACCTGGTGACCTGAAGGAAAAACTGGATCCTTATATGCAGCCACTTTATGACGCGTTGAGGGATATGATACCTGGTGAAAAGCTTATTCATTATATTGAAAACGGTACCATACAGATTGCCCCCTTAGCTTTTATGCGGGGACGAACTTTGGATCACGCATTTGTAATTTTAGACGAGGCTCAAAATACATCACATGCTCAAATGAAAATGTTCCTTACCCGTATGGGGAAGAATGCCAAATTTTTGATTACTGGTGATCCCGGACAAATAGATTTGCCAAGAAGGGTAATCTCCGGCCTCAAAGAAGCACTATTAATTCTTAAAAGTGTTCCGGGGATTCAAATGATATATTTAGATGATAAGGATGTAATACGCCATAAACTTGTAAAGAAAGTTATAGATGCTTATAAGAAGATTGAGCATCAAAACTAAAAGAGACGTATGGCTGAGACAATCATGACTACTAATTTTAATTTTCCCAACCAGATAGGCGTATATAAGGGAAAAGTAAGGGAAGTATATCATATCGAGAATGATATACTCATTATGATAGCAACAGATCGTTTATCTGCTTTTGATGTAGTAATGCCGAAGGGTATTCCATACAAAGGCCAGATTCTCAACCAGATTGCCACCAAAATGATGAATGCTACCTCAGACATAGTTCCTAATTGGTTAGTGGCCACTCCTGATCCAAATGTGGCCATAGGCCAGGCATGTGAACCATTTAAAGTAGAAATGGTAATCCGCGGCTATCTTTCGGGCCATGCGGCACGGGAGTACAAAGCGGGGAAAAGAACACTCTGCGGTGTAGCGATGCGCGATGGGATGATTGAAAATGACAGGTTTGATGAACCAATTATAACCCCGGCTACAAAAGCCGAAGAGGGAAACCACGATGAAGACATTTCCCGGGAAGATATCATAAAGCGTGGGATTGTTTCAGCGAAGGATTACGAAATACTCGAAAATTATACCAGGGCATTATTTAAAAGGGGCACGGAGATTGCAAAAAAACGAGGTTTGCTTCTTGTGGATACCAAATACGAATTTGGGAAAAATAAAGCAGGTGAAATTCTACTGATTGATGAAATTCATACCCCTGATTCTTCGCGCTACTTTTATTCGGAGAGATATGCGGATAGACAAAGCAGGGGAGAAGCGCAAAAGCAGCTTTCCAAGGAATTTGTACGCCAATGGCTCATAAGTAATGGTTTCCAGGGACTGGAAGGCCAGATTTTACCCGAAATGACCGATGAATATATAGAAACTGTTTCAGACCGTTATATTGAGTTGTATGAGAATATCACAGGAGAACCATTTGTAAAGGCAGATATCTCAAACATTCAAGAACGAATTGAGAAGAACGTCTTGAAGTACTTGGAAAAGTAATTATCATAATCCACATAAGTAAAATCCCCTTATGATTTCCTATTATTAATGTTGAATTAGGTAATGATAGTTCTAAATCAACACATTCATTACTCCATAGGCGATAATTAACAAGGTCTCCAAGGCAACTATATTAATCGCAAACACCTTCAACCTCAAGCATTTTTTTAAATACATGAAGATTGCCATTTACATCACTAGAAATTAACACCTTCATTTATTCTTTTAATATAATATGTAATTGTTCTTCTATTAAAGTTGTTAAATACTCCATTGAATAAATTGATAATACATTTTTCATTTCAATTTGTCTGTTAGTTATTTTTATATTGTGTTTATCTTTTAATAACTTGTTGTTGTTTTAATTCGGCAATAAGATCATTCTCCACTGCTAGTTCATTCCAATATCTTAAAATAGTTTGTTCTTTAAAAGAATATTCTGGTTTAATCCCTTTTAACAAATAATCGGCGATCATTTTAGGTTCGTTAAAACCCGAGCAGGCTCTTGCTGCTGTAGTGCCAGAACAACGAGCATTAACTTCAAAAACATAAGGTTTTCCATCTTTTAATTTGAACTCTGCATTGAAAGCTCCAAAAGGTTTAATCGCCTCCGAT
>Ga0209456_10001407_pt1 | contig 11704 bp, 14 predicted proteins | sample COG_11_FD_184755 | JGI IMG/M metagenome (GOLD analysis project Ga0209456, IMG submission 184755) | Pelagic marine sediment microbial communities from the LTER site Helgoland, North Sea, for post-phytoplankton bloom and carbon turnover... | ecosystem: Environmental > Aquatic > Marine > Neritic...
GCCGATACGGCACTCTAGGATTTCGGAGTGCGTATGATAAGCGAACTGAAGGTTGAGTTCCTTGTCTGTGTAACAAACGGACGACTTTTTATGCATGAAATTCGACGATGGCTGTCGGCCGCTGCGCTGACAATGCTATTCGCCCTGATGATCCAATCTGCCTCTGCGGATGATGCCAAAGCCTCGGACGCGAGTGCCCATATCCTGCAGGCCGAGATGGCCCTGCAACGCCAGGACTACCTCAAAGCCACGATCGAATACCGTAAGGCGGCCGAGCTCAGCAACAGCGTCGAGACTGCTCGCAAGGCCACCAAGGTAGGGTTCGCCTACCGGTTTGATGATGAGGCGCTGACGGCGGCAAAGCGCTGGGCCAAGCTCGATCCGGACAGCGACGAGGCACAGGTGTATCTCGCCCAGAGCTACTTCCGGGTTGGCGATCTGCGCAGTGCACGCCGTCATTTCCGGACGCTGGTCGAGAAAGGGCAGGAGCCTCCGGGGCACCGCCTGGTTGCTCTCGTTCAATCTCTATCCGAAGACGGCGACCCGCAAAAAGCCGACAAGCTGATGCGTGCACTGGCGAAGCCCTACAAAGACGATGCTCTGGCGCATTATGCGGTGGCTATCCTGGCGCTCGAGGCCGGGGATACCGAGTACGCGATGGAACGCGCTCGGCGATCAAGCGAGCTGGACCCGGAGAACGTCAAGCCGAAGTTGCTGTATGCCCGGGCGATGCTCATTGCGGGCGATAGCGACGAGGCTATCGAGTACACGGCACGCATCATTGGCGATGATCCGGATCCGGATCCTGACGCGCGCATGGAACTCGCCGTCATGTACATGATGGCAGGACGTGACGATGATGCCTTGAGCCAGGTGAACCAGGTGTTACTCGAGCAGTCCGGGCGTAGCGATGCACTGCGCCTCATGGCCATCATCAACTTTCGGCAGGAATACCTCGATGCCGCCTGGGACGATTTCCAGGACCTGCTTGCGACGGGCCAGTATCGTATGGACGCCCTGTATTACCTGGGCCGCATAGCCGACTACCGCGAAGAGCACGATCGGGCGATCCTCCTCTATCGCGAGGTGCGCTACGGTTCCAATGCCGTGGTTGCACAACGTCGTGCGAGCGCGTTGCTGGCGTTCGAAAAAGACGATGTCGATGAGGCAGTGGAAGTACTCGACGAGTTCGCGCAGAGTTCCCCGGCGCATGCCATCGACATGGTCGTCGCGAAAGCGCAGTTGTTCGCTTCGCTGGAACAATACGAGCGATCGCTTGAGTACTACGATCAGGCCGTCAGGTTCCGCCCTGATGACGAGAGCACGGCGTTGAGTCGGGCGGAGGCGCTGCTGCGCATGGGGAAAATTGACGAAGCGTTGGACGCCTACGCGCTTGCGGTCAAACGATGGCCGAAAAGTGCATTGTCACTCAATGCCTACGGGTACACGCTTGCGGACCGTACGGAGCGGTATGCGGAGGCCGAGAAACTGATTCGCAAAGCGCTCAAGCTCGATCCTGACAGCGCGGCGATTATTGACAGCCTCGGCTGGGTGTATTTCAAGCTGGGTCGACTGGATGAAGCGCTCGTGGAATTACAGCGAGCCTACGACAGTTTCGATGATCATGAAGTCGCCGCTCACCTGGTCGAGGTCCTCGTCGCGCTGGATCGCAGCGAGGAGGCCCTGGAGCTGCTTGTCGCCGCGGAAGAAAAGGACCCCGACAGCCAACTTCTTGAAGATGTTCGAACGCGCCTTTTCCCGGACACGCCCTGAGCGTCGGCCGAGCCGGGCCGTCGGGCTCCTGGCGAGCCTCTGCCTGCTGGCCGGGTGTGCAGCGACGCGGCAGGGCGTCGATTTGCCCGATATCAGCAATTGGGATTCGCGCAGCGCGGTTCTCGGCAGTATCCGCGAGTGGGAGTTCAAGGGACGAATCGCCGTCAAGGCGGGCGACGAAGGTTTTAACGGCAAATTCAACTGGTCGCAGCGGGACGATGCCTTCAGCGCCACGGTTGGTGGGCCGCTGGGCATGGGCACCGTGCGGATCGAGGGCGGCGGCCGTTCAGTCGTGCTCACGGACAAGGACGGGGTTGAGACCGTCCTGACCGATGCCGAGCTTGAGTTGCGAAATCGCTATGGCTGGACGATCCCGGTCGAGAGTCTGAGGTACTGGGCGCTGGGCATTCCGGACCCGACGATGGCCGCGGTGACGGAATTTGACGGCCATGGCCGACCTGTTCTGCTTAAGCAAAGCGACTGGACCGTGGAAATATCGCGCTATCGAGAGGGCGGCGGCCAGCAGATGCCGCGCATATTGTCGGTGACGAACCCCGATACGCGCGTTCGAATGGTCATCGACAAGTGGTTGTTCTTCGATCGTTGACAGCACTGAACCCTCCCCGCACAATTCCTCCGCAACGCGAATTTCATTTCCAATGGGGCGTAGCCAAGCGGTAAGGCATCGGGTTTTGATCCCGTGTATCGCAGGTTCGAATCCTGCCGCCCCAGCCATTTCACTTGCTAGTGTCAACAGGCCCTAGGGGGATATCGTGGAAGTCGGAACAATGGCGGTCTTTTCGGGCAACGCCCATCCGCAACTCGCGCAGGATATCGCCCGCTATCTCCGCATCCCGGTGTCGAAAGCCTACGTTGGGCGATTCCTGGACGGCGAGATCAACGTGGAGATTCTCGAGAATATTCGTGGACGAGAGACGTTCATCGTTCAGCCGACCAGTCCTCCTTCAGCGGAGAATCTCATGGAGCTGCTGGTCATGGTCGACGCCGCCAGGCGCGCATCGGCAGCGAGGATTACAGCGGTCATTCCGTATTTCGGTTTTGCCCGCCAGGATCGGCGTCCGAGGTCCTCTCGCGTGCCGATTACGGCAAAGCTCGTCGCCAAATTGATTGCCACGGCCGGTGTCGACCGGGTTCTGACCGTCGACCTGCATGCTGACCAGATTCAGGGTTTTTTCGACATCGCTGTCGATAATGTCTATGCCTCACCGATCCTGCTGGGCGATGCCTGGAAGAAGAAATACAGTGACATGGTCGTGGTGTCTCCCGACGTCGGCGGCGTGGTGAGAGCCCGGGCCCTGGCGAAGCGACTCGGGGATGCCGACCTCGTCATCATCGACAAGCGCCGTGCGCAGGCGAACCAGTCCGAGATCATGAACATCATCGGTGAGGTAGAAGGCAAGAACTGCGTGATGATCGATGACATGGTCGATACGGCAGGCACTCTGTGCCATGCCGCGGGAGCCTTGAAAGAGGAAGGCGCAACGACGGTCGATGCCTACATCACACACCCGGTGCTTTCCGGTCCGGCCGTTGCCCGTATCCAGGAGTCGGCGCTCGACGAGATGGTCGTGACGGACACCATTCCGCTCAACGCGGAGGCGCGGGCGTGTAAGAAGATCCGGCAGCTGTCCACAGCGGAACTGCTGGCCGAAACCATGCGCCGCATTAGCACCAACGAGTCTGTCAGCTCGCTTTACGTCGACTGATCGCCGGGCGGTCACAAGGAGGCCTGCCGGAGGCCGCTGCCGATTCGCGCTGGGGCGCGCTCCTACGGGGTGGCGGACATTTCGCTAGTAGGTTAAGATGCGCGCCCTTGCGCGGATTGGTCGCGATCCGCGTGTATTTTACCGCTTAAGTAAAATAAGCAAAATCAATCAGTTATGGAGAACAGTCATGAGTGACGACTTCGATCTGATTGCGGAGATCCGTGAGGACCAGGGGAAAGGTGCGAGCCGCCGCCTGCGTCACCAGGGAAAAGTACCCGCAATCATCTACGGTGCCGGGCGTCCGCCGCGGCCACTGGCCTTTGACCACAATAAGGTCTTGAAGCAGCTCGAGAACGAGTCGTTCTATTCGAGCATCCTGAACATCAAGGTTGGCGATAAGAGCCAGCCCGCGATCCTCAAGGATATGCAGCGCCACCCCGCCAGGCCCCGCATCATGCACATGGACTTCCAGCGCATCGTCGAGGACGAAGTGATCAAGATGAACGTCCCGCTGCACTACGTCGGCGAGGAGGTAGCGCCAGGCGTCAGGACGGGCGGCGGCAAGGTTTCGCGCCTGATGACCGAGGTCGAGATCGTGTGCCTGCCCAGGGACTTGCCGGAGTTCATCGATGTCGACGTCTCCGAGCTGGAGCTCGATGCCATGTTGAGCCTCTCAGACATCAAGCTGCCGGAAGGCGTTGAGATTCCTGCACTGGCGCAGGGTCCCGAAGCCGACCGTCCGATCGTCTCGATCCACATCATCAAGGAAGTTGTGATCGAGGAAGAGGAAGAGGTCGAGGTCGAGGAAGGCGTGGTCGCCGAAGAAGGTGCAGAAGAAGGGGAGGCTGCAGAGCCGACCGAAGACACTTCTGGCGACGAGTCCGGCGGGGAGTAATCAACAACAAGGTTGATTCGAAAAGACCGCCGCCGGGCGGTCTTTTTGTATGTCAATTCGTTTAACATTGCCACGCCATGTCCAAGAAGATCCGCATCATCGCTGGCCTCGGCAACCCCGAGGAGAGATACGAACGAACCCTGCACAACGCCGGGTTCTGGTTCGTCAATGCCTTGGCGCGCAAGTACGGTGGTCATTTCCGTTACGAGAAAAGATTCGATGTGGAATACTGCCGCATCAATTTGCACGGCGATGACGTCTGGCTGGTCAAACCGCAGAGTTTTATGAACCAGAGCGGCGGGCCGATTCGTGCCGTACTTGACTACTATCGTCTCCGCGTCACCGAGCTTCTCGTGGCGCACGATGAAATCGATCTGCCGCCGGGCACGACGCGACTGAAAAAAGGGGGCGGTCATGGCGGCCACAATGGCCTTCGCGATGTCATCCGTCATTGTGGGGCGGACTTCGTACGATTGCGCCTCGGCGTCGGGCACCCGGGCGAGAAGAGCAAGGTGACGAACTATGTGCTCAAGCGCGGTTCGAACGACACCGAATCGGCGCTCGAGAAGAATATAGACGAAGCCATCGACGTCATGCCGACGCTGCTTGAAGATGGATTGAGCGCGGCACAGAAGGCACTACACACCAAGGAGTCTGGCTGAGCAATCGTGGACGGCCTGCGCAAAAAGGAGAGCGGTCTATGAGTTTACAGCCAGTCTCCAGAGAGCAAACCTGATGGCAATTACCTGTGGCATCGTCGGCCTGCCGAATGTCGGCAAATCGACCCTGTTCAATGCGCTAACCGCTGCCGAGATCTCGGCAGAGAACTATCCGTTTTGTACGATCGATCCCAACGTCGGCGTCGTACCCGTGCCGGATCCGCGTCTCGATGTTCTTGCGGGCATCGTGAAGCCGCAGAAGGTCCTGCCGACGACCATGGAATTTGTCGATATCGCCGGACTGGTTGCGGGGGCCTCCAAAGGCGAGGGGCTCGGCAACCAGTTCCTCGCGAATATCCGCGAGACGAACGCCATCGCTCACGTCGTGCGTTGCTTCGAGAACGACGACGTCACGCACGTGACGGGCTCCATCAACCCGGTCGACGATATCGAGACGATCAACACCGAGCTGGCACTCGCCGATCTCGAATCCGTTGAAAAGCAGCTCGACAAGGCGACGCGAAATGCGAAGACCGGCCAGAAAGACGTCATTGCACACCGTGATGCGTTAGCCGGCATCAAGGCGCATCTCGACGAGGGCTTACCCATCCGCTCGATGCAGACGACGGAGCTGCAGAAAGAAATCCTGAAAAGCGTGCACCTGATCACGGCGAAGCCTGTCATGTATGTCGCCAACGTGGACGAGGACGGTTTTATCGACAACCCGCATCTCGAGGCGGTGAAGGAGTATGCGGCGAAGGAAGGTTCAGAAGTCGTCGCGATCTGTGCCGCCATCGAAGCCGAGATTGCGCTGCTTGACGATGAAGACAAAGCAGACTTTCTCGCTGACTTCGGGGCGAAGGAGCCCGGTCTGAACCGTGTTATCCGCCACGGTTACTCATTGCTCGACCTGCAGACCTTTTTTACTACGGGTCCGAAGGAAGTACGCGCCTGGACCACGAAAGTCGGCGCGACGGCGCCGCAGGCGGCAGGGGAAATCCACACGGATTTCGAAAAGGGTTTCATCCGTGCCGAAGTCATCTCTTACGACGATTTCGTCGCCGGCAACGGCGAGCAAGGCGCCAAAGAAGCGGGCCGGCTAAGGCTTGAAGGCAAGGACTACATTGTGCAGGAAGGCGACGTCATGCACTTCCGTTTCAATGTCTAGAAGATCTATTTGTTCTTGTGCATGCCGAACGACGGTAGTGACCAGTTGTAAATGATCGCGAGCGCGCGAATTGCGAATCCTGCGCTTACTGCGACGACCAGCGCGAGTTGTTCACCGAGGCCGGCCTCGTTGGCCAGCACGTAACAGACCGACGCAACGAACGCGGCCGTCGCGTATATTTCGCGGGACAAGATAAGCGGAATCTCATTGCAAATGATGTCGCGAATCATGCCGCCGGTCACAGCCGTTGTGACGCCGAGCATGATGGCAACCAGCGGGCCGGTGTCGTAGGCCAAGCAAATCTCGGTCCCGAGTGCTGCGAACAGAACCAGCCCCAAGGCGTCCATCCAGATCAGAATCCGGCGGCGTGACCCCGGTTTGTACGACGTGAAATACACGACCAGTGCCGCGATGACGGCCACCGCTATGTAACGGTTATCACTGATCCAGAACACTGGAACCCGGTTGATTATGATGTCGCGGACGGTGCCGCCACCCACGGCAGGCATCAGCGCCAGCACGCAGAAGCCGAAAATGTCCATATTCTTTCGCGATGCGGCCAGCGCACCACTGACCGCGAACGCAGCTGTGCCGGCGATCTCGAGTATGTAGACAAGACTCAGGTCCATTTGGACCGACTGTACCGGAAAACAACGGGGCTGGCGTCCGGATTGTCTTGACAGTCAGTGTTCTCACAAGGAGAATTTGCGGCCCTCATCGAGCCCTTGCGGTGGCGAGCCAATTACGGTGATGTAGCTCAGATGGTCAGAGCGGCGGACTCATAACCCGCAGGTCGGTGGTTCAATTCCACCCATCACCACCAAGCAAATGGAAAGGGCGCCCTTGCGGCGCCCTTTTTGTTTGCTCGTGTGACAGGGTGAATTCGAACCACCGAAGGTGGTTCATCCGAGCACCGCGAAGCGGTGCGACAGACGCCCGAAGGGCGAGGGCCGGAACGGCCCGTTCCATTCCACCCATCACCACCAAATGCCAAAAAGCCCCGTTAATCGAATGGTTAGCGGGGCTTTTCGATTCCGCGTTTCGGAATCGGAATGTGTCTTCCGGCAATTCCCAGACCTACGTAGCCAGTTCTTCCAACACTTCCGGGTGATCCTGGGCGACACGAAGCAGCGTCTTGGCAGCCCCCCTGGGTAAACGCCGGCCTTGTTCCCAATCCTGGATCGAATCGACCGAAACATGTAACGGGCGAGCAAATTCTTTTTGTGTCATATTGACCGAGTGACGCGCTGAAATCACCAGCAGCTGTTCGGGTGTATAGACACGACCTTTCTTCCCCGCTGTCATTTGCTTGACAGCTTTAAGAAGCTCTGTGCCTTGGGCGGACATCTTCTTTTTCCTGGTCATTGTCAATCGTCTCTTTGATGATTCTTAGTTCGTGTGCGGGAATCGTTGACCGATCACCTTTGGCGTAAATCGTCCGGAGCCAGTTCTCGCCGTTGGCGTCGGGCACCGTTATGCTGTCCGTCCAACAAGGTCATCCGAAGATTCGTCTTGGTCGCCAAGTTCGGTGATGCTGACAGAGCCAGTCGGAAAATGGGCTTTGAGTTCGAGCTCTCCTCCCATAGCCTCAATAAACCGCCGCAAGGTCGAAACAAGATGGTCGGGTCGTCGTTCCATCTTGGAAATTGCAGCCTGCTTGACGCCAAGTTCCTCGGCAAGTTGCTGCTGAGTAAACTGCAGAGCATCACGAAGCGCATGCATGGGTATCTCTGCCAGCATCTCTTTGGTCATTGCGTCAATCTTGTCACGACGCTCTTGCGACATTCTTTCACGCAGGGCTTGAAACTTCTTAGCCATTAGAATTCTCCTAGGAACACCAGTTATTGCCCAATTTCCTTCAGGTGCTCGTCGTACAAGTCATCGGCGATTGGCACCATCTTGTCATACCAACGATCATCGCCCGTCTTGCACCCGCCGATGAGCAGTATTGCGATTCGACGCGGGTCGAATGCGTACAAGACACGGTGCGGGTCACCATGATGCTGTATTCGGAGCTCTCTCATGTGTGAGTGCCTTGATCCGTTGATGCCCGAGCTATGAGGATGTGGCAACTGTGATCCGAGTTGTTCCAAAAGCTGAACCTTGGCCGCCACTGAATCCTGTTCATCCTCCGAAAGATCGTTCCACCATTCACCGAACTCGTCGGTGTACTCAACTTCGCAAGTCACTGAGAGATGACCAAATTTGAAGGTGATCTGGCACCGATCAAACATTCCATTGAGGGAATATAACTTAGAAGGAATGTGTCGTCAATGCGCAAATCGCGAGAATTCTGCTCAAAATGCGGCGCCCTTTTTCTTTACACGTGTGGCGGGGCGCTGTTGCCTACCCGGTTACGCGGAACGGACCGAATTCTCTTGTCACGTTGTCTTGCCGCCCCGTGACGGGATCGGTTGCGTCGAAATCCACTTCGGAAAAGATGTCGGAACGGAACACTTCATTGCCGTGCTCGGTGATAAGGAAATACAGATCAGGTTTGCGTTCACCGATCGAGTCGATGGAGAGAATATCGGATGCCGAAAACAGAAATTCGGCGGTGCCGTCCGTGTTAAGCGAGGCTGAGCCTAATTTATCATCGAGCAGGCGGTCGCGATCGAGCAGCGTTACCTCGTATTCAGACCCGAAAAACGGCTGGCCTTCGGCATTCTCGAACCTGGCGATGACCTTGAAAAGTTCAACAGGCATAGTTCTTAGACGACTCCTGTGGTTTGCCGCGATCTGCGTTCATGAAAGTCGACTAACGATGGTAGCAGGAAGTGCTGCATAGCAACCAGCGGTTGATTTGCCCGACTGGCAAGCTCGGCCCGTATCGTATCCGTCTTCGTAATTATCTGACATAAGCTCGTCTCCGCATCGAACCGGAGTTTCGAGAAAGCGATCTATGCACCTTTGGTCGCCACAAAATGACCACTCGTCGGAATTTTCGGCATCGACAAACTTTTGTTCGATGTCAATCACATAAATAAAACCGCCGATCCTCGACAATCGGTCTCGTTGCAATTGACCGGATACGAAATTGCATCGGGACTTGGGCTTCGATTGTCATGGCATTCAGTGTGACGAACTTCACAGTTCTGCGGTTCGCACAACAAATTGCCCGGCAAATCAGGCACAGGTCGCAGACTGAAACTCGGAGTACCGAACATAATCCGCAAGGAATTGTTGATTGACAGGTCAACCACTTATGAGAACAAGCAGAGAATTCAGAATGACTCGACAGGGCGGTTTCACGCTGCTGGAATTAATGGTGACGATAGCTATCGCGGCGATCGTTTTATCTGTTGGTGTTCCGAGTTTTCGCGGCGTGATCATGGACAACCGGTTGGTCAGCCAGGCCAATCAGATCGTCACATCAATCAAGATAGCCAGGAGTGCTGCGGTTCGTTTCCAGCGAAATGCGACTGTTTGCGCGAGCTCAAATTTTGATGCCACGACCCCCAGTTGTTCTGCGAGTAATGACTGGTCGAACGGCTGGATAGTCTGGGTCGACAAGGACCGGGATGCAACGACGGATGCGAACGAGGTCATTTCGGTTTTCGGCCCTATCCATAACGCCTCAACGCTAAACAGCGGTGCCGCAAGTTTCACGTACGATGCGCGCGGTTTTGCCACAACCGGTGGCGGGGATCTCACCTTGTGTGATAACCGCACGGCAGAAACGGGCAGGCTGATTCGCGTCAACGCTGTCGGCAGAACCAACGTTTCGCGACAAGGATGCTCCTGATGATGAACAGTAATTACAAGAGCTTTCCGCGGCCGGAAGGGTTGCGCCGGGACCGGCAATCGGGCTTCACGCTGATAGAAGTCCTGGTGTCTGTCATCGTCTTGTCGATAGGACTGGTCGGCGTCGCGGGCCTGCAGGCCGTGTCTCTGAAGAACAATCAAAGCGCTTTCATGCGATCCCAGGCTTCGGCGCTGGCTTACGATCTGGCAGATCGGATGCGGTCAAATGTTCTGACCGCCGACAGCAATCTATACGACCCGGCGACGGCGGCAACGGTAACGGGCTGCAAGACAACGGCGGGCTGCACGCCTCAGCAACTGGCACAGAACGATCTGGCCGAGTGGAATGCTGCCATCGCCACCTATTTGCCCATGGGCGAGGGTTTCGTTTGTCTCGACAGCACACCGAATGACGGTACGGCAGCCGCGAGTCCGCAGTGCGACGGTGCTGGTACTCAGCTCTCAATCAAGATTTGGTGGGACGACGATCGCGACGGCGCCATCAACGTCACACCGACCAATACAGAACGTCTCGCGATCATTGTCGAGTTGTAATGATGAATGATAAGCAAACTATCAAGAACCGCTCCAGGCAATCGGGCCTGTCACTGGTTGAAGTCCTGATCGGTATGTTGCTTGGCCTGTTCCTTGTGGGCGGAATCTTGCAGGTTTTTGCCTCGTCGAGGCAGACTTACCGCGTGCACGACGCCACCTCGAGGATGCAGGAGGGTGGCCGAATGGCTTTGGAAGTCCTTTCGAGAGACATACGCATGGCGGATTTCTGGGGTTGCGCCAGCGACGCCCTTAATGTCGTGAACAACCTGGACAGCAGCGGCACAGGTTACGTTGATTTCAAAACCGGCGGTGTCGGCGGAACCGAAGGTGCGAGCGGAGCCCCGGATACGCTGGTGCTGCGTGGTGGAGTCAACTCCGGTCTGGGCGTACAACCGCCATACGGTCCGCAGGCATCGGCGGTCATACATGTGCCACCCGGCAACGGCCTGGAGCAAGGCGACATCATATTCGTCAGCGATTGCAGCGCCGCCGATATCTTTCAAGTCTCCAACACTAATGCAGATACAAGCGGTCAGCTGGTCCACAACACCGGGGCCACCACAGAACCAGGAAATTACAACGTCAACAACCCGGGCTGCCCGGGAGGCGGCAATGCGCACTGTCTTTCCAAGGTTTATGGCGCCGACGCCCAAATATTCGCCACCCGGGAGATCAGCTACTCGATCGCGATGGGCTCGGAAGGCCAGCCGGCTCTTTTCAGAAACGGTCTGGAGTTCCTCGACGGCATCGAAAACTTCCAGATTCTTTATGGCGTGGATACCGACCCTGTCGGTGCAGGGGGATCCGGTATCGCCAACTTTTACGTGTCGGCCGACCAGGTCGCAGACATGGAGCAAGTGATCAGTATTCGCTTTGCGATCGTTACGCGATCCTACGATGACAACCTGACCGGCGGCATCGCGCAAAACTACAACATCTTCGGAACCAACATAGCGGCAGCAGACAATCGTTTGCGACAGGTCTACACGAGCACGGTTGCTGTCCGTAACCGGCTCTGAAAATTCATAAGGTGCAAACAATGAACACGATAGCCCGGCCCCGAATTTCCCTGAAGTCCCATCACCGCCAACGTGGTGTGGTACTCGTCGTAAGCCTGATCATGCTGCTGGTGGTTACGTTACTCGCGGTCAGCAGTATGCAAGGCACGGTGCTCGAAGAAAAG
>Ga0209456_10001408_pt1 | contig 11704 bp, 10 predicted proteins | sample COG_11_FD_184755 | JGI IMG/M metagenome (GOLD analysis project Ga0209456, IMG submission 184755) | Pelagic marine sediment microbial communities from the LTER site Helgoland, North Sea, for post-phytoplankton bloom and carbon turnover... | ecosystem: Environmental > Aquatic > Marine > Neritic...
CGTGTCACTCCTTCGTCGCATTGAGGCGAGCCTCCAGGTCGCAGAATCTGCTCGTGACCGCCGACATGAAGGAGGCGAGGACGGGGTTACGCTTGAGCTCGCGATCGAGTGCTTGGCGCGTCACGAGTCGTAAACTCACGTCGGTCTGCGCCACCACGGTGGCGCTCCTCGGCATTCGGGTAAGGACGGAGAGCTCGCCGAAAGTATCCCCGGGCCCCATGCTGCGGATGAACTGACGACGTCCCTCAGGCTTGCCCTTAAAGACGTCACAGACGCCGCTCGAAATGATGAACGCTTCAGAGCCGGTGTCGCCCTCACGGATGATGATGTCGCCGGCCAAATAGTGCCGTGTTGCGAACCAACCCCCTCCTGCCATGAAGGCTTCCATTTCGCATTTCAACTCATCGACAGATTGGAAGCGGTCTGCCTGTGCGGGGCTCAGCGCTCGCTCAGCGATGCGGCATAGCTCAGGCGGCACCTCGGGCATGGCTTTTCTGTCCTCGATACTTGGTGTCGTGTACCAATCAGCAATGTCAATGGGAGCGTCGTGCCGTGGGGGCTGGCCGGTGAGGAGAACGCATAGGATCCCGCCCAAGCCGTAGATGTCCGTGGTGGCATTGATCGCAGCTAAGTCCCCCTCCAGTTGTTCGGGCGCCATATAGCCGAGGGTTCCACCGAGCGGAGTGTGCCCGAGCGCGCGGCTCCTCAGCGATGTACTGTCCCGCCCGGTTCCGCTGGGCGACACCCGCTCCCCTTCCCGGAAGAGAGCGACGCCCCAGTCCATCACATAGACCTGACCGTGCTTTCCCACCATGATGTTCTCTGGCTTGAGATCGCAGTGGATGACTCCCCGCTCATGTGCGAACGCCACGGCGTCGCAGATCTTGAGGAATACCTGTAGTGTCTCCTGCAACTTGGCGTCGGTGGGCGAAGCATGGAGTCGTTGGACCAGCCGCGAGTAGGTCTCGCCGTCCACGTACTTCATGATGAACGAGGGCGCGACACCGTCGCTGGTTGTCATCAATTGATATACGGGGACGATATTGGGGTGGTCCAGTTGCCCGGTGATCTGGGCTTCCTGAATGAAATGTTGTTTCCCATCTTCGGACTCCCTCAAATCCTCGCGCAGGGTCTTCAGGGCTACTGCTCGCAACATGAGATGGTCGAACGCGAGGTGTACTATTCCCATACCCCCTTCCCCCACCAAGGACTGCCGCTCAAATCGATTTGGATCGGCGCTATTGGGGAGCGCCGGGGGGGCCTCGGAAGCGCTCGGCGGCTTGTAGGTCACGGGCCGCGTCCCGTCGTATGAGTATCGGTCATGGGCGCCAGCTATCTGCCTAGGAACGTACCCAAGTGGCCTAAACAAAGCAAGCGACCGTCGCCCCGACCAGTCAAGCCCCGGAACTTCCTCAGCGCAGTCTTGTCAACGGAAATCTGTCGCGCGTCTGGGTGGCGAGGGCTCGGCGAGATCGTCCGCGACGTCCTCGGCGAGAGCGCCCGCGGCGTCCGTCAGGTACGTCGGCTCGAAGTAGTGCGCGTAGCGTGCGTCCACCGGGAATGCCGGCGTATAGACGGAGTCGAGCACGTCGGTGGAGCTCACATGCGTCCGCCTCGGTCGACCCCCACGCCACCTCGTCGCACCGCTCATGCCCACCGGCGCACACAGCAGCCCCGCGTTCATAAGTGCGATCGCGAGGCTCCCCGGATTCAGGACGGAGCGGTAGCGACGCAGGAAACCCGCCGTGTGCTGGATCGCTCGCTGGCGATACCCGCGAAACGTCCGGAGGTCGCGCAGAAATTTGGCGACCTCTGTGATCGGGTCCAGTGGGCGCAGAGACAGCGTGGTCCCGTCCAAGTCACGAATAAGTGTGTTCGGCAGCAGGAGGTCGTTGCCAAGACAGTCGTAGAAGAATGGCGTCTTCAGCATCGGGATCGAGACGGAGAGATACGCCGGCAGCGGGATCTCCGGGCAGCTCACGATGAAGTCGAGCTCTCGCCGGATTTCATCGAGTCGCCGGGTCGTGACATCGAGAACGAGCCCGTAGGAGAAGCCGATTCCCGTTTGAAGCGTGCGGCGAATCAGATCGACGGGCTCGAGGCGGGTGTTCTGCATTTTGTTGTTACGCTGCAGCCATTCGACGTCGAAGGATTCGAGCCCGCAAAAGAGCCCTCCGCCTCCTGACTCGCGGAAGCGAGTCAGGTTCTCTTCGTCGTAGAAAAAGTCGTTCGTGACCAACGCGCCCCATCCGCGGAACCATCCCTCTCGTCCGAGCTCTCGGAGTAGTTCCAACCTCGCGCGGAAGTGCTTGCGGTCGTTGCCGTAGAAGTTGTTGTCGATCAGCACGAGGCAGTCCCGTCGCCCGAGCGCAACGACTTGCCGGCGAACGTGCTCGAGGTCGTAGGGCTGGTATCGCCGGCCTTCCGAAGTGAGCACGCAGAACGAGCAGCGAAAGTTGCAGTGACGGCTAGTCTCGACGTAGCCAATTCTGCCGAGCCAGGGGGCGAGCTCGAAGCGTGGATCCATCTGCTCGGAGGCGTAGCCTGGTCCGAAAGCGTCCTCTACGACCTCGCGTAACTCCTCAATGTCTCCCTGGCAGCAGTAGTCGAAGAACTCGGAGCAGTAGTGCGGCAGCGCGCGTACCGCGTGGCCGCCGGCAACGACGACCACGTTCGGGTTTTTCGTTCGGGCGTACGCTGCCACGTGGCGCATCCGGTCGAGCGCAGTCGTCAGTCCCGTGAGCACGATCATGTCTGGCCACGCCAAGGTGGATGAATCCTCGAGCGGGCCGCTGAAGAGCTCACTGTAGAGCCGTATGTCGCAGCGGTCTTTGGACAGCGCGCCCGCCAGATACACGGGGCCCATCGCCGACGGGATCTTTCTACGCCTGCCGATGGAGGCGCGCGTTTCATCGATATAGCAATTGACGATCAGGATTCGGCGCTTGTGGGAAGCGCGTGATGCTGAGGGCAGCGTCACCGGGCTTTCCCCGGAGTCGATTGCACGGGACCCTCGGCTCTTGCTCCGGCCAACCTTTCGAGTGCGGCTCGCGCATGGCGCAGGTCTTCCGTGTCGAGGCCTTCCTCGAACCATCGATATGCGGGCTCGAGCAGCGCCTTGGCCTCGGGAATGCGGTGCTGGGTGATCAGCAGTCGCGCCAGGCTCGTCAACGCCCGCAGTTCTAGCGACCGGGCCTCTTGCGTTCGCGCGATTTGGGCCGCTTTCCGGAACGACTCCTCGGCGATTCGCTCCCTCGTCAGGGTGTCCTCCCGCTTTGCGGTGATCGTCAGCTCGCCCTTCAGCCGATGCAGCTCTGCGTCTTGGAACGCCTGACCGGTAGCCGCCGAGACTGCAAGGGCCAAGTCGACCGCGCTCAGCGCTTCTTCGAACGAGCCTGCGGTTGCCTGTGTTGCCGCGACCATCGCGAGAAGCATGGGGCCACCCGCTTGGGTGCCCGTCTCCGCGACGAGGGCAATCCCCTCAGCCAGCTCGGAGACCGCGGTCGCGTTCCCCAAAGCAACCCGGGCCGCCGCATGAATGGCCTTGCCCAGACCAAGCCAAACCGGGAAGCCCCACTCCTCGCCAATGGCGATCTCAGTGGCCGCGACCTGCTCCTGGGCTTCGAACTCGCCGCGCAACCAGTGAATGGTTCCCTGGACCATCGTCGAGAATCCGAGACCAAACGAATCCTCGAAACGCTGCGCCAGCTCGACGGTCTCCCGAGCCTGTGCCAGCGCCTGGTCGGGATACCCGAGATGCCAGAGATTCCAAGCGGATACGCCCATTGCCGAGAATCCGGTGTCGCCCCCGATCAAGTAAGCCGCCTTGTGATGTCGTGGGGGATCGTAAAGGTCAATGGCGCGCTTGCAATGCTCGAGCGACGATTCGAATCGCCCTTGGTAGTACTCCGGCAGAGCGACCTGAGAGTGCCCATGGAGCCTGAGCTCGTCGTCGAGCATCTCTTCGGCGTTGGCGAGCACACGCGCAGCGACCGAATGCGCCGTCTCCATCGCCCCGCTCGTGCACTCGGAGATCGACACACCGATCAGGGCCCGCCCCAGGAGCGTTGGGTCCTTCACTGACTCTCCTAGCACGCGAGCGCGCTCATACGCGACTCGGCGCTCCGGGTGCGCGTAGCCGCGCACGGCGGTCAGCGACGCTCCAAGAGCCAGCTGCAGTGACAGCTCCAGCCGATCCCTCTCCGGGCCGTCGTCCGGACCCAGCAATTCGATCGCCTTGCCGAAGTGCACGACAGCCTCCTCATTTGCAGACCGTACCTGTGCGTGGGATCCCGCACGTCGATAGTACTCGATCGCGATGTCAGTCCGCGCGGCGGCTTCCGCATGACGCGCGACCAATTCTGGCGCGGTCGCGACCTGCTCCGAGAAGCGGTCCAGCAGCGCGTCCACGACGCTTCCATGCAGTTGCTTACGTCTTTGTCGAAGAAGGGACTCATACGCCGCCTCTTGGAGGAGCGCGTGCTTGTAGAGGTAGTCGGCATTCGGCGGCTCGCCCTGCTGATGAAGGATGTCCGCTTCGACCAGCCGCGCGAGCCCACGTTGCAGCGTCTCCTCGTCAAACCCCAGACTAGCGGCAGCGAGCGCGTAGGAGAACGAGCGCCCCAGCGCCGCGGTTCGCTGCGCCACGTCGCGGGTTGCGGACAGCCTGTCGAGCCGAGCCATCAGCGAGCCTTGCAGCGTGGTGGGAATGGCGAGGGTCTCGAGGTCACCCACCAGTGCGAGCCGACCCTCGCGCTCCTCCACGATCCCCGACTCGAGCACCATCTTTGTGAGCTCTTCCAGAAAAAGTGGGACCCCGTCCGCGCGCTCTACGATCCTCTCCACCACACCTGGTGGGAACACGAGGGAGCGGTTCATGCTCGAAACGAGATTCTCTGCCTGCTGGCGCCGCAGACGGGCGACCTCCAGCTGCGTCACGTTGGAATGCGCCGGCCCTTGCCACTTGAAGTCAGGGCGGAAGGTAACCGACGTCAAGACCTTCGACTTGGCGCTCTGCTCGATCAGCAACGTCACGACCTTGAGCGTTGACGAATCGCACCACTGGAGGTCCTCGAAGACGACTACCAACAGTTGCTCTTCGGCAAGCGCGAGGAACCAGGAGACGATTGCCTCGAGCGTCTTCTTGTGCTGAACCTCCGGGCTCCATTCCTGAGACGGGTAGCGATCCGGAAGCGGCAGCAAGAGAACGGGGGCGATCAGCGGCACCACCTCCTGCACCGGAAGCCCCGCACGCTTCACCGCGCGCTCGAGGTCGCGTAGCTTCCCCTCGGAATCCCCCGGTCCGAATCGCAGCGCCTGCTCTAGAATCTCGATCAGTGGGAAGAACGCAGTTCCGCGCGCATAGGGCGTGCAGTGGCACTCGAGCCAGGTGTGGGGCTCCTCTGCCAGCCGCTCGTGGAAAGCCTGGAGGAGGCGGGACTTCCCGAGGCCGGCCCCGCCGGTGATGAGGACCCCTCCGCCTTCGCCCTCCCGTGCCAGGTCCTTGCGCTCTAGGAGTTCGCCCAGCTCTTGGTCGCGCCCGACGAGAGGGGTGAGTCGGCTCGGGTCCGGGGGGAAACGCCTGCGAACGCCAGTTGCGCGGAGAACCATATACACCTGAATCGGTTCGGCGACCCCTTTCAGAGGCGGAGTGCCCAGGTCCCTTGTGACGAATATGCCTTGGACCAGTCGCAGCGTGGCGCCACTGATGACGACCGAGTCGGGCTCGGCCAAGGTCTCCAGACGCGCGGCGATGTGCGTGGTCTCGCCGAGGGCGAGGGTCTCCATCCTCCCGCGACGTCCCACGTCGCCTATCACGACACCGCCGGTGTGAATGCCCACCCGTACCGCGAGGCGCATGCCGTACTCGGGTTCGATGCGCTGGTTCAACTCGTCGAGTGCCACCAGGATGTCGCGCCCGGTCCGCACCGCGAGCTCCGCGTCGTCCTCGTGAGCCTGCGGATAGCCGAAATAGACGAGGATCCCATCGCCTAGATACTGGGCGACGTGTCCTTCGTAGCGTTCGACGACTGAGGCAGTCGCCTCCTGGTACGCGCGCAGCACGTCGCGGAAGTCCTCTGCGCCGAGGCGCTTGACCAGGCCCGTCGACTCCACCAGGTCGCAGAACATGACCGTGAGCTGACGGCGTTCGGGCTCGGTGCCCACCCGCGCGAGCGTATCTTCGGCCACGTCTGCGGTGATCTCATCGCGCCTTGGGTCGGCCCACACCAGCACCTTGCCCTCCCTCACGGCTACTTTCTGGGCTGTGACGAGCTCGTCGACGAGCTCATGGAGGGTGTCCTCATCCAGATCGAACTCGCGCTTGAGGACTCTGAGCGAGACGCGTCGGTTGCGCTCCAAAAATGCTCGGGCTCTTTCGATCTTCTCGAGGAAGCTCATGATGGCTTATAGTCCGGGCTCCGGCCGCCAGGAGAACTCTTGAGCAACATCGGCGTGCCCACCTAGGCGCCCCGCGAGTCCTCTCCCGGTGGCGGAAAGCTACCTCAGATGCACCCTGGAGACCACATCAAGATCACCAAGAAGGCGATAAAGCTGTACCTCGCTCGCGCAGAGAGAAGCCACAGCCGCTCGTTCGGGGAGTACGAAGGGAGTATCGTGCGAGGATGCGTCATCGAGGACATCTTTCCCTTGCACGAGCGTCTGACGAAGTGGCACTTCTACCCGGAAAACAAAGCCTTGAAGCCCGGAAGAAGGAAGGTCATGGGAGTGATGCTCAGCGTTGATCCCACCTCGAAACAACTCTGCGACGATCGCGTCGAGCGGCTCGAGCGCGAGATTGAAGCCGGCCCGTCGCGAAAGCTCTTCCGGTTGGTCGGGCGAGTGCTCCACCATGTACAGGACATGAGCACGCCAGCCCATGTGGTGCCCGTCTATCACGACCCGATAGCTCCGGATAGCTACGAGAGCTACTCAAGGAAGCACACGGAAGAGCGGTTGAGATCGGTAGACGTGAGCCGGGACCGTTTCTCGGCGCTCCAAAGCGACCTCGGTGGTCCCTTCGATCTCTACGACAACGGCGCGCAGGCAACGCTCGCCTATCTCTATGAGAGTGAGAGACGCTTCTCTCGTTTGGTCGACGGCAAGAAAGACGAGTTCACGTGTGACGAGTTCTGGAAACGGTCCTCCGGCAAAGGCGCTGGCGCTGAGGTCCGGGGAGGCCAAGGCTTTGGCGGGTATGGCCTATTGGGCAGGCACTTCGGAAAGACCCGGTTGAAGGTCAGCGGCAACGTCCATGAAGTGGCCGCCGATGTCTTCCGGACGCTGCACCAAGATCTGGTGCAAAAGGCGGTCGATGACAGCTTGAAGGTGCTCATGTTTGCCGAAGCAAGGATGAACCGGTCGTAGCGTCATCGAGTTGCGAGGGGAGGCACCAGCGGAGCCCGCCGCGCTTCGGGGCGAGCCAGTAATAGTTGCACGACCCCACACTGACGCTCGAGGAACGAGCCTTCGCAAGATGCGAGATAGAAATCCCACATGCGTTGAAAACGCGCCGGGTAGCCGAGGGCTTTGACCTCGGGTAGCCGTGCGTGAAACTTCCGCCGCCACTCGCCGAGCGTGCGCGCGTAGTCGGAGCTGAAGTCCTCCAAGTGGAGCAGTCTCAGGTCGGTCCGCTTCGCCCACGCGGTGCTCATCGCGTCGAGGCTCGGTAGCTGGCCCCCGGGAAAGATGTGGCGTTTGATGAAGCCGACCCGCCGGAGGCTTTCCGCGAAAAGGTCGTCGCGGATGGTGATCGCCTGGATCAAGGCGAGACCGTCCGGCGCCAGGAGACGGCCCACCTTGCAGAAGTAGGTCTCAAAGTACTCCGCCCCGACGGCCTCGATCATTTCGAGGGAGACGAGCTTGTCGTACGACCCCGTGAGCTCTCGATAGTCTTTGAGCAAGACGGTGATGCGGTCAGAAACCCCGGCATCCTGGATTCGTTTCACCGCGAGGTCGTGCTGGGCGCGGGAGATCGTGGCGGTGGTAACGCGGCACCCGTAGTGCGACGCGGCGTGTATGGCCATCGCGCCCCAGCCGGTCCCGATCTCGACTAGGTGGTCGCTTGGGGACAGCTCAAGCTTGACGCAGATCCGGTCGAGCCGCGCCTCCTGCGCCTCCTCGAGCGTCATCTCGTCGCGCTCCCAGATCGCAGACGAATACATCATTCGGCGGTCGAGCCACAGCCGATAGAAGTCGTTGCCGAGGTCATAGTGATCCGAGACGTTGCGACGGCTGCCGTCCTTCGTGTTCCGGCGCGCACGGCGGTGGATACCCTCGAGCGCGCTTCGCAAGACCCCGAGGCCGCCACCATCGAGGTTGCTGATGTGCGTCGAGGCGCGCAGCAGGACTCGAACTGCCGCTACCAAGTCATCGGCAGACCAAAGGCCGTCCATGTAGCTCTCGCCGGCTCCGAGGCTGCCGCCCAGTGCGACCGCCGTCCATGCGCCGGGATGGTGGACCCGAATCGTCGCTCGCAGCTCACCGCCCGTCCGGCCAAAGACCCGGGACACGCCGTCCTCGACGATGGTGATCTGCCCGAAGCAGATCTGTGCGAGTCGAGCACTTACGAGCCTACGCGCGACCCGCGACGGCAAGGCCGCCGCCAGCTCTGCGTAGGGAGAGAGCGGGGCAGCAAGTGAGACGGGTCGCGTCACGCTGCGTCGTCTTTTTTCCGTATTTCAGAGTGACGTGGCCGCGTGGCGTCGTACGGGCGACCCGATTCGGGTGATCTGAAGATGCATGCGATTTGCTGTAGTTTGGCCGACTCGGCAAGGTCCTTGGGCGTCATGTCTTCGTCGGCTAGCTCCTTCTTGAGATCGTGACCCACGCTGTTGTAAGCATTCGCGACGAAATGGGAACAGTAGAGGCGTCTCTCCTCCTCGTACTCATCAAGGCGCTCTAGTGGCAACCCCAGCTTCACACTAATGAGCGCCAAGAAAGCTTTCCAAAATGCAAAGCGTTTTCCGAGCTGCTCTTGGGCGTGGATGATCAAGTCGTTGCGGGTTTCATCGGACATCTTGTCGCTATAGCTGAACCAGTCCACGTCAGATTTTTGTCGTTGGAAGCTCATGGAGCAGGGATCGACGACGACCCCACGGCCGATCGACTCGATGACCATGAGCCGGTCATGCCACCAGATGGCCATGCCAGCGTGGGTGTAGGGTGACCCCGTGAGCCATCTGGTGGCGAGGGCGACCAACCCGAGCGGCCTAATGGATGCTCTCCCTTTGTACAGGAAGATGTCACCGGTCTTGATACGGTCGCGAACGCTACCGTACTCCTCCCTCGGAACTTCGTCTTTTTGTTCCCTAGGGAGTTGTGGAGCTTCCTCGATTGGTGGGATCTTCACTGGTTGTTCCATGGCTTGGCCTCCTTTAACCATACGTAGGTGTCGCGGATCGTATCGACGAAGGGACGGGCAACGTACGCCAGCTCCTTCGAAGCATTGTGATGACAAATGCTCGGCGAGTAACGGAGCGCGTGCACCGGGCCGGGCGTGATGAGGGGCCCCTTCCCCGCGAGTGTTTCGGTCCTTTGGATCTCGACGACGCGGACCTGATCGCCGCGTTCGAGGAGGACTCGCACGAGGTTGGCGCCTACGAAACCAGAACCTCCTGTGACGACGCTGAGCATGGTTCGAATCCTACAATAGGAGGGCCGTTGGTTGGTAGGCGGATTTCAGCAGCTGGGGTCCGACGCGCGTATTACCGCTGTGATTTCAGAAGACTGGCTAGGGGACCCGATGCCGGTCATACGAACGGGCTTCTAGCTTGATCCCGCGGGCCTCGCCCTCTCGTTCGTTCCATCGAGCGTGGCGCCCACCGGCAGCGAATTGAACTTCCGGATGCTCCTCTCGTTGTCCTGCTCGTCGCGAAGATAGTAGGTGTCGTCGTACATCTTCCAGCGGCAAAGGTCCTTGGGGCTCACGTCGGAGGGATCGAGCTTCGGCAAGGTGCCGGCAGCCACGAAGGCACGGGCGACGAGCTCCGAGCAGAAGTAGTACTGCTCCGCGATGAGGCGGTCTTCCACGAGCTGCTCGAGAAGCTCCTTGATCAGGATTCCTAGCCCTTCCGGGATGTCGAAGAGCTTTCCCTCGGAAGCCGCGGCGAAGTCGATGAACCGCTTCTCGTCGAAGCACTGGGTACGGATCGTCGTCCCGAGACGCAGAAGCCAGACATCGCCCACGTACTCGTCCCAGCGATTCTTCAAGGCGGTGATCTTGGCCCCCAAAACCGGGTCCGTGCCTCTGAGACGGATGGTGGATTCCAGGAATTGCGGCTCTTCGTCTCCGTTCAACGGGGCGACGATGACGCCCGCATGGGACACCACGGTGTTTCCGGCGACCTTGATTATCTTGGACAGGAGCCCACTCCCGCCAAACGCCACCACGTCTCCCGGCCGGGCGATCTCCCGGGCTTTTCCGTAGGAGATCCTCTCCATGCTCATCTGGTTCCTCCTTCGAGCGCCTCGAGCCCAGCGCCCGAGTAGCCAGCCTCGGCGTGATCTTAGTGTGGCAGGGCGAAGAGTACCAGGGATCTCAACCTGAGTGGCGCGCTAGGTGAGCCCTACTTGGCGTGCTTGATGAATGATGCGCCAGTCGAGGACATCGTCGAGCATCACGTGTGCGGCCTCGACTCCCTGGTTTGGCGGCGCAGAACGTACGTGCGGCGGACGTCGTAACCTTTCGCAAGTTGGAGCTGACCCACGTACTCGGGGGTGACATCTTCAAGTGGTTCCAACGCCAACAGCGCGGCGGCGGACCCGGTCATGTACACTTCCCCGGGAGGCGTTCGAGGTTCCACCCTTGCCGTCCGGGTCACGTGGGTGCCGATGAAGCTGGGTTGTTTCGTCACAGGGTCCACGGTGGAGAACACCGGTCCCGCGTGGATGCCAATCCGCAAGCCCAAGTGCGTGGGAAGTCCAAGACCAGCGAAATCGAGGTCTGCCATGGTCCGTTGGAGCGCCAACGCGCTGGGATCGTCGGGCCGGGCGGCGCTTGGCTCGCATTGCACTGAGCGCGCCGCCTTCAGGCACGCAAGGAAACGGGCGACCCAGGAGCGGCCAAACGGTCGTCGCCAGTAGGGACGCCTGCGCGCGAATCGAGCTCGTCAAGCTCGGCACCGGCTCGGTCGCGGGCCCCGGCCCGTGCAAGAGAAAGGGCCGCCAGATACCGAAGCCCCGGGGCGTCTGGCTGTTCGGCTAGCAGCGCCGCAGCCTGATCGTACGCCAGCGGCACCTCGCCTCGCGCGATGAGATCCCTAACGCCAGCTTCTCCTGCTTTCATAGTGCACCGCCGTGCGAGCCTCGATGCTGCGAGGTCTGACTTCGACCGGCTGCCCCGCGTGCCGCGACCCGGTCCGCGACGCCGTTGCATGCCTCGGTGAAGATGCTTCCGAACAGTGTCGATCCGCAGGCCACGTGACCGTCGCTGATCGCATGCACCGTGGCGCCCGGAATCGACCGCGCCAGGCGTAACTGCCAGAGCGGGTCGACGGCATTGTCGCAGGCCGTGAGAACGACCGCGGTCGGGACGTCGATTTCGCTGATCCAACTCTCGGCGTCGTACGAGCCGAGCTCGTTGCTGGCCTGGATGATAGACGGAAGGTGGTGGCGGCGCATCTCGTTCGCACCCCAGCGGCCTAGCGAGCCGGACGTGGGCACGAGCGTCGGCATGAGCCCGCGCGCGGCGCGCCAAGGTACGCGG
>Ga0209456_10001410_pt1 | contig 11694 bp, 8 predicted proteins | sample COG_11_FD_184755 | JGI IMG/M metagenome (GOLD analysis project Ga0209456, IMG submission 184755) | Pelagic marine sediment microbial communities from the LTER site Helgoland, North Sea, for post-phytoplankton bloom and carbon turnover... | ecosystem: Environmental > Aquatic > Marine > Neritic...
GACAGCCACGGCGACACTGCTGTGGATCAAGTCGCCAATAATGGACCGCCGGGTGTGCCCCATCACGACGAGATCGGCGTCCGCCTCCGAGGCAACGTCCAGGATGGCCTTTACGACGTCACCGGAGCGCACAAAGGTCTTCACTGCCTTGACATTTTTACCCTTGGTATATGCTTCGGCTTCCGACACAACGCTGTCGGCGATCTCCACCGCCAAACGCGTGACCGACTCCGCTCGCCGTAATTCTTCCCTCATGCTGACGGTGTCGTAATAAGCGAAGCGGTCGATGGCACCGGAATAATCCGGCGTGCTGAGGATGCCCTCGATCTGGGCTTCGCGAATGAGATCGTCGCTTATTGCTTTAGGCTTTGTTACATAAAGAATTCCAAGCTTCGATTGATACTTGTCGGCCATCGCACAGGCGGTTTCGAGTGCAGCTCGGCTTGACTCTCCGCCATCGATAGCGACCAGAATTCGTTTGAACATAGTCGGTTCCCTTCTTCGGTTGCATGTATAAATGTGGATTTCCGCGAGATTACCCGCCGCCTGATTGATCAGCGAACAAACTCACTATTTCGATCCGCCGGACGATTTCATCATTTCCATCACCTGACCGATACTGAAGCTGCCGGTTTTTACCGAGGCGGAAACGCCTGGAACCTCGCCAGAAATTAGCGACGTACTGGTGGGCCGGGACCAGGAAAAAGATCCGGTCGATCATCCAGTCGTAGTAGATATTTGACGTCACGTGCGCACGCTCATTAGGATCGCGCCTCAGGTTAGTGATCAGCGGTACACATAACGGTGTCCAGGGCGCGATACACGCTCGCAACGTGTTGTATTCGTTCTGTTCCAGGAAGATCAGTGTCCAATGGTCGTAGCGCAAGGCGGTCAGCTCGCCCGTGCCCAGGAAGAGCCAGATGATATCCATGCGTCACTCGTCTCTAGCTTCGGCGGCCGGTTCGAGAGCCGGGAAGTCTTCGGGGGTGATGGTCTCCTGCTCGAGGAGCAATTCGACACCGGCGTGAAGGTCTTTATTCCGTTCCTCGAGTATTACCTTCGCCTGCGTGTAGGCACTGTCGATCAATTGACGAATCGCGGTATCGATCTCCCGGGCGGTCTCCTCCGAGTAGTCTTTCTGCTTGATGCCGATAGCGCTATCGCCGAGAAAACTCGACCGCTGCGCCTCCAGCACCGCCTGACCCAGTCCCGGCGCCATGCCGTAGCGGGTGACGATCTGGCGGGCAATGTCCGTCGCCTTCGCGAGATCGTCGGCCGCGCCGGTGGTGACCTCTCCGAAAATCAGTTCCTCCGCGGCACGGCCCGCCATCAGCACCACCATCCGGTTCGTCAATTCATCCGTGGTGATCAGAAACTTGTCCTCGGTGGGCTGCTGCATGGTGTAGCCAAGCGCACCGATCGAGCGTGGAATGATGGATATCTTGTGTACTGGATCCATCCCCGGCAGCGAAGCTGCCGCGAGCGCGTGGCCCATCTCGTGATAGGCCACCCGTTCCCGGTCTTTGGTACTGAGCAAACGGGTCCTTTGCTCGGTGCCGGCGATGATACGCTCCACGGCCCGGGTGAAATCTTCCATATTCACCTGCTGACCGTCCCGGCGGGTGGCGAAGATGGCCGCTTCGTTCACCAGGTTGGCCAGATCAGCGCCGGTGAAGCCCACCGTGATGCTGGCAATCTTCTCAACATCGATATCCGGATCTTCGGTGACCTGCTTGAGGTGGATCTTCAGAATTGCTTCGCGGCCGATGCGATCGGGACGGTCGACCACGATCTCGCGGTCGAAGCGGCCGGCGCGCTTGAGCGCCGGATCCAGCACCTCGGGTCGGTTGGTCGCAGCCAGCAGCACGATGCCGGAGCGCGGATCGAAGCCGTCGAGCTCGTTCAGCAGTTGGTTGAGCGTCTGCTCTTTTTCGTCGTGCCCGCCGTAGCTGGTACCGGAGCGCGACTTGCCCAGCGAATCCAGCTCGTCGATAAAGATGATGCAGGGCGCCACCTTGCGGGCCTGTTCGAAAAGATCGCGCACCCGCGCCGCGCCTACGCCGACGAACATCTCCACGAATTCGGATCCCGCAATCGAGAAGAACGGCACTTCCGCCTCGCCGGCCACCGCCCGGGCCAGCAGGGTCTTGCCCGTTCCCGGCGGTCCAACCAGCAGGATCCCCTTGGGCATTCGGGCGCCCAGACGGCCGTATTTGTCTTTGTCCTTTAGAAAGGAGACAACCTCCTTGAGTTCCTGCTTCGCGGCATTCACACCGGCCACGTCCTCGAACGTCACCCCGGTCTCGCTCTCCACGTAGACCTTGGCCTTGGACTTGCCAATCTGGGTCACGCCGCCGATCCCGCCACCGCCCATGCGCCGCATGAGGAAGAACCAGATACCCACGAAGAACACCGCCGGCAGGATGTAGGACAGCAGAGTCGAAAAGATCGTCTGCTCGGTGCCGCCGGTAAACTGGATGCCGTGGCGGGCCAGATCCTCAGCCACCGCCGGATCGACCCGGGTGGTGACAAACCGGTCGTGGTCGTTGATCGGGTCTTTCAGAGTGCCTTCAACAGTGCTTTCTTTGACCACCACATTCTCGACGCCGCCGGATTCGACCAGTTTCAGAAACTCGCTGTACTGCAGACGCTCGGTTGCTCCGTAACCCGCCAGAAAATTTTGCAGCAGAAGAAATAGGGCGACGGCGATCAATGCATAGGTCAGATTGAACTTCTTTTTGTTTTCTGTGTTCAGTTTCATTTAATTTGCCCGATCTGTTTCATGATGTCGTCAATGCGTGCGCCGATTGATCGCGGCGGGGGCGCCGCTCCTACATATTTCGCATGGACGTGTTTCATCATTGTAGGAGACGCGCCCTCGCGCCGATCATTTCGGATTTTACCCGCCCTTTAATCGCCCGGCTTGAGCTTGGTCAGTTCTTGATCAATTCTTGAATTGCATATTGAGGGCCATGTAGTACTGCATCTTGGCCTGTCCGCGGCCGCGGTTGGCGTCGGAGTACTGCGGTTCGAAGAACAGGTTGAACACCTTCTTCCCACGCACCCAGACTTTCCCCACCCGATGCCGAGGGGCATGTTATAGTTGTCGCTTCCGAAGTTGTAGACCCAGATCGGTGCGCCGCGAAGGTACCAGCCGTTCTTGAGCTGATAGAACGCGAACGGTTGCGCCGCGATTCGAAAATAGGAGCAGCGCCCATATTGAATTCGTAGGAGCGACGCCCTCGCCGCGATCAATCATGAGGTTCCTTAACATTTCACGACAAAGGCGCCACGCCCAATCTAACGCCTCTAATTTCTGGTAGCATCCGGCCCTCAAATAATAATTCAGGAGGCGGCATGGTACAAAACAACCTTGAATCACAAGTCAATCAGACCGCGGACGAAGTGCGCGCCAACTGGGGCTGGACGGTATTCGGCGGCGTCGCATCGATCGTACTGGCGTTCATGATCTTCGCCCAGTGGCCGTATTCCGGGCTGTGGGTGATCGGTCTGTTCATCGCCATCGAAATGATCATGCAGGGCACCTCGATGATCTCCATTGCCATAGCGGCGAAGGCATCGAAGGACGCCCGGGCGCGCGCGTAGTGTTTGCCGCGGATCAAATCCAAAATGTCCGGGACGGAAGCTGGGGCGATCAATCGGCGCGAGGGCGCGCCTCCTACAATGAGGCCACAAGCCGACGCGAACCTTGTAGGAGCGGCGCCCCCGCCGCGATACGAGAACAAACACGGCACGTACAGGAATTTGTAGGAGCGGCGCCCCCGCCGCGATTATAATGGAGTACGCATTGACCACAACATGAATGAGAACGGCCTTCGTGACGGCGTGTTGACGCTGGCGGGCATTGCCGTGCTGCTGGCGATGCTGCGCATGTCCGCCGAAATCGTCGCGCCGATTCTGCTGGCATTGTTCATCGCCATCATTGCGCACAGTCCCGCGGAGTGGCTGAAACAACGCGGGATCCCCAGCATTTGGTCGGTGATCATAGTCGTCTTTGCGGTGGTTGTTATCCTGGTTCTGGGCGCTTCGATGCTGGGCAGTACCTTTGTGCAGTTCAACGAGGTCCTGCCGAGTTATCAGTCACGAATGGATGAGCTGACCAATCGATTGTCGACCTGGCTCGCGGCGAAGGGCATAAATATCGAAGATGTAGGAATTTTCGATGCCGTCGATCCCTCGGCGGTCATGGGATTCGCCAATAATCTGGTTGCGGGGATCGGCGACACGCTGAGCAACGCCTTTCTGATCATATTCATCGTGTTGTTCATGCTGAGCGAGGCGTCAGGTTTTCCCAGGAAAATGGCCGCTATGGATAGCAGCGGTAAAAATCTGCAGTACATCGCAGACATCGTGCAGAGCGTGAATCGCTACGTTTCGGCCAAGACTGTGGTCAGCCTCGTCACCGGTGTGCTGATCTGGATCGGTCTGGAACTGGTCGGCCTGGATTTCGCCCCACTCTGGGGGTTTCTGGCATTTCTGCTCAACTTCGTCCCCAATATCGGCTCGGTTTTAGCCGCCGTTCCCGCGGTACTGCTCGCGATGTTGCTGCTCGATCCGACCTCGATTCTCATCGTCATCGCCATCTACATGGGGGTCAACACGGTTATCGGCAACGTCCTCGAACCGACGATTATGGGCAAACGCGTCGGGCTGTCCGTGCTGATGGTATTCCTTTCGCTGGTATTCTGGGGCTGGATGTTTGGCGCGGTGGGGATGCTTCTCTCGGTCCCCCTGAGTATGGTGGTAAAATTTGCAGCCAGGGCGAATCCACGAACCCAGTGGTTGGCGGTGTTGCTCGAACCCGCGCCGGCGGAAGCGCCGGATGACCGCGGTTTGGAAGGTAAAAAAAGGACGACCGGGATTGATTATGACAGATGAAAGCCTGAACGCAGAAATCGAACAGCTGCGCAAGCAGCTCGACGAGATGAAACGCGAGCGTGAAGCTGCCGCCGTTAGCTCTGTCGAGCCGGAGTCGGACGAGGCGGCCGTTGAGGAAGAAAAAACGACCAGCGTGGTAGATGAGATCATTGATGCGGTAGGCGGCGGGGACTTCGACCTTGGGGAGCATGTCAGGCAGTTTCTCGACACCGTCGATAACGATTTGAAAGGCGCCAAACCCAGCACGTTGCTGATGGTATTCGCTCTGGGTGTCCTCATCGGCCGGCTGCGCTAGCCGTCTGGTGAAAAATGCGGGCCAACCATCTCAACAGAAATAACGGAGCAAAATAAATGTCCGAACCGATGCTCAAACTTCAGATCATCGCCCGGGCGGAATTCGCGCTGGCGGAGATCCGCGCCCGCCGGGCGGCCAGCCGCTCCGCCTTCTTCGCCGTCGCTCTAGTATTTCTGCTGCTGGGCCTGGCCATGATGACGCTGGCGGTTTACCACGCCTTGACGCCCCACCTGGGCCCGGCCGGGGCTGCCTTCACGGTCGCCCTGATCGACACGATTATTGGCGTATTTGTCGTGCTTGCTGCGCGACGCGCGGGCCCTTCGGAAAACGAGGAGAAACTGGCGCGCGAGATCAGGGACATGGCCTACACCGAACTCAACACCGATATCCAGCAGGTCAAGAATGAACTCAACCAGCTCACCGGAGAAGTGAAGCGCATCCGCGCCGGAATAACCTCTTTCACCAGCGGCGCGGTCGGTACGCTAGGGCCGCTGTTCAGTTTTCTGTTCAAATCCTTGAAACGAGACTGAAAAATCGGAGACACTATACTTATTTATCAGGGCATCAGCACCGCCCAATAATCCGGAATGTGCCGTTTTCTTTAACGCAGCATAACCATCTGCCCGCATCCATTCAGAAGTCCATTTATTAATCTGGAGTTGAACCATGAAGAGTATCAAACAAATTCGAGAAGCCATCGATTCGGGCCTGGACAAACTGCAAGCTAAGGCCGAGGCCGCCACCCAGCTCAAGCTGTCGGGTGACGATCTCAACGCACGACTGGCTGAACAGCAGTAAAAACTCAAGGAAGCCGCGGCGCAACTGCAGACCAAGTTGGCCGAAGTCGACACCGGGGAGACCATGACCAAGGTGCAGGGCGCGTTCGATGCCATAGTGGAAGCCTACGCTACACAGGCTGCCGCGCTCGGGGCGGAACTTCAAGCCATGGAAGAGCAGTACGACGAAAAAGCTTGAACGTTAGAAGGTTAAAAACCGGGTCTATGGAAACAGGGGTCCGGTCAATTTCTCGATTGCGCAAAACGCTGCGCAGACCAACACCACACCGATGCCGGCGGAGGCAAGTAAAAGGCCTGCGGCAAGCAGCGTCCCAAAACCCGGCGGCGGCAACGCGGCGCTCGGGCAAATTCTGGGGACACTTTACTTAATTTAGATTAGTAGAGTGCTAGCGAGCCTTCTACCGCGAATTAAATAAATCGTCCCCAGAATCCAGTCACTTGACCAAAAACCGGGTCTCATCGATATCGGCGATCCGGCGACCATTGCGCCAGACGGCGGCGCTGACGGAATGATTGCCGCGTGACAATGGCCACAGGTAGCGCGCGCCATCCCCGCGCAACGCTTCTCCGTCATCAATACGCCAGTCGACGGCATCGCCTGCCACCACCCCCTGCAGGACGAATTCAAATGCCTGTAAATTCTGAGGCAGACGTGGGTCGTAAGCCATGTGTAACCCCGGCGTGGGCTGGCGGAGGCGGATTTCCTTATTCTGTACCAGTGTGGCGGCCGGCGGTAGGGATGCATCCGGCGATGTACCGGGGATGAAGTATTCGCTTCGGCGCGGACAGGTCATGCCGTCCTTGAATACGATCCCGTTATCGCCGCAGATGACGTGGCGCTTGAGTCGCGGACTCAGCCATAGGGACTCGGTTTCACGGTGGCGGTTGAGGATATCGAATGCCCCACGCAGGACCAGCGCCGGACCGGTGGAGCCGGTAATGCCCATCGTCGGGCTCTGGTCGAGATTGCCCATCCACACGCCGACGACGTAGCGGTCGTTGTAACCCACGGCCCAGCTGTCACGGTAATCGCTCGATGTGCCGGTCTTCACCGCCGTTTGCACAGGCAGGTTCAGCAGACTGCCGCTGCCGAATTCCAGCGAACGCGCATCCGGATCCGACAATATATTGCCCAGCAGCGAGGCCGTTTCTGCCGAATACACACGTTCACCGGGCTGCGCGCCCGCATCACCGTTCAGTACGGCAAACGGCCGGTAAACACCGCGATTGGCCAGCGCGCCATAGGCCTGAACAAGTTCCAGCATGGTGATTTCGCCGTTGCCCAGCGCCAGCCCGTCGCCGTAGTGATCCGGGTCGCGCGACAGCGTTCCAAATCCGAGCCGGCCCAGCAGGGACAGGTATGCCGTCGTGCCGGTAAACTGGATGGCGCGCAACGCCGGGATGTTCAGTGAATTACCCAGCGCATTGCGCAGCGTTACCGGGCCGTAGAATGTGCGCGAATAGTTTTTATAGTCATGCAGCCCGTAGCCGACCATCTCCGTAAGCGGCGCGTCATCAAGCAGCGTTGCGGCGGTCCAGCCTTTTTCAAGCGCCAGTCCGTATAAAAACGGCTTCATGGAAGAGCCCGGCTGACGCGGCGTCGTCACGGCATCGATCACGTGGCCCGGTACATCGTCATCACCCGCGCCGCCAATCACCCAGGCAAGGATTTCCCCACTGGTGTGATCCGCCAACAGCATTGCGCCATTGGCGACTCTGGCTACAGCCAGGATTTTCATCCGCTGGTCGAGCAGTGCTTGCAGCCGTGCCTGCAGCACACCATCCAATGTCGTGCGCAGTTTTACGCTACCGGTTACAACGCGCGACCGCACGTAGTTTAGAAAATGCCGGGCATCAACCGGTAGCGCCGGACGATTGAGGTCGAACGTGCCTGTTGTAACCTGCGTCAGCGCCGCTTCGCTTAACCGTCCTGCTTCCACCATGCGCGATGCCAGTCGTTCAATCGCGCCGTCCAGCAATATTCTGTTGCCGCTGAACAGATCCATGCGCGACGGTGCGCGCACCAGGACGGCAAGGACCAGCATTTCGCGTTTGCTGAGCGTTTCCAGGTCGCGATCGAAATAATGGCGAGCGGCCTGCACTACGCCGCGGCGATTCGCGGCGTAGGGAACCTGGTTCAGGTAAAACTCCAGGATATCCAGCTTGCTGCGGGTTTGTTCCAGTCGCTCCGCCTCCCACCCCTCCAGCCAGCGCGCCCAGAGGGTTCGCGGGCGGGGCTGGATCATGCGCACGACCTGTTCGGTGATGGTGCTGGCGCCGCGCACGCCGCGCATGGCGATGATATTTTCAAACAGCGCGCTGAAGCGCGCCGCCCAGTCCTGTCCGGAATGATTCAAGAAGCGCTTGTCTTCCGCCATCACGAAGGCGGTGATCAGGAAAGGCGGAATTTCATGAATTACCGCCGTATCATGAAGGTTCCAGTCATTGATGTAGGTGGTGTTCAACACCACGCCGTGCCTATCCGTGATCTGAATACGTTTGATGGAACCGGCGACCCTATCGAAGCCGTGCGGCACCGGCCGCAGCGCCACGGCCGTCACCCGCCACAGCACCGCTACACCGATGAGCGCGATGAGCATGCTGCCAATCAAGATTCTAGGCATGAAGCGCATTGACTTCACTCCACCTACCGAACATCCAACATGAGCGGCAGGGTCTTGCCGTAGATGTCGATGTCATACATCTCGCCCGCATGGGTGGGGCGGACGGTGAAGCTGCCGGCGACGATCGCCTGCGTCGAGTAAGACAAATGATAGTGCCCGGGCGGCAGGTAATCGGAATAAAAACGCACGGCGTCATGGCGCATTTCGCGGTGATAGAAGCTCCAGCGCGATACGCCGTAGGAGACCCAGTCGCTGAATTTGAACCACCATGACCCACCCGATGCCGTAAAGTCGCCTTTCTCTGCATCAACTTTCGACGCGCTAGCCAGTTCACGATTCACGGGTTCCAGTCCGCCGGGGACCGGGTCATCCACCACCACGAAGTTGCGCGCGGCCGGCAGATTCATGAACAGATCCACACGCACCAGTTCACCACGTTTTACCACGGCAGGATTTTCCAGCAACACCCACTGCCCGTCGCGAAGTACAGAATATTCACGCCGTATATCGATGCCCGCATTGACGCGCTCCGCATTGTCGGGCCCGGGGGAATAAGTCACGCGCGCGGCGTAATACAGCCGCCCGTCTCCTTCGCGGCTGATCTTGATTTCAGCATCACTGCCTGGGTGCTTTGCCGTAATGGGAGTTGAAAACTCCAGTGCTTCATCGCGGAAATCGTCGAACTCGCCCTGGCCGAAATCCTCGCCATCGAGGGCGGCGCCGACGCGCAAATCGGGATCGACGCTTTCCCACCTGCGGGAATAATCGATCAGTGCGTTCATGCAGAACATGTTTTCCTGCGTGTTTTCCCAATGATCTCGGTTTCCGCGTGTTTGCGTGATCGCCCGGCTCATCGCCATCGGCAGGTTGCCGAATTCGGCGGTGCTGTCATCCGGCACGCGGCTAAAAGCGGAAAGGATCGCGCAGTTGGAGCGCAGCTGCGTGGTTAGAATGCGGGCATAGCTGTCGTCCACTTCCTCGTTGAACAACTGCTTGCCGCCGCTGGCGCTGCCATGGGCCAGAACATGGTTCATCGCGCCCCGGACGATATCTTCCGCACCCTCGAATTGCAGCGCCGCATCCAGGTAATTTGCCGCACCAAACAGGTCCATGTATTGCACGTGTTCCTTGTAGCGGGCCAGGTCTGATAAACCAACCTTGCCGTGTTCCGCCAGCGCGTTCAGCGCCACCGCGCGGACGGACGACGTCATGCCTCTGCTATAGAAGGTGGGCACGACATCCTTGCGCAGCAGACGCATCAGATAATCGTGCAGCTTCTGTTCGACCGTTTGCGGTACGTCATGCCCGGCGCGGCGCATCCAGTTGAAGGCGAGCGCCGTATAGGCCGAAAGATAGGGTCTGACATTTGCGTTAGTCGGGACGAAATAAACCATGCCGCCATTCGGCGCCTGGTAATTGGCGGCAAGGTCCAGGGTATCCTGCGGCAGGTCCGCGCTCTCCGGCCACTCGAGGGTTGGGTCCAGATAGGATTGCAGCGCGTTGAAGTGGGAGGCCATCGCACCCCGGGTCAACACCTGTTCCCAGCAGGTGTAATCGTAGTCACGGAGATAGCGGAATGTGCCTTCGACATTGCCGATCGCCGTGGGCGACAACACGACGGAGACATCGCCAACATCCGGGTAAATTCCCGGCGGGAACGCGATGGGTTCCGTTACACCCCCGCTGGTGATGGAGCCGTAGTTGGCCGCGATCTCGTAGTTGCGGCGCTTGAGTACCGGGATCTCGTGCATCAAGGCATCCCCATCGCTGCCGTCCCAGGCACGGGCTTCGAAGCCGATGCCGCCCTGGGTCACATCACGGGCAACCGTCAGCCGTGCGGCGGTAACCGGCAGGTAAACGGTTTTGCGCTTATAGGGATCGAGCGTAATGTCCGTGGTGATTTCAGCCTTGTCCCCATCGATATTGCCTTTCGCCGCGATGCGGACTTTCAGCGTGCGCTTGATCCGCGTTCGATTCATGACGGAGAACCCGGCACGAAAGCTGTCACCTTCCGTGACCTGGTTGGGCACGACCGGGCGGATTTCCGTTGGCAGATTGGTTTTGAAATTGACCTCCCCAAGGCCGAAGCGGTCCGTGGGCGTAACCGCCATGGCCAGCACGCGCCATCCCGTCAGGTTATCCGGCAGGGTGAAATCGAATCCGGCCCGTCCGCGTTCATCCGCCTTCAGCGACGGATTCCAGTAGCCGACATATTTGAAAATCGTGCGCAGGGTCAACCCACTGCCGCCGTCGCCGCCGCTGCTTGCGCCCTTCTTTTCGAAATTCTGACGGCCGACGATGCGCGTCAGCAGGCCGTAATTGTCCACATCGAGCCCGTCGAGAGAATAAAATCCCTTGTAAGGATCGAAATAGTTTTTGCCCCCGGCAATCAGGTCGAAGACCGCCTCGTCCAGAACCACGACGGCATATTCGATCGGTTCCTTCTTACTGCCCGCATGTTTCGGCACGGCCTTCAGAGCAACCCACACCTTTTCTCCCGGCTTGTAGACATCGCGGTCCGTGGTGGCGGTCACCTCGATCTGTTTGTACGGATCGATGACCGGCACTTCGGCGTAGCCGATGCGAAAAGCCGGTTTGCCCAGATCGATCTGTCCGCCGCCTTCGCTGTTTGGCGCTGGCGGCTTTTCCACGCGCGGTGAAAATACGATGACCGAGAGATACACCCCGGGCAGGAATACTTCCTCGACCGGAAATTCGACCATCGGGGTGCCGCCTTCCAGCGTCGTCTGCCACTGTTTGATGACGCCGTAGCGCTCCAGCGTGACCAACGCGCGCGCGCCGGGGAACGGATTCTTGATCAGGAAGCGGGCGGTATCGCCAATCTCGTATACCTCCATTTCGGGGATCATTTCCATGCCGTATCCAGCAGCCTGACGCCAGACGACCTGCCCCTTGCCTGCAACCCAGGCCCAAAGCGTGGTCGTATGGGTACGATTCTTAGTGTCGGTGATGCCGGCGACAATGCGGTAGCGACCCGGCTCCCCCGGCGTGAATTTACAGAGCATCGGCGCATTTTCCGGCTTGCCTGAACATCGGGCGGTTTGCACCCAGCTCTCGT
>Ga0209456_10001411_pt1 | contig 11687 bp, 10 predicted proteins | sample COG_11_FD_184755 | JGI IMG/M metagenome (GOLD analysis project Ga0209456, IMG submission 184755) | Pelagic marine sediment microbial communities from the LTER site Helgoland, North Sea, for post-phytoplankton bloom and carbon turnover... | ecosystem: Environmental > Aquatic > Marine > Neritic...
GAAGATGTGCACGACCACATCACCGAAATCGAGAAGCACCCAGTTGCCCTGCGGCAGGCCTTCGATGCCCGAGCAGCGCGAACCATACTTGTGCTTGAGGTCCTCTTCGATGCCACGGGCGATCGCGGCGACCTGGCGATCGCTTCGCCCGCTCATCACCACGACGTAGTCGGTGTAGTCGACCTTGCCTTGGACATCGATGATTTCGATCTTCCCTGCTTTCTTGTCGAGCCCCGCCTCGGCGACCTTGAGAGCCAGCTCGCGGCCGACTAGCTGATCGTTGTTCGTAGGGGAGCTCGGGTTTGTCTCCAGTTGTGCGCCTTCTGCTTGTTTGGCCAACTAGCCTCCTCCTTTACTGCCGGACCTGGCCCTCTCCTTGGCCAACCCATTTGAGAGTGCAGAGCTCCGCCAGGCCCATTGGACCATAGGCGTGCAGCTTTGTTGTCGAAATTCCGATTTCGGCGCCCAGGCCGAGCGCAAATCCATCGTTGAAACGGGTCGATGCATTGACGAGAACCAGGCTCGCATCGACTTCCCGCAGCCAGCGATCGGCATGGGCGGCGTCTTTGGTGACGATCGCCTCCGTGTGATTCGAGCCGTGTTTCGCCACGTGCGCGAGCGCAGCGTCGATGCCATCGACGACGCCGACGTTGAGAATCAAGTCGAGGTATTCGGTGTCCCAGTCGGCTTCGCTCGCCGGCTTCACCCCGTTGAGGTGCGCCGCGGCGCGATCGTCGGCGTGGATCTCGACGCCTTTCGCGCCCATCGCTGTACCAAGCTTTGGCAGAAAGGTGGGCGCCAGAGCCGCATCGACCAGAAGCGTCTCCATGGCGTTACAGACGCCCGGACGCTGGACTTTGGCGTTCAGGGCAATCTCGAGGGCCATTTCCGGGTCGGCGCTGCCGTCCACAAAGACGTGACACACACCTTTGTAGTGCTGAATGACAGGGACTCTTGCGTGCTCGGCAACGAACCGAATCAATCCTTCTCCACCTCTCGGAATGACCATGTCCAGGATACCATCAAGACCAATCATCACCAAAGTCGCTTGTCGATCGGTGGTAGGCAGGAGTGTGACAGCTTCGGGGGGCAGGCCCTCGGCCGCAAGAGCCTGGGTGAACACCTCCGCGATTGCCGTGTTGCTGTGAAACGATTCTTTTCCGCCTCGAAGCAGGACGGCGTTGCCGCTTTTTAGGCAAAGCGAGGCCGCGTCCGCCGTTACGTTCGGCCGGGACTCGTAGATGATCCCGATGAGCCCAAGCGGCGCGCGCATTTTTCCGACCCGAAGGCCGTTGTCGAGGACGCGCTTTTCGACGACAGTGCCGACTGGATCGGGAAGCGCAGCAACTTGTTCGAGGCCGTCGGCGACCCCGTCGAGACGCTTTCGATCGAGCTGCAAGCGATCGAGCATCGCTTTGGAGAGCCCCATCTGTTCGGCTGCGACCATGTCTTGCGCGTTCGCCTCGATCACGCGATCGCCAGCCTCGCCGCGCAGCGCTTCGGCAGCCCGGCGCAAGACGGCGTCCTTCTGCGCCGTGCTCGCGTTCGCAAGCACGCGCGAGGCGTCTTTGGCTCGCTGGGCCAGGCCCGTCACGAGAGCCGTCAGGTCATCGCTCATAGCCCGTGAAGGTAGCACCTTTTCCCCCAAGCGGGAGCCGGCCTGCTCAAGCGCCATTCTTGGTCAAAACGATGTCGTCCCGGTGCACCACTTCGTCGCCAGTGTGGCTTCCGATTCGCTCGGCGATCTGGTGACTGTGTCCGCCTGCCAGCATGCGAACCTCGTCGGCACCATACCTCGCCAGACCGCGCGCAAGCTCCGCTCCCGATTCGTTGACGATCGAGACGGCATCACCGACCTTGAAAGAACCGGCGACCGAAACGACTCCCGCAGGCAAGAGACTCGAATGGCGCTTCTCGAGCGCACGGCAAGCCCCCGCGTCGACCACGATGCGGCCGCGCGGCTTGAGCGTGTACGCGATCCAATGCTTTCGGCTCGGCAGCGGCGAGCCCGCGGGCAGCAAGAGCGTGCCTACGTCGTCCCCCCGCATCAAGGCGCTGAGGAAGCCGGGCGATGCCGCGGGACCGACGACGACCGGCAAACCATGAAGCGTGGCCCGGCGGGCGGCCTCGACTTTCGACTGCATCCCACCAAGCCCGACATCGCTCTCGGGAGGCTTGATGAAGGCCTCGATGTCCGAGACGTCGCGCACGAGCGAAATGCGCGTGTCCTGGTCGTCGAGGATGCCCACGACGTCGCTCAACAAAACCAGCAGATCCGCTCCGACGAGCGTGCAGACCATCGCGGCAAGCTGATCGTTGTCGCCAAACCGAAGCTCGTCGATCGACACCGTGTCGTTCTCGTTGATGATCGGAACGACGCCGAGCTTGAGGAGCTCGTCGATGGCTTCCCGCGCGTGCAAGTAACGATCGCGATCCGTGACCGCATCGTGGGTCAGCAGAACCTGCGCGACGTGGATCCCGAGCGGCTCGAACGAGTCTTCGTACGCCCGCATGAGCAGGGACTGCCCGGTAGCGGCTGCAGCCTGCAGCAGCGAAACCTTCTTCGGGCGTTCGCTCAGCCCGAGCCTCTCCCTGCCCAGTGCGACGGCGCCCGAGGAGACGAGCACGACCTTGCGCCCTGCCCTCACCTGAGTCGCCGCCTGCTCGGCCACCTGCGCGAACCGCCCCCCATCGGCGCAGAGCGCGCTGCTGCCGATTTTGACCACCATTCGCTTGCAGTCGCGAAGCGCGGCTCTGGTTGGATCCTTTGTCATGTCGAGCCCCTTGAATCGCATCCCGAACGCCCTGCCGCAACCGGCATCCAAAAAGGGGACAGGCGCCTTGTGGCTGGTAGCATGGACCGATGCTTGCGGCGGAGGTAGCGCGCTGGTTCGTTTGGCTCGTGGCTTTCGCCTGGGGCGCGGCGTGGGGCAGCTTCTTCAACGTTGCGATCTACCGATGGCCGCGGGGCATGTCGGTCGTGCGCCCGCCGAGCCACTGCCCGGGCTGCGGCGCGCCGATTCGAGCCTGGAACAACGTGCCGATCCTTGGCTGGCTTTTCCTGCGTGGAAAGGCGTCCTGTTGCGGCACCGCAGTTTCGCCGCGCTACCCCATGGTCGAGCTTCTGACCGCGATCCTCTGTGTCGCGATCGCGGAGCTCTGGATCGTGCGAGCGGCGCCGGGCACCTTGCTGCTGCACGCGACGATCGAAACGATTCTCTATTTCGTGTTCGCCGGCGGGCTGTTGATCGCTACCTTTGTCGACCTCGAGTGGATGGAAATCCCCGACGAGGTGAGCCTTCCCGTTGCGGCGCTCGGCCTCATGACCGCGCCGTTTCGCACCGAGCCCGGGCTCTGGTCGTCAGCGGTTGGAGCGGGTGCTGCCTATTTGTTGGTGCAGTTGGTCTTCGTTTGGGGCTACGAGCACATCGCGGGACGCCGGGGCATGGGCGAAGGCGACTCGAAGCTCCTTTTGATGATCGGCGCGTTTCTCGGATGGAAGGGCGCGCTGTTCAGCGTCGTCGCGGGCTCGCTGCAAGGGCTGGTTTTCACGGCCTTTGCGCTGCTCACCGGCCGGAGGCTCACCCCCGACATCGACGAAGGCGTCATCGACGGCGAAGGCGTCGAAGCTCCAGAGGACCCCGGCCCGAGCCGAGTCGGACAGCTCAAGCTTCCGTTTGGACCCTTTCTCGCGCTTGCGGCGCTAGAGTACCTGCTCGCGGGAGACGCGATCCTCTCGTGGTACTTCGGCCTGCTACAGCGGTGAACGCTTAGCGCCGGTAGCCGCCGCCGCCGCCACCACCGCCGCCGCCACCGCCGCCCTGACGCTCGCGCGCGAGGTCGACGCGGATGGTCCGGCCGCCAAGCGAGGCGCCATCCATCTGGTCGCGAGCTGCTGCCGCAGCCTCTTCCGTGGTGAACGTCACGAACCCGAAGCCGCGGGAGCGTCCGGTTTCACGATCGGACACGACCTTTGCATCGGTGACCTCGCCGAAGGGTGCGAACGCCTCCTGAAGGTCTTCAGTGGTCGTGGCCCAGGCGAGCCCGCCGCAGAACAGTCTCTTACTCATGGTCAACTCTTTCGCTGTGCAGTCGACACGGCGCCATGCCGTGGCGGTGCTTCAATTCAAACCCGGCTAACCGGATTTGCTCGATTGTACAGCTTGGAACCGATCCCACAAGGCCGGTGTGGACTCCTCGCGCAGCCGGGATTTGTAGTCGTCGTCTTTGGCCCGACCCTGAAGCTTGGCGATTTCGCCGATGAGCTCGTCGCGCGAGCCGACCTTCTTGCTGACCGCCTCGAGAACCTGCTCGAGATGAAGCAGCTTCTTGTTCGACACGTGATCCAAGCCCTTTTCCTCGTTCAACCGGTCGAGCCAGAGGTCTTTGCCAGCGGCTTTCTTCACCGCCGCGACCAGTTTCGCTTTTGCCTTCTTCGGATCATCTCCGAAGCGCTCTTTCACCATCGACAGGGGGGACTTGTTCATGACGTGCACCTTCGCCCCAAAACGCCAGGTTTTCTGGGCTTGGGAGCGCCCGGAGTAGCACGGAGGCCCTCCTACGCAACCCGCGACCGCCGACCGCCGAGGGTCGAGCTGGGCCGAATGGGAGCGGATTGACGATTATTAACACTACTGTTACTAACAGGACTGTGAATAACGAACGACTCAGCCGGGTCCAGGCGGTTTCGGGACTCCTGTTCTCCCTCTTCGCCCTGGTCCACCTCAGCAACACCGCCCTCGCCGTGCTTGGACCCGATGTGTACAACGGCTTTCAGAGCTCGGTCCGACGCGTTTACCAGTGGCCGCTACTCGAGCTAGCCCTGGTCACGACCCTCGTCGTTCACATCACCTCCGGGGTTCTGCGGATGCGCGGCCGGCGCGGCTCCAACGCCAAGCCGCCGCTTCGGCTCCGGCTTCACCGGTACGCGGCCTATTACCTCACGATCTTCATCTTCGGCCACGTGGCAGCGACCCGACTGCCTGCGCTGCTCGCCGACGCGCCGCCGTTCTTTGGAGGCGTTTCGTTCTCGCTCCACTTCATGCCGTGGTTCTTTTATCCCTACTACGCGCTGCTCGGAATCGCCGGCCTGTACCATTTGTTTTATGGCGTTCCCGTGGCGCTTGGCGTCCTCGGCATCCGCGCGCCGCAGGCACTACGTCGGGGCCCCGGCTTCTGGATTCCGGTCAGCGCGGGAGCGACCATGATCGTCGTGGCTTTGCTGGGCTTTGGTGGCGCTCTCTACGAGATCGACGACCCCTTCGACAATGACTTTGCGCGCGCATACGAAGCAGCCGCGGCGCACTTCTCGGGCGAGGCGGAGTAACGATGGGACGACCGAAGGACGCGGACCCGGAGCAAACCCGGGTAACGATCCTCGGCGCCGCTGAAGACGAGTTCGCGGAGCACGGGTTTCATGGCACGCGGATGGTGGCGATCGCCAAGCGCGCCGGCGTCACACACGGGCTGCTTCACTACTACTTCGATTCCAAGGATCGCCTCTACGAAGAAGTCGTGGGCCGTCTCTTTCGCCGTCACTTGCGCCTATTCGAGCAGCTGGCGTCGGAGGGAACCGTGGTCTCGGCGCGCGAGGCCGTCTTGCAAAGCTTCGATCTGTTCTGGGAGCACCCCAATCAGGTGCGCATCATGCTCTGGGAGATGGCCTCGGGGGACGACCGCGTAGAACGTGCCATGAAAGGCTTTTACGACGGGATGGCCCGAGCGCTCGCGACCCTGCCGGCAAAGGCCCCGTCAGCCAAGCCCGGGCGAGACCCGCGCGATGTATACGTGTCGATACTCGGGGCGCTCGTCGTCTACTTCTTTCGCGATCCGGCCATCAAGAGGCTCTTTGGGGAGAAGCGTTTCACCGAGGGCGACCGGAAACGCAGGCGAGAGCACATGGGCGCCCTCCTCGACTTGATGCTTTGAGTGAATGTCCGGTGGATCCGGTCTGGCCGGCGAAGTAGAGTCTGCGCGTTCATGGGCGCCGAATTCGTTCACCTGCACGTTCACAGCGAGTTCTCGATGTTGGACGGGGCCATTCGGATTCCCGAGCTCGTCGAGAGCGTCGGGAAGATGGAGATGCCCGCCGTCGCGCTGACCGACAACGGCAACATGTTCGGCGCGGTGCAACTGGTGCGCGCGTGCGAGAAGACCAAGGTCAAGCCGATCCTCGGCTGCGAGGTGAGCTTCACGTCCGGCGATCGCCGCGACCCGAACAACCACGAGCTCCATCACTTGCTGCTGCTCGCCAGCTCCCAGGAGGGCTACCAGAACCTGGTGCGCTTGGTGAGCGCCGGCTGGGTCGATGGGATGGCGGTCCATGATGAGCCGCGCATCGATTTCGAGGTGCTTCAGAAGCACAGCAAGGGCGTCGTGGGCATGAGCGCCTGCATGGGCGGTCACGTCGCCCAGGAGATCTTGAACAAGGGGCCGGAAGTCGGGCGTGAAGCGATCGCGAAGCTGCGCGATTCGTTCGACCCTGGCTACTTCTTCGTCGAGATGCAGGACCACGGCTTCCCCGAGAACCGGCCGCTCAACCAGGTTCTAGGCCGGCTCGCCAAGGAGCTCGACCTGCCCCTGGTGGGCACGAACGACTGCCACTACCTGGAGCGTCAGTCCGCGCATGCGCAGCTGGTGCTTCAGTGCATCGGCGCGGGGCGCAGCGTTCGCGAAATGGAAGCGGTTCACCACCATTCCTCCGAGCTCTACCTCAAGACGCCCGAACAGATGATCAACCTCTTTGCCCACGTCCCCGATGCGGCGAAGAACACGCTTCTGATCGCTGAAATGTGTGCCGGCCAGGCCACGCCGCTCGCCAAACCGAGGTTGCCGCGGTTTTCGGTGCCAGGCGGCGCGAGTGAGGAAGACTACCTGCGCGCCCTCTCGGTCGCAGGCCTCGGGCGGCGCATGATGGAAATGCGAGAGCGAGGCGAAACCCTCGAAGACGGCCCTTATCACAACCGGCTCGAGCTCGAGCTAGGGGTCATCTTGAAGATGGGGTTCGCGGGCTACTTCTTGATCGTTCAGGACTTCATCAACTGGGCGAAGGACAACGGCGTTCCGGTTGGGCCCGGGCGTGGCTCCGGCGCGGGCTCGCTGGTGGCCTGGGCGCTTCGCATCACGGACCTGAACCCGATCACGCACGGGCTTCTCTTCGAGCGGTTCCTCAACCCGGAGCGCGTGTCGATGCCGGACTTCGACATCGACTTCTGCATGGATCAGCGCGACCGCGTCATTCAATACGTGCGTGACAAGTACGGCCAGGCGAGCGTCGGACAAATCGCGACCTTCCATCAGCTCAAGAGCCGGAGCGTCGTCCGCGACGTGGGGCGCGTCATGGGCATGACGCCGGGCGAAGCCGGCTTGATTGCCACGATGATTCCGGAGCCGGTGGGCGGAAAGAGCGTTTCGATCGGTGACGCGCTCGAACAGGAAGCACGGCTCAAGACCGCCTACGAACAGGACAGCCAGGCCCACGAGCTGCTCGACACTGCGCAAGCGCTCGAGAACCTGACGAGGCATGCGGGCATGCACGCGGCGGGAGTCGTGATCAGTGAGGGCCCGATCTGGGATCACGTCCCGGTCTTTTGTCCGGAAAAAGACGTCTACGTCACCCAGTACCACAAGGACGACGTCGAAGCGGCGGGGCTGGTGAAGTTCGACTTTCTCGGGCTTCGTACGCTCACGGTCATCGACATCGCGACCAAGCTGATCGACCGGCGGCCCGATCGCCAAGAAGCGCCGTTCCGGATCGACCGGATTCCGATGGACGATGATGCGACCTACGCGTTGCTGCAATCGGGCGAGACCACCAACGTGTTTCAGCTCGAATCGAGCGGCATGCAGAACTTGTTCAAGCAGCTTCGTCCCGACCGGTTCGACGACATCGTGGCTGCCGTTGCGCTCTACCGCCCCGGACCGATGGGCGCACAGATGGACAAGGACTTCGTTCATCGCAAGCACGGACGGCAGCAGGTTCAATACCCGCACCCCTCGCTCGAAGGCATTCTGCAGGAGACGCGCGGCGTCATCGTCTACCAGGAGCAGGTCATGCAGATCGCCCAGGAGATGGCCGGGTACTCGCTCGGCGGCGCCGATCTCTTGCGGCGCGCAATGGGCAAGAAGAAGGCCTCCGAGATGGACAAGCAGAAGGCCATCTTCATCGAAGGAGCGACGGAGCGCGGGCACACGCAGGAAAAGGCCGAAGAAGTCTTCGACCTGATGGCGTACTTCGCCGGGTACGGCTTCAACAAGAGTCACTCGGCGGCGTACGCGCTGATCACCTATCAGACGGCCTATCTCAAGTCTCATTATCCGGTCGAGTTCACCTGTGCGACGCTGACGGCCGACAAAGAGAAAATCGACAAGGTGGTGCGCACGGTCGCCGAGGCGCGGTCGATGGGCATCACGGTCTTGCCGCCCGACGTGAATGAGTCCGAGATCGAGTTCACGGTCGTCTACAACCCCGATGACGCACAAGATGTCGTACGCCTTCGGCACAAGCCGGTTTGCCACAACGGCGAAGTTCACGACCCGATGGGGCCGAAGATCCGATTTGGGCTGGGCGCGATCAAAGGCGTTGGGACCGGGGCGGTCGAAGCGATTCTAGAAGCGCGGCAAGGCGAGCCTGACGACGAAGGCGGCCGAGCCAACGAACGCCCGTTCGTCGACCTCTTTGATTTCTGCGCGCGGGTCGACCTGAGGCGGGTGAACAAGAGCGTGATCGAAGCGCTCGTGCAGTGCGGAGCATTTGATACGGTCCACCACGCCATCGATGTGCATCGCTCGCAGTCGTTCGTGGCCATCGAATCGGCGATCGAGCGAGGCAAGCGCATCCAGGCAGAGCGTTCGAGCGGCCAAGAGAGCCTGTTCGGTTTGATGAGCGGCGAAGAAGAAGGGCAGGTTTACGAGCACCCCGGAGGAAGCTTTCCGGTGCTCGACCCCTGGGATTCGCGCGACCAGCTCTCTCGGGAGAAAGGCACGCTCGGTTTCTACGTTTCAGGGCATCCGCTGGACCGGTTCCGGGGCGAGCTCCTTCGCTTTTGCGATGCGACGACCGAGAGTGCAGCCCAACTCGGGAACAACCGGCAGATCACCGTCGGCGGCACCGTCGAGGGCTACCGCGAGCGCCGAACCAAAATGGGCCACACGATGGCGTTCTTCCACATCGAAGACGCGCTCGGCCGCATCGAGGTGATCGTGCGCCCGAAGCCGCTCGAGAAAGCCGGCATCCGCGAAGCGCTGCAGTCGGGCGAGCCCATCTTGCTCGGTGGTCGCGTGAAGCACGAGCAGGACCGCAACGACGAGAGCGCTGCACCGGAAGCCAAGATCCTCCTCGAAGACGCAACGCTCCTGAGTGAAGCCCTTCAAGAACGCACCACATCGATTACCGTTCGCCTCACCGTGGACACGATCGACCGAACGAAGCTCGACTCCCTGCGTTCGATGCTCGAGCAGTACCCGGGGCCCTGCCCCGTGACCCTCGAGCTCGACTCCCCCGGCGACTGGCGCGTCAACCTCGCCGAGACCGGCCTGTTCGTCGACCCAAGCGACGCGCTCCTCACCGGCCTCGAACGTCTCTTTGGCACCAAAGTCTGCGAGCTCCACTGAGCCGTGCTTCCCGTCCCGGAGCCGCAGTCGGAAGAGGAGTTGCTGGCGCGTGCCCGGGATCTTGCGGGACTCACCCTGGGGGAGATCGGGGCGCGCGTCGGCGTCGAGGTACCGAGCGAGTCACTTCGCGCCAAGGGGGTCGCGGGGCAGATTCTCGAGAAGGCCCTCGGCGCAACGGCGGGTTCCCGATCGGAGCCGGACTTCGTCGAACTTGGGATCGAGCTGAAGACGATTCCGCTCGATGCTCGCGGGAAGCCAAAGGAGTCGACGTTCGTTTGCTCGATTTCTCTCGCTGCGATGGCCGATACCGATTGGGAGCGGAGCACGGTTCTCAAGAAGCTGTCCAAGGTGCTGTTTGTTCCGGTCGAAGCCGCTTCCGACACCGCGCTCCACGATCGACGGGTGGGCCGAGCTTTCCTCTGGGCACCCAACGAAGAGGAGGAGAGGTTGCTGCGGACCGATTGGGAACGGCTTGCCGACACGATCGCTGCCGGCGATGTAGAACGAATCACCGGCCACCTCGGTGAGGTCCTTCAAGTACGCCCGAAGGCCCCACACGGAAGAAGCCGCCGGCGCGCGCCCGACGAAGAAGGCGCCGTGCAATGGACGATGCCTCGCGGGTTCTACTTGCGCCCGGCATTCACCGGCGCGGTACTCGCGCGGCTGCGCGCCCTGGACTGACACGCCCAGCAGACGCCTCTTGTTCAGGCGAAGGGAGGTGGGGGCGGCGGGTTGCTGCTGCGGTTGCGGGCGACGTCAGGCGGGAGCTCGTAAACACGGGAAATGTCATCCCAGAGCGTCGCGCCGGGCTCGATGGCGTTCTTGCCGGTGTACGGCGAAGCGACCGCCAGCGCTCGAGAGACGACAAATCGGAATGGGGACATGGCGACCTTTCGAACGCGAGAGCGGCTGCGGAGCTCTTCCATGTACGCCTCTCGGGAGGTTCGCTGGAAGCCCAGCATCTGCTCACTGTACTTCTCGTCCATCCAGCATTCGTAGAACCAGCCGTCTTTGATCGACGGGTCGGGACCGGGTCGAAATGCGTTCTCCGGAGGCATCGACATGCCCACGGCGCCGAACACCTCCCCGCGGAGCTGGCGTGCGGTGACTTTCCAGGATTCGTCACCGCCGATCAGAAACAGATGCCCGTCGGGCTGCTGCGAAGCTGCAGATGCGATGGCCCGCGCAGCATCCCGCACGTCGACGCCGTGCTCGGGCTGATCGAGAGACACCATGAACACGAACGGACGGTAGCTCGGGTGCTCGGGCATCAGATTGCGAAGATCCATCACAGCGCCGAGCCTCAACGAGCACTGACGGAGGCCCGAATAGCGAAGCCAGCTCTCCGCGGTCAGCTTGTGCATGCCGTAGTTGTCGTCGGGTCCGCAGGGATCGGTCGACTCCCGAATCGGATCGCCAGGCGCGCACGGACCAAATGCGGCATAGCTCGAGACGAAGACGAAAAACGCACCGGGCGCATGTCGTTTCGTCGCATCGATGAGGTGCCCGGTGCCCCCGAGGTTGACCGCTTCGGCCCGGTCGGGTTCCGCGTATGCGATCGGCGCCACGATCGCGGCGCAGTGCACGACGACATCGGGCTTCACGCGTGCCACGAGACGGAGAACCGCACTAGCGTCGGTGAGGTCGCAGGCCTCGAAACGAATGTCGGTAGGGATTCCATCTGCCCGGAGGTCGGTTGCAACCACTTCGATACCGCGCCGGGCGAGCGCTCCGATGACGTAGCTGCCCACCTTCCCCGCGGCCCCCGTCAGTAGTGCAGTCTTACTCATGGCCTTTGTCCCGGCGCGAGTCCGGCCTCGGAAACTTCCCCCATCGCCCGGGCGTCCTAGGGGGAGCAGGCCCCTTTGACAAGCTGACCGAGCGCGACATTCGTCTAGACCGTACTCCGAGCGATCCATTTGTCCGGCAGGAAGAGAACCTCTTCTCCTCGCCGGGATACCCAGGCGATGCGAAACCCGGCGCGCCTAAGCCTCGCGACAATGTCCTGAGTGTCAGCTTTCGAGTAGGAGGCGAAGCGGTGGTGAAACTCGACGAGCAGTTGCGGTCGCTGCTCC
>Ga0209456_10001412_pt1 | contig 11681 bp, 11 predicted proteins | sample COG_11_FD_184755 | JGI IMG/M metagenome (GOLD analysis project Ga0209456, IMG submission 184755) | Pelagic marine sediment microbial communities from the LTER site Helgoland, North Sea, for post-phytoplankton bloom and carbon turnover... | ecosystem: Environmental > Aquatic > Marine > Neritic...
GACTGATTGCGCGAACGATGGCCGAAGTCGGCCGACATCGCGTCGCACAGCGCGTCACCGTGCGTGCACAACAGGTCGATCGACCGGTCGAGCCATTCGGTCCTCTGTTCGGCTGACGGCACGCCTTGTGCCAGGCAGGCTTGTTTCTGCCGCATAAGTAAGTTGTTTAGATCGCTATTGCCGCTGTTCACAGTAATTCTCCGGCCTCTGTCTGCTGGCGTTTCGGCGAAATCGTCTCACACGGCGGGGTCGCGCGCTACGCCACAGACGCGGTACGCTATGCACTTCCGGCAGCCGCCGCCCTTAACGATTCGTATTCTCGATTCCACAGGAATAGCCATGGACCTTGGAGTAACCGATCGCCTCCGCCCGCTGCTCGATGCCGTCAGGACCTTCATCGACGAGCGTGTAATTCCCGTTGACCATGAGTACTTCGCCGAAGTCGACAAAGGCGATCGCTGGAGCCTCACGGAACGCCAGCGGGAGATTATCGAGGGCCTCAAATCCGCCGCTCGCGAGCAGAACCTCTGGAACTTCTGGCTGACCGACAGCCAGAGCGGCTATGGCCTGACGACCGTCGAATATGCGTACCTGGCCGAAGAGACCGGCCGCTCACACCTCGCTGCCGAGGCCTTCAACTGCAGCGCGCCGGACACGGGCAACATGGAGGTACTCGAGCGCTACGGCACCTCCGAGCAGAAAGCGCAGTGGCTAGAGCCGCTGCTAAACGGCGAGATACGCTCGGCCTACGCCATGAGCGAGCCCGACGTCGCCTCGTCGGACGCGACCAATATCTCGACGTCCGCCGTTCTCGACAACGGCGAGTGGGTCATCAACGGCGAAAAGACCTATATCTCCGGTGCCGGCGACAGGCGCTGCAAGATCATGGTCTGCATGGTGAAAACCAACCCCGAGAATGATCGCCACACACAGCATTCGCAGATTCTCGTGCCGATGGACGCGCCCGGCGTCGAGATCGTCCGCCCCATGAACGTCTTCGAGAACGACGACGCACCCCACGGCCACATGCATATTTGTTTCACGGACGTGCACGTACCCGAAGGCAACATCATCCTGGGTCCCGGACGCGGTTTCGAGGTTGCACAGGGCCGGCTCGGCCCCGGTCGCATACACCACTGCATGCGCGCCATCGGGGTAGCCGAGCAGGCGCTCAAGCTCATGTGCGAACGCGCTGTCTCGCGGACGGCATTCGGTCGCCCGCTCGCGAAACTGGGCGGCAACTACGACAAGATCGCGAACGCGCGGATCAACATCGACATGGCGCGCCTGCTGACGCTGCAAACCGCTCACGTGATTGACACCCAGGGCGTGCAGGAAGCACAGGTATGGATCTCGAAGATCAAGGCGCTCGTGCCGAATGTCGCACTCGGCGTCATCGACGACGCCATCCAGATGCACGGCGCCGCGGGCATCTCCCAGGACTTTCCGCTGGCTCGCATGTACACGAACACCCGCACCCTGCGGTTTGCGGACGGCCCGGACGAGGTGCACCGCATGGTGGTTGCGCGCAATGAACTGCGCCCATACGTCGGGAAGACAAGATGACGGAAACCGTCAGGGTCGAAGACCTGCCGGGTCTCGTGGGCAAGGAACTGGAGCCGTCGCCCTGGCTCGAGATCACGCAGGAGCGCGTGAACCAGTTCGCCGACGCAACCAACGATCACCAGTTCATCCACGTCGATCCGGAGAAAGCGGCAGAGACGCCGTTCGGCGGCCCTATAGCCCACGGTTTCCTGTCGCTGTCCCTGCTCTCCTACCTCAACGCGCAGAGCGCGATCTTTCCCGAGAACCTGGTCATGGGCATCAACTACGGATCGGACAAGATTCGTTACCTGGCGCCGGTTCGCGTCGGCAAGCGTATCCGTTCGCGGCAGAAAGTACTCGAGGTTACCGAGAAGCAACCCGGGCAATGGCTATTCAAGAACGCCGTCACCGTGGAGATCGAAGGCGAGGAGACACCGGCGCTGGTCGCCGAGATCCTGTCGATGATGGTTGTCGCATAACAACAGAGGGAAACACTATGAGTATCAGACTGGACGGCCAGGTCGCCATCGTCACGGGCGCGGGCCGGGGGCTGGGGCGCTGCCACGCGTTAGCGCTTGCCGAACGGGGAGCGAGGGTGGTCGTCAACGACCTCGGCGACGACAGCGGCACATCCGCCCATGCCGACGCCGTGGTTGCCGAGATCCGTGAAGCCGGCGGCGCAGCGATGAGCCATGGCGCGAACGTGGCCAGCACGGAGCAGGTCGAAGACATGGTGCAGCGGGCCATGGACAAGTGGGGCCGGGTCGACATCCTGATCAATAACGCGGGCATTCTCCGCGACAAGACGTTCCTGAAGATGTCGCTGGACGATTTCCGGCTCGTCATCGAGGTCCACCTGATGGGGACTGTCAATTGCACCAAGGCCGTCTGGGAAATCATGCGCGAGCAGAACTACGGACGTATCGTCTTCACGAGTTCGAGTTCGGGCCTCTACGGCAACTTCGGGCAGTCCAACTACGGCGCGGCAAAGATGGCGATGGTGGGCCTCATGAACACGCTGCATCTCGAAGGGGCCAAGAACGACATACGGGTCAATTGCCTGGCGCCAACGGCCGGCACGGCCATGACTGAAGGCCTGTTTCCCGAGCCCGTATTCAAACTGATGTCGCCCGAAGCCGTGAGCCCGGCCGTCGTCTTTCTTGCGGGGCCCGATGCGCCCAGCCGCAAGGTACTATGTGCGGGCGGCGGCAGTTTCGCCGTGTTCAAGGGCTTAGAGACGAACGGCATGAGCCTGCTACCCGAGAACGTATCGCCCGAAGGCATCGCGGCCGTTTGGGACGCATTGAATGACGAGGCCGGCATGAAGGAACTCGCCGCCGGTTTCGAACAGCCCGGAAAGTTTGCGCAACAGGCGGCCATTAAGCTTGGCCTCGACCTCAGCGAATAGCATAGGACAGGAAAATGAGAGAAGCAGTAATCGTATCGACAGCACGCACGCCGATCGGTAAAGCCTACCGCGGTTCATTCAACAATACGGAAGCACCGACGCTCGGCGGCCACGCGGTCAAGCACGCCGTTGAGCGTGCCGGGCTCGAGCCCGCCGACGTCGAAGACGTCATGATGGGCTGTGCGATGCCGCAGGGCACCCAGGGGCACAACATCGGCCGGCAGATCGCGCTGGCGGCCGGGCTGCCCGTCACCACGGCCGGCATGACCGTAGACCGGCAATGCTCTTCCGGCATGATGGCCATCGCGTTGGCTGCCAAGACCGTTATCGCCGACAACGTCGACATCATGGTCGGTGGCGGGCTCGAGTCGATCAGCCTGGTGCAGAACGAACACTACAATATGCACCGCGTAGCGGACCCGCGCCTGATGGAGGCCCACCCGCACGTCCTGATGCCGATGATCGACACGGCCGAGGTCGTCGCAAAGCGCTACGAAGTCAGCCGCGAAGCGCAGGACGAATATTCGCTGCAAAGCCAGATGCGCACGGCGGCCGGCCAGGAAGCCGGCAAGTTCGACGATGAGATCGTGCCGCTGCCATCCAACATGGGTGTCATGGACAGGGAAACGAAGGAGATCTCGTTCCACGACGTCGTTCTCGAGAAGGACGAAGGCAACCGCCCGACGACGACGCTCGAAGGCCTCGCCGGTCTCAAGCCTGTCCGCGAGAACGGTTTCATCACGGCGGGCAACGCCAGCCAGCTCTCCGATGGCGCATCAGCATCCGTCGTCATGGAAGCGAGCGTCGCGGAGAAACGCGGCCTCGAACCGCTGGGCATCTACCGCGGCACGGCCGTTGCAGGCTGCGAACCCGACGAGATGGGTATCGGCCCCGTGTTCGCGGTTCCCAAGCTGCTTGAACGCAACGGCCTGGCGATGGACGACATCGACCTTTGGGAGCTCAACGAGGCGTTTGCCGTGCAGGTCATCTACTGCCGCGACAGGCTCGGCATCCCGAATGACAAGCTCAACGTCGACGGCGGCGCGATCTCGATCGGCCACCCCTACGGCATGTCCGGTGCCCGCATGGTGGGCCACGCGCTCATCGAAGGGAAACGCCGTGGTGCGAAGTACGTTGTCTGCACGATGTGCATCGGCGGCGGCCAGGGCGCGGCCTCGCTGTTCGAGGTCGCCTAGTGCGGGCCCTCGTCTGCAAGGAATACGGTCCGCCCGATTCGCTCGTCATCGAGGAACTCGAAGACCCGGTGCCCGGTGACGGGCAGATTCTCGTGGACGTCGCGGCGGCGGGTATCAACTTCCCGGACATACTTATCGTTGCGGGCACGTACCAGGTCAAGTCACCACTGCCCTTCGTGCCCGGCAACGAGGCCGCCGGAATGGTCGAGGCCGTCGGTAAGGACGTGTCACGTTTTGCCGTTGGCGACAAAGTGGTCATCACGACTCGTGGCGGCGCCTTCGCCGAGAAATGCGTCGCTGACGAGCATTCGGCGGCGCCCTTGCCCGACACGCTCGACATGGAACAGGGTGCGGGGTTCGCGGTCACTTACGGAACCAGCTATCACGCGCTCAAGCAAAGCGCGAACCTGCAGCCTGGTGAAACCGTGCTGGTCCTGGGAGCTGCAGGCGGTGTCGGCATCACGGCCGTCGAGATCGCGAAGGCCATGGGCGCGCGTGTCATCGCTGCCGCCAGCAGCGACGAGAAGCTCAAGTTCGCGGCGTCAGCCGGGGCCGACGAAACCATCAACTACTCCGCGGTGCCGTTGAATGAAACGGTCAAGGAACTGACCGGTGGCAAAGGCGCGGACGTCGTCTACGATCCGGTCGGCGGCGAACTTGCCGAGCAGGCATTCCGGGCCACGGCCTGGCACGGCCGTTACCTCGTCATCGGGTTCGCGAGCGGCGACATCCCGAAATTCTCGGCGAACATCGCGTTGCTCAAGGAAGCGAGCATCGTCGGCGTCTGGTGGGGCACCTGGGCCGCCAAGAATCCGCAGCTCCAGGTTCAGAACATGACGGAGCTGGCCGGCCTGATTGCGAAAGGCACGCTGACGCCGCGCGTGACCGAGTCCTATGCACTCGATGACTACAAGGACGCGTTCAGGACGATCACCGAGCGGCGCGCGCTCGGCAAAGTGACGCTGCGAATCCAGCCAGGTTAAGTGCCGCAATAAAAAGGCGACGACCGGAATCGGCCGCCGCCTTTATTTCGTGCATTGCGCTGGCTTAGCTCTTGTCTGCCTTGCGTACGTTCACCGCAAGCGCCTTCGTGATGCGCATGCGCACCTCGTCACCAACTTTGATGAGGTCGAGCGGCACGTCGTCGGAAATCTTCACAGTCCGAACCTGCCCGTTCTCGCCGCGCAGCACCGCGAGCCGGTCGCTCACGTTGAGCGACTCGATCGTGGCCTTGACCATGAACGTCTCGGTCGTCTTGATGCCGGGCTTGTCGCCGAGCGGCGCGACTTCGATCGCAGCCGCGTCGCCGAGCTCCGGAGCACCCTCAGGAACCGCAAAAATGGCGATCGATTCAAGGTACTCCATGACGATCCGGTCGCGGGGCTCGATCTGGTCGAAATTCGCGACGAGGTCGCTGGCCACCACCGAGTAACGCTTGCCGCTGGCATCGATCAGTTTGAGCTCGCGCGTCTCCTTGTCGACAGCTTCGACGATGGCCATGCTGCGCACGGTGCTCGTTACGACCTTGCCCGGGATCTGGACGGTCTTGCTCTCCGCGTCGGCCGGCGGCGCCGCGCCAAGCAGGCTGATGCCCAACAGCAACGCGATTGGCGTGGCCGCGCCGAGGCGACGCCTGCGCATCAGGTAGCCAACTCCAAGCAGCAACAGGCCCGCTCCAGCGATCGTCGGCCAGGGGCTTGCCGTCGTCGGCAAGGCCTCGACTTCTTCAATCTCGACTTCGACCACCACGTTCTCTTCGGTGACGAACGCCACTTCCTCGATGTCCGGTTTCGAGAACTCGCTGACCGACAGGTAGATTCGAATCTCCTGGCCGCGCGTCAGGTCGCGCGCACGTGTCTTCTTGCCGTCGACCAGCACCCTCATCGACGAGTCGGGGCGGGCGGTGAACGTCTTGCCAGTGGCCGGCAGGTGCAGCGTGACGTTGTTGCCCCAGACGCGGCGGACCACGGCGCTGAACAGGCCATAGAGTTCGCCATCGCGCTCGACGATACCCTCACAGGCGCCAACGAGATCGGGGAACCGTTCGATCGCCTCGTCTGTTGGCCGAAAATCATTGCAGCTCAGTGCCGTCATTTCCTGGGCACTGGCATTGGCGGCGGCAAACACCGCCGCAAGGAGCAACAACCGTATTGTCTTCATTTTCTTCCTCTCTGTTATCGATTTAGTCTTTTTGCAACAGCTCGGCGCGGACAATGAACCGGTCCGGAGCCGGGCCAACGTAGTAAAACGGGTAGCACGTAATCAGTGTAAGCACGGTGTCGTCGGTCGGGTCGAGCACGCTGACGTCCAGCGGATCGACGATCTTGAGTTCGGACACACGAAAGACGCGGCTTCCCTCCGGCGTCGCCATCTCGATGTCAGCTCCTACCTCGAGGTCCTTCAGGCGCCGGAAGAACGTATCGCGGTGCCCGGCAATGGCGATATTGCCATTACCGCCCGGCCGGACCGTCCCTTTGACATGTCCGGCGCCCTTGCTGAGAGCTGCCTTGCCCGTCGAAGCGAACACCGGCACCTCGATTCCCGCGGAATCGATGCGCATTACCGCAAGCGTAGATTCCACCTCGTCCGACAGCGCGATTTGCTGGCCAGCCTGTTGCCGCTCGAAATCGGCTATGGCCACGCGGCTCTCTGCTGCACCGTCGGCCCATACCAGCCCTGCGAGCGACACCAGGATGGCGCCCGAGACAAGGGTGGCTCTTTCGAGAAAGACGGTGAATCTGTTCATGACTGGCTGTGCGATCAGCGGATTGCGGAAGATACCGGATTGCGGAAGATACCGGATTGCGGCGCGCCATTGTATCCGCATTGCGGCGCCCAACCAATTGCGTATACCATACTTTACAGTACGTTGATGCTACCATAGCCATTTTCGGAGATTACCTTTGGAAGAATCGCTGCAACTCATCCGAAAAAACGGCTTTTCTCAAGGAGAATTCATGTTCGCCAAGATCAGGATTACGCTCACGTTTCTGGCCGCTATCGCGGGCACGTCGATGGCGTACGCCCAGGATATCGATGCGACGGGGCTGGTCGAGCGCATGAGCGCCGAGATCGCGGGTCTCGACGCCTTTATCGTTGCGGGCGACGCGTACGCGGATGCACGCCTCGACGCGGGCCAGATTATCGAGCATTCATCCCAAGTGACCTTGCAGCTTCGTCGCGAGCCCAGCGCGATTCGCATCAGCAATCGCAGCTCCGAGGACACCAGGGAAATCTATTTCAACGACGGTGCAGTCAGCGTTTACAGCAACGCGGAGAATTTCTACGCACAGGCCGAGATCCCGCAGGGCACCGACTCGATGTTGGATTTCGCCCTAGACGATATCGGCATCGAGTCCCCAATGCTCGATCTTATCGCTACCGACGTCGCCAACGATCTACTGACCGACGTGGAGCGCATCAGCTACCTTGGCACGAGCCTGATCAGGGATCGGATTTATCACCACGTCGGCATCCGCTATCCGGACACGGACGTACAGGTCTGGATTGCCAGCGAGGGCCGGCCGCTGCCCGGTAAACTCGCAATTTCCTCGAAATGGGAGGGCGGCGCACCGAGATTCGTTGCCTTCTTCGAATGGGACACGGATCCGGAGTTCGCGCAAAACGCATTTACATTCGATTCCCCGGAGGAGGCCGTGGAAATCGATTTCGCCGACAAGATAGCGCACTGAGGAGCCGGATATGCAACGACGCACTTTACTTACGAAGCTCCTTGGCCTCGCAACCGCGGGCGTTATCGCCAGCCTGCCGACCACCGCATCAGCAAAACCCGGACGACCTGCGAGCCCCAACAGTGTTGCCGGGTCCCGTCGTCGACGCCGCCGGCGGCACCGGCGGCGCGTCAGCCGCGGTATGCGCCTGACCGCATTACCCTACGGCTGCACCGTAACGCGCAGGCGCGGCGGGCGTTCTTACTACTACTGCGCCGGCATCTGGTATCGCCCCACGTACTCGGGAACGACGGTCATCTACATCGTCGAGGATATCGATTCCGGTGCAAGTACCGACGTCGAGTTCATCGTCGAATAGAAACGCACCACCGCATCACCGCGGAGTCGACTGGCCACTGGAGAAATCCCATAAACTCCGGTTGCTTACGCCCACAAAGTGGCTTAGTCTGGAATGAGTATTGATCTTTTATATGCCTGATTGTGGGGGACTCAAATGGGTAATTTGACAGTATGCCGGAGCGTCTTCGGCCTGGTTGCGGTTGCGCTTACGGCGCCCGTATTCGCTCAGCAGGACGAATCGACATTTCTCGAGGAAATCGTCGTCACGTCGAGCAAGCGAGAATCGACCTTGCAGGAAATCCCGATCGCTGTATCGGTTCTGCAGGCGGATGATCTCAAGCAATCCCAGGTCATGGACGTCAAGGACCTGCAATTCCTTGTCCCCTCCCTGCGCGTTACTCAGCTACAGACTTCCGGTAACACCAATTTCCTGATCCGCGGTTTCGGTAATGGCGCCAACAACGCAGGCATCGAGCCCTCGGTCGGCGTATTCGTTGACGGCGTCTACCGTTCGCGCTCGGCCTCGGCACTGAACGATCTCCCGAACCTCGAGCGCATCGAGGTATTGCGGGGACCGCAAAGCACGCTGTTCGGCAAGAACGCGTCGGCCGGCGTCATCAGCGTCATAACGGCAAAGCCCAGCATGGACGGTTTCACGGGCTCAGCCGCCCTGACGATCGGCGACGAAAGCCAGGTCATCGTCGCCGGCGATGTATCGGGGCCGTTGTCGGATACGGTCGGTTTCGGCCTGTCAGCCAGTTACAACCAGCGCGATGGCTACTACGATAACCTGGCCGGTGGCGACGAACTCGGCGAACAGGACCGTTACAGCGTTCGCGGCCAGTTGCTCTTCCTGCCGTCCGACGACCTCGAGTTTCGCTTCATCGCCGACTATGAAAGCCTGGACGAGGCCTGCTGTGGCGTAGCCAACCTGCTGAATGGTCCGACAGGTGCGGCGGTCCAGGCCATTGGCGGCAACCTGGTCCCCGAGCAGCCGTTCGCTTACGCGGGATACTACGACTTCACTCCGGTGAACGAGTTCGACAACGGCGGCGTCTCGCTGCAGATCGACTACGACATCAACGACTCGATGACGCTGACCTCGATCACGTCATACCGCAGCCTGGACCGCTTCGACAACTCCGACGTGGACTTCACGAGCGCGACGTTGATCGATTCGACACAGGGTAATCTCACCGACACCGACATCGACACGCTGACTCAGGAGCTTCGCCTGACCGGCTCGGCCGACAACTTCGACTGGATGGTCGGCGGTTTTTACTTCACCGAGGATATTGACCAGAACACCGGGTTGATTTACGGCCCGGGTTTCCGTCCGTATGCGAACCTATTGACGTGCATACCCCCGGATTGCATACCCGGCGTCGATCCCTGGCCGCTCGACCTGCTCGAAGCCTCTCTGGCCCCGACGGGTATCGTGCCAGGTACGTTCTTTGCCGCGGGCACGGGCCTGACCGAGGCGGCATCGATGGACAACGATTCGTTCTCGCTGTTTGCGCAGGTCGACATTGACCTTGGCGATCGCGCAACGCTGACCCTTGGCGCGAACTACACCGACGACAGTAAGGACGTGACCTTCGATTCGACGTCGACCGACGTGTTCTCGGCCCTGGATATGATTCAGATCGGCTTCGGAGGGGCGTTCACGGCGATTACCGGACTGCCGCCGACACCCGAGAATCTTTCCAATCCGGCACTTGCGCCCGCCGTGGCTGCGGCGCAGGCGATCAGCGTCACAGACTGTGATGATGTTCCCGGTGGGACGCCTTGTAACTCGCTGATCGCACTGCAGCCGCTGCAGTTCCTGCCGCCGAATATCGACTACCCGAACTCGGTAGAGGACGGATCGACTGACGACGACGAAACGACCTGGACCGTGCGGCTGGCCTACGACTGGACTGACCAGGTCAACGTCTACGCCAGCGCAGCCACGGGTTTCAAGGCGAGTTCCTGGAACCTGTCACGCGATTCGCGCCCGTTCCCCGAAGACCAGGCAGCGCTGGAAGCGGCCGGCCTGACCGTGCCCAACCTGACGTATTCGACGCGCTACGCGGCGCCTGAAGACTCGACAGTCTACGAGATCGGCATGAAAGCCCGCTGGGATACGATCTCGATGAACCTCGCGATCTTCGACCAGGAAATCGAGGACTTCCAGTCCAACACCTTTGTCGGCACGGGCTTCGTCCTGCTTAACGCAGGCAAACAGTCGACCACGGGCCTCGAAGCCGATATCCGCTGGGTACCGACGGACGATTTCGAGGCCACGCTGGCAGCGACGCTCATGGACCCCGAGTACGATTCCTTCCAGACCGCAGCCTGCGTCCCGCCTCCTGGCAGCACGTCCGCGAATTTCACCTGCGATTTAAGTGGCGAAACGCCGGCAGGTATTCATGAGACGAGCATCACGGCCACGGGACGCTACAGCTTCACGTATGGAGACATAGCCGGATTCGTTCGCGTCGAATACATCTACGAAGACGACATCCAGGTCATCGACAACGTGCCGGAGGACGTTGCCTCCCGCGAAGTCAGTACGTTCAACGCGAGCTTCGGTCTCGCCTGGGAGAACGGCTTCGAAGCGCTGCTGTGGGGCCGCAACCTCACGGACGACGAGTACCTGATGAGCGCCTTCCCGTCCGTAGCGCAGAACGGCAGCTACTCGGGCTACCCGAACCCGCCACGCAGCTACGGCCTGACGGTACGCAAGTACTTCGACTGATCGGCTCTTCCCGACAGTCACTCGAAACGGGCCCCTTTCGGGGCCCGTTTTTATTATGCGTACTTCTCGAGATCGCGCGAGGCTGACGGACTGCTTGTCTGAGGCTGTCCGCTTACACGAGGTCGGCTTGCTCGTACAGCTTCCGAATTACCCGTAGCAAGTCATAACGCGTGATTGCGCCGACAATCCTGCCGTCTTCCACGACCGGCAGGCGCCGAAACTTGTTGGCGACGAACATGCCCGCAATATAATAGACGTCCACCGTTTGGGGTGCGGTGATGACATCGGTCGTCATGTACTCGGCAACCTTTGCGGCGGTCGGCGGCTCCCCCCGAACCCCTTCGGTCACGAGCTTCAGCAGATCCGTTTCGGTAATGATCCCAACCAAAGCCCCGCCGGAATCGACGACGGGTGCTCCGGTTACCTTGTTCTCCAGAAGGAAGTCGACCGCGTCGAGAACCCTGGTCTCGGGGCTTAAGGTCGGCACCTCCGTGTCCATGTATTCACTGATCTTGGGCAGGCTATCCATGGGCTTCTCCAGATCGTCATATCTATTTCCTAGCCCATATCAGGTCGATCCGCCATACGGTGTTTCACCTAGCCTCTGGTCCACGGCCTCAAACCGCTTACTTCTTGGTCGCCCTCTTCTTCGCGGTCTTCTTCTTTGCGGTCTTTTTCCTGGTTGCCTTCTTCGCTGTCTTCTTCCTTGTCACCTTCTTTTTCGCCGTCTTCTTCTTGGCGACCTTTTTCTTCGAGGCTTT
>Ga0209456_10001414_pt1 | contig 11662 bp, 8 predicted proteins | sample COG_11_FD_184755 | JGI IMG/M metagenome (GOLD analysis project Ga0209456, IMG submission 184755) | Pelagic marine sediment microbial communities from the LTER site Helgoland, North Sea, for post-phytoplankton bloom and carbon turnover... | ecosystem: Environmental > Aquatic > Marine > Neritic...
CGGTCGAGACCAAGGCCGCGCCAGATGGCAGCGGCGGATACGAGCTCTCGGGAGAGAAGGTTTGGGTGCTCAACGGACACCACGCCGACCACTTGATCGTCTCCGCTGACGCCCCCGGGGGCGTGACGCTGTTCGTCGTGCCCAGAGAGGCCGAAGGCGTGAACGTGACGGTCGCGAAGACCATCGATGGACAGAAGGCTGCCTTCATCAAGCTCGATGCGGTGCGGGTCTCCGACGAGGCGCGACTTGGGGAGGAAGGCTCCGGAGCCGCCGTGCTCGACCGCACGATGGACTACGCGGCCGCCGCCGCAGTGGCGGAGGGCGTTGGGATCGCGACGACCATGCTTCACATGACGGTCGAGTACCTCGGCACGCGAGAGCAGTTCGGGGTGAAGATCGGCTCGTTCCAAGCGCTCCAGCACCGCGCGGTCGACATGTACGCCGAAACCGAGCTCCTTCGTTCGATCTCGATGGCCTCTACGGTTCGTGCCGACGAAGATGACCCCTCCGTGCGCCGGGGAGACATCTCCGCCGCGAAGTATCAGCTGGCCACCGGCGGGATCTGGGTCGCCCAGCAGTCCCTACAACTGCACGGCGGCATCGGTGTCACCGACGAGCACGATATCGGTCTCTACTTCAAGCGGATGTACGCACTCAACGCACTCTTCGGCGACCAGGAGCATCATGTCGTCCGTTTCGCCAGCGGCGCGTCCTTCGCCGAGGCGCCCGCCTGAGCGCACTCAAGGCTGTGGCTGTTCCGCCTGCGCCGTCTCTGGCGCCGCCTCGTCCTCTGCTTCCGTCGTCTCGCTCTTCAACCCGGGGGCCGATGAGAATCGCACGTAACCGCGGTAGGTGCCGATGAAGATGCTGTTCCTAGGACCGAACGAGAACGTGCCCCAGATGTTGTTGAAGACCTTCTTGCCGTAGTCCTTCTTTCCCAGCGTCTTCTTCTTCACGAGCCCGCTCACGTTGTCGTTGAAGTCGTCCCCGTCGAAGTAGCCCTTGATGCTGAAGACGCGCCAGCCGGTGTGGAAATCGAGGGCGGTGAGCTGCCAGTCGTGATGGCCTTCTTCGAGCATGTCCCGGTGGTAGACATAGAAGAGGCCGTTTGCGGTGGATAGTTTCGGGGTCGCGGTCTTCCCGTCGAAGTGTCCGACGGCTGGCCAGTCCTTGCGAGCCACGTACTCGTCTTTTGCTTCATCGTAGTCGAAGCGCGCGATCCCCCCCGCGGTTGGATTCTCGATGAAGGGGTCGACGTAGCCGTAGGTGTTCCCGACGATTAGATGATCTCCGTAGGCCACGACCGAATTCTCGACTGCGCCAGCCCCCGACTCGAAGAGCGGTAGCTTGCTCACCAGGGTTCCGTCCTTCTGCCTGAAGATGTTCAGATTCACCTGCTCAGGCGCATTGTCGACGATTGCGACGAAGCGGTCGTCGATCAAGGTGGGGGTGGTTCCGCTCCCGTTGTTGAGATGGCCCGGCTTGACCTTGCGGTCGTTGTCGTAGAACAGGTGATCCTTCTCGTAGGTCGGCGCCCAGTTCGGGTCCAACTCGATGTGCCGTGTCTTCTCGTTGAACCGGAGCTTGTAGAGCCCCACGTTCGTGACGATGTAGACTCCATCTGGGCCGACGGAGAACGAGTTCTGGATCTGCTCGAAGGGCTCGTCGTGGACGATATCGAAGATCTCCGCCGCCTCGTTCCGGAACTGAGTCGTCTTGTCGAGCAGTGTTCCGTCTTTCTCGGCCTCCGCGACGCGGGCGATGTATCCCTCGGCTCCCTCGGGCATCTGGTCCCCGTAGTAGTGATGGATCTTGTCGCTCAACGCGAAGTGGGCGATCGACGTCGTGTAAACCGGCGGGCAAACGCCCTTTTCCTTGTCGACGTGGATGATCCCCACAACGCCAAACTTCGAGGTGAACCAGACGCGACCCTCCGCGTCTGGCATGAGCGCGGTCAGGTGGTTCTCCGGGTGATCCATCGCATGGCCGGCCCAGCTGCCCTTTTCGATTTCCCGGGCGAGGTCCAAGAGGACCATCTCGTCGCGCACGACTCTGTGGTTCCGGATCGGGATCCGAATCACGGTGTTGTCCGCACCTGGAACGTAGACGTCGCCCTCCGCGTCCAAGTACGAGTAGGCACCGCCTGAGGTGTCTCGGAACATCGCCATGCGCGCCGACTTCTTGGCGAGCTCGAGCGCCTTGCTTCCGCGCCCCGGCAGGGCAACGTGGTCGAGCACGCGCGCTTCGCCCATGATGTCGACGATGAGCAGCATCGCCGAGTCGCGTCCAAACGAAATCGTCACCACGGTGTGGTCATCGAGGAACGTGTAGAAGGGCGACATGCCCGACAACTTCGTCCCCTTCTCGAGCACGTGGAAGTACTCCACCTTGGCCTCGTTGGGCATCGGACCTGGCTCGATGCTCACATCGGTGGCGAAGCTATTCTCGTGCATCGTTGCGGCATAGCGATTCGAGAGATGCGGATGCTGCCAGATATTCGGTGGTGGAAGCGGATCGGGAAGCGTTCTGCCGTGACGCGAAGTCCATTCGTCGTACCACTTGGTCTCGACCGTCGCCTGCTGGCTGACGTGCTTGAATTCCTTGTCGTTGGTCGTGTACTGGTAGCAGCCCTTACCGGCTCCCCCGATTTCGGGCCCCTTCATCGTCTTGCTGTTGCTGCAACCGCCCGCCACGGGCGCCAGCAAGAGAATTGCCAAGCCAGGCAATAACCATGTCCTTGTACGTACGTTCACGACCACCCTCGTTTCGTAGAAATCGGGTGATGCCATACGATCCGGGCAAATGGTAGTACCCACCCGTCGCGCCCCGAGGGAACGGCGTGGGATGCTTGTGGCCATCGCGCCCGGCCAGCCCTAGATTGCGCCTATGGCGGACATCAACTGGGCGGACCTCGAGGCGATCAAGCGCCTCAAGTACAAGTACCAGCGCTGCATCGATACCAAGCAATGGGACGAGCTGCGCGACTGCTTCACCGAGGACGCCAAGGCGGCTTACAGCAGCGGCAAGTTCTCCTTCGATGGCCGCGACGCGATTCTCAAGTTCCTCCAGGGCGCGATGGGGGCGGACAGCTTCCACTCGAGCCACGTGGTGAGCCAGCCGGAAATCGACTTCGTCGATGAGCGCCACGCGACCGGGCGTTGGTGCCTTCAAGACTACGTGATCGATACCAGCTTCGACATGATCATCCGTGGGGCGGCGTTCTACGAGGACGAGTATCGCAAGGGCGACGACGGAGTCTGGCGGATCGCCAAGACCGGCTACCAGCGCACCTACGAAGAGATGCTGCCACGGAAATCGATCGAGGGCCTCACGCTGACGGAAAGCCGCTGGCAGTCGAAGGGCAGCTAGTTCCGTTGCCATTGACGGAGCGCTCACGACTCGGCTCGGTAGGGCGATGCCTAGTCCAGGTCCCGACGTGCATACGCGCACCTGCCTAGAAGGCTCAGTCGTGAACGGTGACCTTGACCATCTGCAGTGGAGTCACGGGTCGATCGCCGGCACCCGTCTGGGCCGACTCGATCTTCTTGATGACGTCCATGCCGCTGGTCACTTTGCCGAACACGGGGTGCTTGGACGGCCCGGCGCTGAACCAATCCAAGTAGGCGTTGTGCACCGTATTGATGAAGAACTGGCAACCGCCGCTATTGGGACGGCCGGTGTTGGCCATCGATAGCGTGCCGGGCTCGTTGGAGAGCTTGGCGTTCTCGGGGTGCTCGTCCTCGATAGTGCCATTTGGGCTGTCCCCAGTGCCGGCGCGCGGGCTGTTGGGGTCGCGGCTGTGCGGACACCCAAACTGAATCATGAATCCGTCGATGACTCTGTGGAAGTGTAGACCGTCGTAGAAGCCGCTCTTGGCGAGCTCGATGAAGTTGCCCGCAGTGATGGGCATCAGGTCGGTGAACAGCTCGATTTCGACGTTGCCGAGCGAGGTTTCAAGCGTTGCTGTCGGGTTAGCCATGGCGGAGGCCTATCAGCTTTCTATCGCCCCTGCACCTAGAACGAGGTCACGGTGAGGCCCTGCGTCGTCGCACAGTCCCCCGTGGTTCCGCATTGTGGTGCATCGTCTTTTCGGGTCAGCGTCACGGCAACCCCGGTCCCAACGCCGACCACGACAATCGCGCCGATCATGACCCAGAATCCAGGGCGCTTAACGAAGGGCTTCCTGTCATCCTGCGCCGCTTCGGCCGGCGCAACGCCGGACGGCGTGACGGCCATCGCTGGAGGGGGAGTAGGGGTGTGTGGCTGCAACGCTATCGTGTAGGCCTCTCGCCCGCCGGGCTCGACCCGCAACTCTCGAAGGGAGCTCGCGTAGCGTTCATGGGTGATGTGGATCGAATGCGTGCCCGGGTTCAGGCGGATCGTCCGATCGAGACCGGTGGCTGCCGAAAGCCGGCCGTCGACAAAGACCATTGCGCTGGCCGGCGTGATCGCCAACCGCACTTCCGCAACCGCAGCATCGAGCAACTCTCGAAGTGCGGTTCCGCGCTCCCAAGCGGTACCGCCGGCGCGGACCTCGGGCATCTCTTCGTAGCGGTCCAGTTCCTCGAGTGCGTCGACGGGACGGCCCAGCCGGTACAGGGCGTTGGCGATATTGTACGAAGTGCTCGCGCGCGGGACCAACTCGGCGGAGCGGCGAAATGCCGATAGCGCTTCAGTCCAACGTTCCGAATTCGCGAGCGCCACTCCATGCTGGAACAGGCCCCGCGCGCGTTGCGCGGCTATAGCGTCGTCTTGCGCGGCGGCCGTGGACAGCACGGGAACCCATGCCGGACCGCAGACCGTCGACAGTGCGAGGACCAGGTAGAGCGGCCTCACCATTCTGTCACCAGGTCCGGAGGCTTCTTGTATTGGGAGCTCTCCGAGCGGGAGGCTGGTTCGCGACGCGCAGGCTTGCTCTTGCGCGGCGCCTTCCGAGCTCCGGGTTCTCGGGGGCGCGAGTCCCGTTCGATCGAGGCTTTTTCATCGGGCGCGGTTCCCTCCGTTGGCGCTCGCTCCGTCTTGGATTCTTCGCGCAAAGCGGTGTCCTCCGGTGCCGACGGTGAAACGTTCGCAGGCAGTAGAGCCGGCTCGGCCGATTTGGGCGGCCCCTCAACCTGGGTGATCAGCGGCGGGCCGGGAGTGGCGGGTGTTTCGATGGGCGTGCGAACCGTCCACCATGCCGCCAATGCGACCGCTGCGGCCAACGCCAGGCCGCCGAGCGCCGCCTTGCGATTCGACTTGAACGGCACGTTCAGCAGCTCCGAATCGACTTGGCCCGTGGAGGAGGACAACGCCAAGAGCTCTTTCGGCCCCAAGCCGGTCAGCGTCCGTTGCAGGTGACTTTCTCTCGGAGCAGGTGATGGCCAGGAAGAAAGAGAGGGAGGGGCGGGAGGCGTCGAAGGCATCGCAACCCCCATGTCCTCGACGCGCGACTTGAGCTCCGACAGCGAGCTGATTCGTTGCCCTGGCGATCGCTGCAACGCATCTCGCAGCAACGGGACATACGCGTCTAGGACGGCTTCGAAGTCGATCGCATCATCGCACACCGCATGAAGGATTTCCGCCGCGCTATCGCCGTCAAACGGTGCGCGCCCGGTCAAGCATTCGTACCAGACCACACCTACGCCCCATACATCGGTGTGCGGCCCGATGAGCCTTCGCTGGTCTCGGGCCTGCTCCGGCGACATGTACTGGGGCGTGCCCATGATGACGCTATTCGCGGTGCTGAGGTTTCGCGAACGGACGTCTTGAAGGATCTCCGCGACCCCGAAGTCCAGCAGCTTCGGTGTCGCTGCGCCGTGCGCATCGAGCGTCAGCATGATGTTCTCGGGTTTGAAATCCCGATGCACGACCCCCAGCTCGTGCGCTCTCTCGAGCGCGTCGACGAGAGGAAGCAGAATTGCGAGTGTGTCTTCCTCGCTAAGATGCCCTTGCTCGAGGAGCACGTCGCGAAGCGTGGGCCCGTGCAGGAGCTCCATCACGAGATACGCCGTGTCCCGACCGTCCTCACCCATGTCGAGGACGTCGACGACGTTTGGGTGGTTGAGCTGAACCGTGGCACGCGCTTCTCTCAAGAATCCTTCGCGCAGCCGTTCGAAATGTGGAAGCGTCGGGTCCAGCACCTTCACGGCCACCTCCCGCTCGGTCCAGATGTGCGTCGCGCGGTACACCGTGGCCACGCCGCCGGACCCGATGACAGGGCCGAGCCGGTACTTTCCACCGAGTAGTCCCGGCTGCTGAGTGAGAGGGTCGGAGTGGGCCATTTGGGCAGTACGTGAGAATGTGAGATCTCAGTGTGGGGGACAAGGGAAAGCTGGCCTGCGAGCCTTGCGAACTAGGGAATTTTGCGCGTTTGCGGCCCGACGCCGCCCAGCTATCCTTTCCGGTCTTGGCATTCGCGAAACCAAAGCTCCTGATCGGCGCGCTTTGTTTCTCACTCTTCGGGGTGAGTTGCGCCGAAGACGCATCTACGCAGGTCGTCGTCCTCATGGACACCGACTACGTGGTGCCGTCCGAGGTCAACCGGATTCGGGCGCGCGTCTCCAAGATGATGACGGCAAGCTCAGGCTCCGAAGAGGAAGTGGAAACCTGGGTCAGCGTGTTTTCGGTATCCGACGAGGCCTCGAGCGAACTTGGCGTTCATGGACTACCCGCGACCTTCGGTGTTCTGCCCGCCGATTCCGACCTCGACCGCGAGATCGTGATCGAGCTCGAGGCGCTTGCTAGCGACAGCGATCAAGCTCTCGTGTCGCGGCGTGTGAAGACGGGCTTCGTTCCCGGCGAGGTGCGCCTCGTCCGGATTCTTTTGTACCGGGCTTGTGCGGGAGTGAGCTGCGCGCCTGGGGAAACCTGTGGCTGCAGTGGCGCCCTGTCCTGCGCTACCCCCTCCTGCATCGACGAGACGGTGCTCCCCGAAGATCTTGAGAGCATCGACAACCCGGGCGTCCTACCGCCCGACGCGGGCATCCCCATCCTGGATGGCGGGGTGCCCGATGGCAGCGTCCCGCCAGAGGATGCCGGCACGGACCCCGATGCTTCGGTGCCTGATGGCGGGGGGATCAACTGCGGAGCCCCGCTCACTATCTGCGGTCTCGACTGCGTGAATACCCAGGCGGACCCACGGTACTGCGGTGATTGCAATACCGCGTGTGCCATTGGGCACGTCTGCGATACGGGGACTTGCACCGATCCCGGCGACTGCCGTACTAGCGACACCGGCTGCAGTGGGTTCACCTATTGCGAAGAGAGCAGCGGGGAATGCCTGCCTGGATGCACCGAGAGCGAGCAATGCACGGGTGACAATCAGGTCTGCGATGCCGACGTCCACGATTGCATCTGCTCGCCGGGGCTCGAGCCGTGCGAAGCAGGCTGCCTAGACACCCAAATGGACCCTAGCGCTTGCGGGGATTGCACGACGACGTGCCCGATCGGCCATGTCTGCGAGGTGGGCATGTGCTCGGACCCCGGCGACTGCCGCACGAATGGCGTCGGCTGCAGCGGCTTCACCTATTGCGACGGCGCCACCGGCGATTGCTTGCGCGGCTGTGGAAGCGATACCCAATGCACAGGGGAGAACGAGGTCTGCAACACGCTCACGCACGAATGCGTCTGCGGCGCCGGCTTCCACCAGTGTGGGAACGTCTGTGTTTCCAACCTAGACGCCAATTCCTGTGGCACTTCGTGCGTCCCCTGTGTTGCGCCGACCAACTCGAGCCCGATCTGCGACCTGAGTGGCTGTGATTTCGTTTGCGATGATACCTACGAGCGATGCGATCAGATGTGCTGCCCCACGATTTGCCCGCCCGGACAAATGCTCTACGACAGGACTTGTGCTCAGTGGCACGTAGACACGGCGGACTCGCAGGGAAATGTGGGCGAGCACACATCGATTGCCCTCGACGCAACCGACTTGGCCCACATTAGCTACTACGCGAAGAGCGGAAAAGACCTCATGTACGCCGCTCAACAGCTGGGCGGCTCGTGGACCCCGCAGACACCGGATAGCCAAGGCGACGTGGGGCAGCATACCTCGGCGGCATTCGACTTGGCGGGTGTCTTGCGCGTTGCCTACTACAACGCCGGCGACAGGGATCTCATGTTAGCGACACGGCAAGGCGACGGGACTTGGACGGTCGAAATCGTCGACGGCGTGGGCGACGTGGGCGAGTTCACATCGCTAGCCTTCGATGCCTCCGGCGATCCCCACATCAGCTACTACGACAAGGGCGACAAGGATCTCATGTATGCCACGCGGACCGGCGGCGGGACTTGGGCAGTGGAAACGGTTGATAGCGAAGCTGACGTTGGCCAGTACACCTCGCTGGCCGTGGGTCCGTTGGGGGCCGTGCACATCAGCTACTACGACTCGAGCGGCAGAGATCTCAAGTACGTGACGGGACAAGGCGGGGGGCCCTGGGCGGCCGAAACCGTCTCGAGCGATGGCGACGTCGGGAAGTACACGTCCTTGGCGCTCGACGGAACGGGTGCGTTGCACATCAGTTACTACGGCGAGGACACCAAGGACTTGCTGTACGCAACGCAGCTCGCCGGCGGCTCATGGATGACGGAGACCGTCGAGAGCCAAGGCGACGTGGGCAAGTACACAGCCCTGGCTGTCGACGGGGCCGGTGCCGCTTGCCTCACCTATTTCGATGAGAGCGCTCGAGATCTGAAGTACGCGACCCAGCAGCCCGGCGCGTCCTGGGTGCTCCAAACTGTCGACACCCTGGGTGACGTTGGCCGCTATACCTCGATAGCCATCGACAGCCTGGGCCATGCGCACGTCAGTTACTACGATACGACCAATAGCAACCTCAAATACGCCTTGATCGCCGCGGCGGAGTGAGGACGGAAGTCTCGATTCGGGCGCTGTCCGCGACGCCCGCCTCAGTCGGCGGTTAGCGCGCTACACACGCTGAGTAGATCGTTGGCTGCGGTCGCGAGCTTCGATGTGGACAGGTTGGCCTCCGCGTCGTCGAGGTCCGCGCCGAGCATGTCAGCAGACACGGAATCGAGGTCGTCGTCGGCGACAGCGCGGTCAATTGCCGCGCGGCTCTGGTCGATCAAGACTTGGATCTGGCGAATGTCCTGCGCCGCCGAGGCTGGCGCGCTGTCGGCGATGGTAGCTGCGTTCCGGGCGCGCACGCCGGCCGCGCAGGTGGCGTCCCGGGCGAGCAGGTCATTGCGAACGGGCTTGTAACAGGAGATGCCACCGATGATGTCTTCGGCGAGCATCGGGTTGAGTGCCTTCCCCGAGGCGCGCCGGACCGGCGAGTTTGCAGTGCAGATGGCTCCGTCAGGCCGGACGCTCGTCACCGCGATCGATTCCTCGCGGCCCTCAGTGAACGAGCGCAACGCACCCGTTACCCGATCCAAGAGCCCCACGCCGACCCTCAGCATGAGGGCCCGGTCGCCGATCAGCTGCCCGCCGCCGACGCTGATCGCGACTCCGCTGGCGGTGATGGTTGGGGTCAGGGCCTGGAACACTACCTCGATCTCAGGGTAGCCCCCGAACGCTTCCAGGGTGGCAATCCAGTCGAGCTCCGCGCTGTTGCCATTGTCGATCAGCTTGAAGACGTCTTGGCGGGTAACCGCGTAGAGCTCTCGGTTGTCCGGAGACACCGCCACCGATGCGGCCACCGGGCTGCCTACATCATATCGCCAGAGCTCGCTCAGCTCACGGTCGTACGCGATCACGTTTCCGACGTTGTCCGAGACATAGACGCGTTGGCCATCCTCGCTCACCGAGGGCGTCGAGCCAGTGCCGCCGTCGAATTGAGCAGAGCTCAGTACTTTGAACTCGACCCCGCCGTTGCCGTCATCGACGAGGTCGAACGCGTAGATGGCGCCCAGCTCGGACACTCCGTCCATCGCGCCGTCGTCCTCATCCGGAGCAGTGGCCGCCACGTAGATCCGGCTCGTATTCTGATCGATCGCAAAGAAGTTCGTAACGATCGATCCACCACCGAAAATGACGTCGACGATCGATTCGTAGAAGCTAGCGCCGCTCGGCGTCTTCCCGAACACCTTATCTGTTTCCGCATTGCTGAGCTCGACGACGAACTCGGGGAGGCCGATGTCATTGCTGACGGCAGGTGCGCCCGGAACCTGCCCGAGCGGTGCAATCATCTCGCCGTTTGTCCGTCTGTACGCGAACATGACCCCCTCGATGGTCACACCGACGAGCGAATCGGTTCGCGGGTGATAGTTGAAGCCGAAAGAATGTGCGGGGGAGCGTTCACCAGGCTCCAGCGTCGGAGGAGCGGTCAATCCCGTAGACTTTCTCCAGAGGATGGTTCCATCCGGTTTGATCGCCATCACCTCTTCGTAGCTCGCGTGATAGATGATTTGCTTGCCGAGGTTGTCGGGGTCGTTGAGGATCAGAATGGCGCCGCTGCCGGCGTTGTGACCGTCGCCCGGGATCTCCCAATTGCGTTCGCCTGTTTCCGCATCGAGCGAGACGAGTGAGATATCGAACTCCGGAGACTGTGGAAACAGCGGGCTGAAGTAGAGGTTGCCCTCGTTGTCGTAGGTCGGGCCTTCGGGCACGTAGAAGTTGGTCTCGGAGACCCAGGCGAGCGCCATTTGCGGCGCCGTGGCCACCCAAACGCTGTCCGCGTTGTTGGGGCCCGCGTGCATCGTGTGAAAAGCGTTGGGCTGCGGGATGATGTCGTACTCGTAGTCGCCCACGGTGCGCGCGCCGACCGGGGCCCAACTGGTGACCTCATCGGGGACCCCCGGCGAATCGGATGAGCTGCTGGAGCTACATCCCGACGAGGCCAATAAGAGGATGGCGGCGATCAAGGCGAGCGGCTGTGCGGGCTTGTTTTCTACTAAGAATGTCATGCGAATTCCTCGGGGCGCTGATAGCAGATTCAGCGAGTTGGGCGAGCGGCGCCCGCGGTCGAGACGCAGAGATCAGGCGGGAATTGCAGCGTTTGCTCCCAGGAAGTTCAGATGCATACTTGCGCCGACGACGGCATCCTAGCCGCAGCTCTAACCCCTCACAGAGGTCCCATGTTCAAACTCTCGCGTCTCGTTCTGATTGTTCCCGCTCTCCTGCTCGGTCTCAACGTCGCTTCCGCAAAAGATATCGATAAGGATGAGCTGCACGGCATGGTGGAATCCATCAAAAAGGACTGGCAGGCGAAGGACGATACCTTCGAGTCGACGCTCAAGAAGGCGTACGCCTATGCGATTTTTCCTGAGGTCGGAAAGGGCGGCTTCATCATCGGTGCGTCACACGGCGCCGGTGAGGTCTACCAAAAGGGGAAACTCATTGGACACACGAAGATGACCCAGACGACTGTCGGTGCACAGGTCGGCGGCCAGACGTATGCCGAGGTCATTCTCTTCAAGAACAAGAAGGCGCTCGATCGCTTCAAGAAAGCCCGCTTCGAAGGAAGCGCTGCCGCAACGGCAATCGGCGGTAAGAAGGGTGCGGCCGCGGCGTCCAAGTACAAAGATGGCACCGCCATCATGGTTCTGCCGCTCAAGGGCGCGATGGCCGAAGCTGCGGGTGGCGGTCAGAAGTTCGCCTTCGAGCCGGTCGGCGAGTAGCGCGTTACGGTCCCGGGGTCGGTCGTTGATCACGCCGTCTTCGGGTCCGCTGCCCATGCATGCGCCGCCGAGGATATGCGCGGTGGATGGGGTCCCGGCGCGT
>Ga0209456_10001418_pt1 | contig 11655 bp, 7 predicted proteins | sample COG_11_FD_184755 | JGI IMG/M metagenome (GOLD analysis project Ga0209456, IMG submission 184755) | Pelagic marine sediment microbial communities from the LTER site Helgoland, North Sea, for post-phytoplankton bloom and carbon turnover... | ecosystem: Environmental > Aquatic > Marine > Neritic...
CTCAAGCAACGAATCCAGCGCGAAAGGCCCGATTCGAATATATGGGTTAAATCTGAATCGTCATTTGAGCCGGAAGTCAGGCAAAAGTGATGAACCCATGGGCTCAAACCACGAAATTTAAAATAGCCTGATTTTGTAGAAATTATTCCCTGTAATGTCAAGCTTTTTCACTTTTGATATGTCCCCCACTATGTTAATAGTAGAAACTATCTCAAATGAGATAGTTTCAGGTATCGTCCTTAAGTGTATTTTTTAATATTAATCTATATAAGATCAGAGAATCGATACGTAAAACTTGGTGATGAGGTCATGTTGTTTTCTGAAAGGCGCTATGCGCAAAAGTTGGTTTCATATTACGCAGTGGTCTGATATTTGGGATGATTGGCAACAACTTTTGAGTTTATCAATTGGTTGATCTAATTCAAAATATCAGGCCACAGGCAACCTGCTGATCATAGCGTCTTGAAGAAAATAACATGACCGGTTTAGAATATTATGGTTATCCCTTCGATAAATATTATTTAGGAAAAGGAGTGCCTTTTGGCAATCGTACAAACCGGATTGGAACACTTTTTAGAATCACCGCCCAAATGGGTGGCCAGCGCCCGTCTGGGGCTTTTATGCAATCCGGCCTCAGTGGATCACAAGTTGAATCACGCCCGCCTGCGAATCCAGCAACACTTTGCCGATAAACTAAAAGCACTGTATTCACCGCAGCATGGTTTTTTTGCCGAAAAACAGGATAACATGATCGAATCCGCAGATGGCGTTGATCCGGTCTTAAATTTACCGGTCTACAGCCTATATGGAAAAACACGCAAACCCACCAAATCCATGCTTGATCCCATCGATGTGCTTCTTGTTGACCTGCAGGACATAGGCACCCGTGTTTACACGTTCATATACACACTCTCATATTGTCTCGAAGCTGCAAAAACACTGGATAAAAAGGTGGTGGTTCTTGACCGGCCCAACCCGGTTAACGGGAAAACGATTGAGGGCAATTGTCTGAATCCGGATTACCGCTCGTTTGTGGGACGGTATAGCCTGCCCATGCGACATGCACTGACCATCGGAGAGCTGGCAAGGCTTTTCAATGAGCACTTTGAGATCGGCTGCGATCTGGAAATCATTCCAATTAAAGGCTGGCGCCGGTCGATGTTTTTCAATCAGACAGGTCTTCCCTGGGTGGCGCCCTCCCCCAATCTGCCAAGCCCTGTTTCTACTATGGTTTATCCGGGACAGGTTCTCTGGGAGGGTACCAATGTCTCCGAAGGTCGGGGAACCACCCTGCCCTTTGAACAATTTGGCGCTCCATATCTAAACCCTGCAAAAATTGTTGCCAGCATTGGCGCCAAGTCGATTCCGGGCATAGTTCTCAGACCGATTGTTTTTGAGCCAACCGCCAACAAATGGCAGGAGCAGCCGTGCAGGGGATTTCAGATTCATATCACTGATCCGGCTCAATACCGGCCATATGAAACCAGCCTGCGCTTACTGCAGGCAATCATCTTAAACCACAAAAAAGAATTTGAATGGAAACAGCCGCCATATGAATACGAAACCCGGCGGCTGCCGATTGACTTAATCTTCGGGGATCGTCAGATCCGCCAACAGATTGAAAATATGGAATCCATCGATAGCCTGGCCGAATCCTGGCAACGCGGAATCGATGAGTTTGCCGAGATCAGTCAGCGGTTCTATCTTTATAAATGATGAGGTTTCAGGTGTCAGTATTCAGGTGTCAGACCTTCTATTCGTCCCTGAAACCTGGTACCTGACACCAGAACCGCCAGCGGCTGAACTATCGAGCCTGACACCCGACACCTGACACCTAAAAAACCTAAAGCATGAGAATTGTGTTTTGTGATCACAGAAGTATCAGGGAGCAACTACAGTGGATCCGGATGAAAAAGAATGGAAGCGCATGCGCTTTAAAAAAAACAAGGTCTGGCTTTGCGTCGATCGATCCGGCAATCCGATCGAACAAAGCGGTAAAGTCTTAATCAAATACCAGCTTGACCAGACACACGAGTACTGGGTTCACAGGAATAAAGTTAAACCGCTGGACAGCAAACCAACAAAAAAGTCAGCGCCTCCTGAGAAAATAGCGATGGATGCAAGCGTCGACCCGGAGGGAATCCAAATTTTTACAGACGGCGCGTCCTCTGGAAATCCCGGCCCATCTGGAATTGGTGTGCTCCTGCGTTTTGGCGATCATGAAAAGGAAATTTCAGAATACATCGGCATGGCGACCAACAATATTGCCGAACTCAAAGCCATCCAGGCCGGATTGAACGCTTTGAAGCGCACGGCCCTTCCGGTACAGATTTTTACCGATAGCAGTTATGCGTATGGGGTTCTGGCACTTGGCTGGAAAGCCAAAGCCAATTCGGAACTGGTAGAGTCGATCAAAAAAACGATGAGAACATTTAAAGATATGAGGATTTTTAAAGTCAAAGGCCACGCCGGCCATAAAGAAAATGAACGTGCTGATTTTCTGGCAACATCCGCCATCAAACACGCCTCCAAAAAATGAAGCCTCCTGGTTATTAACGCGGCCTTAACTTCTTTCAACAACGCTGATGCTTTTAACAAATCCAGGGAACAATGGAATGCTGGAAAAATGGGAAATTGGGTATGATAAATGCATTCAATTAATACAAAACTGGCTATCTCTGACTAAATCCGGTTAGTGAAAACCGTATGCTTGGCCAAAAAACAAAGCCCGGCATGTCTAAAAGCCAGGCTCTGAAAATTGTTTAACCCAAATGGGACTAATCCTCCTTTAGGGTTTTAATCTCCTCTTTAAGACCATCGATTTCCTTTTTATATTTCTCGACGTCTTCACCTTCGCCACTTTCAGGGGAGGGTTCGGCTGTTTCGTCCGGATTCCATGAATCTTTAAGTTCATCAAAACCAAGGTAGATAGCCAGTGCGCCACCCAACAATAGCATCGCAGGGACGATCCCGGAAAGAACCATCAAAAACTGTCCCCACCAAACAACAAGGCCAATTAGGCCCAGTGCCGCTGCGATTACGCCACCAATTAAAGTTTTCATTTCCGAATTTCCCTCCTTTCAGTAAGGCTAATTATCAGTTCCAAAGATGAGATAGCTTGTTGATAAATAAAATATTGATATTAATATGATTCGCTCAGAGCGTCAAATAAAAATTAGCCATTGACGCAAAAAAGATATTAAAATACAGACCCAAAATACACACCTTAATTTGATGAAACCAGAGCGAACAGGAAATTGAATTTGAGAAAATTACCGCAATTTTATTCTGTATAGGTAACATAAGCCGTTTATTTTCACAAGTTTATTTTATATTTAGCAAAGTAGTGCCGATCAATAAAACATTGCAAAGCAGCATTTATTTTGTTAATTTTAAATGTTAACGTCCACGCAATCATTTAAAATACGTGGCTATTTAAAGAACTCCAACATTCAATCCTCCAAAGACCAAATATAGCAAGTCAGTCTTCAACCTGATTAGATCAACGTTATCTTCAATTTGGAACCAAGGGCAGCAGATCGTCGTAAAGAAAAAAGGGCAAGGTGATGGCAGCAAAGCAGGGTCGAAAATCGAGCAAATGGAAAAACAGGCTGCTCGATGGCACGCATAATCATTACAGCTGTTATCTGCCGGATTCCCTTGGAAAAATGGCTTCACTGCTTTTGCGGTTGTTTTATTCCGGCATCAAAACGGACAAAGACCAGACCGCTGTGCTGCAACAACTTGAAAACGATGCAGTTGTCGTTTATGCAACCAAATTTAAAAGCTATTTTGAATACCTGTTTTATTATATCCGCTATCAAAAAGATAAGTTGCCATATCCGCAAATCGGATTTGATTATCAGGTTTATTTATGGCAACCGGTTTCGCGTTTGATAAAAATATGGCTGGCCCATATTGATTTCTTTTTTCACCGGCGCCAGTTTCCCAGCCCGTATCGGAGCGGTTTCATCGGCCAGGCCCTGCTTAAGAATAAAGCCGGCATGCTGTCTCTTGTGGGCAAACGCGGATTCTACCGGCGCTTTATTAAAGCCAAAACAGATCCGATTCAATATTTAATTGAATTACAAAAATCAACCGAACGGCCCATATACATCGTTCCGCAACTGATGTTTTTCAGTAAAAATCCCCATCGATCGATACCCACCTTAACCGATATATTCTTCGGCTCGGAAGACAAGCCCGGCATGCTGCGGCGCCTGTTTACATTGTTCAAAAATCCCGGCAAAGTCTTTGTCGAGGTATCCGAGCCGGTGAGCCTCAAACACTACCTGCAATCTGAGTCGATTCGAAGCCAGCCGATAGAGTATCAATCGCTGATGCTGCGGCGCAATTTACTGGTTCAGCTCAACCGTCACCGTCAGAGTATTACCGGGCCGATTCTCAAGACCAATCTGGAACTAAAAGAAAGTATTCTGACCGGCCAGCGGTTTCAGGAATTCATGGATACCTTTTCCAAAAACCGCAACATCCCGATTCATGATGTTCGCAAAAAGGCGGATGGCTATATCGAAGAAATTGCCGCCGGCTATAATCCGGCTTATATCAAAATCTTCTCGGCCATCGTCGGATGGATTATTCGCACACTGTTTGACGGTGTCTCCGTCAATAATAATGCCCTGAGTAAAGTAAAGCGGCTGGCTTTAAAAGGCCCATTGGTCCTGATTCCCTGCCACAAAAGTCATATCGATTACCTGATCCTGTCTTACCTGTTGTATCATAATAACATGCCGGTTCCATTGGTCGCTGCCGGGAAAAATTTGTCATTCTGGCCGATGGGCCCGCTGTTTCGCAGCGGGGGTGCTTTTTTCATTCGGCGTAGCTTTCGGGGCGCCGTGTTGTACTCTAAGGTTTTTGCGGAATATATCCATAAGCTGCTCGAAGAAGGGCATAACATCGAGCAATTTATTGAAGGCGGCCGCAGCCGCACCGGCAAACTATTGATGCCCAAATTGGGGCTGCTTTCCATCCTCCTGAATGCCTTTAAAAATGGTGCCTGTGATGACATGATCATCGTCCCGATCTACATCGGATACGACCGGGTCCTGGAAGAAAAAACATATTTGCAGGAATTGGAGGGCGGGAAAAAGGAGCCGGAGACGCTCAAAGGCGTTATCAAAGCCCGTAAATTTTTATCAAGGCGCTACGGCAAAATCTACATGCAATTTCATGAGCCCATATCGATGAACGAGCTGCTGGATAAACTGGGCGCATCGCTGGCCGATATGAAACCCAAGGAACAAAATGCCCTCTGTCGCAATCTCGGTTATCGTATTATCAATGCCATTAATCGCTCTGCGGTCGTCACGGCTTATGGGTTGGTCGCCGGTGCAATTTTAAACTGCTCCAGGGAGCGGTTTTCTTATGACCAGATCATGTCAATTGTCGAAACGTATACAAAACATCTGGCTACCCAGGACGCCAAACTGGCGGATACGCTAATTCTTGACCAGGTGCATGCCGTCGATCATGCGCTGGATGCATTTGTTCAAAGTAAATTCATCGAACCGGTTTCAAAGGACAAAAACATACCCCACTCTGAAAGGCACTATCTGGTCAACGCCGCCAAGCGGCCTTCTCTGGAATATTACAAAAACAATTGTATTACCTTTTTCATTCCGGCAGCCTTTACTGCCCAGGCAATACTGGCCAAAGACGCTTTTCAGTTTTCGGCCGCCGATCTGCACGCTGATTACCGCTTCCTGCAAAGTTTCTTTAAATTTGAATTTGCTTACGATCTGGACAAGTCAGCGGAATTCAAGGTGCGCAAGAGCCTTAAAGCCTTTATTGACGATGCCGTATTAATGCCCCATCAAACCATACCAGACACCTATAATGTAACCTCATCGGGCTTTCGAAAACTAAGGCTTTATTCCATTTTTTTGAGAACATACTTTGAATCCTACTGGATTGTTTTAAGCTTTTTGCAGAACAACTCCAAAAAATCGATTAAAACCAAGGATCGTCTCAAAAAAATCTTATCAACCGGAAACCACATGTATAAGCGGCATGAGATTGTTCTGCCGGAAGCACTCTCCAGAGTCAGTTTTCAAAATGGCGTCGATTTTTTTACCAGCAAAGGCCTAAAAGGATCAGACGATTCAGAAAAGATTCAATTCTACACCGAAGTCATTCAAAAGTCTTTAAAGACATTTCAAAACTAGCAATATGAAAGCACTGATCCTGGCAGCAGGCCTGGGAACGCGACTGCGTCCTTATACCGACCGTACACCCAAACCGCTTTTTACCGTTTCGGGCAAAACACTTCTGGATATTGCCATCACCAAACTGATTGATGCCGGTTGCTCCGCGGTCATCATCAATACCCATCATCTGCACGATCAAATCGAAGAATTTGTCGCACGGCAAACGTATGCCATTCCGATCCAAACACGCCATGAACCGCGCATTTTGGGCACAGGCGGTGCCATAAAAAACGTAAGCGATTTCTGGAGCGATCAACCCTTTATGGTAGTTAATGCCGATATTGTGTCAACTATTGACTTCAAATCGGTTTACGATTTCCATAGGCAGCATTCGTATCCGGCAACCCTCGTGCTCGCAGATGATACCGAATTTAACACCGTCACATGTGACGGCGACGGTTTTGTCACGGGGTTTACCCACAGTCAATCGCAGGCCAATCACACGGCACCGGGCCTGACCTTTACCGGCATACAGGTGTTGGATCCGTCCGTACTTGACTTTATATCGGAAGCCACACCTACGAGCAGTATAAATGCTTACAACCGTATGATTGCAGAAGGGAAAAACATCAGGGCCTATGTCGCCAAAGACACTTATTGGAAGGATATCGGTACCCCTGAGCGTTACCGGACAGCCGTATTTGACAGCATGGTATCCAGCGTTTATCAACGCTTTTTTCCTGAAGCAGGCCTTAAAACGCCCCGGCAAGAGCGCCTTAAGGGCGATGGGTCTGATCGACAGTGGTACCGTCTGACCGTCAATCAGAATTCGATGATTTTAGCCGACCACGGCATGAAGGAAAAAAATCAATACGATGCGGCCGATGCCTTTGGCCACATCGGCCGGCACCTGTACAACCAGGGCCTGCCGGTGCCCCGGATTTACGCCGGCGACAGCCTTAGCGGCTATGTGTTTATCGAAGATCTGGGCAATCTCGATTTACAGACGGCCGTGCATCAGGCCGATAACGTCAAAACGGTTAACAGCCTGTACCAATCCGCTATTGAAATGCTTATCAAATTTTCGCAACGCGGTGCCGATCGATTCGATCCCGCCTGGTGCTATCAGACACCCCGTTACAGCAAATCGATGATTTTAGAGGCTGAATGCCGTTATTTTGTGGAGGCCTTTTTAAACACCTACCTTGGATTAAATCATACATATGCCGAATTTAAAAAAGAGTTCGAGTATCTGGCTGAAACGGCGATAGAGCACGCCGTGCCGGGCCTGATGCATCGGGATTTTCAGTCACGCAATATTATGATTAAAAATTCCAATCTGTATGCCATCGATTTTCAAGGCGCCCGCATAGGCCCTTTGCAATATGACCTGGCATCTTTGCTGATTGATCCCTATGTCGATTTGGCGCCGGACACCCAATCCGGGCTTATCGCATACTGTCTGCAAAAGCTTGCAGGGCAGATGAGCGTTAAGGCTGATGATTTCAGCCGGTGCTATCGATCTTGCTGCCTGACACGCAACCTGCAGATGCTGGGGGCTTTTGGGTTTCTGACCCGCGTCAAGAAAAAGCCGCACTTTGAAAAATATATTTCAACAGCAGTTCGAACGCTCACAGACAACCTCCAAAAAAACCACCCCAAAACCCTGCCCGGTCTGTGCCATCTTATGGATTCAATCAAAGAGCAAATTGCAAGTATTGAAAAAAGCAAAGATTGATGAGATAAAAATATCAAAAGGAGGAAAAAATGAGTGGTATCAAAGTAATGGTCAACGGAATCCCCGGCAACATGGCCGTCATTGTAGCCGGGCATATTGTAGCAGATGAGCGCTTTGCGCTGGTGCCCTGCTCTCTGACCGGTCCGGAAATCCAGGCGTCCACGCACTCACTTGAATCGATTTCCATTCGTTTGCTGCAGCCGGAAATTCGGGCGGGGGAAATTGAAGCGATCGTTCAGACCGAAGGCCCTTTTATCAGCGTCGACTATTCGCATCCATCAGCGGTCAACGCCAATACCGAATTTTATTGCCAACACCACCTGCCGTTTGTCATGGGCACCACCGGTGGCGATCGCGAGCAACTGGTAAAAACCGTGCAGTCATCGGCGATCGCAGCGGTGATTGCGCCGAACATGGCCAAACAGATTGTCGGGTTTCAGGCCATGATGGCCTATGCCGCCGAAAATTTTCCGGACCTGTTCAAAGGATATGCTCTGGAGATCAGGGAAAGCCACCAGAAAGGAAAGGCGGATACCAGCGGCACGGCCAAGGACATGGTTCGATACTTCAACCAGATGGGATTGGACTTTAGCGAGGACCGGATCGCCCAGGAGCGGGATCCCGACATTCAGGCAACCCGCTGGGGAATTCCGCAAAATTATTTGACCGGCCACGGCTGGCATACCTACGCTTTGACATCATCCGATCAAACCGTGCGTTTTGAATTCACCCACAATGTCAACGGCCGTGACGTTTATGCCAGGGGCACCCTGGATGCCGTTCAATACCTGCAGGCCCGGCTTACCGATGGGGCCGCCGGCATTGTCTATAGCATGATTGATGTACTGCAAAACAGGTCGTAACAGACGATTCTCCAGATCGATCCATTTGAAGCCGACCACAAACCGGAGCCACCCCAATTCATGCACGAATTGTAAAAATCAGACTAGAAGCCATCTCAAAAATAGTAGATCACGCTCAGGGGCACGACGTAAACCGATTCAAAAACGGAGTATACACGTTAGTATTCGAGTATTTGGGAACGAATGGGCTAACTTTACGAATTTGTGAGATTGCGAACCTACCGCTACAACACCCCCTAAAAAATGCGCCGCTCTATGCAGTCGGCTCATGATCGATTGCCCTTCATGATTGACAGGCGGACAATATTAGCCTATGCTTATATAAGTGACTAATATTCATTAGAATATGCATTTCAATCACTTATAATTGCAGATGGATGAAACGACTCAAAAACTTCTAAAGGCCCTGAGTGATACCGGCAGCCAGATGCTGGATGCGCCATCGAGCCAGAAATCGACAACCCGGACTCCGGCAGCGAAGCGGGAAGACGGCAAGCATGATCGCTGGGGGATTCTGCTGGTGGAGTTGGCCCACCTTCTCAATGTGGCATTGCGCGACGACCATTTTGGGGAAGATGCCAAAGCCGCAGAGGATAACTTACGCCAGTTAAGCAGAATTCTGGATGAGCTCGACCAGATGGCTGTACATGATGGATGGGTGCGGTTCGACTACCGCGGCCGCCGCAGCCCCGAGATTGACCCGCGGGCTGACTACGTGATCCAATTTGGGACGATAACCGTCGATGTACCAGGCGTTGTTTCCCTTATTGGCCGGATGGGTATTCGTCTGCAGCATCTGGAAGGTCGATTGGGCAGATCTTTTGAAACCCTGGCGGACCACGGTTTCAACCAGCTTTGGGTGAAGCTTCCGGGCGAATCTCCCGAAGCAATGGCTGCGCTACGAACATCGCTGCAGGTGATTTCCGGTTTCAACCAGGCGGTTGAGAATAAATCGGCCATTGTCCTCATCAATAACGAAAGGTCCTATTCCCAGTTTCCGATATACAATGAGCGCCGCCAGCCGGATGTCAATCTGACCCTGCTGGCAGCTGGCAATCAAATGGATCAAGGCGCCGTTGCCAAACTGCTGGATCAGGTAGCTGACCCAAAAAGTGCAGACGGTGGGCGGTTGCCCATTATTGATGCCATTTTTAAAATAAAGCGCCTGCGGCAGGGTTTGACCCGGCCGCCGATACAGGTTGCCGTCGACCCGGTATCTGGTTTCCAACCCGTCTCAAGCGCAATCACTTCCGATGGCGACCTTCAAAAAAAAGCGCCTGAATTAAAGGCCGATCCATCTGTTTTGAAAGATCGCGTCGCCCGCTTTATAAAAGGAAAATTTGGCAAATCTCCCCAAACAGCATCCCGTATATTGAAAAGCGTTTACGGGACGGATTACCGGCGCATCAATTCAGATGGCCTGGGCCAAAGGCTTAAACTGGTTACCAATTTATTGGACAGCATGCAAAAAACGCCGGCCGCCCGGGATGTAAGCGCTGAAGTATTAAGAAGGATTCAGGCCCGAATGGATCAGGTTCCAGACGAGATTTTAGGGGATTTTGTCGTCACGGAAGAAGAACTGAAATTCTGGTCCGAAGGCGCCGAAACGACGGTCAGCAAGGTCGATAAAGATCTTCTAAACATTATCGATCACACCAAAAGCCGGTCGGTTGCACGCAGGCAACGAAGAATTTCGCTTACCCCGGATAAAGATTACGCCGATCCAAATTTTGAAGCCATCGCTTCAGATTTTAGCATCTCTCCTGCGGATACGGCTGCTATTATCCGATTATTCAAAAAGTGTTTCGACAGTCAGGGTACCTTTTTAAGATCGGTCTTCGAGAAAAAGATATCGGAGTTTGCGACCTACAAAAAAAAGGTTTTTGAAATTCTGTGGGAATTTTTAAAGGAAACATCGCGCCGCAGCAATCGCCTGCCCCTGCTCTATTCTCTTCAACTGCTGGTAAAAGAGACCAAACAGCCAATTCAGGCGATCAAGTTACTGCTGGCGCATTTTTTACAGGACCCCGGCACAGTCACCTATGCGGACCGAAATGCCATCATGCTGGTCAATCAATTCATGCGCAGCTACATCAAAGAAAGCGATATGGAAAATGAAATGACGCCTGACGAAGTTTTGCGGATCAGGGGCGGCCTGGACAAAAGTGCAGTCAATTACGTGATCTGGAAAATTGATGCCGCCCAGATTGTGTTTTTGGAAAAAATGCTTTCGATTCGCAAAAGACTGATTGAGGCCATGGAACCAGAGACTGCCATCGAGCCGCTTTTACCGGCTGGATTCTTACTGGCGCTGGAAAGAGAGGTTCATGTTTTATTAGGGCTCGTGGGCGGCCGGACAGGCTTTGAGGTGCTGCGCAGTGCCCTCAACGTTTACGGCAACCCTGCTTCACACATATATCACCTGACAGAAAGCTCAAATCTTTTAGACCCCCTGCTGCTGCATCTGGGCGCTGTCATCCGCAGTTATGCGCGTAATGCGAAAAAATCAGATCTTGCTTTGCTGGCGGAGGTAAAATTACGACACGCTCAATTCAGGGCATTGCACGAGGATCTGCGCTATCATGCGCTTGTTCGTCAGGTCATGCGCCTAATTGATGAGCGTTTAAAATTTTAAAAGGGAAAAGGCTTTATAGGTTTAAGGAATTCTACCGTCCTTTATTTTTAAAATTTTAAACCCCTGCGGGGCTTGCCGATCTTACTGCATCTACTGTGTTAGATGCCGTTCCGCATAGCCAACTATGGCGAAACGACATCTGCCTTGTAGCTGCGGCAACCTCAACAAGCGCTCAACAATTAGGGACCTAATTGATGAGCGTTTAAAATTTTAATCTCCTCCTGCGCGGCGACAATGGCTGGATACCCGCCT
>Ga0209456_10001419_pt1 | contig 11654 bp, 10 predicted proteins | sample COG_11_FD_184755 | JGI IMG/M metagenome (GOLD analysis project Ga0209456, IMG submission 184755) | Pelagic marine sediment microbial communities from the LTER site Helgoland, North Sea, for post-phytoplankton bloom and carbon turnover... | ecosystem: Environmental > Aquatic > Marine > Neritic...
ATTCGTACTGGCGGCGCATATTTTTCACCCGGAAGACTATTTCCTCGTCCTCAAGCGACATGAACTACTGCGTGCCTTGGTGTTATCCGCGCGCCCATCAAAGCCAATGCGGCTCGATGAATTGTTGACTGAAGCCAGGGTTATACAGCGGCTCAAGGGCACTGCTCGAGGAACTCATCGACAGACAGCGGGTCGAACGCATTATGACACACTTGATTAGCGTTCAGTAAACGCTGAGAGGCTGGTGTACGATGCATGGATTCTCCTGGTTTGTGGGTTTGTGTACGAGCCTGATGCTCCTGTCGGGCGTGTCAGCACAGGCAGGGGTTAGCCCTCAAGCGCTCATTCATCAGGCTACCGAGCGGATGTACGCGGCGCTCCAGCATGAATGCGGGGGCCGAACATTGCACCCCGAAAGGCTGTCTCTGCTGGTAGACGAAATTCTACTGCCGCATACCGATTTTGAACGTATGTCCAGGTTGACCATGGGTAAATATTGGAAGCAGTCCAGTGATAGCCAGCGGCAACAGTTTGTGCGGGAATTCAAAGCGCTTCTTATTCGTACCTACGCGACGGCCATTCACAGAGTGTCACCTGAAGACATCAGCTATCTGCCGGAACGAAATTCCGGTGCGCCGGATAAAACAGTCGTGCGCACCGAGGTGAGACCGGAGGGCATGGCAGTCATGCCCGTTCACTACCATATGTACAGGAAAAACGGGCGCTGGCTGGTATACGACGTGGGTATCGAAGGTATCAGCCTGGTCGCCAACTATCGCAGCACCTTCGGTGCAGAAATAAAAGCCAGAGGCGTAGAGGGCCTGATCGCTACGCTGAAGCAAAAAAACAAGCAGCAGATGGCAGTTACGACGAACAACGGGCAAACCACCCTGGCGGGCAGCTGTTAATCCTGTTCAACGCACTCAGTTTCAGGTAATAATGCTGAATTCGTTACTATCACATAAATATAAATGAAGGGCTGGCAGGCCAGGAGGCCACATTTACCGCCTGATTGTGCCGGTATCCCGGCGCTGCCTGACGGTCTGCCGACGCTATCAGAACGGTTTCATGTCACCGGCAGGCGGTATTATCCCTGTTGTTTTCGTGAAGCATGCATAATATACTGTATATTAAGGTTTAAATACTATTTGTATAGAGTTGGCATCAGCATTGCATAGTAAGAGACAAGGAAAGGGAAGCGGTAGCAATTGGATGCCTAAAGAAAATACCGCGCCGACCGATAGCAGGGAAAAGGTCGGCAGTCTCGATCCAGGGATGGAATCCTTTAGGACTGCGCCTTTATTTAAAGGCGTACTCCAAAGGAAATTCGAAACAGTTTTGATGTGTGACTGACTCCTCCGACGCTGAAAAGCGTTTTTACCCCACCTTATGGTGGGGTTTTTTTTGGGTTAAGATGCGGCGCTCATGCATATGGTGAACGTCAAGTGCTGTACTTTGGTATCGATCCGCTCCCACTCTGTGGTTCTGAAACCGACGTTACCAAATTGACCGGCATGATTTTCAGGTGAATCGGCCTCTTCGATGTTATCGCGCAGATAGAGCCAGGGCTGTATCGGAAAATCATCCGGGATATCCAGACTTACAAACATATCCCCAAACGAGCTGCTGACTGAAAAATGACGGCTGTTGGCCGTATTGAAGGCCTGCTTGTCGGCTGACATGTGTCCATCGACAGCAAGCTCCGTTACGCCGTCGGGGGAATGAATGGTCAGTTTCGGCAGTTCCGGAGCATCATTCCAGTCCATGGTGGTCAGGGTTTCAACATTGCTGAAAAACAAGCCAATGTTAAAGGGAATATCAATGATGGTATCCATGACAAAGCCATCCGGCATCATCACATAGTCGACATAAAGCGTAGGTGTCTTCAACTTCCAGAGCATGCGTATCCGGTTGCTGGTACGCCTGATAATCCTTAACGGACCTTCCTTTACCGAAACGAGTCTGGAACTGTAATCGCTCTGTGTTCTCTGGAAGGGGATGAAGCCGAGAAACGTTCCACGGTGGCGGATTTTCATCGTGTCGCTGATATCCGGACTCCAGGCGTGGTTACCATCCAGCTTCCAATGGAATGTATCGACCAGAAACGGCGACAGTTCGGAGAAGCCAATGTGATATAGCCCGCTTCGAACCGAGTCTGTGTCCGGCAGATAGCGGATGACGTTGTGCGATGAAACTGGTCCGTGCTGGCTTGAAATACTGGCGTAAATCCAACCTGATATCCCCGAATTCGGGTCAGTGACCTGAAGTTCGACCAGTGAATACCGCCTCACCAATTCCGATGTCCCTGGTAATCTACTACCGCTGTCCGCGATCCTGAAAACCAGTTCGTCATTCTCGTCCAGAGCCGCGCTCCGGGACTGTGGTCCGCCGGGCGGAGATTTCTCGATCTGGTAACGACCTTGCAGATCTTTCTGATCGATCTGAAAACTTAGTGGTGACAGGCGGCCCTGGGAATAGTTGAGTAATGAAATCTGTTGAAGCGGTGTGCCGAGCAAGGCCGGAACACTGCTTCCCGTGAGCACGGCCAACTCTTGTAGCGAGGGACAGGCCGAAGAAAGCTGTACCTTTTCGGTGGCAATAATCTGTGCATGAGCGATTTGAAGGGGGGCATTCAAACAACAGACAATGAGGAGAAATATCTTTTTGTTCATGGTGGTTTTCTCCAGCCGTGCTTTGTCAGACATTACTGCCCTGGCGACAATTATATGGCCACAGTCCGCGCTCTGTAATGTCGTATAAGGTGCTGTTAATTAATAGTAAATAGGCTGTGTTTTCAAATTAGACAGGCGCCGGCGGACAGCTCTCAAGTATACCCCGAAAACGGCTTCGGAGATCTTCAGCGCCGCCTCGTTGCGGATTTCCGGACAGGCGGTAATATTTCACGGCTCCCTTGTCAGATAATCATATCCTTCATTTTAGACTCAATTTCTGATCTTCCCCGTCGATACAGACTGAAGAGTCTGACTATCGAATTTGTCAGGAAATACCAGGTCGGTACCGGGGACAGGCTGTAGCGTAGCGCACCGGTACGGCATGGCTTGACCCCGGAGTGGTATGGTGATGAAAAAGCTTTCAATATTAGTGGTGTGGCTGGTTTCGCTGGCGATCTGGGCGCAGCCGATTTTGGCGGAACAACAACCGACGTTACGTTGGGTGGGCTGCGGGATTTCCAAGAAAGCCTATCTGGTTGCGCTGGCCAAGGCTTACGAAAAGAAGACGGGTGTTGTCATCGACGTACAGGGCGGTGGAGCAACGCGTGGCATTCGCGAAGTTGCCACCATGTCAGCCGACATCGGCGGCAGTTGTCGGCGCAGAATTTTCACTGCCGAGGAAGAACGCGGTACTACCCAGGTGCCGGTCGCCTGGGATGCGCTTGTTGTTATCACGCACAAGAATAATCCCGTCAAAAATATTTCCCTGGACAATCTGCGCAAGGTATATCTGGGTGAGATTACCAACTGGCGCGAGCTGGGGGGCAATGACGCTCCGATTGAGCTGTTTGCGCGCAAGGGCAAGATTTCCGGGGTCGGTCGCACGGCCCGCAAGTTGTTGTTTAACGATTATGAACAGGAATTCGCAGCAAGCAGGATTTTCAAATCTTCAGGCCCGCTTGAGAAGGAACTTGTCACCAACCAGAATGCTTTGGCGATTTCGGGTATCAGCAGTGTGCGCAAACGGGATGTGAAGATCCTCAAACTGGATGGTAAATCACCCAGTTACGAAAATGTGAAGAGCGGAAACTACCTGTTATACCGGCCGCTTTATCTTGTCTACAACGAAAACAGCCCGCATGCGGACGTGATCAAGGATTTCATACGTTACGCGGATACTGAGGAAGGCAGGGATGTGATCCGCTCCAACGGCACGGTGCCTTATCTGGAAGCGCTGAACCTGATGAAGAACAAGCTGCAGGAGTCCAGAGTGGCGCACCGGGAGCGCGGCTTGCACTGAAGCCGGCAGGTTCGACAGCTACGTTAGCCAGTCACGGGGTTTCAGATAAACCTCGTAAAGTTCTGACTCTGCGGTACCGGCTTGCGGATGCCAGTCATAGCGCCACTTCACGATCGGCGGAAGAGACATGAGGATGGATTCTGTGCGGCCACCGGTCTGCAGGCCAAACAAGGTCCCACGGTCGTAGACGAGGTTGAATTCGACATACCTGCCGCGTCGGTACATCTGGAAATCACGCTCACGTTCACCGTAGGAATGATTTTTGCGTTTTTCTACGATGGGTGCATAGGCGGGCACATAGTGGTCACCGATGCTGCGCATGAAGGCGAAGCTGTCCTCAAACCCCAATTCGTTAAAGTCATCAAAGAATAATCCACCGATACCGCGCGGTTCGTTGCGGTGTTTCAGAAAAAAATATTCGTCGCACCATTTTTTGAAGCGGGGATAGACGTGCCCACCAAATGGCTCACAGGCTTGTCGCGCAGTCTTATGCCAGTGCACCGCGTCTTCTTCAAAGCCGTAATAGGGTGTCAGATCAAAGCCGCCGCCAAACCACCAGACCGGTTCTTCACCCTCCTTTTCAGCAATAAAGAAACGCACGTTGGCGTGTGATGTCGGGATATAGGGATTGCGCGGATGGATGACCAGTGAAACGCCCAGCGCCTGGAAGCTTCGCCCGGCCAGTTCCGGCCGGTGTGCAGTGGCGGATGCCGGCAGTTGTCTACCGTGTACGTGAGAGAAGTTAATACCGGCTTTTTCGAACACCGCGCCCTCTTCCAGGACGCGGGATCTTCCGCCTCCACCTTCCTCGCGTTTCCAGCTAGCCTCGATGAAAGATTTTTCGGCGTCGAGATTTTCCAGAGTCTGACAAATACGGTTCTGCAGATCGAGCAGGTAATCCGAAACCGCTGCTACATTTGGTGTGGTCATGTCGTTTCCCATCAGATAGTTACCACTGCGTACAGCTTAAAGCTACACTGTGTGTTGAACAGCGAGAGTAGGTGGCCATGGCCACCTACTCTCGTACGCCTTCGGTGCTAATTCTCGCGAACAATTTGTCCCGAAGCCATGTCACGTATTTGCGTGGCGTGTCTTTGTCCGCCCAATGACCCGGGCAAAACAAAATCAATCCGGGTGCCGAATCGTAACCTGATGTCCAGCATCGATCGAGCCGGCCGTTGGCCGCTGGTATTTGCGCTGGTGGAGACAATGGCTCCGTCGAGGATATCGCACAGCCGGCGGACCACCGGGTGTGTGGTAACTCGCACAGCCAGTGTATCGTGTTCACCGCGCAACCAGTTCGGGCAATCCCGGGCTGCCGGCAGTAGCCAGGTGGTCGGTCCAGGCCAGCTGTTGTCCAGTTGCCGTGACCAGCCATCACGGATTTTCTCCAGCCAGGGCTCCAGTTGCCGTTGCTCCGAGGCAATCAGGATGAGGCCTTTTCGCCAGGATCGATTCTTTAAAGCAAGCAGATGCTCGACTGCGTTCCAATCGGCGGGGTCACAGCCAAGCCCGAATACCGCTTCGGTAGGATAGGCAATGACCCCTCCCGCCCGTATCCAGTGTGCTGCAGCGTGCAGTTGCCAATGTGAGGGGCGTATCAAGTTTCTTCGCTATCCTCGGTAGTCTCCAGTTCGAATGGCTCGACAAACTTGCATTCCTGTTGCGGGCAGCTCCGTTCGGCGCCGCGTTTCTTGGTGGTCTTGATGGTCAGGATAGGCCAGTTACAGTCCGGGCAGGGACCTTCAACCGGTTCGTTCCACACTGCATAGTCACACTCCGGGTAGGTCGAACAGGAATAGAAAATCTTGCCGCGCCGCGATTTTCGCTTGAGCATATTGCCCTTGTTGCACTTGGGACAGCTGACCCCGGTATCCGTCGGTTTTTCAAGTGGCTCGATGTATTTGCAGTTCGGGTAGGCTGAGCAGCCGATGAACTTACCATAGCGGCCGCTGCGAATAATGAGCTGTGAGCTGCACTCAGGACACTGGCGTCCCTCTACGATTTCCGGCTCTGCGTCTTCACCGTCTTCGTCAAGATTACGCGTGTAATCGCAGTCCGGGAATCCACTGCAACCGACAAAGCGGCCACGCCGTCCGAGGCGGATGTTGAGCTTCTTACCGCATTTCGGGCAGTCTTCATCCAGCGCTTCGGTGGTGACTTCGGCACGTGAGACACTCTCTTCCTTGTCTTTGACCAGTTCCTTGAACGGGTACCAGAACTCTTTCATCAGCGGTACCCACTCTTTCTCACCACGCGAGACTTCGTCCAGTTCGTCTTCAAGGCGTGCGGTGAAATCGTAATCGACGTAGCGGGTAAAGTGGTTGGTCAGAAACTTGCTGACTATGCGTCCCACGTCGCTTGGCTGGAAGCGCTTTTTCTCCAGCGTGACGTACTCGCGTTGCTGCAGTGTGGAGATAATAGTCGCATACGTGGAGGGGCGGCCGATGCCGTGTTCTTCCAGGGTTTTGACCAGGCTGGCTTCACTGTAACGCGGTGGTGGTTCGGTAAAGTGCTGTTCGGGACGGATCTTGATGAGTTGTACCTGGTCGCCCTCTTTCATCGGCGGCAGCCGATTTTCGTCAGCGGAGGACTTCTTGGCGTCATCGACACCTTCTTCGTAGACCGCCATGAAACCGGGTTCGACTACGGTGGAACCGGTGGAGCGCAGGATATTGTCATCGCCCACAGCAAAATCGACACCGACTGTGTGGATAGTGGCATGGATCATCTGGCAGGCAACGGTACGTTTCCAGATCAGCTTGTAGAGTTTGTACTGATCGGCGGACAAGTGGGGCTTGATGGTGTCAGGCAGGTTGAATGCCGAGGTCGGGCGAATTGCCTCATGGGCTTCCTGGGCGTTTTTCGCCTTGGTCTTGAAGTGGCGTATCTGCGCAGGCAGTTTGTTTTCGCCGTAGCGCTCGCTGATCAGGCCGCGTATTTCATCCAGGGCTTCGTTGGCAAGCATGACCGAGTCGGTGCGCATATAGGTGATCAGACCCACAGAACCTTCGCCGACATCGATGCCTTCGTATAATTGCTGTGCAACACTCATGGTGCGTTTGGTGGTAAAGCCCAGCTTGCGCGATGCCTCCTGCTGCAAGGTGGATGTCGTGAACGGTGCGGCAGGGTTGCGCTTGCGTTGTTTCTTTTCGAGGTTGCTGACAGTCAGTTTGCCGTTGGCGGCATCAGTCAGTTCCTGTTCAGCGGCGTGCGCCTGTTTATCCTTGTTAATCGTGAACTGGCTGAGTTTTTTGCCATGAAGATGCGTCAGTTTGGCGGTGAAAGCCTGTGTATCCTTTTCCAGATCGGCTTCGATAGTCCAGTATTCACGCGCTTTGAACTTTTCGATTTCCTCTTCGCGCTCAACAATCATGCGCAAGGCCGGGCTTTGTACCCGGCCGGCGGAAAGTCCACGGCGAATTTTTTTCCACAGCAGCGGCGACAGATTGAATCCAACCAGATAATCAAGAGCCCGGCGCGCCTGCTGGGCGTTGATCATATCGATGGACAGTTCGCGTGGATGTTCGATGGCGTCATTAATGGCGCGCTTGGTGATTTCGTGAAAAACCACCCGGCTTACACCCTTGTCTTTTAAAGCCTTGCGGTCGTTAAGCAGTTCGTACAAATGCCATGATATCGCTTCACCCTCGCGATCCGGGTCAGTCGCCAGATACAGCTTGTCGGCTTTTTTCAAAGCTTTGGCGATGGCGTCAACGTGCTTGGAGTTGCGTTCTATCACCTGGTATTTCATGGCGAAATCCGCATCCGGATTCACCGCGCCTTCCTTGGGGACCAGGTCGCGCACATGGCCGTAGGAGGCGAGGACCTCAAAGTCCTTCCCCAGGTATTTTTTTATGGTTTTCGCCTTCGCTGGCGACTCAACAATAACCAGATTTTTACTCATGGGCTCTTATCGTTAAAAAGCCGCACGATGGTGCGGCCTGATTCAGTTGCTGATATTAGCGGCGTTAGTGCAGGTAACCACCCGGCAGGCTTTCAAACACCAGATCCTCCATCCAGGCATAGGCGGCCTCGGCACCGGGCTGGTTGAACAGCACCATGAGGATGACCCATTTAAGCTGGCTGAGATCAAAGTCGTCTGTCTCCAGTGCCATGACACGCTCGATGACACGTTCCCGTGCGTCGGGTGGCAGAATACCCATTTGTTCCAGGAACAGCAGGAATCCACGGCTTTCAGAATCCAGTCGTTCACATTCACGACCGGAATAGATGCGAATGGCATTCTCGGTCTGTGGCGCCTGCATCTGATGCTGTTGTACGGACAGACCCTCCAGCCATTCGAACGCCTGATTGATGTCGTTGGAGGGGAAGCCGGCTTCCATCAATTCGCTGTGCAGTGATTCACGATCCGGGCTCAGTTCGGTCTCCTCATCCATGTAATAGTGCTCAAACAGGTACATAAGCACATCAAACATATCTTCTTTCATATCAGGCCCCTATCTTGTGCGGGTATAGCGCCCCCCGGCTCCGCCAGCGATGTGATCTTCGAGTTCCAATACCAGCAGCATGGAGGAAACCTGTTCCGGCGTCAATCCGCTTCGCTCCACCAGCTGGTCGATAGAAACCGGATGATAGCCCATAAAATCCAGCAATTGCAGGTATTCGCCGGCAAGTTTTTCGGCTTCTTGTTTCCCCCCGGGGGCCTGATCAGCAGCGGGTTTGTTTTCAGCCCGCGACAGGGAGACGGAAATCAGGGCTGCGAGCTCCTCCAGAATATGATCGCCTGTTTCCACCAGTTTGGCGCCTTCCCTGATCAAGGCGTGGCAGCCTCGGGTCAGCGGGTTATGGATCGAGCCGGGGATGGCAAATACCTCTCGGCCCTGTTCCAGGGCGGCGCGGGCTGTGATCAGCGAACCTGAGCGCAGTGCCGCTTCAACCACCAGTGTCCCCAGACTGAGGCCGCTGATAATGCGGTTGCGGCGGGGGAAGTTCGCAGCCAGCGGGCCGGTGCCCGGTGGGAATTCCGATAGCAGGGCGCCGTTTTCAGCAATCTGATGGGCCAGTTCCCGGTGTTGTGCCGGATACACCCGGTCCAGACCGGTACCTGTCACCGCTATTGTGCCACCTCCCGCGCGCAGCGCGCCCTGATGGGCTGCGGCGTCGATTCCGGATGCCAGTCCACTGGTAATGGTGAGCCCGCAGCAGGCCTGGTGTGCGGCGAACTCAGCGGCCAGCGATCGGCCGTCGTGGCTGGGGTTGCGACTGCCGACGATCGCCAGTTGGGGTTGAGTCAGATAGTCCGGATCACCATGAATAAACAATAGCGCCGGCGGGTCGGAAATTTCTTTCAACAGCACCGGGTAGCCAGGGTCCCGGCAGGTCATGATGCTGTTGCCGGGTTGCGCTAACCAGTCCAGATCGCCGTCGACAGCCTTCCAGTCAGGGTTGGTGAGATAATCGATACTTTCCGGCGGCAGGCCAATGCTGCGTAAATGCTCAGCGCCTGCCCCGAATATCGCGGCCGGAGAATTAAATTCGGCAAGCAGCTTCAGGCAGCGGCGGTTGCCGATACCCGGTGCCCGCTGCAATGCCAACCAGTAGTGGGCGTCGTCCCGTTCGCTGGCCGCTCGTTGGCAGGGGTTAGTGTGTGGCCTCATCCTTGAGGGTCCTCATGAAAAAACCGGAACCCCGGCACATGGTTGACTACCATGCCCGAAGGTACCGGTTTTTGCCAGCTTTTATACCGAGCGGTCAGGGATTGCGAATACGATCTCCGACATGCAGGGCGCTGCTGGCTTTCATGATGAGTCCGAAGCTGACCTTGTCAAAGGTTCTGAATATCATCAATAAACCCGCTTTTTCATCCGGCAGTTTGACGCTCGCGTTGCGTTCATCACTGACCTGGTCGACGATCAGTTCACCGGTCTGGTAGATCTCGAACACGCTGCCGACGTCTACACCTTCGCGGGTACCGCGGTTAACGACGACAATCTGGTATTGTCCGATCTGGCTGACGCCGTCGACGACCGAAATGATGGTGCCCTCAATCTCGTTTTCGGGAGAATGTGGTGTGAAATACGCATACACATCCTCCTGGGTCATCGGCATGACGCGGTCGCCAATATTGATTTCGCGTGTGGTGCGGGTCAGTTTCATCGTCGACGGGTCGGCGAATCTCTCCGCCGCACCGTCGCCCAGGTAATGTGCTTCATAGCCCAGCACCTCTCCGCTATGCGGGTCCACGTAGGCTTCGCCGGGTCGGAAAAGTTGGAAACGGTCGCCTTCATCGTTCTTCAGGTCGCGCACATAAACCCGGTCGCCTGCGCCAACAATCAGGTGCTCATCCGCGCTGGAGACGACATAGGCGGCATTTTTCAATGTATCCTGATCGACAACCAGTGGCTGGGTCAGGAATTGCTGTATGGCATCAATCGGGATGGTGGGGATCGCCTTGTCGAGGCGTTCCACGCGTGCCTTTGGCGAAAGCTTATAAGTGCCTTTGCCGCGCTGAATACGCAGTTGTGGCTTTCCGTCCACGTAAACCAGGTTAATGATGTCCCCGGGGTAAATGAGGTGGGGATTATCGATCTGTGGATTGACGTACCAGATTTCCGGCCACAGCCAGGGGCTATCCAGAAACTGTTCAGAAATATCCCACAGGGTATCTCTCTTGACGACCACGTGGCGGTCGGGGTGTCCGTCCTTGAGTGTCACCTGGTCAGCGTATGCGGCAGTGGCCAGCAGAGCCAAAGCCAGCGCCAGCGATTTTAATGTCGACATATAGGCGTCCCTTTATCTGTGTCCCATTTTTGTCTATTGTTTGTACCGGCGACAGCGCCAGCACACGAATTCGATCATAGTTAACGGCAGATGGCGCCGGGAGTGTAGCTAAAATTGTCTCATTTAAAAATATCGATATTCGGCAAACCGTCGTATGATCATTATGTTAGAGTATATAAATATCATAAATGGTAATTTGTGACAGACATCACATGGCTATTCTCGACATACTCCATTACCCCGATCCACGACTTCGCACGCCGGCCAAGGCGGTTGACAGTGTTGACGATCAGCTGCGTATGCTGGTCGAGAACATGTTCGAAACCATGTATCAGGCGCCTGGTATCGGCCTGGCGGCGACCCAGGTAAACGTGCACAAGCGGGTTCTGATTATTGATATATCCAAGGATCAGGATCAGCCCATGGTGTTCATCAACCCCGAGATTCTGGAAAAAACCGGTGTTGAGGATATGGACGAGGGGTGTCTTTCGGTACCCGGCATTTATGAGCGGGTGCAGCGCGCCGAGCGCATCAGGCTAAGGGCGCTGGATTTGCATGGCGAGTCGTTTGAGCTGGAGGCAGATGGTCTGCTTGCGGTCTGTATTCAACACGAGATTGATCATCTTGATGGCAAATTGTTTGTGGATTACCTGTCCCAGCTGAAACGACAGCGAATCCGCAAGAAGCTCGAAAAACAGCGCCGCCACGGTGAAGGTGAGGCGTCTGCCGAGAGACACGCCGAACCTGTGATCTAGTGTACCCCGTCACTGATATTGACCCATTCAGAGCGTCCCCACGAGGTCAGGCACCAACAGTAGGCGCTTTAGGCGAGGCGCGATCCGCAGGGAATGGCATGCCCTTTCCAAGGATCGGAACGCAGCAATGGCCTCGTGGGGGCGCTCCCTGCGGGCGGGCCAGGAAGCGGCCATCCGCTACGT
>Ga0209456_10001421_pt1 | contig 11648 bp, 9 predicted proteins | sample COG_11_FD_184755 | JGI IMG/M metagenome (GOLD analysis project Ga0209456, IMG submission 184755) | Pelagic marine sediment microbial communities from the LTER site Helgoland, North Sea, for post-phytoplankton bloom and carbon turnover... | ecosystem: Environmental > Aquatic > Marine > Neritic...
GTCTCTGCTGTACGCCATCGCGTTCATCATGCTGTACGTGGCGTTTCGCTTCGACCTGCGATTTGCGCCCGGTGGCGTCATCGCGATGTTCCATGACGCACTCATCACGCTCGGCATCTATGTCCTTCTCCAAAAGGAAGTGAACCTAACGACGGTCGCTGCACTTCTCACGATCATGGGTTATTCAATTAACGACACCATCGTCGTGTTCGACCGGATCCGTGAAAACATGGTGCGCGTCCGTGACAAGAGCCTCCGCGAGCTGATCAACATCAGCACCTCGCAAATGCTGTCGCGAACGATCGTGACCTCGCTCACGACGCTCCTCTCCGTGTCTGCGTTCTTCTTCTTGGGCACGGGAGTCATTCAGGACATCGCCTTCGCGCTTGGTATCGGCATTATGATCGGTACGCTGTCTTCGATCTTCATCGCAGCGCCAATCACCGAGCTCATGGATCGGCGCGTCTTCAGTCGTACGCGGGGCTAGCTTCGTGGATCGGTATCGCGTGCGGCCCCCCGATGAAGCGGCGGCCGGCGTGCTTGCCGAGGCCTCTGGATTGGGGCTGACGGCCGCCCAGGTGCTTCTCAATCGAGGCATCCGCAGTGTCGAGGAGGCCTCGTCCTTCCTCGACGCCACGCTGCGGAGCTTGAGCTCCCCCGAGAAGATGGCCGACCGGGCGCTCGCGTCAGAACGGATTGCGCGCGCGATTCGCGCCGGGGAGCGCATCGTCGTCTTTGGCGACTACGACGTGGATGGCACCACTTCGGCGGTGATTCTGAGCGAAGTGATCGCCGCGCTTGGCGGAGAGGTGCGGACACTCATCGCCGACCGATTCAAGGGAGGCTACGGACTCAGCGACCAGGCCGTCGATCGCTGCCTCTCTGAGGGGCCGGGCCTCTTGGTCACCTGCGATTGCGGCTCCAGCGATCACGAGCGCATCGCCAAGGCCAACGCCGCCGGGGTCGACGTCATCGTGGTCGATCACCACCTCGTCCCCGAAGAAGCCCTGCCAGCGTTCGCGTTTCTCAACCCGCATCGGCCTGAGTGCGGTTTTGACTACAAAGGACTCTGCAGCGCGGGTCTTGCTTTCTCGTTGGGCGCCGCGCTTCGCACCGAGCTCGGTGCGGCGCTCGATCTCCGCGCATGGCTCGATCTGGTCGCGATTGGAACGATCGCAGACGTCGCACCCCTGACGGGTGACAACCGGCGTCTGGTGCGCGCGGGCCTGATGGCGATCGGATCCCCCAAGAGCAGGCCGGCGCTCGCTGCGCTTCAGCAAGCGGCAAAAATTCCCGAGTCCGCGCAGCTCACCGCCCGCGATGTGGCGTTTCGCTTTGCGCCGAGGCTCAACGCCCCTGGCAGGCTCGGCGCTGCAGACCTGACCCTTCGTTTCTTGACTGCGAAGAGCGCAAAGGAGGCCTGGCGCTTGCTCGAGGACGTCGAGGCGCGGAACGACGAGCGGAAGATGCTCACCCAGCAGGCGACCGAGGAGGCATGCGCGCAGGTCCTCGAGCTGTACGGAGAGGCGCCCGAGGAAGGAGTGGTCGTTGCGAGCCAGTCCTGGCATCGCGGGGTCGTCGGTATCGTGGCTGCCCGGCTGGTGGATACCTTTGGGGTCCCGGCGGTGGCCATCGCCTTGGATGGCGAACACGGTCACGGCAGCGTTCGGACGATCCGCAACATCGACGTCTATCGCGCGCTCGCGGACTGTGCGCCGCATCTAAGCGGGTGGGGCGGGCATCGAGCCGCGGCAGGACTCTCACTCTTGAAGCGCGACCTCGACGCCTTTCGTGCGTCCTTTCTTCACGCGACGCAGGGCGCGGCAGATGCCGAACCACGAGAAGTGCAAGTCGACGTTGCCCTCGGCGGGGCGTTCCGAGTCCCGACGGTCGAGGACTTGCAGCGCCTTGGGCCATTTGGCGAAGGTCACCCGGCGCCTACGTTCATGCTCGATGCGCAGGTCGTCGAGGCGACCGGAGTCGGGGAAGGGCGCGTTCACGCAAAGCTCAAGTTGCGCGTGGGCCAGGATTCGATTCGCGCATTCGCGCCGGGCATGTTCGCCCGTTTCGAAGGTCGTGAAGAGCTCGAGCTCGTCGGCGAGTTTCAGCCCGATCATTGGATGGGCGGGCGCTCGGTCGAGCTTCTCGTGAAAGACGTGCTCGACTAGCGTCCCGTCCACTGCGGTTCGCGCTTCTGAAAAAACGCCGCGAGGCCTTCCTTGGCGTCTTCGCTCGCAAGCACCGCGTAGAGTTGTTCGCGAAGGTAGGGCAGCGCATCTTCGACCGGCATCTTGCGCTGCTCGTTGTAGGCGTTGAGGCCCATCCGCATCGCGTTCGGTGACTGCTTGGCAAGCTGGCCCGCGAGCTCGGCGACTCGAGCGTCGAGCTGATCGTCGGGCACGACCTCGGTCAGCAAGCCGATCTCCTTGGCCTTGGTTGCCGTGATCTTGTCGCCGAGCAGCATGAGCTTGAGCAACTCGCGTGGGTGGATGACTCGCTGGAGCACCGCCATGATCATCATTGGGAACAGGCCGCGCTTGATCTCCGGCGTCCCGAGAATGGCACTCTCACACGCGATCGCGAAGTGACAGCACGCGACGATCCCCATCGCGCCACCCATCACATATCCGGGAATACGCGCGACGATGGGCTTCTTCATCGTATCGAAGCGCAGCAGCAAGTCGTCGAACTCGCCCTTCTTTTCGAGCCCTCCACGCTCCGCGGTCATGCCCTTGAGGTCAGCCCCGGCACTGAACGCATTCCCGGCGCCCGTCAGAATGATGACGCGCACCTCGTCAGCGGCCTCCGCGTCGTCGAGCGCCCAGAGCAGCTCGTTGACGAGCTCCTGGCTCAAGGGGTTCTTCTTCTCGGGCTTGTTGAAGGTTAGGGTGACGATGTGGCCGTCCTGCTGCACCAGCAGGGATTGAAAGTCGCGCTCCTCCATCGCGGGATTCTTGGGCGGCCATCCGTCGAATTCAAGGGAAATGATTCCACCCGTAATGTCGCGTGGTTGCAGCGGTTTCGGCGTGCGTGTAATGTAGGCACTGGAGCAGGTGGGGGAATTGAACGTGCGACGAATCGGATCTGCTTTGGCACTGCTGGCGGTGTTTTCGCTGTCGGCTGTGCCTCGCGCCGCCGAAGCCCAGGGCTCCACCGTGGTCTTCGAGGACCTTCGGGCCACGCCGAAGGGCACCATCGGTCTGGGGCTAGTCGGGGCCGAGCTCGGGCTCATCATCCCGTCGGTGTCGGGCCTCAACAAAGCTTGGGCGCTTTCGGTGTTTCCGATCGTCGGCGCCACGGGTGGCGCGCTTGCTGGGTACTTCGCACTCGACAAGCCTGGCCGCTCGAAGGGTTCGGTTGCGGTGCTCGTCGTTGGCCTCGCCGGCCTGATGCCCGCCATCCTGGTTACCGTCAAAGGCGTCCGAAAGGAGCGGCAAGACGACTGGGAGCCCACCCCGCAGATTCGGCTTCGAAGCGAGAAGGAGCAAAGAGCCCTCGAGACCGCTGAAGCCGGGCCCGGGCTTCTTCGGCGTTCCCGTTCCGGCCTTCGCGTCGCTGCCCCTGCTTTGTCATTTTCCAGACGGGCCGTGCAGGATGCCGAAACCCTGCGAATGGGTGGCCTCCGCGACCGAACGGAGATGCGGCTTTCCCTCGCGTCGGGCGTGTTTTAGCGTCCGTTCATGATCACCTCGAGGGTGCGGCGTACCGTTCGCGAGCGCGGCTTGGTTTCCCCCGGAGATCACGTCTTGGTGGCGTGCTCCGGTGGGCCGGATTCGACCGCCCTCGTGCATGTGCTCCATCGCTTACGAGCCGAACTAGGCATCACCCTCAGCGTTGCGTCGATCGATCACGGTCTCCGGCCTGAATCCGCGTCCGAAGTCGCGCAGGTGTCGGCGCTTGCAAACGAGCTTGGCATTCCCTTCTACAGCGAACGGGTCGAGGTGCCGAGGAAGGGGGCGTCGATTCAGGGCCGTGCCCGCGAGCTCCGGTATCGCGCGCTCCATGAGATCGCCCGGACTCACAGCGCAACGCGCGTAGCGGTGGGTCACAGCCAGGACGATCAGGCTGAAACGGTGCTCGCCCGGATTCTGCGTGGAACCGGCATTCGTGGCCTCGGGGGGATCGAGCCACGGCGGGCGGACGGGGTGATCCGGCCGCTCCTCGACTGCCGTCGTTCCGACCTTCGCGACTACGTTGTCGATCGCGGTCTGCCGTTCATCGATGACCCGTCAAATCATCAACGGGACTTCGAGCGAGTTCGGATTCGCCACGAGGTCTTGCCCGTCCTGCTTGCGGAGGATTTTCGTTTGGTCGAACACCTCGGCGCGCTCGGCGAAGAGGCCGCCGAGCTCAATGCCTACCTCGACGCACAGCTTCCGCAACCGCCGCCACAGGGCGAGCGCACGATCTCGGTCGAGGCCGTCACCGAGATCGCCGCGGCTGTGCGGATTCGATGGCTACGGCGCTGGATCGCGCAGGAAACAGGATTAACCCCAAACCGTAGCCACCTGGTGGAGATGGGCCGACTTCTTACAGGTCAGGGGGAGGTCCTGCTAGGATCGGGTTGGTCGGTCCGTCGGCAAAGCGGCGGGCTTTCGTTGGAATATCGTGAGCATCGAAGAACCCGCAGCAACCGCTCTTGAGCCGCCCTTGCGTCGCCAAAGGAGGCGAAGGTTGCCAAGTGGGCTCCGCGGCCTCACAAAGATAACTAGGGGTTGTGGCTCCCAGCTAGTTCGACAGCTCGGCCTCCCGTCCCGCCTTACCATATGAAGCAAAGCCAAAAAACACTGCTCTTCTGGGTCCTCGTGATCCTGATGTGCATCGTAATCTTCAACTTCGTCGCGCGCGAGGAGCAGCCTCGGAGCGTTCCGTTCAGCGAGTTCGTCACCGACGTCTCCGCGGGCAAAGTTCAGAAGGTAAAGATCCGTCCACAAGACAACAGCGGCGAGTACACGTACTGGCTCAAGTCTGCAGACGAAAGCGCGCAAGGTCAGCGTGGCGTCCGCAACGAGAAAGTCACCGTTGGGATCATGGGCGAGCAGATCAACCAGCAGCTGCTCGATAACGAAGTGAGCGTCGAGTACCTGCCCGAAGATCAAAACAGCCTCTGGACCAGCATACTGGTGACCTGGCTTCCGATGATCTTCCTCGTTGGCATCCTTCTGTTCTTCATGCGACAGCTTCAGGCGTCGGGCGGAAAGGCGATGAGTTTCGGCAAGTCGCGCGCGCGTTTACTCAACGAGTCCCAGAACAAGGTCACTTTCAAAGACGTTGCCGGCATCGACGAGGCCAAAGACGACTGCGAAGAGATCATCGCCTTCCTGAAAGACCCGAAGAAGTTCCAGCGGCTTGGGGGCCGCATCCCGAAGGGCGTCCTGCTCATGGGTGCGCCTGGCACTGGCAAGACGCTTCTAGCGCGCGCCATCGCCGGTGAGGCCGGCGTTCCGTTCTTCAGCATTTCCGGCTCGGACTTCGTCGAGATGTTCGTCGGCGTGGGCGCTTCACGAGTTCGTGATTTGTTCGAGCAGGGCAAAAAGCATGCGCCCTGCATCATCTTCATCGACGAGATCGACGCCGTCGGCCGTCATCGTGGCTCCGGCCTCGGCGGTGGTCACGACGAGCGCGAACAGACTTTGAACCAGCTCCTGGTCGAAATGGATGGTTTCGAATCGAGCGAAGGTGTCATCATCATCGCGGCGACCAACCGGCCCGATGTCCTCGACCCGGCAATCCTTCGTCCCGGCCGCTTCGACCGTCGCATCATCGTGCCCCGGCCCGACTTGAACGGCCGTCAGGGCATCCTCGCGGTGCACACCCGAAAGGTGCCTCTCGGTGACGACGTCCAGCTCGACATCATCTCACGCGGTTCGCCTGGTTTCTCCGGCGCTGACCTCGAGAACCTCGTCAACGAGGCTGCGCTCCTGGCGGCGCGTCAGGACAAGGACGTTGTCTCCATGTCCGACTTCGAAATGGCGAAAGACAAGGTCATGATGGGCTCCGAGCGCCGCTCCCTGGTCATCAGCGAGCACGAGCGCAAGACGACGGCGTACCACGAAGCCGGTCACACCCTGGTAGCTTGGAAGCTGCCGAACCACGACCCCATTCACAAGGTCACGATCATTCCACGCGGCCCCGCGCTTGGACTAACGATGGCGCTCCCCGAGGAGGACCGCCTGAGCTACAGCGCGGACTGGGTGCTCGACCGAATCGCCATGGCGCTCGGCGGGCGTCTGGCCGAAGAGGTGGTGTTCAGCCAGCTCACGACCGGCGCGGCCGACGATTTCAAGAAGGCCACCCAGCTCGCCCGCTCGATGGTCACCGAGTGGGGCATGAGCGCATCCCTCGGCCCGCTTTCCTACGTCGAGAAGGAGGAGACGGGCTTCCTCGGTCAGTCCTATCACAAGGACTACTCCGAAGAGACGGCTAAAGAGATCGATGACGAGGTTCGCAGCATCATCAGCGCCCAGTACGATCGCGCCAAGGCGATCGTCGAAGGGCACCGCACGGAGCTCAATGCGATCGCCGAGGCCTTGCTCGAGCGCGAGACCCTCGGTCGCGAAGAGATCGAGGCAATCATGTCCGGCAAAGACTTGCCGCCGGCGGTCACTGTGAGCGTGCCGACGTACGCGGAGAAGCGCCGCGAAAGCGAAGAAAAGCGAAAGGGCGCGATCTTCCAGCCCCGTCCACGCGAGGTTCCCAGCGGAGGGTAGACGACGGAGGTCCTGATGCCCGAGCTGTGGGGCGTCCTCAATGTGACGCCGGATTCGTTCAGCGATGGGGGCCAGTACCTGGAGACTCAGGCGGCGGTCGATCACGGCCGGCGGTTGCTGCAGGAGGGCGCCGACGTGCTCGATGTCGGGGGCGAATCGTCGAGGCCCGCCGGCCGAACCTATGGCGAAGGCTTCGATGAGGTGCCGGCCGCCGAGGAGATTCGGCGCGTCGTGCCGGTCATCGAAGTCCTGGCCGGACGGCTCGGGGCGCGTGTTTCCATCGATACGGTCAAGCCGGAGGTCGCTGCGGCGGCGCTCGCGGCCGGCGCCAGCGTCGTCAACGACGTGCGTTGCGCTGAAGATCCGGCGCTCGCAAAGGCCGCTGCGGCAAAGGGCGCCGACTACGTCATCATGCACAACCGCGGTCGAGGCGAAGCGCGCTCGCCCAACACCGACTACGGGGACGTCGTCGAGGACGTGCTCGCCGAGCTCTTGGCGGCTGCTGAACGCGTGGAGCGTGCCGGGGTGCCACGGGCGTCGGTCTGGCTCGATCCGGGGCTCGGATTCGCCAAGACAGCCGCCCAGTCGGCCGTGCTGCTAAGTTCTCTTGGGCGTTTCCGAAAGACCGGATACCGTGTACTAGTGGGGCCTTCGCGGAAATCCTTCATCGCCGAGCTTGCGCCTAATCCAGGCGGAGAGCCGCCGCCTGCCGGCGATCGCCTCGGCGGCACGGCAGCCGCGGTTGCGATCTGCGCGGCTGCAGAAGTCGATGCCGTACGCGTTCATGATGTGTTCGTGATGCGCCAGCTGATCCGCGTGACCGAGGCCCTCCATGAAGCCGGCGGAGGCGCACGGTGATCGAGGTGCTCACCAGCGTTTTGAGCGAGCTCAGCTCCGGCTTCTCGAGCTTCTTTCAGCGGAGCCCTTGGGACGTGCTTCACGACGTGCTGGACATCGGCCTCGTCGCGGTTCTCATCTACTGGGCCTTGGTCATCTTGCGTGGAACCCGCGCGATGCAGGTGGCCATCGGACTCTGTCTCGTTTTTGTCGGCTATCTCTTTGCGCGTCGCGTCGGCTTGGTGACCGTCACCACGATTCTGGATTCGGTACTCGCCTATCTGGCGGTCATCGTCGTCATCATCTTCCAATCCGACATTCGGCGCGCGCTCGCGCGAATGGGAAGGCGACCCCTCCTTCGGGGGCAGCGTACCGCCAAGGAGACGCAAACCATCGAAGAAGTGATCAAAGCCGCGGGAACGCTTGCGCAGAAGCGTATCGGCGCCTTGGTCGCGTTCGAGCGCAGCGCTGCGCTCGACGAATTCATCGAGCGGGGTACCGAGGTCGATGCCGCCGTTAGCAAAGAGCTACTGCACAGCGTGTTCGTACCGAGCTTCGAGAACCCCATGCACGACGGCGCCGTCGTGATCCGCGAGGGTCGCATCTGGCAGGCGGGTGTGTTCCTGCCGATGGCAGGCTCTGCCGGAGGCGACCGTTCGCTCGGTGCGCGCCACCGCGCTGGGATCGGCATCACCGAAGAAACCGATGCGGTCGTGGTGGTCGTCAGCGAAGAGCGTGGGGCGATTGCTCTTTGCTTCGACGGCAACATCGTTCGAAACCTCGACGTTGGGTCGCTGCGCGACGCGCTTTACGGCCTCTTCTACGCGCCCAAGCGCAGTCGCCGCAAAGCCGCGGACCGGCGCACAACATTGGCGCCTCCCGAGGCGAGTCGGTCGCAGAGCCCAGACGCCGTCATCACGGTGAAGAAGGCGAAGGAAACGCCGTGAGCGCCATCGTCGAAGCGCTCAACGCGGTGCGGCTCTTCGTCACCGAGAACTTTGGCCTCAAAGCCAGCGCGCTCGGCATCGCGATCCTCATGTTCTCGCTCGTGCACGGCGCCGAGGACATGGAGCGAAACATCTACGTCGACGTGGTCGTCCGGCCGCCGCCCGACGCCAAGGACATGATCCTGGTGACCGAGACGCCGGACCGGGTACGAGTGCGTCTCAAAGGCAGCCGTGCCCGACTGAATTCACTCCGCCAGGAAGCCCTGCCTGCGGTGGACGTCGAGCTCAAGTCTCGCGAAGACTCGCGGTACTATTTCGAAAAAGAAATGTTCGATTTGCCAACGGGCGTTTCGGTCATGCAGGTCGTGCCGCCATCCTTGGTGTTCAAATGGGTGCCTCGGGCCGTCCGCGACATTCCAGTCGAGGTGTTTCTGGAGGGGAAGCTGGCGCCGGGCCTCGAGTGGGCGGGGGAGCCCGAAGTGTTTCCGGAGGCCGTCGAGGTCGATGGGCCGCGAGATGTCGTCAACTCGATTCGCACCGTTCGCTCAATTCAGGTCGACGTTTCGGAGCTCGAAGAAGGTGTCGTTCAGCGCGAGGTTCAACTCGTCGCGGCACCGGCCAACGCGAGCTTCGATGCGCAAACTGTTCTCGTGACCCTGCGGGTCCAGGCCAAGTTGAAAGTTCGTGTGCTCTCGCCGCTGCGGGTCGACGCCGAGGGCTTCGTTCCTCGTGCGCTTCGGCCTCGCGCAGTCGCCGCCCGCATCCGCGGCCCTGAGGCGTTGGTCGACGCCTTGAATCCGGCCTCGGTGCTTGCCATCGTGAGCCTGAGCGGGACGACCCCGAAGAAGGGCGCGGTAGCGGTGCCGGTCGAGCTCCGCGGCCTGCCCGACGCCATCGAAGTGCTCGGGGTCCAGCCGTCGGCCATCACCGTCCTGTTCAACGAGCCCCCAGTTCTTCCCTAGCCACGTCCCCATTGCAAACCCGGTGAACGCCGAGGGAGTGCCATCGCGCAGCACGGGGCTTTGCGATTTCCTGGCTAGCGGGCGACCTTGAACTCTCTTTTGGCTTCCTCGGCGATGCCGTTGGCCATGGCCTCGATGCGGTCCTGTTTGGGACCCTCGATCATGACACGAAGCTTCGGCTCGGTTCCGCTCCATCGAACCAGCACCCGGCCGTTCTTGCCAAGGGACTTCTCCGCAAGCGCGATCGCTCGACGGGTCTTGGGCAGCTCTTGGAGGGCACGGCGATCGGGGAGTGTGACGTTCACCAGAACTTGTGGAACCCGCTGCATCGCTTCGCTGGCGAGCTCGGACAGCGGTCGCCCTTCACGCAGCACGATGGCGAGCACCTGCATGGCCGCGACCAGGCCGTCGCCGGTCGTCGCATGATCGAGAAAGATCAAATGCCCGGATTGTTCTCCTCCGAAATTGAGGCCCCTTTTTCGCATTGCGTCGACGACGTAGCGGTCACCAACGTTGCACCGCAGGAGCTTACCACCGTCCCCTTCAATTGCGCGCTCGAGACCGAGATTGCTCATGACCGTAGTGACGAGGGTCCGTCGCCGAAGGCGCTTGGCGCGGAGCATGCGCGTTGCGCACAGAGCCATGATCGCGTCGCCGTCGATCTGATTGCCCTTTTCGTCGATCATGATGATGCGGTCGGCGTCACCGTCCAGGGCGATGCCGAGATCTGCGCCACGCTTTCGGACCTCTTTGGCACAGGTCTCCGGGTGCAATGCACCGACCTTGTGGTTGATGTTTTTGCCGTTGGGCCGCACACCGATTGCATGGGTCGTCGCACCGAGCTCGGAGAAGACCAGCGGCGCAGTCCGGTACGCGGCGCCGTGCGCTGCGTCGACGACAATTCTCACCCCTTCCAGGGTCAACTCGTCGGGAAAAGACGCTTTGACGAAGGCGACGTAACGCCCCGGCGCGTCGTCCAATCGCTCCGCGCGGCCGACGCGGACTCCGGTCGGACGCTTCTTGTCGAGCTCTGAACCGAAAATCAGAGCCTCGAGTTCTAGCTCGACTTCGTCGGGGAGCTTGAAGCCATCCGACCCGAAGATCTTGATTCCATTGTCCTGGTAGGGGTTGTGCGATGCGCTGATGACCACTCCCGCATCCGCCCGCATGCTCGTCGTGAGGTGCGCGATGGCGGGCGTGGGCAACGGCCCTGATAGCAGCACCTCACCGCCCAGGGCGCAGATGCCCGAAGCGACTGCCGTCTCAAAGAGGTAGCCTGAAAGGCGAGTGTCCTTTCCGACGACAATCCTGGGCACGTGCTTCACCCGCTTACCGGCCTGATACGCAATGGCGGCGCCGATGCGAAATGCGACCTCCGGTGACATGTCCCCGCGATTGGCGAGGCCGCGAATGCCATCGGTTCCGAATAGTTTGCGACTCATGCTTGACTCATGGCTCCCAGGTGATGTCGATGCTCCAGTTCGACGGCGGAGCGAAGGTGCCCGTCGTCACGAAGTTTAGTGGCCAAAGAGCCTCGATCAAAAAACCAGGGCGCTGGGCCTGTGCCGTCGTGTTTGGACCGCCTTCGCTTCGCCGCGCCACGAACTGTCCTTCGACGTACAACCCACGGATTGGGACATTGTCGGGAAGCACGCTGTCGACGTTGAAACCGACTTGTACGGCCGTGTCACCCTCGGTGTCGTCGGCGGAGGCTTGTCCCTGAGTGATGCCAAACGTCGGAGCAAATCCACCGAACTGAGACTGTAAGGAAGCGGAGAACAGACCCGCTGCCACGCCGCTCAGGAAGTCCGTGGTGTCCTGGGATGCTTGCGCGGTCGATGTGTTGACCCCACGTTGTTGACGGGTCGTTCCCGTGACGAGCAGGGCGATTACCTGCGCTTGGCTGGTCGTGGGGACGCTCGACTTGAACTCGATCGTCGGGTCGCTCAGGCGACCAGAGACGATGACAGTCACGTCATCGTTGCTCCCGCGGAGAGAGTGGCGTGCAACCAGGTCGACTTTGGCGTCCATCTCGGGGTCGCCGTCGAAAATCATGTTGCCGGAACGCACTTCGAACCGTTTCCCGAAAACCTTGAAGTTGCCCGTGTGGAGGGTCACCGTGCCTTCGACGGAAAGCTCTTCGGCCATGCGCGTATCCAACTTGGCCGTCGCCTCGACGTAGAAGCCCTGGT
>Ga0209456_10001422_pt1 | contig 11640 bp, 10 predicted proteins | sample COG_11_FD_184755 | JGI IMG/M metagenome (GOLD analysis project Ga0209456, IMG submission 184755) | Pelagic marine sediment microbial communities from the LTER site Helgoland, North Sea, for post-phytoplankton bloom and carbon turnover... | ecosystem: Environmental > Aquatic > Marine > Neritic...
AATTGGCGGTGGACTCCATGTCCGCCGCCTTTTTTTGAAATGGGGACATTCCTTAATGTATTAATACATTAAATAAGGAATGTCCCCATTTGCGTATTACTTTTCTTGTACCTCATCATGCCATGGCTGATGAAGACCATGAATAAGTGGTCGAGGCGACAGATGATATGGACGCTGATTGCAATGCCATTTATCTCGATCGTCCCGACGCTCGGTTATGTCGCCTACCTGAGAGCAGGAAATATCGCCACCCAGAATCTCGATATTTTTATCGCGAATTTCCCAATTTTTTGGGTGCCGTATTTTGTCGCGGGAATGCTTATGACACGAGTATTCTCTTTGAGCAGATATATACCCGCGCCGTCCAAACCAGCTACGGTCGGCTGGGGCGATGTGGCGTTCATAATGATTGTCGCGATCGCCATTACTCCTGGCATAGAGCAGCCGCTGAAATTTCTGATACGTCAGGGACTGGCAATGCCTCTGTACATGATGCTGTTGCTCGATCTCGCATGCGGCAGAGGAGTAGTGTCGCGATTGTTCTCATTGCCGGGAACCGGCTTCCTGGGAGAAATGGGATACCAGATCTGGATATCGGTTGCTTTGATTATGGGTCTCGCAATACCGAGCACCTATCTCATCGAAAAACCGCTAACACGGGTTATCCGTGATCGATGGATCGATTGATCGAGCCTGATTCAATCGAACGCGTATCGTCAGCTGAGAGGCCATGGTAGTGCGGGAGATTTGCGTGAATCAGCTTTGCATCGTCATGCAGAGTGATGCAATTCGAGCAACGGACGCCCCGGTAACTGGTTGATAAATAACAACAGAATCAATCACTTAACGCTCTGAAAATCCGCGTGTCGGTAATTGATTGATAAGAGGGCAGCGTGACAAAAGCGTGTGGCCTGGCGATAGAACGCTGCTATCATGTAGCGGAGGCCAAAGCTTCGAAGTCTTGCCGCGCCTGCCATGCTCTGCTGGCGAAATGGTGCAGAGCGGGTCTATTGGATCAAGGCTCTCTAAACTAATAATAATAATCGCCATATCGCGTCCCTGATTGTGATCTATTTTGTTACCTACACCGAAGGCCGCCATGCGGTCGCAATGCTATTGGCGGATTGGGGCAAAGGCCGCCTGAAGCAAGTCAGGCGCTTCGATTACAGCGAGTTGTTCCGTAAACGGCGGTTGCCCCTTGGGTCTTACATCTTCACGGGTTTGGAGCACCTGTCGAGCCGCGAACTGGAATATGCAGCGCGGGCCTGGAAGGGGCTGCGCTCTGCGAACGACAAAGTGCTGCTCTGCAACCATCCGCTTCGCGTGCTTCGGCGCTATGCGTTGTTGCGAGCACTGAACGAAAAGGGGATTAACGGTTTCAATGTTTACAGGCTCGATGAGTTTCGAAAGCCACAACATTTTCCCGTATTTCTCCGGCACGCGAATGACCATCTGGGACCGCGTACGGCATTGCTCGCGGATTCTGGCGAACTCCAGCGTGCGGTGAACTCGCTGCTCGATCAGTGTATCTGCCCGAACGACTGGATCATCACGGAATTTGTCGAGGCGCGTGGACAGGATGGGCTATTCCGCAAGTATGGCGCGTTTTTCGTTAATGGCCAGATAATTCCGCGTCATTTGCACATCAGCCGACACTGGATGATCAAGCGCTCGGATCCGGAGACGGTCGCGAAAACAAAAGACGAGGAATGGGCTTATGTTCAAGACAATCCTCACGCTGACGAGCTACGTGAAATTTTCGCTATTGCGAAAACGGATTACGGGCGAATCGATTACATGATTCACGAAGGTGGGATTCGCGTCTTTGAAATCAACACAAATCCCCAAATTCTGAATCCTGGTCAGTCACGAGACCCTGCCCGAAGCCGAGTCAAGCAACTGTTCGCTGATCGCTTTATCAGTGCGATGCAAGAAATGGAATCGATCGAACATCCAGCCAAGAGCATCCGTATCGATTTTGGTCGGCCACCCTTGCTGAAGCGTCGCCCTAATTTCGTGGAGATGATGGTTCGATTGACCAATCGAATTGGGCTCAAGCGTTTCGAGCCGTATATCTACCGTAGCCTGGTTCGCTTTCGCAAACTATGGCGCTAGGCAGGAAGCGCCTGCAAAGCAGATCCGACAGTGCGAATCAGTCGGGCTTTTCCTGGAAGTCATTTTCCAGTAGCTGAATGTGTTCCATGCTTTCGGGGCGTCGCAGCCATCTAACGTCGGTGGCGCCGCTCCACAGCAGCACACCGGGTCGAGGCTGAATAAACGTAAACCCTCGGGCCATGTCGTAGGCGCCAACGCCTTCGACGAGAACCAGATCACCTCGGCGCAATACCGGCAAGGATATGTTCTCGGCCGGCTTATCTTTGTTCATGCACAACGGTCCATAAAGTGTGGCTGACCGCAGTGGTCGGGAATCGTCGATAAGTGCACGTATGGGGAGCTTCCGGGTGAGGGCTGATGAAACTGAGTTGATGCCGCCATCCAGAATGTAGGCAGGCGCGCCTTCCGGCGTCGTGCGGACGCCTACAACACGAGTCAACAACCCGCCTGTTGGTTCGATTAATGAACGCCCCGGTTCGAGAATGAGGGAACGCGCAGCGCCGACAAGGGGGGTGAGCACTGCCCTGCAGTATTGCTGCGGATGAATCCAGGAGCGACGTCGTAAAGGCTCCTCCGGCCGCGCATTGGTCCCGGCGAGGCCGCCACCAACGTCGATCCAGTCGAGCGGGGCGCCATAGCGTCTTGCCAGCCCTTCCAGGCAGTTGCTCAAAGTTTCGAATCGATCGAGGTCGCGGATGTCGGCGCCGAGATGGTTGTGCAGTCCGCCGAACTGCAAATGTGGCGCTTCCGTCACTCGCGCCACCGCATTGTCCAGCTCGTTGCGTTCCAGCGAGAAGCCGAATCGGCGCTGGCCTTCTGTATTCACACGAAATCCGATCTTTGCGCTTTGCCCGACCCTGTCGCCGAGAGCGATCAACCGCTCCAGCTCCTCGCGATGATCGAGATTGACAAGAGCGCCGGCACGTAATGCGTCGGCGAGCGCTTCATCGCTGCGGGCGGGCCCATTGAACACGATGTCACTGGCGGGGACGCCGGCCTCGCGCACCGACCAGTACTCGAAGTCGCTGACGACCTCGACGTCCAGGCCCTCGTCACGCATGATCGACAAGATGCCGAGTAGCGGGTTTGTCTTGAAGGACCACGTAATACGTCCACCGGGATACCCGGCAACCACGGCACGCATCGCACGAATGCGCTTCCGAAGCGCGTTTTCGGAGATCAGGTAAACCGGCGTGCCGAACTTTGCAGCAATTGCGTCAGCCGTCGCCTCGTCGAGAGAGGCGAATATCTCGTCAGCCGAAGGATAGGAGTCGTTCATCACTTACCCCGTGAATATCACAAGGACCGAGTCTGAATCCATCCTAACGCATCCAGCATTACCTTTCGGTTGACAAGTAGCGTTGTGCCAGCATAAACCAACACGCCGCTGCCAATCAGTATGACGGTGACCGCCAGCAGCGGGAGCTCATCGGACAGTAGATTTCGTACCAGTGATACACCGACAATCATCGAAGCGGCCGATAGAATGCCCGGGCCGATCCTGCCCAGCAAAGTGCCCCATGAAATCTCGACGGATGGCAGGCTGCGGCGGAGATTGATCAACAACGCAAGCAGCTGCGATACGGACCACGCGATTGCGGCGCCGACGATGCCCCAGCGGACTCCAACAATGATTGCCGGCACGACGCAGAGCAAAACTGTCAACGTGTTCCGCAAACTGATTTCCGGTCGGCCTACCCCATCAAGCGCTGATTGCATTAGCCGGTTAAGAACGCGTAACGGCACAAACAGGCTGACCGCGGTGAGAACTGGCGCCGCGCCCTCCCACTTCGGACCCAGTACGAGCGTAACGAACTCTTCGGCAATGACAGCCAGGCCCCAACAAGCCGGGAGAAGGAAAAGCAGCAAAGTCGCGGTCATGCGCAGGTAGAAATCCGATACGCGCTCAAGATCGTCCTGTAGCCGAGCCACCGCCGGAAAAGAGACTCGGGCCACCGGCCGGAGCAAAGCGCGAACCGGCATCTTCGCAACATCAGTGGCGACCTGAAACAGACCCAGCGACGCAATGCCGAGTAGACGGCCGATCAAAAGCGAAGCGATATTCTGGTTAATAGCAGACAGCAGTCCATTGGCCATAACAAAACCACCGAAGCGCAGCTCACGGCCTATGCCACGAACCTGAAAATTTGGTCGCAATGAAAATCGCGTAAGGACCAGGATACCGATTGCCGACATAGCGCCGCCTGCGATGCTTCCGTACACGAGCGCCCATACGCCCCAACCTGTCCACGCCAGGAAGAGGACCAGCAGACTGGAAAATACGGTACGGGCCACTTCGAGCAGCGATATCGCACGAAACTCGATCTCACGCAGTAGCAGCGCGGTGGGTACCGACGAAACTGCGCCGAGCACAAGGAGCACCGACAAGATGCGCGCAATCGGCTCGATATGAGGATTGTCATAGAAGGCCGCAAACGCTGCTGCCGCTGCTTGCACGATGACAAATGCTAGTCCGCCCAAAAGAAGGACGGCGCCATAGATCCTGGGCGCGACGTGCGGTTCGAGACGATCTCTCTGAATGAGTGCCGCATTGAGTCCGAGATCGTTCAGGATGCCGGCGATATTGATCAGCACCATCGAAATCGCCATCAGCCCGTAATCGTCCGGGCTGAGCAGCCGTATCACGATCAGCGTGACTGTCCAGGAAAAAATCCGCTGAACTGCATGCCCCAGGGTTGCCCACTTGAGCGCTGTCACGACGCGGTCGAGCACGGCTAACTACCTGTCTTGCAGCGCCGCAGCACAGGTCAGGCGCACCGTCTTGCGACAATGCGCAGCCGTTGCCCCATCCCCTTGCGGGGACCCGACGGCCTGTCCTGCCCCTGCCAGGGATGGCCGTCGTCGAGAGCGACGATTTCGAGGCCGCCGTCGTCAAACAGTGAGACCAGCTCCTCTTCGTCCTGCATCGGGTGCCGCTGATGCCCCCGTGCATACTCGAGTGCCGCCAGCGCCAGCACCGATGGGTCGATGTCACCTATGACCTCGCGCTTTTCGGAAGCGAGCGATCTCACGTGCTCAGAGAACGAGACTGCCTCTTCCTCATCAAACTTCTGGTAGGTCTCGCCGGCAGGTATGGCGCGCAGGCGCTTGGTCGTTATGACAACGCCATCGGGCTTGAGTGCACGACGCCATACGTCGATCAGCCTGGCCCGCTCGGCGGGCGAGAACCAGCCGAGGAACGAATGTGTGCACACGACGTCGAATTCGCCGATCTCGTTAGCATCCAGTATGTCTGACTCGACTACCGTTATCTCTTGCGACATTCTGCTCGCATACCACTGATTCAGCTCCAGCGACGTTCTGCAACGATCGACCACCACGACAGACGGTGCAGCCGATTCGAGCTTGGCGCTCCACAAGACGTGTGCAAGCAGGCCATAGTCGGCAGCTCCGCAAATGAGGACACGCGCGTTGCTATTCGTGCGAAAGGCCCGGCGCGTGTTATCGGCCAGAAACTTCGTGTCTGTACGCATGCTGCTCGTTGCGCCGAGCACGAGCAGGTACTGCCAGATACGGTGATAGTACGCGCAGGAGGCACCAGTCTCCGGGTCACGAAAACACGCCGAAGGTGATATGCGCCATGCAAAAGATGCGCTTTCCAGGAGTGCTGCATCGATCTCGTTTTGTAGTTGTTGGTAATCGTCAGCCACTTATACCCCCCTACTTGTAATATTCGCACCTGTGTGGCGCAATTAGAAGCGATATGCGCCCGTTGCTGCTTGTCATAATTTCGTTGCTGACTGCATGTGATGGCCCCGACCAGGACATGGGGCCCGGGCGGGCCACTGAAGATTTCTTCGCAGGTAGGACGATCACCTATATCGTCGCCACCAATCCCGGCGGCGGTTACGATACATATGCGCGGCTGGTTGCCCGGTACATGGAGAAGCATCTCGGCGGCGCAAACGTACGGATTCGAAACGTACCCGGCGCAGGTAATATTGTCGGCGCAAATCAGCTATACGTTTCGGAGCCGGACGGGCTGACGATCGGGACATTCAATACTGGGCTGATATACGCGCAACTGTTACGTCGCCCCGGAATTCGGTTCGACCTGAGCGAGTTGAGCTGGATCGGCAAGGCGGCGAGCGATGCCAGGGTCCTTATAGTGAGTCGTGAATCGGGATTGCGCTCGATCGAGGATTTGCTCGATCAGGACCATCCGCTCTTGTTCGGTTCTTCCGGCCCGGGTTCGGCGTCTCATAATGAGACGCTGTTTCTCAAGAAGATGCTGGATCTCGATGTCCGTCTCGTCAACGGGCTTGGTGGAAACAAAGCGCAGATGAGCATGTTGCGCGGGGAGATTGTCGGCATCTTCGCCTCATACTCCGCACTGCGGCCTTTTGTCGAGAGCGGATCCGGCATCGTGTTGCTGCATATCAATGGGCAGCATCAATTCGGCGACACCGTGCCATCCGCGGAATCCCTCGTGCATGATGAGGCCGGCGCGGTACTGCTGTCATTAATCAGGACGACGGCGGCGCTCGGCCGTCTGACTGCGGCGCCGCCCGGGACAGGTCCAGAGGTCCTGGCCAGGTTGCGTAGCGCTTATGCAGCAGCGCTGGCAGATCCGGGCTTGCTGGCTGAGGCTAAGCGGCTCCGGATTCCCATCGACCCGCTGATCGGGGGCGAGGTTGCAGAGATGGTGTCAGCAGCGCTGGACCTCACGCCACGTGAGCTCGCCGCCCTCGAAACAGTCTCGAGTGACTAGCGCATGCTCGACATTTTCATCGGCGATCTTTCCCAACTGATAACAGATCCTGCACACCTGGGGTTGTTGCTCTTCGCGGTCGTATGCGGCCTTTTCTTTGGTGTGGTGCCGGGCCTGGGTGGCAAGCTTGGAATCGTGATCATGATTCCGTTTGCGCTGTCAATGGAGCCGGAACTGGCGCTGCTTTTCCTGGTAGCCATGCACTCCGTTGTGCACACGGGCGGTTCGGTACCATCGATATTGCTGGGAGTGCCCGGCACCGGTCCGGACGCTGCGACCGCGGTCGACGGCTTTCCGCTCGCCCGACAGGGACAGGCAGGGCGAGCGCTGGGCGCGAGCATTTGCGCTTCGGTCGTAGGTGGAGTAATCGGAGCGGTGTTTCTCATGGCAATGCTACCTGTCCTCACGCCGGTCATACTTGCGTTCAGCCCGGCCGAATTCTTCCTGCTAGCAGTATTCGGCATCGTCCTGATCTCGGCTATCAGCGGCGACAGCCTGCGCAAAGGTGTGATCGTCGGCTGTTTCGGACTTTGCCTTTCCTTCATCGGGCTGAGTCCCGAGACCGGCGAGCCCAGGTATACGATGGGGCAGTTGTTTCTCTGGGATGGCATCGACTTCGTGACCGTCGTGCTTGCCATATTTGCGGTGCCTGAGCTGATTGCTCTCGGCGTAAGCGGCGGCTCGATCTCGCGCGAGCAGTCCGTCAGCAAGTACAGTCCGCGGCAGGTGCTCGACGGGATGGTTGACGTTTTTCGACACCGATGGCTGGCACTGCGAACCTCTCTGATCGGGGCCATTGTGGGGCTTATTCCCGGCCTGGGAGGCGATGTGGCGTCGTGGATGTGCTACGGCCATGCGGTCCAGTCTTCACGAGACCCGGAGCGCTTCGGCAAGGGAGCAATCGAAGGGGTCATCGCGCCCGAGACGGCGAACAACTCCAAGGAAGGTGGTGCGCTCCTGCCAACGCTGTTGTTCGGGCTGCCCGGGAGCTCCGGAATGGCCCTGTTGCTGGGTGCCATGGTCGCGATTGGTGTGCAGCCCGGACCGCAGATCCTCGTCGAGCGGCCGGGGCTTATATGGACCCTGTTCGTCGTTCTCGTGCTGGCCAATATCGTCGCTGTGATACTGCTGTTCGCCATCGCTCCCAGGCTCGCGCGCGTCGTGCGGGTCCCGGCCGGATTGCTGATTCCCGTCGTTCTGTCGTTATCGTTGCTGGGCAGTTACCTGAGTGCAATGAACTGGCAACACCTATTGTTGTTCCTGGTGCTCGGCGGGTTTGGTTATGCGCTCAAGATTTTCGAGTGGCCGCGGCCGCCGCTCGTGATTGGTCTCGCACTTGGCGGAATCGCCGAAGTGTCGTTGTTTCAGGCACTTGCAATCTGGGGCGGAGCGTTCTTCCTGCGACCATTGTCACTCGTTCTCCTAGCGCTAATCGGTGCGACGATTGCGCTCTATGTGTGGCGTCGTCGACGCTCCGGTGGAGCTTCGTATGAGTGATGCACGAGCTGTCGTTAGCGGTTTGTTCTGCCTGTTCTTCGCAGGTATGGTCGCGGCCGCGCTAGGCTGGTCGCGCGATACCGGTCTCGCGCCGTTGCTCGTCGGTGGTCCCGGGCTCGTACTGTCTTTGCTGCAGCTCAGAGACGACATTCGCGAATCGCGACGGGAGCCAATGCGAATCCCACCGGGCGCCTTGCGTCTTCTGGGCTCGTTCCTCGGATTCGTCCTTGTTACGCTAGCGATTGGTCTGCTGCCCGGGGCGTTCGTCTGCATAGCCGTATTCCTGCGAACGTATGAACGCACCGGTTACGGATTCGCGTTCGCCATGGCAGCCGTCTACACGGGAATCGCCTGGTTGCTGTTCGATGTCGTGCTGGAACTCACCTTGTTCGGTGGTATGCTGTTTACATAAGAACCGTCATGCGTCGATAGTGCACGCAATCATGTGCTACCGTGACACCAAGGCTACGAGAACAAGAATAAGAAAGCCGTCCATGGTCATTCGTGAGTTCGCATTATTACTGGCATTCCTGCTCTGTTGCGGTGTTGCCGCCGGCGACAACGGGTCGACTGAAACTGCCAAAAACGGGGACAGCACAGCGGTCGCCGGCAAAGATGACGAAACCGGGGTCGCTGAAGAGGACCAGGGTACTTCGCCGGCCTTTCCACTGCCGAACATCATAGTCGTTGGGAGGCGAGATGCGGCACCGCCGACCGTAATCATTCGCGAAGCTGACGAAACCGATTTTGCTGAATGGAATGTGCGTACCGCGGCCGGGGCGTTAGCGAGAACACCGGGCGTCGACGTTCAGATCGGCGGAACGAGCGGCGATGCGAGCCCGTGGATCCGCGGTTTTCGGGATCGCGACATCCTCGTGCTTTTTGACGGTATTCCGGTTGGATCCGCGCTTGAAGGAACACTCGACCTCAACGAGATTTCACTCAACAGCATCGCGACGACTCGCGTAATGAAGGGTGCGCCATCGGTCATATACGGCGCCAATGGCCTTGGCGGTGTTATCGACCTGATTCCGCGAGCGCCGAACAGGTTTGATACACAAAGCGTGGCGGCGGAATTTGCAGAAGATGGGATGCGCTCCTATCGAGGGCATATCGGTAGTAGCCACGGGGCGGTCGGTTATTTCTTCACCGCCGGGTACGAAGACGCAGATGATTATTCCTTGTCCGGTGACTTCGAGCCTCAACCCAATCAGCCCACCGGGAATCGTATCAATAGCGATTACAAGCGGGCAACAGCCACGCTCCTCCTGGACTATGACGACTGGCAGATCGGGCACACTTCATTTTTTGTCAACATGTCGGATGTCGAACGTGGTTTGACGCCACGCTCCACCAGTGACGACCCTGATTTCGAACGGCTGACCAAGTCCCGACGGACAACTGTCGGCTTGACCAATCAATTCGAGTCGTTGCCATTGTCGCTCAAGGTCTACTACAACGAATATGACAGCGAACTAACGATATATACCGATTCCTCCTACACCGCGGTCGACGAGATCGAGCGAGGCGAAGACTACACGTTTGGTGCAGGGGCATACGCACATGTCCCCACGTGGGAAACCGGGACTCTCATACTGAGTGGATCCTGGTCACGGGATGTCTATGAGGCCGAAGACGTGTTTGAAGACTTCGACAGGGCTGAGCTGAATGCGCTGACGTTGTCGGCAGAACACCAGACGGTATTGGCCAACAGGCTGTCTCTGGCTATTGGCGCCATTTACTCTCATGTCGACCAGCCCGCCGTGAATCGAGGAATATCGGAACTGAGTCCGCAGATCGCCCTCGGTTTTCAGATCAGTGACAAACTCTCGGCACATGCATCCGCCGCGCAACGAACACGCTTTCCGAAGTTGCGGGAGTTTTATCGCCGGCGCTGGGGAAATCCGGGCCTGATGGAGCAAAGCGCGGACAATTACGATCTGGGCGTCACCTATGCGCATAATGCACGCACTACAACCGACCTCACCTTTTTCCATTCCAGGATCGACGGCCTGATTGACCGGCCTACCCGGCGCAGCATTTATGAGAATCTCGATGCCGTGGACACTGATGGTCTCGAACTGGCTTCTGGCGGCTGGCTCACCGACAGCACGTACATGAGATTGAGCTACTCTTACGTCGATATTGCTGAATCGCTGCCCGATGGCAGCGAGCGCCAGCTCAGAAGTCGTGCAAGGCACTCGGCGTTCGCCGACCTGCGTTTTCGCGTGTCCGACTCGTGGCAGGTTTCGCTGAACGGGAAGTACATGGCCGATCTCTATGACCTGGATGATGACGAGGTGTATACCCGTCTTCCGAGTATCTTGGTGGTCGATGCGAAGACGACTTTGAGATTATCGGACCGGCTCAATGGCTACCTGGCCGTCTCGAACATCACTGATGAGGACTACTATTTTCGAATTGGCGATCCCAGGCCGGGGCGGGCGTTCGGCGCAGGTTTCACGTACGATCGCCAGGCTCGATGACATCCTTTCAACGCTGCCGCCGGACAGTACGTCAGACGAAATTCGGCTCTGGCTGAACGGTTAGGGAGGTACTGACAACTTAACAGCACCTGAGTGACAATGTGTGATGAATAAACGTTTATCGATGTACAAACGTCACCGGTTTCCGCCTGAGATCATTCAGCACGTTGTCTGGCTCTATCATCGCTTCAACCTGAGCAGTCGCGATATCGAGGATCTCATGGCCGAGCGTGGCATCGCGCTCAGCTACGAATCGATCCGATTATGGTGTATCAAATTTGGCCCCAAGTACGCCAGACGACTTCGGCGTCGGCACCAAGGCTATGGTGATATTTTGTATGTCGACGAAGTGTTTGTCAGAATTCAAGGCAAGCAACACTATCTTTGGCGGGCGGTTGACCAGGATGGTGAAGTGGTGGATGTATTTCTACAGCGCCGCAGGGATGGTAAGGCTGCAAAGCGCTTCTTCAAGCGCCTGCTGCGGGTGAGCGACACTAATCCGAGACGAATCGTCACAGATAAGCTTCGCAGCTACGGCGTCGCGCATCGAGAACTTATCCCGGATACTATCCACGACACCTCCCAGTACGCGAACAATCGGGCAGAACTCTCACATCAACCGACCAGGATCAGAGAGCGAGGCATGAGGCGATTCAAGTCCCTTCTTCAGGCACAACGGTTTCTGAGCACACACGCTGCTGTCTACAATCTATTCAATCTGGGGCGGCACTTGTTGTCAGCTAAGAATTATCGGTATTTCAGACAACGCGCCTTTGCGTATTGGGAATGTGCCGCGGCCAAATAATCAAT
>Ga0209456_10001424_pt1 | contig 11632 bp, 12 predicted proteins | sample COG_11_FD_184755 | JGI IMG/M metagenome (GOLD analysis project Ga0209456, IMG submission 184755) | Pelagic marine sediment microbial communities from the LTER site Helgoland, North Sea, for post-phytoplankton bloom and carbon turnover... | ecosystem: Environmental > Aquatic > Marine > Neritic...
AAGTAAAAAACACCCGGACTGCTTATGCCGCCGGTATCTAATGCCAGGGCCGCGATATCCATTCAGGACCTCCGTACGATGAGGTTATCGGTCGCTGAACTCAGACCTTTAGGAATAATTCGGGGAATATTGGTAAGTCGCGAACGCGGGACCGACCGGTAATCGAAAAACTTTAGCGCTTATTTCACGAACTGTGACGCGAGTCGCGCGAAAAACTGATGTATCAGCGCAGGTAATTGAACAGCGACAGCGACTGCGTCTTGACAAAGGACTGTTGCGCGGCCTGCAGCGTCGTTACTTCGAGGCTCAGGCGCGAGAGTGCCTCGGCGTAATCGAGGTCCTCGATGTCGGCCAGCGTCGATTGGTAGGTCAGCTTGTACGCGGCATTGGTGTCGACCTGGCTTTCGATCGCCGCAAGCCGCGAGCCGACTTCGATCCTGACATCCAGTACGTTACCGATGGCCTGGTCCATATTCTGAAGGCCTGTATTAAGCGCGTTGTTCAGTGCGGCCTGGCTTGCCGGACTGTTGGTACCCTGCTCCAGGGCGCTCGCGATCCCGTCCACCATCGAGAATACGTCCTGGTAGCGGCTCGGCCCAACGCCGAACTCGTCACCGGCTTCGGGTTGCCCATCGATTGAAAATTCGATTCCGCGAAATGCCAGCGTATCACCAGGTTCGAACGTCCCGGCGCTGACGACGCCGGCGCCTGCATCGAGCACTTCGTAATTGGTCTGGTCAATGAAGCGCACCGTGTACTGCCCCTGGTCCCAGGCCGTCGGATCGGCGAGACTGCCGGCACCGAGAACCCCTGTGCCCGCGTTGTTCGGGTTAGGTGACGCCGAAAACGTGCCGTTGCCATTGCGGATACTGAAAAATATCGCGGCGCCGGAATCACCATCAGCGACCTGCCGCCCTTCTCCGATCTGGATGTATCGCTGCCCCTGGTCGCCGTTGTAGGAGAACGAAGCCCCGACTTTCACGACAGGCTGCGTGTCCTCCAGGTTACCCGAGAACAGGAAGCTGCCATCGCCGTCTTTCTGATTGGCGATCTGCACGAGCTGTTCCCTGAGTTCCCGAATCTCGACCGCAATCTGCTTGCGTGATTCGTTGCTCTGCGTCGCGTTGTTGCCTTGCAGGGCCAGTTCACGGACGCGTTGCAATACGTTGTTGACCGAGGCCAGGGCCGACTCTTCCTGGCTGAGGCGATTTGTCGCGATATTGGCGTTGCGATCGAATTGATCCAGCCGCCCGACCGCTTCACGAAGCTCCAGCGAGCGCGCCGCTGCGATCGGATCGTCCGACGGCGTCAGTATGCGGCGACCACTCGAGATCTGCCGCTGCGTGAAGTCGAGTGCCTCCTGCAGGCGCAGCATGGCATTCTGCCCTGCCGCAAACATTCCGCTAGTGGACACTCTCATTACTATCTCCTCGTCGCCGCCAGCAGCGTGTCAAACATCGTGCTTACCACCGAAACGATCTGCGCCACGGCCTGGTAAGCCTGCTGGTACTTGATCAGGTTAGCTGCTTCTTCATCGAGGTTAACGGCCGAGGTCGCGGAAACTGCAGCTTCGGCGTTCGACTTGACGACACTCTGTGCGTCCACGCTTGCCTGCAGCTGGTGCGTCGTTGCACCGACATTCGAGACGAGCAGGCTGTAGTTCTCATTGATACTGATCGTGCCCCCATCGAGGATGCCGACCGACTGCAAGTCGGCCATGAGCAAGCCATTGCTATTGTCACCCGAAGCGCCGTAGTTGGCCTCGATCGTGAACTGGTCGCCAACGGCGGGAGTCCCGTTGATCGTGACCGTACTGCCGTTGACGACGATCGGATCGCCATCGGTATAAGCAAAGGCACCAGCCCCGTTGATGCTGTAGGTCGCGGGTCCCGTGAACTCGATGACGGTCGTGTTCAGGAGGCCCGGATCCGTGCGATCGACGACTGCCGCCGCGCTGATCGTGGCGTCACCGATATTGCCCTGCGATGCGGACGAGCGCGTTGGCGCCGCCATCGCGATCGACTGTGGATCCGTAATTGTGCTTCGTATCGAGCCGGCGGCGTTCTGGCCCGTGCGAATCAGCAGGCGATCGCCGGCTGCAGGCGCGCCGCTGGCCACGATGCTGATGCCCTCGGCTACAAAAGGATCAGCCGGGGTGCCCGTGCCGGCAAGGGGAATCGACTGGCCGGTATCTGCACGTGAAAGACTGTAGGCCGCGCCGTCGTATTCGAGTACGTAGTCAGCGCCTGTAAGCTGGCCAAGGTCGGTAACGGAGACCGTGGCTGTGGGCGTCCCGGTGTTGAACGAAGAGGGCAACACGGTCGGCGGCGAGACATTGAACAGGTCTCCGCCGAGATTGCCACGCAGGTCCATACCGGAAGCGTGTTGTTCGTTGAGTGCAGACGCCAGCGCGGTTGAGGTTTGCCCCAGCGACTGGCGTGCCGGGTCGAGAATACTGCCGCGGAAATCGAGCAGGCCACCAAGCGCACCGCCCGCGGCGGACGTGTCCAGCGGCGAATCACCCGCGGATCCCTGGTAGACGACCCTCGGACGCGTCAGGTCGAACTCGGAACCCGTCACGGCAATCGTGCTCGCGCGCGCGCCGAGCACGAGCGACTGCCCCGAGGCAATAAAGACACTCATCGTTCCGTCATCCTGCAGGACCGTGTCGACGGATACGAGTTCAGAAAGCTCGAGAACCAGCCGGTCCCTTTCGTCCAGCAGGTCGTTGGGCGGCGTTGCAGCACTATTGGCCAGGGCGATCTTGTCGTTGACGTCGGCGATCGACTGGGCAAGGCCGTTGATTTCGCTTACAGCCAGGCTGATGCGGCCGTTGACCTCGTCGTCGAGCTCGCCAAGCTGCCTGTCGATCGTCTGGAATCGACTCGCCAGCCCCTCGGCCTCGCCGATCACCGCCTGCCGCGCAGCGATCGAGGACGGGTCATTCGCCAGGTCCTGAAGCGAGTTGAAATAGGACTGCAGACCACTATTAAGGCCTGCGTCGACGTCCGACAGTAGAACGTCGATACGGCTTGATAAAGTGTTGAGCGTGTCGAAACGCGCGAGTCCTGTCGTCGACGTCCGCAGCTGCTCGCCCTGCAGGTCGTCGTACATGCGCTTGATCGTCGAGATCTGCGTGCCACCACCAAGATAGGTATTGCCGGCGCCGCTACCGACGCGCGCGCTGAACTCGGCCACCTGGCGACTGTAGCCCGGCGTATTCGCGTTCGAGATATTGTGGCTCGTCACCTGCAGTGCCCGCTGAAACGCGAGCATCCCGGTGAGACTGGTATTTAATATGTCTGGCATCGTTTTCCCCTGCTGTCAGCCGGCCGTCTTAGTGCGCACGCACTGACAGTGGAGGTCCTATCGGCCGGGGTACAGAATTCTTTAGCTCCCGGATCACATCTCGCATGATCGGGCTCTCGAGCACGCCCGTGATCTTGTTCGCATAGTTCGGATCGGTCGCGTAGCCGCTATCCTGCAGCGCCTTCGCGAAAGCGGCTACATCATCGCCTTGTCCTCGAGCGGCGCTGTAGCGCGGGTTGTCGCCCAGGAACGCCGTGTAGTCATCGAAGGTCTGCGCCACGTCGGCATAGGCACGGAACTTCGCGGTCTGCCGGCGCGGCACGCCGTTCTCGAACTCGAGCGTCTGCTTCGATACCTGCTCGCCGTCCCAGCTGCCGCCGGCCTTGATGCCGAACAGGTTATAGCTGTGACCGCCGTCCTTACCCGGCATGACATGTTTGCCCCAGCCGGTCTCCAGTGCTGCCTGGGCGACAATCGCCTCAGGCGCAATGCCAAGCTTGCGACCCGCGCGCTCCGCGTGCGGCCATACGTCGCGCGCAAATTTCCTGGGGTCCGACCACGCGGAACCCGTCTCGACGGGCTCCGTACGCGTCTCGACCGCCACCTTGCGCGTCTCGACCGCCGCCTTGCGCGTCATCTTCGCGGCGTCCTCACCGCCGAGCTGTCGCACCAGCATGTCCGCGAAGCCGATGCCCTTGCCACTGGCCATTTCGAGCGCCAGTTGCTTGTCCATCATGCCCTGGTACATCTCGTACTGGTCGCTGTTTCCGAAAATCGGGTCGCCCAGTGAGGCCTCACGCATGTTCTTTAGCATGGTCTGCAGGAACAGGGCTTCGAACTGACTCGCAACTTCCCTGAGCGCCGCGGGATCCCTGTTATCGGCCGCGGCACGCAGTCCTGAAAAATGGTTGAAGTCGGTGATCGATGCGGTCATCGCAGGGCCCTTCGCTAGATCACGATCAGTTCAGCACGCAGTGCGCCTGCCTGCTTGAGCGCCTCGAGTATCGCGACGAGATCGCCCGGCGCTGCGCCGACGCGGTTCACGGCCCGCACGATCTCGTCGAGACTGGTTCCGGGCTCGAACAGGAACATGCTGGCTTCTTCTTCATCGATGCTGATGTCGGAATCGGGCACGACGACGGTCTGGCCACTCTGCCCGAATGGCGCAATGGGCTGGCTGACGTATGGCGCCTCGCTGATCGTTACCACTAGCGAACCGTGGGCCACCGCTGCCGGCGTTACGCGAACGTTGTCGCCGATGACGACAGTACCTGTGCGTGAATTGACAATGACGCGCGCCTGCACCTCGCCCGGCTCTACTTCCAGCCTCTGCAGCGCCGAAACAAAAGCGGTTCTTTGTGCAGGATCGGCCGGCGCACGGACGCTGACCGAAACCGCGTCGACCGAATGGGCCGTGCCCGGACCCATCGTCATGTTGATCTGGTCCGCCAGCCGGTTCGAGGTCGTGAAGTCGGGCGTATGCAGGTTCAGGACGATGGCTTCGCGGGTCAGGAAGTCGGTGGGTACGGAACGTTCGACCGTGGCACCGCTCGGAATCCGGCCGGCGCTAGGCACGTTCACCATGATCCTCGATCCATCATCGGCACTCGCGCCGAAGCCACCGACGACAAGATTGCCCTGGGCCACGGCATAAACGTTGCCATCGGCGCCGCGCAGCGGTGCCATTATCAGTGCGCCACCGCGCAGGCTCTTGGCGTTGCCGATCGACGAAACCGTGACGTCGATAGTCTGGCCGGGCTTGGCGAACGGCGGCAGCTCGGCGTGCACGGTTACCGCCGCGACGTTCTTGAGCTGCAGGCTTACGCCGGGTGGGATCGTGATGCCGAATTCGGTCAGCATGTTGACGATGCTCTGTATCGTGAACGGTGTTTGCGTCGTCTGGTCGCCCGTACCGTTGAGACCGACCACCAGGCCATAGCCAGCCAGCTGGTTGTTACGCACGCCGGCGACGCTGGCCAGGTCCTTGACCCGATCGGCCATGGCCTGCTCGGCATAGAACGCACCAACAAACATCGCCATCAGGGCGATGTGTTTCAGCGTTTTGCGTGCTCTGTAGGTTAGCGTCATCAGGTCGTCCTCTGTTTAGTACGGGTGGAACACGGAATTGAAGAAACGCGAGATCAGGCCCATGCGATTGGCGGCTGCGAGGACGCCTTTGCTGCTGTAGCTGATCTGTGCGTCGGCAATGCGGAACGATTCGATCGAGTTGTCGAAGCCGACATCGTCAGGCCGGATGATTCCCGAAAGACGGATGAACTCGCGTCCCTGGTTCAGCGTCAGCCACTTCTCGCCGCGAATCCTGAGATTGCCGTTCGGGTAGCGCTCGATGACTGTGACAGTGATGTCACCGACCAGGCTGTTGCTCTGGCTGCTCGAGCCTTCGCCGTCGAACGTCGACTCGCCGCTAAGCGATCCCTCGAACAGCGGCGTACCGTTCTTTGTCGGCTGACGGCCGAAGATCGTCGGGTTCGCCAGAGTCGCCTCGGTGGTCTTGGACGTCGAGGTTGCCGAGTTCTTGCTGGCGTTGGTCTGCTCCATGAGTCTCACGGTCAGAATGTCGCCAACGCGCATCGCCTTGCGATCTTCGAAGAGCCTTACATCGACGCCGTCGTTGTAAATCGAGCCGCTGGTCGGCGGGCCGTAAACAGGCTGCGACGGGTATGGCGGCTCGAAACTCTCTTCCTGGATTGGAATGCTGCCACAGCCCGCAACGAGCATCGTTGCGAAAAAGAGGAGCACCATTCTGCAGGCTTTACGGATCATGATTAGTCCTAAAGATTTTGGTTGATGTACTGCATCATGCGGTCGTTGGTCGAAATCGCCTTGGAATTCATCTCGTAAGCGCGCTGCGTCTCGATCATGTTGACGAGTTCCGACACGACGTTGACGTTCGAGCTCTCGAGCGATCCCTGGGCGAGCCTGCCCAGGCCGTCCTGACCCGGAGTCCCGGGCTGCGGCGAACCGCTGGCGGCCGTTTCGATGTAGAGGTTCTCGCCCATCGGCTGCAGCCCCACAGGGTTGATGAAGTCGGCAATCTGCAGCGTTCCTATCTGTGTCGTTGCCGCCTGGCCCGCGAGCTTCACGGTAATAATGCCGTCATTGCCGATCGTGATGGACTGCGCACCGTCCGGAATCGAGATACCCGGGTCCACGATGTAGCCGCTGGAGGTCACGAGCTGGCCCTGGTCATCCACCTGGAAGGCGCCGTCGCGCGTGTACGCGATATCGCCATTCGGCGTCTGGATCTGGAAGAAGCCGCGGCCGTTGATCGCGACGTCCATGGCGTTGTCGGTCTGTAGCAAACTGCCCTGCGTGAACAGTTTCTCTGTCGCAACGACCCGCACACCGGTGCCAAGGTTCATGCCCGATGGCAGCATCGTGTCCTGCGACGTCTGTCCGCCGGACTGTCTTACGTTCTGGTACAGCAGGTCCTCGAACACGGCCCTGCCCTGCTTGAATCCCGTGGTGTTGACGTTCGCGAGGTTATTCGACACAACCGCCATACGCGTTTGCTGCGCGTCCAGCCCTGTCTTCGCAACCCATAATGCCTGGTTCATCTCGTATCTCCTTAACGCCGGTCCTAGCCGAGCCTCATTAGTTGTGCCGCTGTGTCGGCGTTTTCCTGGGTCGTCTTTATGACGTTCACCTGCATTTCATACTGGCGCGCCAGCTCGATCATATTGACGAGCGTCTTCGCGACATTGACGTTGCTCTGTTCGAGCGCGCCGGACATGATCTTGACATCGCCATCGGGAAGGGCGACCTCACCTTCAGGCAGGTACAGGAGGCCGTCGACGCCCTTCTGCAGCAATGCCTTGTCGGGGTTCACCAACTTGATGCGGTCAACAATAGAGAGCGCTTCGGGGCCCTGGTCGAGCGACTGGATCGTAATCGTGCCATCACCACCGATCAGCAGGCTTTGAGTCGGAGGCACGGCAACAGGGCCGCCATCGCCCAACACGAGGTGCCCCGCACCTGTTGTCAGCAGGCCGCCGGCTTCTCTACGCAGGTTGCCGGCACGTGTGTAGGCCTCCGTGCCGTCCGCAGTCTGCACCGCGATGAATCCTTCACCCTGTACGGCGATATCGAGGTCACGCCCGGTGTGATTGACGGGCCCTCCCGACAGATCCGTGCCGTAGGAATCGACAACGGCATTGATGCGCGTTTCTACGCCCGGACCTTCGATGGGCACGGAGCTGAACGAATGCAGGTCCGCCTTGAAGCCCGTCGTCGAGACGTTGGCGAGGTTGTTGCTGTTGATGGCCTGCGCATATTCGGTCTGCTTGGCGCCGGTCATCGCGAGATAGAGCATTTCATCCATTGTTGATACCTGTCGTTACGCCGTCGTCAATTCACTTAGCGGATGTTGATGACGGTCTGGGTAATGCTGTCGGCGGTTTCGATGGCCTGTGCGTTCGCCTGGAAGTTGCGCTGTGCCGTGATCATGTTCACGAGCTGCGCCGTGAGATCCACGTTCGAGGCTTCGAGTGCGCCTGACTGGATATTGCCGAATGATGCGGTCCCGGCTTCACCCAGCAACGCGTCGCCAGACTGGAACGACTCACCCCAGGTCGTGTCTCCGAGCTGTTGCAAGCCCTGCGGATTGACGAAGTTCGCCAGCGCGAGCTTGCCCAGCGACGTCGACTGACCGTTGGTGAATCGCGCAAACACGACCCCCTCGGCATCGACGCTGACACCCGTCAGGCGGCCGGTCGTGAAGCCGTCCTGCGACAGCGAGTTCACGCCAAAGGCATCGCCGAACTGGGTCGCCGTGCCGAAGTCGAGCGACATGTTGATGTCGGCAGCGCCTGTTGTCGGCGTATACGGAGCCAACGGCATCAGGCCGCCCGCCGGCGTGTTCAGGGTGCCGTCCGGGTTGAAGGTGATCTGGATAGCACCCGCGTTCGGTGTGCCGTCGATCTCGATCTGGGTATTCCAGATGTTAGGCGCGGCATCCTTGATGAAATACACGGTCGCCGTGTGCGCGGCGCCCAGTGAATCATAGATCGTCACCGAGGTCGTGTGGTTGAAGCTGCTCGGGTCGAGAGGGTCGAAAACCGGGTTTGCAGGTTGTGGCGCGTCGGCCGGCAGGTTGATGCCGAACGCTGCCCTGGTGGTCGCGGACGGAGGGTTCGAGCCGATCGTGAGTTGCAGGTCCTGCGGCGTGCCCGTGTTGAACAGGTTATTGCCGGCGTAGGGATAAGCTTGCAGCCTCTGGCCCTGCGCGTTCGTGACGTAGCCGTCTCGATCGACGCCGAATGCACCGGCTCGCGTATAGCTGCGGGCGCCGTTGTCGCTGATCACAAAGAAGCCTTCTCCGCCGATCGCGAGATCGAGTGCGTTGTCGGTAAAGTCGATGTTGCCCTGCGTAAACTGCTGAGCGATCGCCGACAAGCGCACGCCGCTGCCGGCCGCGCTCGTGCTCACGCTCTGGGTACCGACCGCGAAGACCTCGGCAAACTGTGCCCGCGAACTCTTGAAGCCCGTCGTGTTGACGTTGGCGACGTTGTTCGCGGTGACCTCGAGGTCCGACGACGCACCGTTGAGTCCACTTAGTGAAATTGCAAATGACATACTATCTCTCCTTGCTGAATTCTGTAGGTCCCTACCCGATGATCTGGTAAACCTGGCCCAGCGGCATTGACTGCCCGCCCGCGAGGTTCAATGTCATGCCGTCGCCAAACTGGCCGAGCGTGACACTCTGAATCTCTGCTTCGATAACTGTTGGCGCACTCTCGATATTGGCGCCGCGAATCACGCGTGCCGTAACCTGGTAGTGACCATCGGCTGCTCGCCGGCCCGCCGAGTCGTTACCGTCCCAGGTGAACTCGACGAGTCCGGGCGGCTGCTGGCCGAGATTGAGCCTCTGCACGAGCTGCCCTGACGGGTCGGTGATGTCGATCTGTACATTGCTGGCGCTCGTTTGGAGTTCGATGCCGCCTCTCATAGAGCCGCCGCCCTCGAGATGGCCGATGTCAGACACAGCCAGTACCTTGTGCCCCACGAGCCCCGCGGCCTGCAACGCCTGGTTGTCCTGCATCGAGCCGGACAAACCGGCAAACGCCGAGTTGAGCGACGAAATGCCGTTGACCGTGCTGAACTGCGCCAGCTGGCCGAGGAAATCGCCGTTGTCCAGGGGCTCGAACGGATCCTGGTTCTGGAACTGCGTGATCATCAGCGTCAGGAAATCGTCCTGCCCGAGGCTGTCTTTCGCCTTCTTCTCCGGCACCGGCGCGATACTCTGAAAATCTTCGATGGGTCCTAGCGTATTCATGTCATTGCCTCATTCGGTATCAGCGCCCCAGCGACAGCGTCTGCAGTAGCAGGTCCTTGGTGGTGTTGATCATCTCGACGTTGTTCTTGTAAGAGCGCGACGCCGACATCATGTTGACCATCTCCTCGACCGTGTTGACGTTAGTCGCATACACGTTGCCCTCTTCGTCGGCTTCCGGATGGTCGGGCATGTAGCGCAATTCGAGCGGCGTCGTACTTTCGACGATGCCGTCCAGCTTGACGCCCATGACGCCATCCTGCTTCGCGAGCGTCGTGCTGAAGCTCGTGAACACGGGCTGCCGTGCGCGGTATACGTTTTCAGGGTCGCCGCTGACGTTCCCCGCGTTCGCCAGGTTGCTGGCTGTGACGTTCATGCGAACCGACTGCGCGTTCATCGCGCTGCCGGCAACATCAAAAACCTTGAATAAAGACATCAGTCACCTCCTTTGAGCGCGAACTTCAGTGTGCGAATGCTCCCGTCGAGAAAAGCCAGGCTCGCGCGATACTGCAGCGCGTTCTCGGCGAACGCCGCCTGCTCCACGTCCATCGATACGGTATTGCCGTCCAGTGACGGCTGAGTGGGTACGCGATACACCGACCGCGCCCCGCTGTCCGTTGTGCCCCACGCCTGTCTGTGCAGGTCGCTCGTGCGGGTGAGGCTGATGGTCTCCTGTCGGGCGCCTTTTAGTGCGGTACCGAAATCGAGATCGCGGGCCTTGTAGTTGGGCGTATCGGCGTTGGCAATATTCGACGACAGCACCTGGTTGCGCATCGCGCGAAACCGCAGGGCCTGCTCGTGTTGTGATATTGCTGATATTTCCATTGCGCTTGTTCCCGGAATTACGTTCCTGCAAATATCTATGCAAAGCGTGTGCCAACTTGTCTGATCGCAGGGCTAAAGCTCTGCCGGTATTGGTCGATAAGCGTTTGTCGGGCGCCAGCAGCCTTTCAACGGCAAATCCTTGCCTCCTGCCGGCAATTCCCTGCAGCCCGTACGAAGCCCACTGATATTCCGGGAAAAATTCGCTGGCACGGCATTTGCATTACTACTCGTAAGCAGGATTTCGGGCATCGCGGCAAGGCCGTGATGCGAAGCGGCCAGTCAGCAGCAATGCATTGCCAGTACTGGCGTTGCCAGCGGGAGTAGCAGCACACAATGTTCGTTTCAGCCACATCCATCGTCAGGATTTTGACGGCCGCCGGCCCCAAGCGACGTGATTTCGACGCCATTGGGCTTGTCGCCGCCGCAATGCTGTCGCTTTGCACGGCTGCTGTTGCTGAAACGCCCCGGTGGCAATCGACGAAAGAGATCGCCAGAGTTGCCGAGGACTACCTGGGCGGGCGCCTCGGGCCGTCCGCGAAGCGCACCTCGGTCGAGGCCAGCGTGCTGGACCCGCGCCACCTGCTGGCGCACTGCTCCAGGCCGATCGAGCCATTCCTGCGTCGCGGAACCAGGATCTCGGCGCGAACCATCGTCGGCGTGCGCTGCACCGGGAACAAGCCCTGGAAAGTCTATGTTCCGGTCAATGTCATCGTTACGGACACGGTATTCGTGGCCGCCCGCACCCTGCCCCGCGGGCATTTGTTGACTGCCGCAGACCTTGTCACCGAGGAGCGGGATGTCACTCGGCTCGCGTCCGGCTATGTTTCAAGCAAGGACGAGCTGGTCGGGCAGCGTCTCAAGTCGCAGCTGCTGGCCGGCCGTATCCTGACGCCGAAGCAGCTGCAGGCCGATAAGGCCATTCGCCGCGGGCAGAGCGTCACGCTGGTCGTCCGCAGCGGCAGTACCAGTATACAAATGGGTGGCAAGGCGCTCGCGGATGGCGCCGTTGGCCAGAGAATTCGGGTGGAAAACAGCAACTCAGGCCGCGTCGTAGAGGGCATTGTGCGCTCGCCGGAGCACGTCGAGGTGCTGGTACCCACCAGTAATCAGTTTTTTCACGCGAAACCTAAAGTATCGCCACAGGTGGCCGATATGAGGTCTAGCAACAATGATCGTTGAGGTTTATACGTTATGACAAACAGGATC
>Ga0209456_10001425_pt1 | contig 11629 bp, 7 predicted proteins | sample COG_11_FD_184755 | JGI IMG/M metagenome (GOLD analysis project Ga0209456, IMG submission 184755) | Pelagic marine sediment microbial communities from the LTER site Helgoland, North Sea, for post-phytoplankton bloom and carbon turnover... | ecosystem: Environmental > Aquatic > Marine > Neritic...
ACGCTGCCGCCAACTCGCTCGACCGTGATGCTTCCGGAACCGTCCTCTATCTCGACGTCGCCATGCACGCCGATGACTTTGATCGATCCGCTGCCGTCATCGATGTAGATGCTTGCAACACCCGTAACATCTATCGAGCCGGATCCATCATCGATCCGGACGTCGGAGTTCGCATCAATAATCTTCAGCGAACCACTGCCATCGTCGACACGCAGCGCCAGCCCGTACGGCACACGAACATCCAGATCAACGCTTGGTGAGTCGTTCCAGCCCCAGGAGTGGCTCTCAAAGAACGCCTCGAGCCTGGCCTCGTCGCGACTTTGATCGAGCGACAGCTTCAGCCTTTTCTCGATGAGTTCGCGTGCGTCGTCCGCATCCTCGTCGGGCACGTTGATCGTGGCAGTTACCAGGATCTTGTGCAGATCTTCGACACCCGTCACCACGAGACTGCCCGCTCCAGCATCAATATCGAAGCTCGCCAGCCCATCGGCGTCAAGTTCGAGTTCTCTGTCTTCGGTGTAGCCACTCCATGCCGCGTGCGACAGGCTGGCCGCGAACATCGCGATTACGATTAGGCTGCGCATTGTTAAACCCTCAGTGTGCGTTTGACTACCTGTTAGACGCCTGGCAACGCCGAATGGTTGCAAAGCAGCTCATTCATCCCGTGAGACTAGCAGTTTCAGCCGATCCTCGATGTCGGCGTAGGAAATCCAGTCGCCGCGCAACATCACTCCATGCACACGACGTGAATTTCCGATATCAGCTAGCGGATTCGCGTCGAGCAGTACGAGGTCCGCTTCTTTGCCAATTGCGACAGCACCTGTATTCGTACCTAAAAACTCAGCGGCGGCCGTGGTCCCGGTCCGTAATGCGTCAAATGGCGTCAGTCCCGCCGCAACAAGGAACTCGAGCTCATGGTGCAGCGAGAATCCGGGCACGTTGAAAATCTGCGGTGCGTCAGAGCCGAGCAAGAGGCCTGCCCCTGCCTCGTGCAGCGCAAGGATGATTTGCCTGCGTATTTCGACAGCTTGCGCACCGATCTCAGGGCTGAAGCCACGTTCATTGAGCTGGCTCTGTTTCGCCTCTACCCACCGATCCACAGTTGCGGGTGGCATGTAGCGCATCTCGGGGCGGTTGGCGAGATCAGAGACACTCGTATCGTTCACAAGCTGCTCCACAAGCGACTGGGTCGGCACGTTCCAGGTCCCCGCCGCGACGGTTCTCGTGACAACGTCTTCGATACGCTCTGCAACGACCTGGTCCGCGAGCAAGACGTCGAAGAAGCCGCCGTACCCACCGGACAGATCTGAGTCTGGCGGCATCAGCGCCGCGATGTAGCCATCGAGATGATCGATCGTCGCCATGCCAGCGTCGAGCGCACCGACCACCCCCACAGACACGGGTACGTGACCGGCAAACGGCATGCCGAGCTCGTTGGCGGCCGAGGCAATAGCGGTAAATTCGCTGGCACTCAAGCCAGGGTGAATCTTGATGAAATCATAGCTCGCGGCGTGCTGCGCGTTAACTTTGCGCACACCGTCGGCAGGGCTGCTCACGGAATTGCCATTCAGCGAGGGGCCGGATGTGATCAGCCTGGGACCAAACTGCTCACCATCGAGTAACCGCTGCCGCAACTCAAGGTGCGACGGGCGGCCCAACATGCCGCGCACGGTGGTCACACCGTTCGCAATAAACAAGGTGAAATCGCGATCGAGGTCTTGCGAATCCGCCTCCGCCACATGTGCGTGCATTTCGGTGAGACCGGGCATCAGGTAGCGATTCGTACCATCAACGACAACGGCGTCTTTCGGCAGCGGCACTCCATCAACATCACCGATGACTGTGATGACGCCGTCTTCGACGATAACGGTTTGTGCCTCGACAACACGCTCTTCGGTCATCGCTATGACATTGACGTTGAGAAACGCTGTCGACGCGGCGGATGTCACATCAGTAACCAGGAACAATACTGCAATCAGGATGATTCTCTTCATGGCCCTTCTATGACTTTAGTGAGCGTCGCCTCGGAAATGTTGCCACCACAGATTATCACTACGACCTGCTGACCCTTTATCTCGCTTGCTGCGGCCAGCAGCGCCGCGATCGCGACGCCCGCAGCGCCCTCAATCCGATCGTCTTCAACGGCCATGTACTGCCGCATAGCGTCGGCTATCTCAACCTCACTGACAAGCACAAACTCATCAGCGAGTTCACGGCATAACTCAAACGTTATGGCATCTGGTTCGATGCCTCCAGCCGTTCCATCCGATAGCGTTGCTTCGCTTGGCAGGTCCAGCAACTCGCCAGCGGCAGCCGATTTCGCCATAACTGCAGAAGCCTGGGGCTGGCAACCGAACAGCATCAGGTCTGGGTTGTGCTGCTTAAGCACACTACCGACACCACTGATTAGCCCGCCACCACCGACCGCGATGAACGCAGCGTCAACGTCGGGCAATTGCCTGGCAATTTCGATGCCGCAGGTGCCCTGCCCGGCGATCACGGTTGCATCATTGTAGGGAGATACGTAGTACATGCCGTGCTTCGTTGCGTGAGAGCGCGCTTGCAGCTCCGTATCCAGTCCATCCGTGCCAAAAAAGCGCACGTCGCCACCATAGTTCCTGATCGCATCAACCTTCGCCGTTGACGTTTGCTCGGGAACAAAAATAACTCCGGACATGCCGAGTTCACGCATCGCGTAGGCCACCGCGGCGCCGTGATTACCGCTGGACGCCGCGACGCATCCTGTTGCACGCTGTTTCTCTGACAGACTCATCAGGCAGTTTGTCGCGCCGCGCAATTTGAACGACCCGGTGTGCTGCCGATTTTCAAGCTTCAAAAAGACGTCCGCTTCGGTAGCCTCGCTGAACGCGGCCGACCGGACCAGCGGCGTCTCGCACACAACGCCCGCGATGCGCTCAGCTGCAACCGCAGCTGCTCTGGAAAATTCCTGTGTGCTCTCGCCCATGCCTGTCCACAACCCTGTTTCGCCAAGAGGTTACTGAAATGTGACGCAGTTTTCCCATACTTACACTTTTATTTAACAATAAATAAATCCGCTGGCGCGGCGCGTTGACGCGCCCGGCACGCCGTGCAACGATGGCTTTTCGTATGACAAAGGCACACTTGTCGAAAGGCAAGGTCGCAAAGCCACCGGTCTAAGGGTTATTCCTAAGACAGCGGGGTTGCCAGCACGATTCTTTCGTCTCCAGCCTGCAGACGGACCTTTCGCTGATGTGTCTTTGGCATTTTTCGCAACACTTGCCGGAGACATGGATGTACGCAACGAAACTCGCCCACACCGGACAATACCGAGTGAAGAGGGTTGTTGAGCCTGAATTGACCGGGCCTGTCACACGGGAACCGACCGACCTCAACCAGCTGCGCAAATTACTCGCCCCTGACTCACGCACACCACTGCCTATTCGCATTCAGGGCGCAGGAAGCGCCTGTACCGATTGCAACACTACTGATATCGGAACGACGATCAAGATGACGGGCATTGACCGCATCATTAACGTCGACTCCTACAACCACACCGTAACGGCACAGGCCGGAGTTCTTGTCGGTGATCTCGTCACAGAACTCGCCGAATATGGCCTCGAACTTGTGGGTGGCTATGACCTCGCAGGCCGCACAATCGGTGGCGCGATCTGCGCGCCGTGCTTCGGGCCGAGTATCGGGGGCCATAGCGCCTACTTCGCGAGCAACGTAATTGGTATGAAGATCATTCGTGGCGACGGTGAACTCCTTAGACTCAACGCCAACCAGAAAAACCTGCTCGGCGCTTTTCGCACCAGCTTCGGCGTGCTCGGTGTTATTTACGAAGTGACGATGCGGGTCCGGCCGATTCGCACGTTTACGGCCAGTCATCGCCGCGTGACGATCGATAAGTTCGCCACCGTTGTCGACGCGCTGGCGAGCGCGGACGTCGGATTCAAGTTCTACCTGATGCCGTATCGTGACCGCGTGTATCTCGATCTGCGTCGCTATGAACCCGACCCGGGGAATTCTTACAACGCCCCATGGAAACTCAAGGACTGGGGCGAGAGCACCGTATTGCCACACATCTTCAAGTCGTTGAACCGTGTCGTACCCATTCAGTCGGTTCGCTACAAGCTGATTGACACGATTTCCGAGGCAAGCCAGGGCCTCCTGAATTCGCGACTTGTCACCACAGGTTCCAACGCGGCATCACAGTCGAATGCTGGCGGCAAGCGTCCTTTACGTCGCTGCTACTACTCAAGCTGGTGCTTTCCGGCCGCCAACTTCTCGATGGTCGTGAAGGCCTACCGGGACTTTTGCGAGACGACGTATGCAACGTCGAATTATCGCTGCGACATGCCGGCCGTTGGCTACCGCCTCAGTCATGACGCGACGTCATTGCTATCACCCTCGTTCGATGAACCCATGATCGCACTGACCTCGGCCTCGACGCAGCCCAAAGGCTGGGATGACTTCATCATTGACCTGGCAGAGTTCGCAGAAAAATGGGGCGGCACGCCTCTGATCAGCCAGTCGCGGGCGCTCCGCGCGGAGCACGTCATCCAGACCTACAGCAAACGACTCGACTTCTTCCGCCGCATGCGCCGCAAGCTGGACCCGGATAATCGCCTCCTCAATCCGTTCCTGGCCCAGTTCATGCAATGAATATCCCGCTCAGAAACTGAGCAATGGGTCGATTACATCCGGTTACACGAAAGCACTGGACTTTATATATCGAACTGATAGTATGCATCGCCCCGATATATGGGTGGCGACAGCTGCCCGATCTGACGTTCGAGTGACGCGCAATGGATGTAAAAACGGTTTGCCTCGGAATGCTGACCGACGGCGAAGCCTCAGGCTACGACCTCAAGAAGGCATTTGAATCCTCATTCGGCCACTGCTTCGCAGCCGGTTACGGCTCTATTTACCCGGCACTCTCGTCGCTGTCTGAGTGCGGTTGTGTCAGCTGCGAGGAAATTCCGCAGGACGGCAAGCCGGACCGCAAGGTCTACCGCATCACTGACAAGGGTTGGGAACAGTTACTTGCGGAACTCGACGATCCGGCCCCGAGCCACAAAGTGCGTTCCGAGTTCCTGGCAACGATGGCCTTCGCGCATTTGATGACGCCTTCGCAGGTACAGATCGTCCTCGACAGCCGCATCAGGGATGCCGATGAGAACCTGCAGTTTATCGATGAATTCGAAAACGGTTTCGAGCACGATGCGCCTGCAGGCGTTCGCTTCACCCTCGGCTTTGGCCGCGCAATGTTGCATGCAATGAAAAACTACGTCGAAGAGAACCGCCACATGTTCGAGAGCGACGAAACACAGAAAACGGTGGCGCGATGAACAGCGAATTCTTCGCAAGACACCGGTCCTGGTTCTATTCGGGCGGAATCGCCGTCCTCATCATGGTCTGGCTGGCCTCGGGGTTGTTTGGCGACGACGAGACACCGGCAGACGATGCCCATGCGAATGCAACCAGTGTCGCTGCACCGCAAAGCAAAGTACGTGTCCGCACCCAAACGGCGGAAGAAATCGTGCGCACGATTGTCGTCAATGGCAAGACCGCGCCTGCGCGCATAGTTGAGTTGTCGGCCGAAACTGATGGTCGAGTAGAACTTATTGGCGCCGAACGCGGCGCAAATGTTGAGCGTGGCGGCACGATCGTCATGCTTGACGAGCGCGATCGCAACGCGCGTCTGGCGCAGGCGAACGCGACGGTCAAACAGCGTGAGGTCGAATACGAAGGCCGCCTGAAGCTGGAATCCGGAAGTTACGTTTCGGAGGCGCAGTTGCAGGAGGCGATCGCACAGCTCGAAGCCGCGAAAACAGAGCTGCGTCGTGCCGAGCTGGACCTCGAATACATGGCCGTACGCGCACCGTTTAATGGCGCCTTGCAATCGCGGATCGTCGAGATCGGCGACTTCCTCAAAAGAGGCGACCCCATCGCTACGTTCGTCGACAATCGAACGATTATCGTCGCAGCCAGTGTGTCCGAGTTTGATGCGCGGCACGTGGCCGTCGGTGAATCGGCTGAGGCGCGCCTGGCAACGGGCGAACAGGTTCGTGGAACCATTCGTTATGTCTCGCCGGTCGCAGACGAAGCCACACGTACCTTTGCGGTCGAACTGGAAATCGACAACCAGGCTGGTCAGCTGCGCGCCGGAGGTACGGCCGAGTTGTTCATCCCGGCGGAGGCCGTCTACGCCCATCGGGTGTCGCCATCGTTGCTGACGCTCGACGACGCGGGCAACATCGGCATCAAGATCATAAATTCTGACGGCGCGGTCGAATTCGTCGTCGCCGATATCGCCCTGTCGACGAGTAGTGGTGTCTGGCTTGCCGGCCTGCCCGAAACCGCAACGATCATCACTGTGGGTCAGGGTTTTGTCACCTCAGGGGCAGTCGTGGACACAGTGCCCGAAGGCGACATCGAAACCTCGGTCGCGATCAAGGCAGAGTACAGGGACGACTGAGTCATGCAGATCATCGACGCTGCAATGGCGCGCTCACGTACGGTCATTCTCGGCCTGATTTCGGTTCTGATCGCCGGCGTCATCACGTATGTCACTATTCCCAAGGAAGCTGAGCCGGACATCGAGATTCCGATCATCTACGTGTACATCGAACACGTTGGTATTTCCCCCGAAGACGCCGAGCGACTGCTCGTACGGCCGATGGAGCAGGAGATTCGCTCGATCGAAGGCATCAAGGAGATGGTCGCCGAGGCCTTTGAAGGCGGCGCCAGTGTGCAGATCGAATTTGAGGCAGGCATTGACACTGACAAGGCCCTGCAGGACGTGCGCGAAAAAGTCGACATGGCCGAGTCCAAGCTACCGGGCGAGTCAGAGGAACCGACGGTCAACGAGGTCAAGATGACCCGTTTCGATCCGATGCTCGTGCTGAATCTTGCAGGTAACGTTCCGGAGCGAACGCTAGCCACGATTGCCAGGGACCTGAAAGAGGATCTCGAAGCCATCGGCGGCGTTCTCGAGGTCAATCTCGTCGGCGTTCGCGAAGAGCTGATGGAAGTCGTCGTCGACCCGCTCGCGATGGAAAGCTACGGCCTCGACCAGGCTCAGATCGTGAGTTTTGTGTATCGCAACAACAAGCTGGTTGCGGCCGGGTCATTGCAGTCCAGTGAAGGTCGTTTCCCGGTCAAGGTGCCTGGCGTATTCGAAAGCGCAGCTGATGTCCTTGACCTGCCCATCAAGGCTGACGGAGAACGCATCGTACACTTCAAGGACATTGCCGAGGTCCGGCGTACATACAAGGATGCGGAAAGCTATGCGCGCCTGAATGGCAAACCCGCGATCGCCATCGAGGTAGTGCAGCGCGGTGGAGCAAATTTGCTGCAGGCCATAGATGATGTCATGGCAGTTGTCGAATCCGAACGTCAGTTCTGGCCCGGTGAAATTGATATCAGCGTGTCGAAAGACAAGTCCAACGACGTCAACGACATGCTGACCGAGTTGCAGAACAACGTCATCGCAGCGGTTCTGCTCGTCTTCATCGTTATCGTCGGTATTCTTGGTATACGATCAGCCTTGCTTGTCGGTATTTCGATTCCGGGCAGCTTCCTGCTCGGCATCCTGTTGATCGGTTCGTTTGGAATCACGATCAATATGATGGTGCTGTTTGCGCTGATCATGGCCGTCGGGCTGCTTGTCGATGGCGCGATCGTCGTCACCGAAATGGCCGATCGTCGACTGGCTGAAGGTGAATCTCGCCACGACGCCTATTCACGCGCCGCTATCCGCATGTCGTGGCCGATCATCGCGTCCACCTGCACAACGCTGGCGGCGTTTGTGCCGCTGGCCCTGTGGCCCGGTACCTCCGGCGAGTTCATGAAGTATTTGCCGCTCACGCTGATCGCGGTCCTGTCGGCTTCCTTGCTCATGGCGTTGTTGATCGTGCCGACTCTCGGGTCGATTTTCGGCAAGACCGGTGCGGTTAGCGAAGCAGCACGACGCAACCTTGCTGCAGCCGAAACCGGTGACCTGGACAGCATTGAAGGATTCACGGGCCGATACGTGCAATTCCTGAAAAAATCGCTGCGCACGCCATGGCGCAACGTTGGCTACGTCACGACGCTACTGGTAGCGATATATTTCGCGTTCGTGATGTTCGGTCGCGGCACAGAGTATTTTCCTGATGTCGAGCAACCGTTCGCCATGGTCGATATTCGTGCACGCGGCGACCTGTCCATTGATGAGCAGGACTTTCTGGTTCGCCAGGTGGAAGAACGCCTGCTTGGCATGCCGGAAGTTGAGTATCTCTATGTCAAAACGGGTGACGTCAGGGAGACACCTGACCAGATTGGCTCGTTGACGCTCAATCTTATCGAGTGGGACCAGCGCCGCACCGCGAATGAGATCCTCGCGGAGGTGCGCGAACGAACTGCAGACCTTGCCGGTATAACAATCGAAACACGCAAACCGGATCCTGGCCCGCCGCAGGGCAAGCCGGTATTCATCGAATTCTCTTCACGCGACGCGGACCTTGTCGTCGATACAATCGCGCTCGTTCGGACGGCCCTCGAACGGCACCCCGGCGTCACTAATATTGAAGACGGCCGACCGCTGCCGGGCATCGAATGGCAAATAAAGGTCGATCGGGCCGAAGCGGCTCGTTTCGGTGCCGACATCACCCTGGTTGGCGCCATGGTGCAGCTCGTTACCAACGGCATTATGATTGGTGAGTACCGCCCTGATGACAGCGACGATGAGATCGAAATCCGGGTTCGTTATCCGGCGCAGGACCGCAGTCTTGCGCAGATCGATGAACTGCGCATTCCGACGCCGAACGGACTTGTGCCAATCAGCACATTTGTAGAACGGATCCCGGCCCAGGAAGTCAGCACGATTACGCGTACTGACATGCGACGCACGATGACCATCGAAGCTGACGTCAAGCAGGGCTACCTCGAAAACGACGTCATCGCCGAGCTGCGGCAGATGCTGCCCACACTCGATATCGATCCACGCGTAAGTGCGGTGTTCCGTGGCACGATCGAGGATCAGGAAGAAGACGAATCGTTTCTGGCGCAGGCCATGATGATGGCCATCGCAATCATGGCGATCATTCTCGTGACTCAGTTCAACAGCATTTACCAGGCGCTTTTGATTCTGACCGCCGTTGTCTTCTCTACGGGCGGGGTTCTTCTCGGACACCTGATCGCAGGCATGCCTTTCGGCGTGATCATGAGCAGCATTGGCGTCATTATCCTTGCGGGCATTGTTGTCAACAATAATATTGTCTTCATTGACACCTATAACGTGTTGCGGCGCCGCGGTACCGACGCGTTTGATGCGATTCTCCGTACCTGCGCGATGCGCCTGCGGCCCGTTTTGCTGACGACAGTGACGACAGTTATCGGCCTGATGCCGATGGTGCTGGGTGTGAACATCAACCTGATTGCCCGTGAGGTGTCGATCGGCGCGCCGAGTTCACAATGGTGGACGCAGCTCGCGTCCTCAGTTGCCGGCGGCCTGGCATTTGCCACGGTCCTTACGCTGTTCCTGACCCCAAGCCTGCTCATGGTCCAGGCCCGGATCGCGACCAGGCAGGCCGAACGACGCGCTGCCAGGACGAGCCAATCCGTGCCCGCAACGCCCTGAACCACTCGTCCGGAAACTGTCTAATCCAAAATCCGTTTTCGCGCATCTAATAGATAGTCGGCGGCGCGAGAACGCGTTTGCCCTCCTAAGTTACTGATTTTATTAGAGGGCGTTTGGGATGAAATGTGAGAACTCAGGGGTTGCGTTATACCGAACTAGTGTTATACTTCACTACAACACTAAATTACCTCAATTACTGCAGAATCAATCATGAGAGCACCGAAATCACTACTCGCCGTTCTGGCCTTGTCGAGCATCGCAGTTATCCCCGGTTGCGGTACCGGCGAGGCCAGCATTGCTGACGACGCCGAAGTACGGGCAGCAACGCCGGTCCCTGTCGAAGTCGCTATGCCGGTTCGCGAAGATATTTTCGCAACCTACCTTGCAACCTCTACGATCGAGTCTGACGCGGACGCGCCAGTACTTGCGCGTGTCCCCGGCGAAGTGGTGGAACTCCTCGTTGAAGAAGGTGACCAGGTGCAGGCTGGCCAGGTACTTGCACGCCTCGACGGAGAGAGGCTGCGCCTCGAGATGCTTTCAGCTCGTGCAGACCACGAGCGAGCCAGCAAAGAACTTGATCGTTATGACGACCTCGCAGCGCGCGGGCTTGTCAGTGCGGCCATGTATGACGGGCTGAAGTTTGACGTCGACGCGCTGCGCGCCAGGTACGACCTCGCAAATCTGAATTACGACTACTCGAAGATACGCGCGACTATCAGCGGAATCGTCTCGTCCCGTGACATCAAGCTCGGGCAGAGTATCGACGCCAATAGCGTCGCGTTCCGGATCACTGATACGAGCGAGCTTGTCGCTTACCTGCAGATTCCTCAGTCTGAGCTGGCGAAGTTTTCGTCCGGCCACAATGCGAGCTTGCAGGTCGATTCGATGCCTGGCGTGGAATTCAGCGCGATAATTGCGCGCATCAGCCCGACGATCGACACGCGAAACGGTACTTTTCGGGCAACCGCGATTATCGGCAACGCGGCCGCTGATCTCGTACCTGGCATGTTCGCGCGCTTCACGATTGCTTACGAAAAGCATGAGCATGCGCTGCTAGTTCCGGGTAATGCTGTTGTCGATGAAGACGGCGAATCTTCGGTTTACGTCGTCGCCGACGGAGCTGTTGTACTGCGCGTCGTAGAGACCGGAATCAGGTCCGGCGACAAAATCGAAATTCTGAGCGGGCTTGCCGACGAAGACGAGATCGTGGTCGTCGGTCATTCGGGCCTTCGCGATGGCAGCAAGGTTCTGGCGAGCAATCGAAGCGTGGACCGTATTACAGGCTGATCTGCCGCGCCGCCATGTGAGAGCGTAGACTCTCCGGATGCGGCACAATCATAGGGAGGAGCTGATGTCGCTGAATCACTTGGGTCCAGCCGTACTGGCCTGCGCGCTGTTAATCAGTGCATGTGCACAGGAAGGAACGGAGCCCGACACTACCGAGGCTGAAGAAGAAGAAATAGTCGCAATCCCGGTCGAGATTGGCAAACCAACTCGCGGTGACATCGTTGCTGTTTATTCCGGCACGGCGCCGATAGAGGCATTTGCCGAGGCCGTTGTCATTGCCAAAGTGGCCGGTGAGGTTCGAGAGATCCTGGTCGAAGAAGGCGACGACGTCGAGCGAGGCCAGGTTTTGGCGCGCCTGGACGGCGATCGTCTGCGACTTGAACTGGACCAGTCGCAAGCGAATCTGCGCAAACTGCAAAGAGACTTTGAACGTAACGTCGACCTGAAGGAAAAGGGCCTGATTTCAACGGGCGACTTTGACAAAATCCGTTATGACCTGGACGCACTCGAAGCTTCCTACAACCTCGCCAAACTCGAACTCGACTACACACAGATTCGCGCACCGATCAGTGGCGTCGTCTCTGACCGGCTTGTCCGCCTTGGTACTACGGTTTCTGCGAACGAATCCGTGTTCAGAGTCACGAGTTTTGACCCTTTGGTTGCCTACCTGCATGTTCCCGAACGCGAGTACCGAAATATTGCGGAAGACCAGATCGTCGGCATCGACATTGACGC
>Ga0209456_10001426_pt1 | contig 11629 bp, 11 predicted proteins | sample COG_11_FD_184755 | JGI IMG/M metagenome (GOLD analysis project Ga0209456, IMG submission 184755) | Pelagic marine sediment microbial communities from the LTER site Helgoland, North Sea, for post-phytoplankton bloom and carbon turnover... | ecosystem: Environmental > Aquatic > Marine > Neritic...
GGTTATCAGGCCGTCAAAGCGGCGAAGGGAAATCCGGTGGATGCATTACGTTATGAGTAAAATAAATGCCTAATCCGCCAAAAAGCAAAGCGGGCGGTTTTGCGTGAAGCCCTTTACTAATGGACAGGAAATCTGCCCACCGCGCTGCTGCTTCCCCAGGATGGGTTTTATCAAAAAAGCGGGGGACAATTGGTATATGTGGTAGACCAATCCATAGAATTTGCCGTAAAGAGAAATATCAATCTTGGACGCCGGAACCCGGAAGTCTTCGAAGTGCTGGCCGGGTTGCAGCCGGGTGAAAAGGTCATCACGTCTTCTTATGACAACTATGGAGACAATATAGAAAAACTAATATTAAAATAATCAGTGTCCCATTGAATATAAAGGAGGGATCCTATGCTCAAAACAAAAAACCTGACAAAAGTCTTTACAACCCAAGAAGTGGAGACCACCGCATTGAACAATGTGAATGCGGAAATACAGGATGGTGAATTTGTCGCCATAATGGGACCTTCAGGTTGCGGCAAATCAACTTTTCTGCATATTGCCGGAATGCTCGACAATCCCACTGACGGCGAATATTACTTCATGGATGAGGAAGTCTCCAGGTATTCTGAGAAGAAACGCGCAAATCTGCGCAAAGGCAATATTGGATTTGTCTTCCAGAGCTTTAACCTCATCGATGAATTGACCGTTTTTGAAAACATCGAACTACCGCTGTTGTATCTGAAGGTTTCTGCGTCTGATCGTAAAAGGAAAGTCAATGACACCCTGGAGCAATTGGAGCTGATGCCGCGCAAAAACCATTTCCCCCAGCAAATCTCCGGTGGACAACAGCAGCGCGTGGCCGTAGCGCGCGCCGTGATTGCCAATCCAAAAGTGATTCTGGCAGATGAGCCTACCGGGAATCTGGACTCCACCCACGGGGATGAAGTCATGAAAATACTGGTGGATCTGAATGAGAAGGGCACCACCATCGTGATGGTCACCCACTCCCCGGCGTATGCGGATTATGCCAACCGGGTGATCCATCTGTTTGACGGGCATATTGTCACCGAAAACCTTAAGGCAAAGTATGACCGGCACATGCGGCCGCTGTCGGAGGTTGCGAGTTGAGGCGTTGAAGTATGAATAACAACGACATATGGCGCAAGGCACAGGGCATAAGGTCTCCTAAATCGGAAGGTTAATAGAAAACCTTGCACTTTGCGCCTTGAGCCGTGAGCCAGTTACTATGATTTCAAACTACTTCAAAATAGCCTTTCGAAATATCATTAAGCACAAAAGCTATTCGATTATCAATATTGCCGGCCTTGCCATCGGTCTGGCGATATTCAGCCTGACTACCGGTTTAGCTAAATTCCACCATAGCTTTAACAAATTCCATCAGGATGCAGATAGAATTTACTGTGTTATTCAGGTATTGCCTTCCGGTGAGACCGGTAAACGCCACTCTGCGCTGACGCGTGCACCTCTTCGCAAACTGTTAGTGGATGAATTTCCGGAGATCGAAGATGCCACCCGCTGGATTATCACCGGCAGAACGGTGGTGAAGCAAGGCGATAGAAAATATTATGCGGAAGAGGGCCGCGTTTGGATTGTTGATCCAAATTTTTTGAAATTCTTTACCTTCGAAATGATCAGCGGCGATCCTGAAAATGCTCTCAAAGAACCTGGTTCCGTTATTTTAACAGAATCTACAGCCCGTAAATATTTCGGAAGCCTAGACGTGGTGGGCGAAACATTAACCATTTGGAATAATTATGATTTTGTGGTGAAGGGAATTACCAAAGATGTTCCGGCAACCTCGAGCCTGAGATACGAGGCCCTGGTCTCGTCGGATATTTATGACTGGAATACGAATTGGAATATCGAAGGGGCTACATTTGTAAAACTATCTGAACAGACGCGGCCGGCCCGAATAGAGCAGAAATTTCTGGACTTTATTAACGATTATCCATCAGGATCACCGGATACACCTAAAAACCTATATTTGCTGCCAATATCCGATTTGAACCTCCAGCCAACCCATATTCGCGGACTCTGGCGAACCGAAATCCCGCAGGTTCACTATTTAACACTTATGATCGGAATTTTAGTTCTTTTAGCCGTCTGTTTCAATTTTATGAATCTGGCCACTGCTCAATATTTCACCCGCGCGAAAGAAGTCGGTGTGCGCAAGGTAGTCGGCGCTTCCCGCAATCAATTAATGGGACAGTTTTTAGGCGAATCCGTTCTGCTGTCTTTGACTGCCTTTCCCATCGCGCTTGTGTTTAACGAAATCCTGCGTCCGCTATTTGTTTACCTCAATGCATCTGATCCGAGCCGTGCAGGTCCCGAACTTTGGAGCGATCCTATTTTGATCCTGCTGCTCTTCTGCATAACCATTCTGGTGGGTGTCATCGCCGGCAGTTATCCCTCTTTCATCCTGTCGCGTCTGGCCCCGGTTAAAGTTTTTAAGGGCAATCTTCTAAGAGGCAGGAAAGCTGCACTTGTTCGTCAACTGCTTATTATACTTCAATTTGCGTCCGCTATATTTTTTGTCTTAACGACACTTGTGGCGTTCATCCAGCATAACCACCTGCTAAAATTCGATGTCGGCTTTCAGAAAAATAAGGTGTTGGTTATATCGCTCGGAACGAGATATACCCGTGCCGAACTCGGACCGTTGAAAGATGATCTGAAACAACATCCGGATATTCGCTATGTCTCGGCCGCATCCGGGGTGCCAGCCAACTGGGGCAGCGAGAGCCAGGTTGTCGTCGAAGGAGCCAAAAATGCACAAACATGGATCATGAACATATACAGGATCGATTATGATTTTATCGAAACTCTTGAATTAAAGATTTTGCAGGGAAGGAGTTTTTCGCGCAAACGCGGCGACAGCGCTAGCGTCGTTGTTAACCAGACCGCTGTCCGCGAACTCAAATGGGAAAACCCCATCGGGAAAAAATTGACCTTCAGAGGGAGAACCGCTGTCGTTGTTGGTGTCGTTAAAGATTTTTACATAAAAAACCTTCTTTTCAGGATTTACCCCAGCGTTCTGTATATTGAGCCCAATTATCTCAATTATCTAATCATTAAGCTGTCTGACGCTCCGTTATCACGCGTTATCAATTTCATGGAAAACCGCTGGCGTATTTTTTCGCCGGACATACCGTTGGAATATTTCATGTTGACCGATCGTCACGAAAAAAACTTGCTGGGGATAAAAAAATGGGCCGCACTGGCCGGAGTTTTTAGCCTTATAACCATCCTGTTTTCCTGTCTGGGCCTTTACGGGCTGGCATCCTATGTTACCCAAAGAAGAACAAAAGAAATTGGCGTCAGAAAAGCACACGGTGCTACCAATACGAATATTATCCGGCTTATTGCGATGGAATTTTTTAGGTTAGTTGCTTTGGGCCTCGTCTTAGCATGGGTGGCTTTTTATGTATTCGACAAAATACTGGTAGGTGACATTTTTGCATATTCCGCCAATACCGGCCCGGGCATATATATACTAGCAGGTATAGTCGCTATGATACCCGCACTTGCAGCGGTGCTATTACAGACGATCAAAGCGGCGAGAGCGAATCCGATTGATTCTTTACGCTATGAATAGAAGCTGAAGTATCTAAAATTAAGGAGGCTATAATGCATACGAAAATACTAGATGCCTTTCTGGGCCTGGCAGTTATTGTGCTCACAATCACCGGCTGTATTATCGTTATTAATGGAAAATCAGTGCAGGGGTCCGGGAATATCATCACGCAGGAAAGAGAAGTTTCGGAATTTAGTAAAGTACACCTGAAAGGTTCCGGGAAAGTTTTTTTGACCCCGGGGGAAAAGCAGGCACTGGAAATTAAAACCGATGATAATATTACGCCGCTGATTGAAACCGATGTGAGTGGCAATAAGTTGACCATTTCACATGGAAATCACCATCTGAGACCAACCTCATTTGAAGTTTATATCACTGTTATAAATCTGGAGGGTGTCGCCATTTCGGGCTCTGGTGATGTACGCGGCAAGAACCGATTTGTGGCAGACGCTTTTTATGCGGAGATCAGCGGATCCGGTGATATGGATTTAGAGGTAGAAACGGGCAGGCTGGAGGCTAAAATATCCGGCTCCGGCTCCATCCATCTTTCAGGAAAGGCAGAGGATTATTCTGCATCAATCAGCGGCTCGGGAGAAATCAATGCCTTTGACGTGCAAGCCAAAAATGTTTCAGTGAAAATCAGCGGCTCCGGCGATTGCAGGGTATACGCTACTGAATCATTGGATGCAAAAATCTCCGGCAGTGGTGATGTTTACTACAAAGGCCGGCCAAAGATCAATACCAAGATGTCCGGCTCCGGGTCCCTTATAAGTAGGGATTAGGGAACTGGAACCTATTTAAAATATTATCCGTTGCGGGCTATTGAATTTTTTGGCTTTTTCCCTGAAAGCCAAGAAGTAAATATCCCCAAAATCCTGAAGATCCAGTCAAAAGGCTTTTTAAAAATGATAACTATGAATCCATCCCTTAAATATTGGCCTACCATTTTGATAATTCTACTTATCATGGGCTGTGAAGATAACGAGAGGATCATCGCATTTACAAAGGTCAGCCTCGTGCCCATGACGGAAGAAAAGATCGTTGAGAATCAAACTGTTTTGGTCAAAGGCGACCGAATTTCTAAAATCGGCCCTGCTAATAAACTCAGGATACCGCGAAATGCCAGAGTTATCGATGGTGATGGTGCTTATCTAATGCCCGGATTGGCAGATATGCATGTCCATCTGAAAGGAGATTGGCCGATTTCCCAGTTGGATCTGTACCTGGCTAACGGTGTCACCACGGTCAGGGATCTCGATGGGCGTGATTTCATGCTGCAATGGCGCAATGAAATTAAAACCAGAAAGCGCAGCGGCCCAACCGTATATGTTGCTGCTCCGACAATTCGAGGGTACGAGAAAAATCCTCCCGAACTAGTATTGAAACACAAATCAGGATATGACTGTATTAAGCTTTACTCCTACTTGTCTACAGAAGATTTCCAAAAGGCCATGGAGATCGCCAAAAAGCATCAATTATATACAATTGGACATATTCCATTTGCAGTGGGCCTGGATGGCGTTATTGCAGCGGGTATGGACGAAATCGCCCATGTCGAGGAATTAAGTTTTGAGCTCATCGATTTCGATAGAACCAAAAATCTGAATCCGAAAGAGTGGCTGCCTTATGTCATCAACAATGCAATTCAACAGAGTAAAATTTCTTCGGGTTTTGATATCAAAGATCTAAATAACGATCAAAAAGAGCGTCTTGTTTCTCTCATAGATAAGTTAAAATCAGCAGACATTCCGGTCTGCACCACCCTAATCGTAGATGACGTCATCGTTCAAAAATTGTTCAAACCGGATGCTTTTCTGGCACCCCCACAAACCAAATATTTACCTCAAAAGTATAAACAAGCCTTCCTTCAGGGAAAGGAAAAACATCAGATACAATTTAAAGGGATCGAGAAACTGGCTCCCTTTAAGTTAGGCCTGGACAAAACTCTGCTGCTTGAACTACATCGAGCCGGAATCCCTCTTGTTTTGGGTACGGATGCCGGGACCGGCGCTATGGGTATTGTGCCGGGGTTTTCGATTCATGATGAGCTTCGCATCCTGGTGGAAAATGGGTTTACACCTTATGAAGCTATAATAGCCGGTACCGTAAATGCATCAAAAGTCGTGGCCGCCATGTCCGGCAGAAATGATTTTGGTACCATCGAAGTGGGCAAACGGGCCGATTTTATTTTAGTGAATAAAAATCCTCTGGAAGATATTGCTCACATCAGGGGAAACAGGGGAGTAATGGCCGGCGGTGAATGGTATGAAATCGCTTACTTGCAGGCCATCGCCAGCCCGGCCCTTATCCCCGGTATCCCTTTCGCCGGGATTATCAAAAACGTCCATGAACCGGACAACACATTTAGGACCTATGTCGAGCTTGTTATGCTGGACAAGTCCAAAGGCAATTTGCCGGATGATATCGAAACGATCACGGTTACCGGACCGGAAGGCGAGTTACCAATTGGCAGAAAGGACTTTACCTGGATGTCGCAATTCAATGAATTTTGGGGCAGTATACCCGGCTCTCCGGTTGCCGGTACTTACACCTTCACGATTTCCGGCAAAGGCATGGTCGGCACGGCCACCGATTTCCAAACCGTCAATAGAACCTTCCCCATTCTGAATTCTGAAAATTTTTCCCCGGCCGACGGTGAAACGCTTTTTTCCAGGACACCGACTTTTTCCTGGGAGGCCATCGAATTTTCCGATATCCCCATTTTCTACCGTCTGGTAATCCTGGAAGCCCATTCGGAGAAGCGCGTTTATGGAACCGGCAGAATCCGGAATATGCTTTCCCATACGGTCCCTGACGGCACTCTAAAGCCCGGGCAAATCTACCGCTGGCGGGTTTGGGCCATGGATAGCCGGGATGGATTAGAGGTACAAAATCGCTCCAACAGCAAATGGCTGTCCTTTGCCATGGCGGAGAGATTGAATGATTTCCAGATTAAGGCGACAATTAAGAATGTCCGCTACCCTGATGACAATTATTCCACCCACATCGACATCGTTGTTGGAAATGATTTCACCGGGAATTTACCAGACAATATCGATTCAATTACCATCACAGGCCCGAGAGGAGATCTGCCAATTGGCAAAGGTGACTTTAGGTATTTTTCCGGGTTAAGGGCTTTCTGGATCGGTATTCCCGGATCCCCTCAAATCGGCCGGTATGCATTCTTGGTAACCAGTGGCAATTTGAAAGCCAGCGCCGTAGATACCATATCTGTTCACAGATCGATTCCGATCCCGGATACCGGTGCTTTATCCCCGGCCGAAGGTGTCATCATCCGCTCGAAGATGCCCAGGTTGTCCTGGGGGCCCGTTGAATATGAGAAAACTCCGCTCTACTATCGGCTGGAGATCTGGAATCCAGCGATAACTGAAAGGGCCTATGCCAGCAAATTTGAGAAAAATATGCTTTCGCACACCATTCCCGTCGGTACGTTGAAAGCAGGCGAGACCTACAAATGGCGGGTGCGGGTGGCCGACAGTTACAACTGGGAAAGAGTTCAAAATCGTGCCCACAGCGAGTGGCAAACCATAACTGTGGCGCAAGAGTTGGAATAATGTGCGATATCGAACAATACCTGTTACAGAGCCGTACACTTATTAAGAGTCACTAAAATGCCAAATCCTGCTTACGATGGAAATAAAGTACCCTAATTTTATAGGAAAATGACACCCCGCTTTTCCCTGTCTTCCGCCTGCCCTATAAGTCATTGGCCTCACGACGATTGTTCTCCTACTCCCACTTTCTTCCAAAGAAATTTCCAAACATTCGTTAACGATTTATATCATTTGCGAAATACCTGGCACACCGCTTGCAAAATGGAAGGTTAAAAGTCAGTATGACTCATTCTGAGGAGAAAACGCAATGCAAAAGATAGATGAAAAGAAAACAAAAATTCGGCGTTTTTCATCAGCATTAATTGCAAAGTTAGACACAGGTGTACTGCTTGCCCATCAGGCTTTGCGCGATCATCATGAAAGCTTAACTGTTTCAGAATGGCTATCTGGGATTTTACAGGATGACCTAAGCTGTTCTGAAGAAGCCGGCGAAAACTATCATCCCGGTTGCTAAGATAATTCAGAGGCTTTTGCCATGCGTATTGTACCAATAAATATAAACAGCAAAGCATCTATTAGAGATAAAGCACGGCTGAACATCTGCATCGCAAAAGATCTGGCAGACAGTTTTGGTGGGAGAAAATCCGACTATTTAATAAGACTGAATCGGAAACTGAGAATGAATATCGCCTTAACCTCTGTTCATTTAACAAATTGTTTGGCAAAAGCCGCTTAGAATTTATTCTAAAGGAATATAAGTCGATTTGAGAATTCAAGCAGGAGAGATCGCTGACATTCAAACATCTTCATAAGCATCTGTACGGAAGGCGAGAGTTGGCTTGCCCTTTTTATTTTTCGTTTTGATCTGTCTTTTTTTCTTTGAAAGTTATTAGGGATCTTTTTTCAAAACCTATTATTCAGTCCGGAGTTCATTCAAGACTCACACTCGCTTAAATGTCCGCTATCGTACACCACCTGTACCGGTAACGGACACCAGTCATAAATGACTGAAGTGCCTAAAATGAGCTAAAATGCCTATAGTTAAAAAGACTATGCATCATTAGTTGGCCGTTAGCCCATATTTTCTATAACATCCTGTAATCAATAAGATTTTTGTTCTCCTTAAATTTCATCTTCAGACATCACTCAAAATTATAAAACTAATATCAATATCATCTTCTACCCTGGAGATGATTGGCACACCCCTTGCTCTATTAATGGAATAGTTATAAAGGATCGAAATTAATGAGCAGGAGAGACATAAGGTTATGCGATGTTCGACTGGATTTTATTGAAGATGCCAAAGGAGATATCACTCGGGTAATTGCCCATTTTGTTTTTGCAAACATAATCTTCACTAAAATCGGTTAACGCTGAAAGTTATTTTGACCTGATACCTGAATTTTGCAGGTAATATATGGTCAGGGAAGGAAAAAGTACAATGAAAAAAGGGATATTTTACATGTTTGCTGTCATTTTGTCTATTACGCTTTTTAGGCCTGGAAACGTGATTGCAAACGATAAGGTTCGATTTGGAGGGGATGTTGTCGTCGATGAAGGAACCGAAGTAAAGGATGCCGTTGCCGTGGGTGGTAGCGTCACCGTAAATGGGAAGGTCAGGGATTCCGCTGTCGCGGTCGGTGGTTCGGTAATTTTAGGACGCAACGCAGTGGTAGGAAAGGATGTGGTTTCGGTTGGAGGCGCAGTCAAACAAGAGCAAGGCTCTAAAATACATGGTGATGTAGTCGAGGTGAATATCCCCGGTGTATCTGCAATTATACCATTCTTTTTTGAAGACCCATCTTCAAGTTGGTTCTGGATCTTTAAAATCACTATATTTCTCGGATTCCTGGCACTTGCTGTTTTGATGGTCGCAGTACTGCCAAAGCCGTTTAATTTGATTTCCAGCAATGTGCAACAAAATTTGGGAAAGGTAATTCTCTGGGCTGTTTTGGGGCTGGTTGTACTCATTCCGTTGGCATTCTTTTTGTTAATTTCGATCGTTGGCATACCATTAATTCCGCTGGAAGTTTTTTTAGTTGGAATCGCATTTCTGTTCGGGTACATCGCCATCGCCCAGCTCATCGGGGATAAGATAGCAGCGCTTGTGAAAAAACCTGCACTTGGTGTAATTTGGCTTACCGTGATGGGGCTTTTAGCGTTATGGCTTATCGGCTGGGTGCCGTTTCTGGGATCACTCGTTAAAGCCACTGTTATCGTGCTGGGATTTGGCGGTGTTCTTGCGACTCTTTTTACCTCAAGAAAAAGGGTCCAGGTTGAAAATCCTTTGTAATCCCCAACCCTCCAATAAGAAGGGGGAACCATGAAATCCAATGTCGGTTATCCAATACTAGTTATTTGCTTCTGCGCGACAATTTTTATTTCATGCAACCGTCAAACTGAATTGGAAGGACCATGGATAGGTTGTGAGATTCGAAAACCGCTCCTTGATTGGACCTTAACTGTTCAGGATAATCATTTTTCTTTAATTCGGGAAGATTTCGATATGTGGTTTGAAGGCAGCTTTAGATTGAATAGCAACTGTGTCTTGAAGAAGATCGATCTGCAAATCAATAATACCTATGCGCGTTCGCAAAAGGGAAAGACGATATTGGGAATTTATAAAATTAACAGCGACACATTAACAGTTGTTTTGGGTGCACCCGGCAAACCTGCACGGCCACTCTCACTTGACGAACCCAGGGATGCAGTAGTTTTTAATTTCATTAGAAGCTAAAGGATTCAATCGTATTTAAAATCGAGATCCTAACTACTAATGAAGGAAAAGCTGAAAGGCCATTTAATGTTAAATAATCACGCCATGATTTTCGAACTGCCCGATTTCGTACACCAACTGTAATGAAAGCGAACACTTTATGAAATATGTTTAATTAAATAATTTATCATGCAAAACACTATTTTAAATAAAATCATAGCATTTGTAGTTATTTTAATGGCGCTTCCTTTCTTTACTACCTATGGCATACCTCTTGCTCTCTTAAATATCATTATTGAATGTGTAAAGGAGGTATCAAATGAACAGAAATACATTTATTCCGATTTCCACTTTGCTAACCATCTTGGTTGTTACCATCCATGCTTCAGATGCCCTATCCCTTGACACCTCTTTTAGCGGTGATGGTAAGGTGACCACCAGTTTTTCAGCCGGTAATGACATAGGTTCAGGCATTGCCGTTCAATCCGACGGCAAAATTGTTGTCGTGGGTACCAGTGACAACCTGAGTGGCACCTCGGAATTTGCAGTGGCACGTTTCACCGTCAATGGCAGCCTTGACCCCTCTTTTGGCGTTGGTGGTATGGTGACCACCTTTTTTTCCGCCGGTAATGACATAGGTTCAGGCATTGCCGTTCAATCCGACGGCAAAATTGTTGTTGTGGGTACCAGTGACAACCTGAGTGGCACCTCGGAATTTGCAGTGGCACGTTTCACCGTCGATGGTAGCCTTGACCCCTCTTTTGGCGTTGGTGGTATGGTGACCCTCAGTTTTACTGCCGGTGATGACGTAGGTTCAGGCATTGCCGTTCAATCCGACGGCAAAATTGTTGTCGTGGGTACCAGTGACAACCTGAGTGGCACCTCGGAATTTGCAGTGGCGCGTTTCACCGTCGATGGTAGCCTTGACAACTCTTTTAGCGGTGATGGTATGGTGACCCTCAGTTTTACTGCCGGTGATGACGTAGGTTCAGGCATTGCCGTTCAGTCCGACGGCAAAATTGTTGTCGTGGGTACCAGTGATGATCTGAGTACTACCTGGCTTGCAGTGGCACGTTTCACCGTCAATGGCAGCCTTGACCCCTCTTTTGGCCTTGGTGGTACGGTGATCAGCATATCTTCATCAAATGGTGATGACATGGGTTCAGGCAATGCCGTTCAATCCGACGACAGAACTGTTGTCGTGGGTAGCAGTGACGACGGGAGTGGCAAATGGCGATTTGTAGTGGCACGTTTCAACATCGATGCTAGCTTTCCCGACCCCGCTATCGACTCCGGTAAGGCGATCACCAGTTTTACTGCCGGTGATGATGTAGGTTCAGGCATTGCCGTTCAATCCGACGGCAGAATTGTTGTCGTGGGAACCGCTGACGACGGGAGTGGCGACTCGGATTTTGCAGTGGCACGCTACCCTGCCGATTTGTCATTGAATGGAGGTGGTGGCGGTGGTGGTGGCGGTGGCGGCGGCGGCTGCTTCATAGCAACTGCGGCCTATGGTTCGCCAAAGATAGGCTTCGTACCCACATTGTCGCTTATGCTCCTCTTTGGTTCTGGTTTTATAGGATTTGTGCGGTTCAGGCGGAAGTATAAGGAGTAAACAACTGATAATAATCAAGCATTGAAGGCAGGGTTAGAAATAGCCCTGTCTTTGATTTCTGAAAGTTTAAATTTCGTGCTTTAAGCATTTGAGCAATGTGCACATATCCCCGGGATGCAAATTGAGCTGAATCATAGGCC
>Ga0209456_10001428_pt1 | contig 11607 bp, 6 predicted proteins | sample COG_11_FD_184755 | JGI IMG/M metagenome (GOLD analysis project Ga0209456, IMG submission 184755) | Pelagic marine sediment microbial communities from the LTER site Helgoland, North Sea, for post-phytoplankton bloom and carbon turnover... | ecosystem: Environmental > Aquatic > Marine > Neritic...
CTGAATGAGCAGATGCAGGCCATTCAGAAGGAGCTCGGCGAGCGCGACGAGTTCAAGAGCGAGATTCAAGAGCTCGAAGCACAGCTCAAGCAGAAGAAGCTCAGCAAGGAAGCGCACCTCAAGGCGCGCAAAGAGCTCAAGAAGCTCAAAATGATGCAGCCGATGAGCGCGGAGGCGACGGTCATCCGCAACTACATCGACTGGGTGCTCGCGCTCCCCTGGGGCGACAAGAGCGAAGAGAACTACGACATCGACGCCGCCGAGCAGATCCTCGACGAAGACCACTACGGGCTAAAAAAGCCCAAGGAGCGCATCGTCGAGTACCTCGCGGTGCAAGCACTCGTGAAGAAGCTCAAGGGGCCCGTGCTCTGCCTGGTGGGACCGCCCGGCGTCGGCAAGACCTCGCTCGCGAAGAGCATTGCGCGCTGCACCGGCCGGGAATTCGTGCGCTTGTCGCTGGGCGGCGTGCGCGATGAAGCGGAGATTCGCGGCCACCGGCGGACGTACATCGGCGCCCTTCCCGGCCGTTTGATTCAATCGTTGCGCAAGGTCGGCGCCAACAATCCGGTCTTCCTGCTCGACGAAATCGATAAAATGTCGGCTGACTTCCGCGGCGACCCGGCCTCGGCGCTGCTCGAGGTGCTCGACCCGGAGCAGAACCACAGCTTCAACGACCACTACCTCGACCTCGACTACGACCTTTCCGACGTGATGTTCATCACGACGGCGAACACCCTGGGAGGCATCCCGCTTCCACTCATCGACCGCATGGAGATCCTCGAAATCAGCGGCTACACCGAGTTCGAAAAGCTCAACATCGCGATGCGCTACCTGGTGCCGCGGCAGAAGGAAAACGCCGGCCTTCAGGAAATCGACCTGGAGATCAGCGAGAACGCGATTCGCCAGGTCATCCACTACTACACGATGGAGAGCGGCGTTCGGAATCTCGAGCGGGAGATTGGCAGCATCTGCCGCAAGATCGCGCGCCGGGTTCTCAAAGACGGCGATGAGTCCAAGCAAAAGAGCTACCGCGTCGAGGCGAAAGACATCTCAGAGTACCTCGGTGTTCCGAAGTACCGGCCCGACAAGACCAACGAGAAGGACCACGTTGGCCTGACCAATGGCCTAGCGGTGAACGCCTTCGGCGGCTCGATTCTCGAATGCGAAGTCGCGGTCGTGCCAGGCAAAGGCAAGCTCAACATCACCGGCTTGCTCGAAAAGGGCATGCAGGAGTCCGCGCAGGCCGCGATGAGCTACATCCGCTCTCGCCAAAAGCTCCTCGGCCTCGAGGTCGATTTCCACTCCAAGTATGATGTCCACGTTCACTTCCCGAGCTTCGTCCCGAAGGACGGCCCAAGCGCCGGCATCACGATGGCCACCAGCATCGCAAGCGCCCTGCTCAAGATCCCGGTCCGCAAGAACGTCGCCATGACGGGCGAGATCACCCTTCGCGGCCGCATCATGCCGATCGGCGGCCTCAAGGAGAAGCTCCTGGCCGCGCACCGCGCGGAAATAGAAGTGGTTCTGGTGCCTAAAGAAAACCAGAAAGACCTCAAAGAAATCCCGCGTCGCGTCTTGAATGCCCTCCGCATCGTCCTGGTCGAGCACATGGACCAAGTCCTCCGCGAGGCCCTGGTCTTGAGCGACCCCGACGCCCTCTTCGGCGACCACTCCGTCCGCCCCGCCGAATACCGCGAAGGCGAGCTCATCACCCCCGACGCCCCCGACCAAGACGACGTCCCCGAGCCCACCGTAGACGCCCCCGGCGCCCGCCAATAGGGGACACTCTCCGGGTGTCTAACACCTTGTTATGACGGGGTTTCTCAGCGAAGGATCGCAGCGACCCCGACGATTGGCGCTGCGATCTTTCCCTGAGATCCCGTGTGATTTCTGGGGCTTGCGAGGGTAGAGAGTGTCCCGGTTGGACAGGGGGGTGGGTCGCGGTCATGCTCGGCGCCACTTTGGGCGGGTAGCTCAGCGGTAGAGCGCTGGCTTTACACGCCGGATGTCGCAGGTTCGACCCCTGTCCCGCCCACCGGTTCTTCCGCCTTTTTTCGCTGGATCTTGCGACTTCTGGCCCTAGGTTTGCTAACTAGTAGTCAGTGACTGACTGGCGGTCAGTGGCGGAGGGCAAGCGTTGGCCGTAGCAGCACGTAGGGAACGGGAGCGGACGGCGCGTCGGGAGGCGATTCTCGATGCGGCGCAGGAGCTGATCGCGTCCGAGGGGTACTACGGGGTTCGGATGGACGCCGTGGCGGATGCCGCGGAGCTGAGCAAGGGGACGCTCTATCTCTACTTCGAGAACAAGGATGCGCTGTGTGCCGCGGTTGCGACACGGCTGATCGACGAGTTCATTCCGCGTATCGAGTGCGCAATAAACGAAGCGGAAAGCGGTCTCGACGGGGTTCGTGCGCTGCTCCAAGCCTACTACGACCAAACGGTTGAAAACCCGCACCATTTCCGGTTCGCGCTCGCCTGGCTGAGCGCTGGCGAACGCATGGACGATTCGACCGAAGCGTTTCAGACGTACCGGGGCCGCGTCGGCCGCATGTTGTCGCTGGTCGTCGCGACGCTGCAGCGCGGGCAGGCCGATGGAAGCATTCGAGCCGACGTCGATCCCCTCCCGCAAGCGATGCAACTTTGGACGAGCTTCCTCGGCATCGTCTTGGTGGGGCTCAACCGGGAAGCCATGGAGCAACGAATCCCGGTTCCGGTGGACTTGAATCAGCTGGTGCCCCTACACCTCGACGCAATGCGCCGGGCACTTTCGAGCGAAGGAAGTTCATGATGCGTGGTGTGATTCTCATCTTCCTGACTTCAGCACTGGCGCTGGGTTGCAACTATAGAAAGAGCACCGATCCGCTCCCGCCCTTAGAGGTGCCGGAAACCTACTCCGAGGGCGCCGAGGTTGCGTCGTCACCGGATCCCGAGGCAGAGCCTGTCCGTGATGCCCGCTGGTGGCGACAGATGGGCGACCCGACTCTCTCCGCGCTCATCGAAGAGGCGCTCCGGCGGAACCAGACCGTGCGCGCCGGCTGGGCGCGCGTGAACCAGGCGCGCTACATCGCCAACCAAGTTCGCGCAGCGCGGATGCCGCAGATTCAGGTCGCGGGCGAGTATTCGATCGGTAAGCAGCTCTTCCCAGGCCTCGGGGAGATCAAACAGCAACGTGCAACCGGATCCCTTCCCGTATCATACGAAGTCGACCTGTTCGCACGGCGCGCCAGAGAACACCAAGGCGCCAAGCTCGATGCCGAAGCCGCCCGACTCGATCAAGAGGCGTTGGCCATTACCATCTCGGCGGAGGTCGCCGAGGCTTGGTTCGATTCGATCAACGCTCGAATCGAGGTCGCGGTCGTGCAGGAGCAACTCGAAACCGACCTCCGCTTTCTCGAGCTCGTCGAGCTTCGGTACCGAGAGGGCCTGAACTCCGCCGTGGACGTTCATCAGCAGCGTCAACGGGTCGCAAGCCAGCGCGCTCTTCTCGCGCTGGCGGATGCCCAAACCGATCTCACCGATCAGCGCCTTTCGGTTCTATTAGGCGAGGCACCCGGACGGCCCTTTCCCCTCGAAGGCAAAGTCCTTCCCGACGTCGGCCCCACGCCCGACATCGAGGCGCCGGCGAGCCTGCTGGAAGCAAGACCGGACATCAAGGCCGTCCAGAAGCGAGTCGAGGCCGAAGACCGCCGAGTGGCCGCCACGGTCGGCGCACGCCTCCCAACGGTCACCCTCGAATTCAGGCCAGAGTATACCTGGCTCAACTCGGAGACCTCGGTAAGTCCAGAGGAGAAAGTGTTTGGCTTCCAATGGCAAGGCGCCGGCCGCTTCTCGGTCCCGCTCTTCGACGGCATCGCGGGGTGGTCGGCGATCAAGGCTCAGCGTGAGGTTCTCAGCCAGCTTGCCGAGCTGTACGCCGAAACGATCCTCATCGCCCTGCTCGAAGTTGAAAGCACCCTAACCCTCGAACGCCAAGAACGCCTCCGCATCCAGTTTCTCGAGGACGAGTTCCGCTTGGCCAACATTACGCTCGAGGCGACCCGGGATCGCTACCGAGCCGGGCTTAGCGATTTCTTGCCCGTACTGACGGCGCTCGCGACCCGGCAACGGTCCGAGCTTCAGCTCGTCGCCGCGCGCCGACAACTGGTTTCTTACCGCGTCCAGCTCTATCGAGCGCTTGGAGGCGCATGGCCCGAAGAATTTGGAGAGCCTGAAGATGACTAAGCGAAGCGAGCGTCGCCTCAAGTGGGGCCTGTCGATCGGCGTGCTCATCGCTGCGGTCCTGGCGGCCTACGTCCTCGTCATCACGAAGGCAGAGCCGCCGCGCGCCGAGAAGACGCTCGAAGGAACGCTGGTCGACGTCATCCAGATCGACGCGAGCCGTCACGAGGTCGACCTGCACGCCAAAGGCACCGTCGTTCCCGCCCAGGAAGTCGTGCTTCAGGCAGAGCTTGGCGGCCGCGTCGTCTGGCAGAGCCCGGAGCTCGTCGCCGGAGGCCGATTCAAAGAGGGCCAGCCGATCGTCAAGATCGACCCGCGCGACTACGAGCTCGCCGTCGAGTCGTATCGCTCGGAGGTCAACCGCGCCAAGCTGGATCTCGCGCTCGAGAAGCGTCGAGGCGAAGTGGCCAAACGCGAGTGGAATTCCTTCGGCGAGATGGACGTCTCCGACGAGCAGCGCGCCCTCGCCCAGCGCGAACCGCAGCTCGAATCGACCAGGCTTGCGGTCAAGGCCGCACAGAGCGCGCTCAAAAAGGCGCAGCTCGATTTGACCCGCACCACCCTGCGCGCGCCCTTCAACGCGATGGTGGTGAGCGAGAGCGTCGACACGGGCCAGCTGATCAGCCCGCAGAGCACGGTGGCGCGGCTGGTTGGCACCGACGAGTACCACGTGCAGGTGTCTGTCCCAGTCGCCGCCTTGCGAACCGTCCGAGCCCGTACGGACGACGCCCCCGGCTCCGAAACGAAGATCATCCAGCGCATCGGCCAAGAGACCATCGACCGTCGCGGTGAAGTGATCCGGCAACTACCGGACCTCGATCCAGGCGGCGCGATGGCGCGCATCCTGGTCCGAATCGAAAACCCGCTTGGGAAACCCGGCGACCTTCCCTTGCTCCTCGGCTCGTTCGTGGACGTGGAGGTTGGCGCCCAGCCCATCGACGACGCCATCCGCGTCCCTCGGGTCGCGCTGAGAAACGGGCGAAGCGTCTACGTCATGAACGAACTGGACCAGCTCGAGATTCGGGACGTTCAAATCGCATGGACCGAACCCGATGCGGTCCTCGTCACCGGCGGCTTACAGGCCAACGAGCGCGTCGTCATCAGCCGCATCCCAACGCCCGTGCCCAACATGCTCCTCCGGACCCTGGCGGAGAAGCCTGAGGCCGCGCCCGGCGACCCAAGCGAGCCCGCCGCCCAAGCCACGCCATGAACGACTCCAGCGACTTCGACCCAGACAAAGAGCGCGGCGTCATCGCCTGGGCGGCGAAGAACTCTGTCGCAGCCAATGTCTTGATGCTCATCCTGATCGTCGGGGGCATCGTCACTTTGGCCTCGGGCATCAAGCAGGAGGTGTTCCCGGAGGTCGAGCTCGACGTGGTCTCGATCAGCGTCATCTACCCCGGCGCGAGCCCGGCGGAAGTCGAACAAGCGGTCGTGCTTGCGGTCGAAGAGGCGGTTCGGGGCATCGATGGGGTCAAGAAGGTCACCTCCTCGGCGATGGAGGGGCAGGCGAGCACCTTGGTCGAGCTCCTGCTCAACACCGACAAGGACCGAGCGCTAAATGATGTAAAGAGCGCCATCGATCGCATCACTTCGTTTCCCGAGGACGTCGAGCGCCCGACCGTCAGCCTTCTTTCGAACCGGCAACAGGTCATCTCGATCGTTCTCTACGGCGACGTCGATGAAAGCACCCTGCGAGCCGTGGCGGAAAACAGCCGTCGAACGCTGCTCCAAGACCCGCGCATCACTTACGTCGAGCTCTCCGGAATTCGCCCCCTCGAAATCAGCATCGAAGTCCCGCAGGCCGAGCTCCGCAAGCACGGATTAACCATCGATGAGGTCGCCGCGCGCGTCCGGGCCGCGTCGGTCGAGCTTCCGGGCGGAGGCGTGAAGACGACGGCCGGTGAGGTCCTGCTCCGCACGACCGAACGGCGTGACCGGGGCAACGAGTTCAGCAACATCGTTCTGCTTAGCCAGCCCGATGGCTCGCAGGTGCGCGTTCGCGACGTGGCGACCGTGCGCGATGGCTTCCAGGAAATCGACAAAGAGGCCACATACAACGGCAAACCGGCCGTGATGATCAACGTCTTCCGCGTCGGTTCCGAGACCCCGCTCACCGTGTCCGCCGCCGCGAAGGAGTACGTCGTCGAACTCCAAGAGACCTTGCCCGAAGGCCTCTACGCCGCGAACTGGTTCGACACAGCCGAGATGTATGAAGGGCGACTCTCGCTGCTCTTGCGAAACGCGCGCATTGGTCTGCTCCTGGTCCTTCTGACGCTGGCATTGTTTCTCGAAGCGCGTCTCGCATTCTGGGTGACTCTCGGGATCCCCATTTCGTTTGCGGGCTCCCTGCTCTTCTTCCCGGTGACCGACGTGTCGATCAACATGATCTCGCTCTTCGCGTTCATCATCACGCTCGGCATGGTCGTCGACGATGCAATTGTCGTCGGCGAGGCGATTTACAAACAGCGGATGGATGGCAAGGGGCGTCTAGAAGCTGCCATCGGCGGCGCCAAAGAGGTCGCACAGCCGGTCATCTTCGCGATCCTCACGAGCTGCGTGGCTTTCGCCCCGATGCTGATGGTCCCGGGGCCCATGGGGAAGTTCTTCCGCGTCGTGCCGATCGTCGTCATCGCGGTCTTGATGATCTCCCTCATCGAATCCCTGCTCATTTTGCCGGCCCACCTTTCGCACCCGATGCCCTGGTGGCTGAGAATCGTGCTCTCGCCGTACCTCTGGGTCATGCGCGGCCTCGCCAAACTCGACATGGCGCACCGCCTCCAGCATCACATCCAGCACACCTACATCCCCGTCTTGAACAAGGCGCTGCGCTGGCGTTACTTCACGATCGCGGCTGGGGTTGCCCTCCTGGTCGGAACCCTCGGCTACGTCGCCGGCCGGATTCCGTTTACCTTTCTCCCAAAGGTCGAGGGCGACCTGATCACCGCGCACCTCAAGATGCCGGTCGGCACGCCGGTATCTGAAACCGAGCGAATCGCAGACGGCATCGCGGCGGTTGCGCAGTCGATCGTCGACGGCGAAGACGCCAAAAGCGATGGGCCGACGATGTCCCGCGGCTTGTACGAGGAAGTCGGGGCCATGAGCGCGCTCGAATCGGGTCCGGAGGGCTCCATGTCGACCGAGGGAAGTCACTACGCCACCGTGATGATGTATCTCATCGACGCTGGGGACCGCGAGTTGACGACCCAGAAGTTCGTTCAACGCTGGCGAGACGAAATAGGCGAGATCCCGGGGGCCGACTCGCTGACGTTTTCATTCGAAGTCGGTGTCGAGCCAGGCAAACCGATCGAGGTTCAACTGATCCACGACGACGTGCCCACCCTCGAAGCGGCCGCCGAGCGCCTGGCGACGGAGATCTCCGCTTATAGCGGACTTCGCGACATCGACAGCGGCGTCACCAAAGGCAAGGATCAGCTCGACTTCCGGCTCACCGCCGCCGCCTTGGCGCAAGGCATGACCGAATTCGAGCTCGCGCGGCAGGTTCGGGCGGCGTTCTTTGGCGCGGAGGCGGTTCGTCAGCAGCGAGGTCGTGACGAGGTTCGCGTGTACGTTCGGTTGCCGCTCGACGAGAGGCGGTCCCTCTATAACGTCGAAGAGCTCATCGTGCGCACCCCCTTGGGGGGGGAGATGCCCCTATCGCAGGCCGCCGTGGTCACGAGGGGACAAGCGTATACGATCATCAAACGAACCGACGGGCGTCGCAACATCAGCGTCACCGCCGACGTGGCTGACGAAGATGCCAACGCGAACGACATCAACGCACAGATCATTCAGCGTGAGCTCCCACAGCTGCTCGCCGACTTTCCAGGGCTCTCATACAGCCTCGGTGGCGAGCAAGAGCGCCAGGCCGAAACGATGGGCGCCCTCGGGCTCGGGTTCATCCTCGCGCTGATCGTGATGTTCTCGATGCTCGCGGTCGTGTTCCGCAGCTACGCCCAGCCGATCCTCGTGATGTCGGCGATTCCGTTCGGCATGGTGGGCGCCGTTTGGGGCCACGTCGTGATGGGCTTCTCGTTGAGCCTGATGAGCATGATGGGCCTGGTCGCGCTCTCCGGTGTCGTCGTCAACGACTCGCTGATTCTCATCGTCTCCATCAACCGCTTCCGCGAAGACGGGATGAGCACCTGGGAGGCAGTCGTCGCCGGTGGCGCGCGGCGCTTCCGTCCGATTCTATTGACGTCACTCACGACGTTCTTCGGCCTTGCGCCCATGATTCTCGAGACCTCAGTGCAGGCCCGCTTCCTCGTGCCGATGGCTGTCTCACTCGGATTCGGCGTCCTGGCGGCGACGCTGATCATGCTGCTCATCGTGCCCTGCGCCTACATCATCCTCGAAGACGCGCGGCGCCTCGGAAGCAACTTCGGCGCACGACTGCGCGGCCAGCCGACGATGCCACCGCCCGAACCGACGACGCCTTCCGACGTGGACGTCGAGCTGCTCACTGCAGAGTGATCGCGACTTCGGTCAGGACGCCGCGGAGAACGTCCAGGTGCCCGTCGGCGCATGGTTGCGATTCAGCTCGACCGGCTTTCGCATGAGACCCATCGCGGCGACGGTGGAGTGCATCCCCGCCCAACGGGCAAGACTGCGGTACGCGACGAGCTGGGAGCCTCCGGGGTTCCGCTTGGCGTGGTCCTTGGCGACTTCGAAGACCTCGAGGTAGCGCTGGACGCAGGCGTCGGGGTCGGAGCGATCCTTGGCGTTGCTGGTGGCCTGTTTGGACATCTGGCGGCGAAGTGCAGCCTTGCTCAGCAGCAGCTCGGCGTAGGAACCGAACTGGCGGTCTGCGTCTTCGCCCTTGGGATCGATCAGAAAGCCGTCTTCGCCATCGGTCACCTGACCGGCAACGCCCATGCCGTCGTCCATTGCAACGACCGGAAGGCCGCACCAGAGCGCCTCGCTGATGACCTGCCCGTACGTTTCTGACAGGGAGCTGTACACGAAGAGGTCGGCGTGCCGGAACCAGGCCGGCATCTGCTGAAGCGACTGCTCGCCCACGAAGTAGGTGCGGTGGTCGACACCGAGCTCCTTGGCGAGCTCCTTCAGCGCCTCGCTCTCAGGGCCGTCGCCGACGAGCGTGAGCGTGGCGCCTTCGATGTGGGGGTAGACGTACTGCGCGAAGATGCGAAGGAGGCGATCGACTTCCTTCTCGCGCGCATGTCGGCAAACGACGAGAAGCCGCGCGCCGGGCTTGGTCTCGGGCGCGAAGGGATCCTCCTGGCCGGTTTGGTCGAAGATGCGCTTTTCAATCGCGCGCGGAATCACGTGAATCGGAACCTCGACGCCACGCTCCTGCCAGTAGCGCTTGAGACCCGGGCTCAAACAAACGAGCGCGTCGCCAGCGTTGTAGGCATCGGTCGTGTTCGATTCGACCCAGGGCATGACCCGCTCTTCGAAGAGCCGATTGACCGATGACACGTGGTGGAGCGCGTCGGGAAGGACGACGTTGTATACGCTCGGCATGTGCACCGTGTTGACGCAAACCAGCGGCACGCCGTGCTGCTGTCGGAGCCAGCCACCGGCGTAGAGCAAGCCGCTCGGGCTCTGCGCGAGCAGCATGTCGAAGTTGGCGTCCTTCAGGGACTCGAGCGAAGCGCGGGAAGGCATCGCCAAGTAGAAACCGGGGTGATTGCGCAGCGGGATGCTCGGCAGCGAGATGTGACTCGGCGGCAACTCACTCGGCTGGGCATGCGGATCGTCGGGACCGACAATCGTGACTTCGTGGCCGCGTGCGGACATTTCCCTGTAAAGGAACTGCGATGCGTAAGACGACCCATTCGCGTACGGAATCCGTACGTAATCATTTAGAATCGCCAATCGGCGTAGCCATCGTCGCTCATGCGAATACATCAAGGCCCTCCGTGTGTGTCACCAATGAGACTGTCAACCGTGAATCAGATTCACACCCTGTGAAAAAAGCTGTTGCCCTATAACTACAGGCAACTACATGAGCCCTGTGCCATGGCACGATTTGCGGTGATTTTGGGCCCCTTTTCGGGTTTTTCAGAGACACGATCCCGCTCCAAGCCCCCTCTTTGCGAAAACCGGGCCAACCGTGCACGCTGCTTCCCGAAGAGGGGAAAATTCTTGTCTTGTCATCAACTTAGCCTCCTGGAGACATCGGGCCGTCACGAACCTGCCCTGCGCACATACGCGTGAGCACGGACAATGATTCGCATCGCATATTTCGTTCACGGCCGAGGCAAGGGCCACGCCATCCGGACTCGGGCCATCATCGGGGCTCTGGGCAAGAGCTACGAAGCGCGGGTGTTCTGCGCCGGCGAAGCTTGGGACACCTTGAAGGACCTCCCCTGCAGCCAGCCGATCCTGCCCTGCATGCCTGGCAAAGGGATGGTCCGCTCGTTCACGCTGCGGCTCCGCGGTGATCGCAAACGCTTCCGGCTATGGCGTCCGGACCTGGTGGTCAGCGATGGCGACGGGCCGTCGGTGAACGCCGCGAGGTCCCTGGGCATCCCCGTCGTTGCGGTCGGGCACGGTCTGATTCTCCATCACACACGTCTGCCCGAAACCTTGCCCTGGCAGAGCCATCTGCGCGAGGTGCTCAACGTCGCGAGCTCGTCTTGGCCGGCCTGCCGTCGAGTGGCGGTCCACTTCGCGCCCGTCGAGCCGCGCACCGAAGGCACCCTCGTGGCGCGTCCTGATCTCCGCAGCGAAACCGATCCGCACGCGGCGCGCGAGGACTTCATTCTGGCTTACTTCCGGGATGGCAATGGGGCGATGGCGCTCGAGCAACTTTCGCGCCGTGGCCACCGCGTGCGGCTCTTTGGTCAGCCGCGCAGCGTGCCCCATGGAGTCGAATTGCATCCGCCGGACGTCAGCGCGTTCGGCGACGCGCTCAGCCGATGCCGGGCCGTGGTGGGCTCGGCGGGCAACCATTTGCCGGCCGAGTGCGCAATGATCGGAATCCCCATGCTCGCGCTACACCGCGATCACGATCCGGAGCACGAATTGAACGCGCGCCTGGTCGAAGCCGCCGGCATCGGAATCGCCGCCGCCGTCGATCACTGCACCCCCAGCATCATTCGACGCTTCGAAGCAGAATTCGACAGGCCAAGGGAAGAGCTCGCAGCACGCACCCGAGCCATGCCACCAGCATCCGAGGTCGTGCCTCGGGCGATCGATGAGCTCTGCCATCGCACGGTCGCCCGCCCGACTTGGAACGCGCAAACGATCTGACGGGCCGGCCGGAGCCGAGCCAGCGTCAGTGCCAGTGCCAGTGCCAGTGCCAGTGCCAGTGCCAGGAAAACATTGTGCGAGACAAGACATCGCTGACACTTCGCTGTGACGGTGGTTGACGTTTGGATGCCATGAAAGGGTTAGAGGTTGCAAGGGTCATGTTAGGCGGCT
>Ga0209456_10001429_pt1 | contig 11607 bp, 9 predicted proteins | sample COG_11_FD_184755 | JGI IMG/M metagenome (GOLD analysis project Ga0209456, IMG submission 184755) | Pelagic marine sediment microbial communities from the LTER site Helgoland, North Sea, for post-phytoplankton bloom and carbon turnover... | ecosystem: Environmental > Aquatic > Marine > Neritic...
GCTTTATAAATCATCATAAGTTGTTCCTACCTAAAGACTGGCCGCTGTGCAATCTGTTCACTAAGAAGCGCTTCAGCAGCGGATGCTGTGACAAAGAAGTTTCCAACAAGAAGTTTTTCAACGATTCACTCCTTGGACTTCCCTTTTTTGAATTGCCCATTGCACACCCCTTGTTAATTGCTGTCCTGAAGCTGTCATTGATCAAGGCTCTCGCTTCATGCAAAACGGCATCTACATTCGGGTTGTTTAGACGTCTACCCAATATGCGGCATCAAATTATTTATTCTTCCTACTCTTTAAACATCATTCTAAAATTAAAATCTAAAATATCTTTGGAATAATTTTTTCAACTGACATCTGTAACCTAAATCAATCGAATATCCTTTAAGACTTTTGTAATATCTGGTTCGGAGGATAAATGTCTTAGTTGGGTATCCGCTTCACATCGTTAAGCATTTCGTAAAATGTTTAATGGTATAACCCAGACTATACAAACAAAAAAGGAGGAAAAAAGAATGGAAAAAGCTGAAAAATTGATTGCCGACGTAATTAGTCAAATTGAGGACTGGAAAGGAGAGGACCTAACCTACGAAAGATGGCCCGATTTTTTTATGTGGAATTGCAATTGGACTGTTTCAGTTAATGGGAAAAAATATTTTGTAAAAATACCGGGTGAAAAATCTGAACTCTTTTTCAATAGAGATCATATTCACGAAGCATGTGTTATTGCAGCTGACAGCGGTGTTGGTCCTGCTGTACCCTACTATCTGAAAAATAGCGGAGTTGAAATCAGTGAGTGGCTAGAAAACTATAGCGGGCTGAAGACCGACAAATGGATATTCCAGCATCGATTTAAAGAAAAATTTCTTTTCAAGTCTCTAGATTTACTAATGAAATTACACAACAGTGGCCAAGAGCTTTCCAATAAGAAAAATATTTTTGATCAGATTCGTGACCTATCGACCATCATGGACAAAAATTCAACTTTTGAAATAAGAGAGAGACCATACTTGGAAAACTTGGTTAACCGGATTGAGGAAGCAATCAGTACAAATGGTGGTATGGATTTGAAGCCATGTATTAATAATATTTGTGAAAGATGGTCATGGGATTTCATGTGGAATGAGAGTGAACAAGATTTGAAAATAGTCGATTACGAATGGGCTTCAATGAATGATGTATGTAGCGATCTTGCAACTTTATCAACATCAGCGATGCTTTATGATGATCATGATAAAGAGTTAGTGGAATACTACTTTGGTGAATTAAATGAATTTCAATTCGCGCGGTTTAAACTTTTCAAGATTTTGGTTTTAATTAAGTCATGTTTCTTTATGTCTATACTCGATAAATTCAGACCTGCTGCTTTTGATTACATAAGATCTTACGGATGGAAGATGGCCCGCCTGCGAAACCTATTACATGATCCACGCACCGAAAATTGGATATGGAGTGTTAAAAACCAAAAAGGATTCGACAACTGGAAAGGATATCCAATTGCTTAATTGACGCGAGGTTAAGCCAAGAAACAAGTAAAAACAAATAAATATCATAAGGTTATTATTGAAAGGAGGATCATAAATGACTGAACAAGAAATTAATGAAAAAAATATTCAAGATGTTATAGCATCGATAGATGATTGGAAGGGAAAGGATGTAAAATATGAACAATTCCTGTCCGGAATCACCAATGTAAATTGGATGGTTACGGTAGATGGCGTGAAATACTTTGTTAAGGTATACGGTGAAGGAACAGATAAGTTTATGAATAGGGAAGTATCTCAAGCAGCTTCCAGGATTGCTGCAGATGCCGGTGCTTCGCCTAAAGTTCCTTATCAATTACCCAAGGGAGAAGTTTTTGAATGGCTTGAAGGTTATCGAACTATGGATACCGTGGACTTTTGGGATCCCGTAAAGCTTAAGGAAGGAATGCAATCTTTAAAAAAAGTCCACGATTTTCCAGGCGAGTTGCCAGTTAAGGAAACTGTATTTGATCAGATTCGCACACTGTATGATGTCATGTTAAAGCAAAACACCATGATTCCTCAAGATATAGATACGATCAATTATTATCGTGAAAAAGTTGAAGAAGCGGTGCTTAAGGATGGGATAAAATGGAAAGTATGTGAAAATGACACCTTAGCTTATAACTTTTGTTGGAGTGACGAAAAACAGCATATGGCAGTAGTTGACTGGGAAACGGGCTCTATGAACGATTACGGTATGGATATGGGGACTTTTGCCTCGGCAATGATGTTCTATGAAGATCAGGATAGAGCGATGATTGAATACTATTGGGGTGAAATGATTCCAAAGGAATTTGCTCGATTAAAATTGTATAAGATGATGGCAGATATAAAATGGGGTTTTTGGGCCCTCGCCCAGAATGAAAGCTCAACGCTTCGATTTGATTTCGGTACCTACCATAACTGGAAAATGGAAAGATTAAGATCTTACTGGAGTGACCCAAGAGTTGAACCTTGGATAAAAGATCTCGGAGCCTCAGACGCATAAAAATTTATAAAGTCACTGGGTTTAAATCTTGATTGATCCGATGACTGTATTGTGTACTGCAAAAAGCTGAAAAATTAGGGCTTCGATCTTTTTATTTAGGTTGTGCTTAAGATCCTAATGCCGATTTCAATGAAAGGAGGATTAATTGTGCATAAAATAATAAATGAATTGAAGGAAAACTTGATAAAGTTTACGCAAGATATAATCAGAATCCCCTCAATAACCGGAGAAGAGGGAGATCTTGCAAAATTTGTCCTCAAAATGCTGAAAGAGATAGGAATAGAAGAATCTTTGATCGATGAAGCAGGCAATGTTGTCGGCGTACTCAGAGGAAGTGGAAAAGGGCCAAATATAATGTTGAATGGTCACCTTGATGTCGTTCCCGCAGGCAACGTAGACAACTGGAAATACGATCCTTTTGGAGCAGAAATCGATAAGGAGGGAAACATCCATGGAAGGGGGGCGGCCGATCTTAAAGGCGGCATGTCAGTTCAATTTTACACAATGAAAGTGCTAAAGGATTTGGTAGATGGAGGCCTATCACTTCCAGGGGATGTCATTTTTTCCCAAGTCGTCTACGAGGAAGCAGCCGAAATGCTTGGAATGGAATACTTATGTGAAAAGACTTTACCGGAAAACAATCTGAGTTTCGATGTTGTCTACATATGTGAACCTACAAATCTCCGGGTTGTTTTAGGCCATCGTGGTAAGGTAGAAGTTGTGGTTAAAACCAAAGGCGTGACCGCCCACTCTTCAACCCCCTGGGCGGGTATTAATGCTTTAGAAAAGATGGTTCCCGTTCTTGATGCAGTATTCAACGCGATGGGCAAAAATATGAAGAGTCATGACGATCTCGGGCAAGGCTCGATCACAATAACAAATATTCTTAGTCGACCGGGTGCGTTGAGCATTGTTCCTGATGAGTGCGAAATCTCCATTGACCGAAGATATGTTCCCGGTGAAACCTTGGAAAGCATATTGGGGGAATTCGAACAACTTTTTAAAGAAATCAAGAAAAACGACCCAAAGTTTGAGGCAGAGGCATTTCCCAGATCATTTGTTGAGGAATCTTATACTGGTTATAAAAAAGAAGTGAAGAAGTACCATCCCGTCTGGACCACCGACACCGAGCATCCATTTGTTAAAAAAACGGTGAAAGCGTTGAAAGCAGTCGGTCAAAATCCAGAATTTGGATACTGGAGATTTGGAACAGATGGGAGCATGAGTGCAGGATTGATGGAGATACCGACGATTGGATATTCAGGAATGGAGGAACAATACGCTCATACCCCTGAAGAGCTAGTCAACATTGATAAAATGTTGAAATCATTAGAAGGATATATCGCGATCGTTTGTGAATTACTTGATATCGATACTGCTGTTTAAAAAAATTAATTTGTGAAAATTAATATTTTTGCTAATCGAAAGGGGGGGAATATGACAAACGAAACACCGAATCGTTCCCACGCAGGGTTCTTAATCGTAATCGCAATTTCTATTGTCTTCTATTTGCTGGGTAAAAATTTTTCACCAAATACATCTTTGCTTCTTAGTTATGGGGACTGGTTTAAAAAAGTCGCAGAAGGAAGCATTTTGCATCAATTTGCCTGGTTAATCTCCGACTGGGGGGACGCTGCCTTTCAAAAGACTGTGTTAGGTGGGCTACTGCTAATTCTTGGGGCGTTATTGGCTCATTTAGCTATGGGAAAACGCTCAATCGCTATTAAAGGTATGCCCGAGAATATGCCGTTAACCGGTACGGGGCAGGTGTGTTACGGCACAGGACTTTTTCCACATGTTTTGGCTGCTCAAATAATAGGCGCATTCACCTCAAACTTTCTCTATGCACAAATGTTCAATTTGCCAGATATTGGCTTTGTACCAACATTTGTACCGATAGTCAGCATTGCACCATCCGCAGTTCTGATGTTTGGAGGTGGGCCCAAAAAAGTTATTACTGCCGGCGTGTTGGCTGGTGTTATTTGTACACCGTTTGCTCATTTGATAAATGCAGCTTTTGTGATTCCCAACAAATTAAGTGTCGTCATTGGATTTGTTGGTTCAATGACGGTGGGAGGAGCAATTGTCTTTCAAGCATGTAATTTCATACCATGGATGAAGGTTGAAGAGCCAGCGGATGGCGAAACAGCCGATGAGACTCCTAAAAGCATACCCAAAAAAGAAATATCCCCCGCATCTTTTTTTGTCCGAAAAGTTTTATCGGATTTTACTGACGCGAATTTTTATGGAAATGAACTGGCCGGTCTTCTCTTTATCATAGGCGGTTTAATAGTTTTTGTAGTTAGCCCGGCAAATGTTGCCTACGGTAGTGGAATTTTTCTAATCATACTTTCCAGCCAGTTTTTAACATCGGCCATAGGCGTTTATTTATATTGGGATAAAATCCTCGAATTGCCGTTTTATCCGACATACATACCCGTGGTTACAATTGCACCAGTTATGGTTCTCACTTACGGGACCGGAATTCATGTTGTGATTCTTGGTGCTGCGTTAGGCGCGATACTTGGGCCTCCCATTGGGAGTTTAATTTCACTGAATCTTCCAAAAGGCTGGCATCCGTATCTCGGATTTACTTTTTCAATGGGGATAAATACTTTTATAGTTGGTGCAATATTGAGCTTTTTACCAGGTTTCGGTCTTCCTTGGTGATATTTTTCAAGTAAGTGCAAACTGATCTTGATCATTTTTGCGAGAACATAGTTAAGCGAAATGAGTCAAATGATTATAAAGATCAGTAATCACCCAATTAAGATATGATTGGTTGTATTTAAGGAAAACTAGATGGGAGCTTCTATCATAACGCTACTATCAAGGAAAGGAGATAGTTATGCATTGCTATGTTTGTGCACAAGAAGGTAAAGAGACGACAGCCGTTGGCATGTGTATCGTGTGCGGTATGTTTCTTTGTAAAGAACATTGCATCAGGGAAGATGCCGATATGTGGGAGGCGTGGTATCCTAAACCACGTAAGAAAGCAAAAAAACTTCCGAGAATTTTATGCAAGGCATGTCATGATGCACTGGCCTGAGCAGGAAACTCCGGACGGATATGCCGAGGTCGATTAACTTAATCGATCTCGGTTAATATTTTTAAAAAAATCCAATTCACCCGAAATATTTAGAAATTACAAGCTAATTTAATAAGGAAATGAAAAACCGGAAAGGAAGTGGACCAACGTAAAGTCATATTCGTTACGGCAGGAGCTAGCGGGTTTCGTTCAAAAACTTGGAATTGAGACGCTTATCTCATCAAACAGGTAGTAGTGTTTTGGCTAATGCTCTAGCTGATTTTTCAAGAAATTTCACGGAAGTTTTAAACTGTTTATTGGCAAAACTAGAGTATAAAATATCAAAAACTAATATTTGAGACATTTTTGATATCATCGATTCTTGGAAAAAAGCTGAGCCTGCACTTGAAGTTACGGTATACGTAAAAAGTTTTATATCAGAATATTGCACAATTGGAGATTTTTCGAAGGTTGTAATACATACCGTTTTTGCCCCATTCTTTTTTGCCATTTTTAATGCATTAACAGTAGATATTGTTCTGCCTGAATTACTAATTCCGAAAACTGTGTTTTTTTTGCTTAATAATGATGCAGAAATGGCTTGTTCAACATTGTCATTATAAATGATACATCTTTTCCCAATTCTGTTAAACCTCAATCGTGCATTTTCCGCTGCAATACATGAAGATCCAGCACAATAGAATATTAGCATATCCGACTTATCGATTGCCGAAACTGCTTTTTCAATTTCCACAGGATTTATTTTTTTCTTTGTATCCTCAATTGTTTTAATACTTCCAAGTATTATTTTATCGATTATCTTTTTAGTGGTGTCACTCCTAATTATGCCTTCATAGATGAATTTTTTATCGGCGTCATCATTTTCCGAATGGTTTAAGGACAGTTCCTCAACGATGGATATTTTAAGCTCTTGGAAACTATTCAAATCGATTTTTTTTACAAACCGCGTAATTGTAGATTCAGACACTTTGCATTTTTTGGCAAGTTCGTTGATGGTCAATAGTCGTAATTCACCCGGATTGTTTACTATATAAGCAGCAATTCTTCTTAGAGCTGGATTTAGATATGGCAGAGCGCTTCTTATATTTAATAGTAGACTGGTTTTATCCGGCATATAAATAAACTCCCATACTTTTATTGGCATTATGATAGTCAAAATGCCTTTTGATAGCAGCCTGCAGACAGTATTAACAAATTATCCCTGAAGGCTTATGGGAAATCAATATCATAAATTGTAAAAAGTTCAAGAAAAGATTCGAAATATTGATGCTTGTTTCACTCTGCCTCTTTTATTATTTGAAATATGCTCGAATAAATTTTAGGAATCTTTCGTTTTCTTCGTTCGTGCCGGGCGTTACCCTGAAGTAACCGGTTTTGCCATGGATTTCTCCGATTTTCTTCAGGCAAACTTTTTCCATGTCAAGTGCTGCCTTCAAGATTTCTGCGGTGCTCTTGCCGGTCATGGTGCCATCCACTAGCATGTAATTGCCGTGGGCCGGATATGGCTTTAGGCCCAGCTCTTCAAGCTCTTCGGCAAAAGTGATCATCCAGCGGTTGTTGTGCTCAACCTTCGCATCAATTTCTTCAGGGTGATCGATAATGGCTTCTGCCGCAGCTGCGGACATCAGACTCACATTCCAGGGCAGGAACATTCGGTTGAACGCTTCAATCATCTTTTCGGTGCCCAGCACAAAGCCGAAGCGTACGCCTGCAAACCCGTGAGCCTTGGAAAACGTCACCGACAAAAACACCTGCGGGTATTTTTTGATCAACGGCGCCTTGGTCGAAACATCCGGGTTGTAATCCCGGTAGGCCTCATCGATGCAAAGTGGAATGCCTGTTTTGCAGAATTTCTCCAGATCCGCGTCATCGATGAAAACTCCTGTGGGGTTGTTGGGATTGATGATCAAGATCAATTTGGTCCGCTCATTGATGGCATTGAGCATCCCCTCCACATCGTATTGCAAATCCCCTTCTCGCACCGGAATTTGAACCACTTTTGCATTGCACAGTTCGGCCCGCGGCGGAAACAGCTCAAAAGTCGGCGTGGACATGATGATCTCGTCGCCCGGCTGCAGAAAAACGCGCATCATGGCGTCGATAGTTTCTGATGACCCGTTGCAGAGGGTCACATTGTTCGGCCCCAGATCATACAGTATGCCAATTTTGGTTCTTAGCCTTTCAAAGCTGTCCGGATACCAGTTGCCGTTTTTCATCGCTTCAGCCACCGCGTCGATCACTTTTCTAGATGGTGGGATCGGATTTTCGTTCAGCATCAGCCGAGCGTGATCCGGATTTGCCCAAGCCTTGTCGAGAATGCTGACATTGTATTCCCTTGAGGTCATCAGCCATGGTACAAACCAGTCTTTCAGTTCCTTTGACATTTTTTTCTCCCTTTTGTTTTGCATTTTAAAAGTTGTCCCTTATTGCGGATGCAAATCATACGGAATACCAGTTGATGCATTCAGATGCCGGAAAATGTCCATCCCCGAGAGCGCTACAGGATCGAATCCAGCGGCACATACTCCAGATCGAATAAACCACTGAAAATATTATAATTGTAATTGTCTATACATCTACCAGTAAAAAAATAGGGCCAATTCCCTGCGTTCAGAAAATTATTTGGCTTTGATGGGGCGTCATCTTTTCAAGGGCGGTCTTTCGTCGCCATATGCCGATACCCATGGCTTTGGGTCTAACCCAGGATTTCCATGTTATTGCCAACACTTTTTACTCTTATCCTGTGTCCAGTCAATGAACTAATTTTCGCACTATTTATAACTCAAGGTTATCGATTGCGGCTTTTGGGGCGGTATTATTATCTGATCCGTTTGTTTAGAGGGTATTTATACCTAAGGAATGCTTGCGATGATTCGTTAAAAGAGCCTGGCGTGGATTGAGAGAGGGGCTTCTCTTCAGGACGGGAGTGGAAAGATATCATGCAAAAAGGCAGAAAACTAAAGTCGTCCCATATCACTCCAAATGAAACACGTTCACATCATTATCGACTGCGGAACCAAAGAGAAATGGTCCAATAGGTGAAGCGTTGCAAAGACGGCAGGTCAGCATTTAGTGTTGGGCAGGAATTTTAATCGATCAATCAGGAGGAGGGTTTACAGTATTCTTTGGCCCACAAATAAACCGTGTCCTTCAGACGCTGAACAGGCTTGGAAATGATTTTGTCATTACGGTAGATCATGTAGAAATGTCGCTTAGTGGGCGCATCAGAAAGCGGTACGGCATTTAATTTTCCCGATTTTATTTCTTCATCTGCCGCCTTTCTGGATATCATGGCAATGCCAGTTCCTGCCTCCACCGCCCGTTTGACAGCTTCGTTATTCGAAAATTCAATATACTTCGAAATGGAAATGTTGCTTTTCTGAATCAGTTCGTCGATAATTTTCTGATGGACCGAGCCTTTTTCGTGCATGATGATGGACTGTCCCTCTAATTCCGCAATTTTAAGCTGGGTTTTTTGAGTAAAGACGTGATCGGGTGGTACGATAATGACGAGGTGTTCCTCCAGAATCGTTTCTAAAACAAGTTTTGGATGTTCAATGGGAAAAGAGATGAATCCAAGATCGTTGGCTCGATTAACCGTCCTCTCGACAACCTCATTGTTGGAAAGGGTTTTCACCGTGATTTGCAGCCTGGTGTTTGAACGGCTAAAACGGTCGACAACGAATGGCAGGTAATGCGTTCCAAAAGTTTCGCTTGAATCAATCCTTAAGTGTCCTATTTTGTGATGCTGGAAATCCCGTATGTATTCTTCGGCCATACCTTCCAACTCAAAGATCTTTTCGGCGATTTCATAAAGTCCTTTGCCAGCATAGGTAAGTTCCAGCTTCCTCCCCAAGCGCTTAAAAAATTTGATCTCATAGTATTCTTGAATTCTCTGGATTCCCCGGGTCACTGCCGGCTGAGTAATGCAGAGATTTTCTGCGGCAGTGTGTAGATTCCCGTACTTGGCTGCCATGTAGAAAATTTTCAGCTGGTTAAGGTTCAAAATCGTTTCCTGCAATACCAGATCTTGAAGAAATTAACATTTCGAGGTAACCACAATCATACTATAAAAGAGTTTGATATTGTCAACCCAAAACAATCTCTTAATTTTAGATTGTGAAACGCAATGTGAAAAATAGCCAAATGCTAGATTACGGCTATGAAGAGATTACCGCAATTTATTACATATATGGTCAGCTAATCCCCAATATGCTCAAGCCTTAAAATTGTAGCTTACTCTCCAACGTTTTCCAGGTATTTGAGCATCTCTAAACCCATGTGATGCTGTAAGTTATTCGCAAACAACAATATCGAGTTAATACCTAAATCTATCATGAAAATTAATGAGTAGTTGATGAATTTTCGCAACATAAAAGAGGATTTTTTTGTAAGGTCAAGGAAGAATCAGATTTTATACCGGAGGCATTTCATACAGCCATAAGGCAGGAAAATATTATTCTGGATTTGGTCGAAGGCTCGATAAATGAATTATAAGGCTGAAATCGATTTTAACTATTTTAGAAAAAAGTAGTTTTTGGATTATAAATGAGCGGTTTTTTTGATAGGTCCCGCGAGCCCGCGGGATTTCACATCTAATTTTATGAAAATTAAGGTGTTCAACAAGCCGCACAAAAATTCTTCTTCTTTCCTTCATAAATTTTTAATTTTATTAATAGTTAATTTTCGCAACAGAAAAGAGGATTTTTTTACAAGATCAAGGAAGAATCAGATTTTATACCGGAGGCATACTTGTAGTATGTCGAGGATTAAAATCTGATTGTGACGCAGAGATTGCGGAAAAAGGCCGTTTCTGTTGCGAAAATCAGGCGCGGCCACCGCTCCACTTAAGCTTATTTTTAAGTATGTCGAAGTATTGCCGCTCCGGCAGGGTGATCAGATGAACCGGATGGGGTCCTTTTTTAATATGAATTTCATCCCGGTCATTTAATTCCAGCCCCTTTTGTCCGTCGAAGGTCAAAACGATATCGGAAGATCCTTTCGCCAGCTTAATCTTGATGTTAGCCGACTGCGGAACTATTAAAGGCCGGTTGGTCAGGGTGAATGGGCAGATGGGGGTTAAAATGATTGCCGGTACAGCCGGGTGGATGACCGGACCGCCGGCAGCCAATGAATAGGCGGTCGAGCCGGTCGGCGTCGCCACGATCAATCCGTCAGCACTGTAGGTGGTCAAATAGTGGTCGTCGATGCGGGTTTCGATACGGGCCAGCCGCGCCAGCGCACCCCGGTTGATGACCACATCATTCAGTACGGTTTCCCGTGCGCGGGTTTTTTGGCCGCGGATGACCTTGACAACCAGGCGCATGCGCCGTCGCAGGATAAAATTACCTTTCAAAACTTCTTCGGCAGCCGGATAAAGGTCCTCCTCCGCTATTTCCGCCAGAAAACCCACTTGGCCGAATTTAATCCCCAGAATAGGAATATCCTGATCCCCGATCCAGCGGACCGCACTTAAAAAGGTGCCGTCTCCGCCGAGTACGAAAATGCAGTCGATATCAGAAGGGGGCGGTGTCAGGCTGGCGCTGTCATTTTTTTGTCCGGATTCTGCGGTTTTTTTACGGACGATTTCAATTTTTTTGGACCGCAGCCAGCGTTCAAGTTCCTGGGCCTTCTCATTGGCCTTGGCATCTGATTTGACGACCAGTCCTATTTTTTTCAAAGCTTCAATCAACTCCTTTGGAACGGTTTATTGTGTTTACTCATACAAATTCGTTACAAAAACAGCAAGATGTTTTTCAATGCACACAAAAGCCTGGTTTTGCAGCTTTTTCATTTCTCTTGACAGATCAAAAAGCGATCGCATACTTAGTTATCAAAATGTCGACCTAATTGGAGAAAGGAAGAACCGGGTGTGAAAAACACAAATATTGTTCAATCTGCGATATGGGCATTTCTGTTTTTGCTTATCGCAGGTATCTTAATTTTCTGGTTTTCTTCTAAACCTGATGTCTTCACGGGCAACACCATCAAAATAGGGGAAATCCAAACCTACAGCAAACTGACCGTATTCACGTTTCCGTATC
>Ga0209456_10001430_pt1 | contig 11600 bp, 14 predicted proteins | sample COG_11_FD_184755 | JGI IMG/M metagenome (GOLD analysis project Ga0209456, IMG submission 184755) | Pelagic marine sediment microbial communities from the LTER site Helgoland, North Sea, for post-phytoplankton bloom and carbon turnover... | ecosystem: Environmental > Aquatic > Marine > Neritic...
CGATCTCGGACTGACCAGGATCCGGGCCATGACGAACAACCCGAAGAAGCTCACCGGGCTAGAGGGCTTCGGGCTGGAGATCAGCGATCGCCTCCCCCTGGAAGTCCAGCCGACGGACTTGAACCACGAGTACCTCGAGGTCAAGCGCGACAAGCTGGGCCATCTGCTCGAGTCCTGATGGTCTTGGACGAGAGGGCGACCGAAAGGCGGGACCTGCGGCTGTGTCTGGTGGTCAGCCGTTTCAACGAGCCCATCACGGCAAGACTGGAGACCGGTGCGCTGGAATGCCTCGAGGCAAAGGGTGTTGATCGCGCGAACATCGACGTGGTGCACGTCCCCGGGGCGTGGGAGTTGCCCCTGGGCGTTCGACTCGCCCTGAGGCACGTCAAGTACGACGGCATTCTGGCCCTCGGTTGTGTAATCAGGGGCGAGACCCCGCACTTCGAGTACGTTTCGATGGGAGCAACGGTGGGCCTTCAGGCCCTGGCCCGGGAGTCTGACGTTCCGATCGGTTTTGGACTCCTGACGACCGAGGACGGACAGCAGGCCTCCGCCAGGGCTGGAGGGGAGAAGGGAAACAAGGGAGAAGAGGTAGCGCAGGCAGTTCTGGAGATGTGCGATCTCGCTTCTCGGCTGCGATGAAACCGGCGAATCCTCGGTCCAGGGCGCGGAGTTGGGTACTCCAGGTCATGTACGGTTGGGACATGGCTGGTGACGGGGGCGTTCGGGAATGGGCCCGAGATGCGTTGCACGGCAGAACCGTCAGTCCGCGCTACCGTGGCTACATCGACCGGCTCCTCCTGGCCCTGGAAGAGCGGCTCGAAGAGTGCGACACCCGTATCGAAGCGAGTATGCCGAACTGGCGCCTGGACCGGCTCTCGGCCATCGACCGTAACATCCTCCGCATCGGCACGGTCGAGATGGTCGCGATGGACGATGTTCCGCACCGGGTCGCGATCCACGAAGCAATCCGCCTTGCGGAGAGATACGGCAGTGACGACAGTCCGGGCTTCGTGAATGGCGTGCTCGACGCTGTCGGCCGAGAAATCGTTAATCCCTGAATCGACCGGATCACCTTGCGAATTCTGGTCGTCAATTGGCAGGACAGGCTCAATCCCGAAGCGGGCGGTGCGGAGGTGCACCTGCACGAGATCTTCGGCAGAATGGCGTTGCGGGGACACGAGATCAGTCTGCTGGTCTCCGGCTGGGACGGAGCACCAGATGAATCGGTCGTGGACGGAATGCAAATCGTACGGTGCGGTAGCCGCTACACCTTTCCGCTTCATGTAGGTGCGGGTTTCCGAAGGCTCACGGAAGGGAGAGCGCGGTTCGATGTCCTGGTCGAGGACATCAACAAGCTTCCGCTCTTCACGCCCCTGTGGACGCGCGTGCCGGTAGTCGGCCTCGTACCCCATCTTTTTGGGTCCACGGCGTTCCAACAGGAGATCTTTCCGATCGCAGCGACGGTTTGGGCGGCGGAACGACTCATGCCAGCCGTCTATGGCGACTGTGATTTCGCGGTCATTTCTGACAGCACGGCGTCGGATCTGGAGGGACGAGGTTTTGCGCCAGAGCGGATACACGTCAGCTACCCGGGAATCGATCACGCCATTTTCGCGAGGACGGCGCCCCGAGCGCGGGAAGCTACGGTCGTCTACGTTGGACGGCTCCGCCGCTACAAGCGGATTGACCTCGTGATGCAGGCCGTGGCGCGGCTTCTGGCGGATGGCGTCGATGTCCGTTTCCTTGTCGTAGGGCAGGGGGATGACGCTGAGCGCCTGGAGCGAGTGGCCGACGACCTGGGCCTTGGGAACCGGGTGAGTTTTCGCGGGTTCGTCTCAGAAGAAGAGAAGGTCAGGATTCTCAGCTCGGCATGGGTCAATGTCTATCCGTCGCCCAAGGAAGGCTGGGGAATCACCAACGTGGAGGCAGCGGCTTGTGGTACGCCGTCAGTGGCGAGCGATTCGCCGGGTCTTCGGGAATCGGTACTCGACGGCCGGACTGGCTTTCTCGTGACACATGACGACGTTGACGCGTGGGCCAGTGCGCTTCGCCGACTCATCGAGGACGAGGAATTGAGAGAGCAGATGGGCGCCTGCGCCCTCGAGCACGCCGAGGATTTCACGTGGGAGGCGACTACGGGTGAGTTGGAGGGTATCTTGCGGATGTCCGCTTCACGCTAGAGGGGGGTTTCGATGCAGATCATCATCTCTGGAAGGCACGTGGAACTGGCCGATAGCCTCAGAGAGCACCTGGAAGAGCGCTTCAACCGGCTCGGCCGGTTTGACGAGAACATCGCTCGCATCGACGTGACCCTGTCGGAGGAGAAGAAGCGATGCTTGATCGAGGCTAACGTCACGACTCGGCGTCGGGCGGGAATCCACGCTGGGGCGGAAGCGTCGGACTTTCGGACGGCGATAGATCGGCTCTACGAGAAGCTCTCCAGGCAGCTCAAGACGCGTCGTGGGAAGATCAGAGAACGCAAGGCCATTCCCGAGATCCCCGTGGTCGCCGTGGAGGACGACGAGTTGTGAGCGTACTGCACGTCGCCGACCTGTTCGAGCAGCGGCAGAAGAGTCTCGACCTCGTTCTCGTGGCCGGACATGAGGGCCTGGCTCGTGAGATCACGAGTTCGGACATATCCAGCCCGGGACTGGTCCTTGCGGGGTTCACGGACCGATTTCCGAGTCGGCGGATGCAGGTCCTCGGGGAGACCGAGGTCATGTACCTGCGATCGATGGACGCCGACCGGAGGCGAGACATTCTCGACGGATTCCTCGGGTCCGACGTGCCGGTCGTATTCGTGACCAAGGGCCTGGAGGCTCCGCCAGAGTTGCTGGTTATAGCGGAGGAACGATCGATCCCGGTTCTACAGTCCAAGCTCAAGACCGGCGAGTTCTACAGACGGATCAAGCCGTTCCTCGAGGAGGAGTTCGCTCCGGCCACGGCGATTCACGGATCACTTGCGGACGTCTATGGAGTCGGCTTGCTCTTTGTGGGCGCGAGCGGCATCGGCAAGAGCGAGTGCGTCCTTGACCTCGTCGAGAGGGGACATCGTCTCGTCGCAGACGATGTCGTTCTTGTGAGGCGGCGTGGATTCGACGTGCTCATCGGACAGGCTCACGAGCAGCAGCAGCACCACATGGAAATCCGCGGGATCGGGATCATCGATGTGCGGGCGCTGTTCGGAGTGCGCGCCGTGCGTCAGCAGAAGCGCATTGAGGTTGTCGTGCAATTGGAGCATTGGCGAGAGAGTGCCAGCTATGATCGTACTGGATTGGAGCGAGACACGACCGACATCCTCGATACAACGATCCCCAGGGTGGTGATTCCTTTGAATCCGGGAAAGAACATCACCGTGATCAGCGAAGTGGTCGCGATGGACCACCTCCTTCGCTATGCGGGCGTCGACAGCGCGAGGATGTTTGACCAGAACATGCGTCGGCTGATGAGACCAGTGAAGGACTACCTCGAGGAGGACTATGAGTGAGGTCCAGGGTGTCGTGGTCGCGCACGGCAACCTGGCCAGGTGTCTCGTCGAGACGACCGAGTCCATCTCCGGCGTTGCAGGTGCCCTGTTGCCGATCAGCAACGCCGGGTGCTCCCCGGACGTGCTGGCGGAGAGGATCAGGGAGGCCGTAGGCCGGCGGACGGCGCTGGTCTTCGTGGACCTCGCCAGCGGAAGCTGCGCGCATGCCGCAAGGATCGTGAGTGGGGAGGGGGTGGGTGCACCTGTGGTTTCAGGCGTGAACCTCCCGATGCTCCTCGACTTCGTCTTCCATCGTGACCTGTGTGTCTCTGATCTCGCCCAGCGCGCGGTAGAAAAGGGACGGGCCGGTGCCGTTGCCTACCTGCCGGATTCGTTGCCGTGACTCTCGCACTGTTTCGCGTCGATGAACGATTGCTCCACGGACAGGTGATTGTGGGTTGGGGCATGCGATTGGGCATCGATTACTACGTCGTGGTGGATGACGACCTGGCCGCCAGCGACTGGGAGCAGGACATATACGGCGCCGGCCTGGCCGAGAAGACGGCGGCCTATTTCGTTTCCGTGGCCGAGGCGGTGGAGCGGTTCGAGGAGTTGGATTCGCGCGACGGTCGCGGGGCTTTGCTGACTCGAGGGACCTCGCAAATGCGAGAGTTGGCGGAGTCCGGATTGCTGTCGGAGAGGCGAGTCAACCTGGGCGGTCTTCACGCAAGGGGCGATCGGCGCAGAGTGCTGACATATGTCCATCTCAGTCCCGGTGAGGAGTCGGACCTGACAGCTATTCACAAGGCCTCGGCCGGCGTCACGGCGCGGGACCTTCCGGCGGGCAAGGAAGTCGGTCTGGAGGATCTGGTCGATGTCGTGGAGTGAGTTATACCTGGGCCCCGGAACGTGGATCCTCGCCGTCCTGGCTGGAGGGGCCCTCGGCATGGACGCTGTCTCGTGGCCGCAGGTCATGATGTCTCGCCCCCTGGTCTCCGCGACGATCGGTGGCTGGCTTCTTGGAAATCCGGTCGCCGGAATCTTCGTCGGGGCACTACTGGAGATGTTCGCCTTGAGACACCCTCCGTTTGGCGCGGCGAAGTATCCGGACACCGGGCCCGCCGGTCTGGTAGCGGGCGCATCGTACGCAGCGTCAGGAGGCGCGGCGATCGGCGCGCTCCTGGTGTCTGTCGCCATCGGCTGGGCGCTCGCATGGGTCGGTACCGTGACGGTCCATGTCAGACGGAGGCTCAACGAGCGGATCATGAGTCCGGTCGGAGAGCTAGCCGCAGATCCGGGGCTGCTGGAGCAACGTCACCGGCTGGCTATCTGGCTTGATGGGTTGCGGGGCGCCATCCTCGTGGCGGCATTCCTTGTTCCCTCGGTGTTGGTCGTGACCCTTGCGGTCGGGACCGGGCCCTCCGATCTCGGGCGCTACGCGGTCGCCGCCCTGGTACTGGGCCTGGCCGCCTCCGCGGGGGCCGCGGGCCGGGCGTCGGCCTTCGGAGTGCGGGGCTGGCCCCTGCTCTTGGTGGGCGCGGCGCTGGGGCTTCTCCTGGTCTGGGCAGGGCTCGCGTGAGACAGTTGCGGTTGGATCATCTCGCGGCGTGGTCCAGGACTTTTGCCATTCAGGGGTCGTGGAACTACTCGAGCCTCGTCGGCACCGGCGTGGCCTATGCCATGCTCCCGTTGCTACGGCGTATCCACGCCGGCGATCCGGTTAGGCTCCGGGAGTCGGTCGAGAGGAGCATGCGTTCGTTCAACGGACATCCGTACCTGTGCGCAATGGCCGTGGCCGCGCTCGGACGCCTCGAGCAGGACGAGGTCGCCCCGGACACTATCGAGAAATTCAGGACAGCGCTGCGGGGCCCGCTGGGTACCGTTGGAGATCGAGCGGTCTGGGGGCAGTGGCGACCCATTTGCGTCCTGATCGGCACGCTGACCTTCCTGCTGGGCGCCTCGCCGGGCTGGAGCGTGGGGGTGTTTCTGCTCGTCTACAACGCGGGACACGTCGCCGTTCGAGTTTGGGCATACGCGACGGGCTGGCAGGCGGGGCTGGATGTTGGTCGCTTGCTGAAGGGTGCGTGGCTGGAGCGGTGGGCCGAACGCGTCTGGCCGGTGAACATCCTTCTGACTGGAGGAGTCGCGCTGGTTCTCGCAGCGGTCATAGTGCGCCAATCGGCGATCGCGCTGGCACCGGCGGCGCTTCTCGGGATGGGGGTGGTGGTCGCTCTTCTAGCCTTCCGGTTCCCACGGCAGGGAGGCCGAGCGGGTGCGTTCTTCCTGGTCCTAGCCCCTGTGTTGTGGCTTCTGGGCGGGCTGGTAGGTTGAGTCGATGAGCGATTCGATTCGGCGGGGCGCGAACGGTGACCAGGGTGAGAGGGTCGTCGTCATTCGGAACAAGTACGGCCTTCATGCTCGACCGGCCGCCGAGTTCGTGAAGTTGTCCTCCCGTTTCACGGCTAAGATTACGGTCGAGAAGGAGGGACTGGAAGTGAATGGGAAGAGCATCATGGGGGTGATGATGTTGGCGGCGGAATGCGGATCGACCCTTAAGATCAGGGCCGTTGGAGATGACGCCGGGGCGGCCCTGGATGCATTGGCGGCGCTGGTGAGCGATCGCTTCGGGGAGACCGAGGCGGACTATGAGCTTGAGAACTGACATGTCGCGAATCCTCGAAGGGATGGGTGCTTCGACCGGCAGAGCGTTGGGTCCCGCTCGGTGGATCGATTGGGACATCCCTCTCGTCCCACACCGGACGATCCGTCCAGAGGACGTAGAGGATGAAGTTGAACGTTTCGGGCGGGCGAGGGGCCGTGCGCTGGAGTACGTGTCGCACCTGCAGGCCGAGACGACGCACCGAATCGGTCCGTTCGAGGGAAAAGTATTCGAATCGCAGGCCATGATGATCGAAGATCCGGATCTCGTCCGGGGCACCCTGTCCTACGTGCGCGACAACTACGTGTGTGCCGAGAGAGCGTTCGACTGGCAGATTCTCGAGATGCGGCTCCGAATGCAGGAATCCGCTCACGCCATGCTCGTGGACCGCCTGGCGGATCTCCACGACGTGCGAGTCCGTGTCCTCTCCCATCTACTGGGCCGAGGTGATCCCTCGGATCTCGTCATCGAGGGGGAGGAACCGGCCATTCTCGTCGGAAGCGAGCTTCCACCCAGCATCGCCGCTCGATTGGATCCGGAGCGCATCCTGGGCGTTGTGCTGTCCGGTGGGTCTCGCGGGGCTCACGGGGTGATCCTGGCCCGGGCCCTGGGAATTCCGGTGGTCGTGGCGGTAGGAGCGCCCCTCCGGTCGATCGGTGAGTCCGACCGGTTGCTGGTGGATGGACGAACCGGGGAGCTCAGGATCAACCCGAGCCCGCAGGAAGTCGAAGGCTACCATCGGGCGGTTGCACAGGCGACGCACCGACGGGAGGCGTTGCAGAAGGTCGCTGGACGTCCGACGGAGACGATGGATGGGGTCAGAACGGTCGTCCAGGCCAACCTGGATCTCCCACACGAAGCAGAGGATGCGCTGCGCCTCGGAGCGGACGGTGTGGGACTCTTCCGCTCGGAGTTCCTTGTCATCGGAAGGCGGGAGATCCCTGCAGAGGAAGACCAGCTGCAGGCGTACCGTTCGGTCCTCGAGGCGTTTCCGGATCGGGAGGTCACACTACGCACATTCGACATTGGCGGTGACAAGTTTCCGTTGTTCCTCCAGATGCCACCCGAGGACAATCCGTATCTGGGTTGGCGGGCTATTCGAATCTGTCTCGACATGCCTGATCTGTTTCGAAACCAACTTAGCGCAGCGGTGCGGGCGTCCACGAGCGGAAACCTGCGCCTGCTCATCCCCTTCGTCTGTACCGTGGAGGAAATGCAGCGCACCCGTGACATGTTGACGGAAGTGTATTCGTCCCTGGGGCTCGCCGACTCCGGGGCGCGGCTTCCATTGGGCGTGATGGTCGAGACTCCGGCGGCGGTGGAGACCCTGGATCTCCTGGCACCCTACGTCGATTTCGTCAGTCTCGGAACCAATGACCTCACCCAATACGTTCTCGCTGCGGATCGTGGGAATGGGCACCTTGGCAAGCTGTACGACCCACTCCACCCCGCCCTTGTCCGGATGTACCGACGCGTCGTGAAGGAGAGCGCGAGGCACGGGTTGGATCTCAGCGTGTGCGGAGAGCTGGCTGGCGATCCTCTTGGAGTGGCCGCGCTCCTGGGTCTCGGCTATCGCAAGTTCAGCGTGTCGGTCAGGAGTTTGCCCGAGATTCGCGACTTGATTCGCAATGTGTCGGCGAAGGAACTCGGGAAGGTCATGCGCAAGCTGGATCGGGCGGAGAGTGGGGACGAGATGAGGCGTGCGCTGGCTCACTATCTTGCCGATCGTGAGCTGCTCCCAGAGCAGACCGCCGTCGAGTTGTCAAAGGAATAGCCGCCCGGTAGCTTCTGGCCGCCCGGCGCTGCAGTCGTCTACAGATCGGAGAGAGCGTGGTTCCCGAAAGTCATCATTTGTTTACGTCGGAATCGGTTACGGAAGGTCATCCGGACAAGGTTGCAGACCAGATTTCCGACGCCGTGTTGGACGCGGTGATCGCGGCGGACCCCGAAGCCAGGGTCGCGTGTGAGACCCTGGTCTCGACGGGATTGGTCGTGCTGGCGGGTGAGATTACGACAGAGGCTGCAGTTCGGTACGCGGAAATCGTCCGGAATACGATCGAAGAAATTGGATACGACCGGGAAGACTATGGGTTCAGCTACCGTTCCTGTGCCGTGCTCGTTTCCATCGGCGAGCAGTCGCCGGATATCGGACTCGGAGTGGACACCGGAGGCGCCGGCGATCAGGGTATGATGTTCGGCTATGCTTGTGCCGAGACGGAAGCCATGATGCCTTTGCCCGTGTCACTCGCTCACGGGATCACCCGCCGCCTGGCTGAAGTTCGCAAGGATGGCACCATGCCCTGGCTGCGCCCGGACGGCAAAGCCCAGGTGACCGTGGAGTACGGAGATCACGGCCCGGAGCGGATTCGTACGGTGGTCGTGTCTGCTCAGCATGACCCCGATGTCTCTCGGTCCGACATCGAATCCGCGATCATCGAGCACGTGGTCGGTCCGGTCATGCCCGACGCGCTGTACGATGTCGCCGAGGCCAGGCACCATATCAACCCGACCGGCAGGTTCGTGATCGGGGGACCGCTCGGTGATGCGGGCCTGACTGGCCGCAAGATCATCGTCGACACATACGGTGGCGTGGGGAGTCACGGGGGGGGCGCGTTCAGTGGTAAGGATCCCTCCAAGGTGGACAGGTCGGCGAGCTACGCGGCCCGCTGGGTGGCGAAGAACCTCATCGGCTCGGGCCTTGCCATGGAGGTCGAAATCCAGGTCGCCTACGCGATCGGAGTCGAGCAGCCGGTCTCGGTGATGGTCAACTCTTTCGGGTCGGGAATCGTTCCCGATTCGATGCTCGAATCGGCGGTCCGCACCGTGTTCGATCTCAGGCCGCGCGAGATAATCGCTGCGCTCGGGCTCAAGAAGCCGATCTTTCGCCGCACCGCTACCTACGGACACTTCGGACGCGAACCCATGGAGGATGGCGGGTTCAGTTGGGAGCGTCTGGATCGTACCCAGGAACTGCGCGATGCGACTGGGGCCTGACACCGGCGTCAACGAGGGACAATTGAAACGGGTGGAGACCAGATACATGTCGAGTTCAACGATACCGTGTGACATAGCAGACGCTTCTCTCGCTGCGGAAGGGCGCCGTCGGGCGGAGTGGGCGGACCGGTCGATGCAGGTGCTGACTCAAATTCGGGAGCGCTTTGAGAGAGAGCGCCCCTTGGATGGTGTGCGCGTTTCGGCCTGCCTGCACGTGACCACAGAGACCGCAAACCTCATGCGGACGCTGCAGGCCGGCGGAGCCGACGTAGTCCTCTGCGCATCGAACCCTCTGTCCACCCAGGACGAAGTCGCCGCCTACCTCGTCGAGGAATGCGGGATATCCGTCTATGCGGTGCGAGGCGAGGACAACGATCGCTACTACGAGCACATTCGGGCCGCGCTGGCGCATCGACCCACCGTTACCATGGACGACGGAGCGGATCTGGTAGGCTCTCTACACATGATCGCCCTGGATCGACTCGATGACCTCCCATCAGCCCTGCGGTCCTGGGTGTCGAGTCTGTCGGCCGACGAGCGCCGCTCGCTGGTTTCCGGGGTCAGGGGCTCGACGGAGGAGACCACGACCGGGATCATTCGGTTGCGCGCGATGGCGGCGGACGGAGTGCTCCAGTTTCCGGTGGTAGCCGTGAATGACAGCCTGACGAAGCACCTGTTCGACAATCGCTATGGCACGGGGCAGTCGACGCTCGATGGCGTCCTGCGAGCGACCAACATGCTTATCGCCGGATCGACCATCGTCGTAGCCGGATACGGGTGGTGTGGCCGCGGAGTAGCCCTTAGAGCTCGTGGGGCAGGGGCGAAGGTGATCGTCACCGAAGTCGATCCAGTCGTTGCCTTGGAGGCGGCGATGGACGGTTTCGAGGTGGCTCCGATGTCAGAGGCCGTGCTGGCAGGGGATCTCTTCCTCACGCTTACGGGCAACACGAGTGTCATACGGGAGGAGCACTTCCGGGCCATGAAAGACGGGGCAATCGTGGCGAATTCCGGGCACTTTGATGTCGAGATCGATATTCGGCGGCTGCGCGAGATCAGCTCTTCCGAACCGAAGGAAGTGCGGCCCGAGGCTGTGGAGTATGTGGTCGATGGGCGTCGGATCGTGCTCCTGTCAGAGGGTCGCCTGATTAACCTTGCTGCGGCCGAAGGGCATCCTGCTGCGGTGATGGACATGTCGTTCGCGAACCAGGCGCTGGGAGCCGAGTTCCTGCTCAGCGAGGAAGGCGCCGGGCTGGACAACCAGGTGCACCGAGTCCCGGCGGAAATGGACCGCGAGATCGCTCGTCTGAAGCTGGCGGCGATGGGGATCGAAATAGACACTCTCACCGCCGAGCAGAAGCACTACCTCTCGTCGTGGGACCTCGGGACTTGACCTGCGGATACATGTGGGAGAGGGCGGAGCGAAGTGATCGAGCTTGAGGTGGCGAGCCTGGGCCTGGACAAGGCGTCCAACACCCCCGTCGTTATTCTCCGGGAGGTAGGTGGCGATCGTCTCCTTCCCATCTGGATCGGTCCGGGAGAGGCCAGTGCGATTGCGATGGAACTTGCCGGAATCAAGTTCTCCCGTCCTCTGACGCATGATCTTCTCAATACCGTGGTGCGCAGCCTGGGCAGCGAGCTGGTCCGGGTGATTATCACCAGGGTAATCGACAACACGTACTATGCCACTCTTATGCTTCAGCGAAACGGGGAGACGATCTCGATAGACTCCCGGCCGAGCGACAGCGTGGCGCTGGCTCTACGTGCTTCGGCCCCGATATTCGCGGACGTCGATCTCCTCGACCGTACGACAGTCGAAGTCGAGGGGGCTACGCTGGAACCTGGATTCTCGACTCCGAGTTTTGACACTTCGAGTCCCGCCGACGATCGGCCGGTTCCCCCGGAGAAGCTCAGAGACTACCTGAAGAGGCTCGACCCCGAGGATTTCGGCCGGTTCGTCCCGTGATGCAGGCCACGGTTCTGCGGCGCCAACTCGCCGGCTTCTGTGCGGCGAGTATGTGGCTGCTATGGGCGACGCCGGGCTCCGCCCAGGAGTTGCACGGGGTCGTGGCGCTTACCGACTCGACTCCCATCGGCGGTGCCCGGGTCGAGCTGCATAGTGTCGGCGAGGCGACGGGAGTCCTGGTGGACTCCACGCTTACGGACGGGTCGGGGAGATTCGAGTTCTCTCTCGAGGCGACGGAAGCGTCGGGTACGGTCTTTCTCGTTGGGGCGCGCTACGGGGGAGTACTGTATTGGGGCCCACCCATTCATGCGGCGAATCCGGGTGACCTGAGCGATTTCTCGGTGGCCGTTTTCGATACCGCCGTTGTCTCCGGCCCGGTCGAAGCTCTTCGGACGGCCATGCGGCACGTCGTCATCACGCCGGGAATCGCCGGTGTGGCGGTCGAGGAGATCATTGACGTCCAGGGACTTCCGGACCGCACGCTCGTTCCCGTTGGCGATTCCGTTCTCGTGTGG
>Ga0209456_10001431_pt1 | contig 11595 bp, 9 predicted proteins | sample COG_11_FD_184755 | JGI IMG/M metagenome (GOLD analysis project Ga0209456, IMG submission 184755) | Pelagic marine sediment microbial communities from the LTER site Helgoland, North Sea, for post-phytoplankton bloom and carbon turnover... | ecosystem: Environmental > Aquatic > Marine > Neritic...
ACAATGTGGGTAGCCGCCAACAGCTACTGGCCGAATAAATTCGGCCCTACAGAGGAAGCGCCGCCTTAACTTAGTGCCATTCATTCCAGAGGTATATTGAATTGCGTAGTACGTTTCTGCTTTCACAAGGTGAATTGCGCAGCAAGAGAAGGTCCTCTGGAGGAGAGGGTCCCCTGGGGGACAAGGTGAAATTGATATGCAGACCGAAAGTTATGCAATTGTCAGGTGAACTAAAGACTGTTGTCTATTTTTTTATAAAAAAACGGAATAATTCCCGCTTAGCCGATTACTCCAAGCGGCTCGTTTACCACAGAGGAGCGAAAGATCAGAGAGGTATAGGTCGGAGTATGGAAAAACTGAACGTAGCATCCTATCTGGCATGCCGGTCATCAGCACAGTGCCGACGCATACATGAAACCATATAGCCGGATAACACGCCCCCCGCGATAAGAAACGCAAGGGCTGTCCACCATCGATTGGCTTCCGGTGTCAATCCTGCGGCGGACAATGTCAACCAGGTTACAAACGCTACGAAAGTCGAGATAAACACCACCAGGACATACGGCCACGGTTTTCTCCGGCATTCTCCACACAGTTTCATTCGGCATTCCCCTTCGAATGGACACACTATTACGCTGGAACATTAATTGATGGTGGCACCTGTGCGCATTGACAAACGTCAACTTACCGGTCATTACCGTCAGCGTCGGCCTGCAAACCAGTACTGTTCCGGTAGACGGCCCGTAATTCGCAATTGACAGTTAGCCCGGGCAAGACGCCAACCAGGCAGCCGTTTACAGGAAACAATTCTCCAGATACACACAACCTTTTTAGAATATTTGAATATTCTGTTTGTTTCAATATATAAGTTGTTTTTTTTCATACCAGAAAACTTTGGTACCGGTATGACACCCCAACCTCGCCAAGCGGAAAACAATAATTTTGCCAACATATTGATAGATACGGAAAGAAGCCGGTATTCGACTTAAGATCGAAACCCCGGCTGCCGTTATCTTCTCGGGCACTAAGCCAAACTTGTTATGCCAAATTCAAGCGGAGTCTGAATAAAGATGGCAATCGCACCACAGTTCGAAAAACTAATGGCTGGCTGTCAGGATTTGACACTGAGCCACCTTCGCCCCCTGATGGATCGAATGTTCGAAAATGCAGACGTGGCGTTACTGGATTTTGCTGAGAAAGCCGAAAGCAATATGGCCCAGAGCCTGTTTTTCGAAGCCATGAGCGAGGTTCGCAAAAAGCGATCCACGATTGAACAACAATTCTACTCGGAACTTAAACGAGGCTTTGCAGACTTTCCTTGCAAACCAGAAGGCCAACCCCAGCCTGAGCAGGATGATATGTCGCTCGGCAATTTATCCTTGCTGGACACAGAAGAAGTTGAAACTTCGGTTGCAGCGCGGAATGCCGCCGGCAAACTGGCGAGCCGTATCATGGATCAGATTTTTGCGCTCAAGCAACGGCTTTCCATCGTCAACGGTGGCGATGCCATTGAGGAAAACCAGATACCTGGTGGGCCGGCATGGCTGGGTTGTGCATATCAGCACGCCGTTGAACAGCTGGAACTGGAAAACAAGATCCGTATTGTGTTCATCGCCCTGTTTGACAAATACGTGCTGAGCAAGGTCGACGCCTTGTTCGCCGAATACAACAAACGTCTGATTGAGAAGGGTATTTTGCCAAACCTGCGATATGAAGTGCGTAAACAGCCGGGTGGTGTCGAAATTGTTGAAACGGACTCCTCTGAGCCGTCAGACGAAGAGGCCGGGCAAGCTGACGCTGAGGACACCATTGGTGACTACCAGGCCCCCTCAGAGCTTGGAGATGATGTGTTCGGGCGCATCTGCGAACTCATGATCGGTCGGCGCAGCAGGCCAATGTCACAAGCAAGTGGTGCCAATAATGTTACCCCTATCGCTTCCGGCGGATCAGCTGCAGGTGCCGCAAGCGGCGGCTACAGCGGAGGAAGCGCAAGCGGAAATGCGGGGGGATATGCCGGGGGAAATGCCGATGGCACAGGAACAGCTGGCTCGGCCGGTGGTCCGACCCTGGTCGGCCAGATTCATAAGCTGCAATCCCAGATTCAGTCAGGAACCACGACTTTATCCAGTTCCGAATTCATTGAAAACATAGAAATCGATGAGAACCTGATCAGTCAACTGCAGAACACCCTCGTCGAAGAGCGTGAAAAGATATTGGGTAGCATTGACCGGCGCAAGCTTCCCGTCGCTGATACCAATGTGATTGAATTGGTCGGTATGCTGTTCGAGTACATGCTCAAAGAGGATAACCTGCCGAATGTTGTCAAAGCTTTGCTGAGTCGGCTGCATACGCCTTTGTTGAAAGTTGCAGTTGTCGACCGTAATTTCTTCACCCACGCGCAACATTCCGCTCGCATGTTGCTCAACAATATGACATCAGCGGGTATTCGCTGGGTAGAAGACAACCAGATCGAGCGCGGCATTTTCCCAAAAATGAAAGAAATCGTCGACCGGGTTTTACTCGATTTCAAAGAAGATGTCGGGATTTTTGATACCCTCCTGAAAGATTTCGAAAAAGCGGTGAAAGATCTCGACAATCGGGCCAGTCTTGTCGAAACACGCAGCACGGAAGCGGCTGACGGACAGGAAAAGCTGCAGGCTGCCCGCCACCGGGCACAACAGGAAGTCCGTGTTCTCTGCCAGGGAAAGCCTGTGCCTGCATCAACCCGGGAATTCCTGCAACGCATCTGGGCAGACAAACTTACCTTTATCCTGCTGCGCAGTCCGCAAGGGGATGAAAGCGCGGACTGGCAGACAGCCACTGCCCTGGCAGACCGTATTATCGAGTCTTCGCTGCCGCCGGCCAGCGAAGAACAACGCGCGAAGAGGCAACAGTCCCTGGCTGACTTTCAGAAAGAACTGCGTGATGCCACACAAACAATGCAGCAAGCCAACAAGGAAAACCTGATTGGCACCTTGTTTGACGCTCAAACGCAAGCCCTCAACACAGTGGATCCGGTCAGCGAAGACGACGCACAGCCACAACAACCGGTTGTTGAAAACGAACCTGTTCAGGAAGATGCCGCACAGAACGTTAGTCTGTCGCCCGAACAGGAGGCTATGCTTGAAAAGCTGAAAAGCGTTCCATTTGGCACCTGGTTCGAATTTTCGGATCCGGACAAACCCAAAAGACAGGCGAAACTGTCATGGCGCAGCACGGTCACAGAAAAGTTCATGTTTGTAGACCATATGGGCGTTAAAGCGGCCATCATTCCAATGCATGAACTCGCGGACAGTATGCTGGATAACAGCGTACGCATCGTTAACACTGAGAAGAAACCCTTCGTTGACCGTGCGTTGAAATCAATTCACCGAATGCTGGATCGCGCAGCATAACGGGAACGCCAAAGGTGTAATAAAGGGAGTAAGCAGTGATGAGTACCTCTACGAATACAGAGAAGTCCGAACAACGCAGACAACGTCGGGTGACAATCCCGGGGTATCCGCAGATTTTTGATACACATAGTGGAAATGTTCTGGGTCAGCTGGTTAATCTGTCAGTCGATGGACTCATGGCCGTGAGCCCTCAAGGCATAAACTGCGGAACTGTTTACCAGGTACGCATTCCATTGATGGTCGGTGACCAGTCAGTAGAAATCCGGCTTGGTATTGAAAGCCTGTGGTGCGAAGACGCCAACGAATCCGGCTCGCACTGGACCGGTTTTCAGATCATTGATATCTCGCCGGAACACCAGATCATATTGAATTCAGTCATAGCTGACTAACTTAAGAGCTGTTGTCAGCGGCTTGGTTTTTCTCCAGTTGTTGCCAAACCGATGGCCCGCCAAGCGCCTTGGCTATGGCCTCTAAGCGCGCCTGGTGTTGGGCGGTTTCTTCGCTATCGGCCCTGATGACCCGAAGTCTGGGCCGGTCTTCTGCAAAACGCCTGATCTGCTCCACCTGGCCAACACCACTTCCGGAACCCGTGCCCCCCCCCAACGATAGAGTGACCTGCCCGCCGGTCATGGCGAGATAGACATCGGCAAGAATCTCCGCGTCCAGCAGGGCGCCGTGCAAATCCCGATGGGTATTGTCTATCTCGTAACGTTTGCACAAAGCATCCAGATTATTCTTCTGACCGGCGTGCATTTTGCGCGCCATAGTCAGGGTATCCAGTACCGAACACAGATCTGATACCTGCTTTCCGAACTCGCAGAGTCTGAATTCGTGATTGATAAAACCAACATCAAAGGGTGCGTTGTGGATCACCAGCTCCGCGCCCTTTACATAACTGATAAAGTCTTCGAAAATGTCTTCAAAATGCGGTTTATCGGCGAGGAACTCATTGGTAATCCCATGCACTTCGATAGCACCTGCATCAATTTCCCGGTCCGGCTGCAAATACTGATGAAAATTATTTCCGGTTAACTTTCGATCGACCATTTCCACGCAACCGATTTCAATAATGCGGTGCCCTTCCTTCGGCTCCAGACCGGTGGTTTCCGTATCAAGAACAATCTGTCGCATAGCGATTACCTTATAAAAATATCAGAGTTCATCGATGCCGCGATTGGCCAGTATATCGGCACGTTCATTCTCCGGGTGGCCACTGTGACCCTTGACCCAATGCCACGAAACCTGGTGCGCTTGCACGGCCTGCTCCAGACGCTGCCACAAATCAGCATTTTTTACCGGCTTTTTTGCCGCAGTTTTCCAGCCACGTTTCTTCCAGTTAGGCAGCCATTCCGTGATGCCGTTTCTGACGTAGCTTGAATCTGTGGTCAGTTGAACTGAACAGGACCGCTTCAGGCTTTCCAGAGCACGAATCGCTGCCATCAGCTCCATACGATTATTTGTGGTCCGGGCTTCCCCCCCACAGAGTTCCTTTTCGTGTCCACTATAGCGTAGCAGGGCCCCCCAGCCGCCCGGCCCCGGGTTACCCCGGCATGCACCATCGGTAAAAATTTCCACATCAGCCATTGGGTCGCAGACTCCCCTGGCTGGTTCCGACCACTCCGCCTGCCAGCAGTGACCGCTGTGGACGCCAGCGGGGCTTTATCGGTGTCAGTGTCGTCACCCGCTTGCGCGCAACCAGCAGATAGGATGCCGCCAACAGTGGCCAGTGATCACGATGCAAACGATGCAACAGTGTTGCCCCCCTTTTTATACTTCCGGCACCGTATTGCCAGGGTGGATGCGGGAAAAGATAACGCGTCTGCATCGTGTCAAATCCCAGCAGGGAAAGCCAATCTTTCAAGCGTGGCAGACTGACAAAACGAAGCGACCATGGCACTTTGTCTTGCCAGCCAAACAATACTTTTCGCAATCCCCACCAGCCATAGGGATTAAAGCCCAGGACAATGAGATGGCCTTCGGCAACCAGGCAACGGTCAATCTCACGCAATACCTGGTGCGGGTCGTGTGCCAGTTCCAGCACATGCGACAGTACAAACGCATCGACACTGTCTGATTGCAGGGGGAGCGCTTCGGCACGGCCCAACAGCCCGGGGGGCTGCTCCAGCCCCTGGTCAGTACAGGACTGCACCACCCGGTGCACGATCCGGCTGGCGGCCAGCGAATCCGACTGGCAGCAAGGGTCCAGCTGCACCAGATGGTACCCGAATACGTCACCTAGCACGTCTCGCAACAGATCCTGCTCGGCAGCTGTCAGCTGCCGGCCAAGCGGCTGCCTGCACCACGCCCGGAGATCGAGCAAGCGGTTCAGACTGGTAATTGAACAGGGCTGTTGGGTCATAGGCTCTCAAATCATAACGTATCCCGGGGCACGGACTACAGTGCTTGACGATACCCGTCCGGACTGTCAGCATAGCCCGCTTACCCGAAAATATCATTAATCTTCACTGTGTTGGGGTAAAAATCCCCGTGTTCCGGCCGATAGATACATTATGCCTATTCGTTTCACATTCCTGTTTCCGTTTGCAGCGCTGCTGCTGGGCGCGTGTTCCAACTCCCTGTATCAGCCGGCCAACACATCGCCCGCGAAAGCCAGTCAGGATGTTGCTGTTTCAGAGCCGAACTCGACCTTCCGGACAGAAAAACAACCCACCCTGTTAGCCGCTGCCCAGCCCATGGCAGGCATTCTGGTTTCGGCCTATACGGCTCCTGAAACATCCGACCTGTGGGAACAGCTGCGTCGCGCATTCCAGTTGCCCGAACAGGACAATAAACGTATCCGTATACAGCGTAACTGGTATGCCAAACATCCCGCCTATACACAGCGCGTAACTGAACGTGCCAAACGTTATGGCTGGCACATCCAGCAACAACTCAAGCAGCGCAACATGCCTGCCGAGATCGCCCTGCTGCCGATTGTTGAAAGCGCCTACGACCCGTTTGCCTATTCACATGGCCGTGCCGCGGGTCTGTGGCAATTCGTACCGGCCACCGGAAGACATTTTGGACTGAAACAGGACTGGTGGTACGACGGCCGCCGTGACATTCTGGATTCTACGTCAGCTGCACTGGATTTCCTGCAGCACCTGAACAAGCGTTTCAAAGGCGACTGGCTGCTTGCACTGGCGGCCTATAACTCAGGTGAAGGCACCGTTGCCAAAGCCCAGCGTAAAAATCGTAAGAAAGGCAAACCGGTTGGGTTCTGGGACCTCGAACTGCCCAGGGAAACACGGGACTATGTACCCAAACTGATTGCGCTGAAGCAACTGGTGGCGGCACCCGCTGCTTACGGGGTCAAACTCGAAGCGGTTCCCAATCGGCCCTTTTTCGAAGTCGTGGATACCGGCGCACAAATCGATCTGGCGGTCGCTGCGGACCTCGCCGGTATCGAGCTGGATACCCTCTACCGCCTTAACCCGGGTTTCAACCAGTGGGCCACTTCCCCGGACGGCCCTCACCGCCTGTTAATCCCGGTGGATCAGGCAGATACCTTCCGCCAGGCCGTCGCCGAACTACCCCCGGAAAAACGCCTGCAGTGGGTTCGCCACAAGATCAAAAAGGGTGAAAGCCTCAGCCAACTATCCAGGCAGTATCACACCACGGTTGCAGCACTGAAATCCGCCAACAGTTTGAGTGATTCTTCGATTCGGATCGGCAAATACCTGATGGTCCCGGTATCCAGCCAGGGACAGGATAACTATCATCTGAGCGCCCGACAACGATTGAAGCGCAAGCAGAACTCAGCTCGAAACGGCTATAAGACCCAACACCATGTGAGTAACGGCGACACTTTCTGGGATCTGTCCAAACAGTATAAAGTCAGTGTTCGCAAACTGGCGTCCTGGAATGGTATGGCCCCCGGCGACCCCCTTCGGGTTGGACAGAAACTGGTGGTATGGGCGAATAAACCGACCTCAGCGGCATTCCACCCAGGCTCGCAGGTCCGAGCGATACATTATACCGTGCGCAAAGGTGACTCGCTGGCACGCATTTCCAGCCGGTTTAAAGTAACGGTTACCGATTTACGCAAATGGAATACATTACGCAAAGGCCGTTACCTGCAACCCGGCCAGCGATTAAAGCTGTACGTGGATGTAACACGCCAGACAGGCACCTGAGGAATAGTGCAACAGTAAGGCGAGGTGCTAGTTACCTGAATTGCACACTCCGACGCGCTTCGTTCCAGGTACCACTGCGCCCGTAGAAATTCAGAATCCGCTCACTGCTTACGATGGTTGCCGAGTAATCCGCTACCTGGATGGATTCGGTCTTTTCCTGGGCTACTAATTTGATACTCTGCCACCCCCCCGAGAGAACGCCGTATGCCGCATAACGCTGGTTAGTGACTACAACAGCGACCGCATTGGCCACCTTGTAGTCCCTGATGCGTTCCTTGGCGTGCAGATTAAGCCGATCAAAACGCCCGGCCTTGGTATTCGAAGCAATCACCTCGTCCTTTTCGACAACCAGGAACAGCACTTTCTCGACCTCATCTGCACAGACGGGCAGAACCAGGACGGCACCCAGTAACACGCCGCATACCAGTTTAAACCATGTCACTGTTTCGCCGTTTCGAAACATGCCTTTCACCTCCCCATCATTTTCTTTGCTAACTTACGCCTTAGTTAATTATCCCCTCCATTTACGCCCAGTGCACATGCAATGGCGCCTGTTCCAGCTCTTCGACAACAGCCTGTATAGTGTCGACCTGCGGTAGATGAGGATACGGCCGCCAGGCTCCTCCCTGCAGCGGCCAGAACAGATGCCAGCGACCGTCTTCGTAACTGAGTTGCACAAGCGCCCGAAACTGCCCGGTATCATTTTTCTTTTCCAGCTGGGCTGTTTCCCCGATAAACAGTCTGTCTCCTTGCTGGCTGCAACGCAGACGCGCAGCGGAGCCGGACAACAAGGCATTGCGGCGCGCGCAAAACTCGTCCAGTACCTTATGCGCACGCTGTAACTCCAATACGCTGACGGTCATTTATCAGCTCCATACCAGTATGAACAGCATGATAGCAGAACTTATCTGATTAATTTTTCGACAGCCGCGCGCAGCACGGTCTGCGCCTGAGCACGACCGGGAACCCCGATCCGTCGAGCGCATTCCTGCCAGCGATGTTTCTGTAAAACCCGCGCCACCAGCAGGCTAAGCTCCTGTTCATCAAGCCGCAATGCACGACTCGATGTCATCAATGTATGGCAGGCCCATCGCCACACAGAACCGATTGAAACCTCGAGTAAACGCTGCCCGGATGCAAACGCCTGGACATCCGCCAGGTCTGCCTCACCAGGTTCTATCCGGCACGGTCCGGCATTCCGCATCAGGCTGCACACCAGGTCCGCATCGAGATCCCGCAAGCTGTCGCAGAGCTGGTGGGGAAACTGGGCGACAAAGCGTTGCCTCGCTTTTAGCAGCATATCTTCACCCCTGCAACTCAGGGGCTTCAACATCATCAGAGAGTGAGTACCGCTGCTGGCGTCCCTCTTAATACTCAAACGAGCCGGCAACCAGCCCATCTTTGTCCAGAACTCCAGCAAACCGGGCGTCACACCGAAACTGCTGCCGATATAATCATTGGCAGAACGTTGCGCCTGTTCGGTGATATACCTTACCAGGCGACTACCCAGACCACGTCCCTGCAATGTCGGGTGCACCGCGATACGCATAATACGCGAACACCTTAACAGCGGCGCCTCCGCCAGCCCCTGATAAACAGCCAGTGCCTCCGGCAACAGGTGCCCGTGCGGTCTCCGCTTGCCGGCCCAGATCGCCTGCGCGGTCTCTGCATCGAAACCGCCCTCTTCGGCAACCAGCGCCGTTCCGGCAATATGCTGCCTGAGCCGCAACACATAGATGGACAGATTCGGGCCATCCAGTAAATGACGCAGGTCCAAGGCACGCGTCCGATAGTGCGCCTGTACCAGCAGGCCGAACAGCTCAGACAATGCCTGTTCATCTTCCAACAGACTATCCCGCTCTAAACGTTCAATGCTGCATTCATGGAGCTCTGCTCCCTGAAACAGATCATCCGCCGCCGCATTGGCATCGAGCGACAACATGCGGAATACCAGGCGTTCCAGCGGGTCGTTGGCTGCCCAGCGAATTGGCGTCGCCAGAGACAGCGCTTTCCAGCTGTTAGTGTATTTATCCAGACTTCGGGAAAAGCGCAGAGCAAACCCGCGCCCGGTCCCTTCGTAGCCGTGAATCGTGGTTGCAAATGCAATTCGGGAGTATCGCTTTAACAGGGTTTCCAGCAACGGCGTCGGGATCGCCGCCGCTTCATCGACCAGCACCAGGTCTGCCTGCTGTGGTTCACGCAGCAATTCATCGGCAGCCACAAAACGAATGGACCTGGAAGGCGCAGCCAACAGCCTGTGCGCGTGTTGCATCACCGCTTCCACCGACTGCAGCCGGGGCCCCGTCAACAGAATCCGCTTATGACCGGAGCGGATCAAATTAGCGGCTGCGATACCGAACGCCGCCGATTTGCCGCGGCCCCGATCTGAAGTCAGCACCACCGGCCGGCGCCGGTGACCCGTCGCCACCTTCATGACCGCCTCAACAGCGCGTTGCTGATCCGGAGTTTTACAGGGCGGTTCAATACGACTTTCCGCAACAGCGTGGAAGGTGACAGGCTGCGGCGTCTTGCTGATCAGCCCCTGCTCGCAAATCATGACGTCCGGATCGGATTCGAGCACCTTTACCAGGCGTGTCAGGAAATGCCCGCTCAGCCGTTCAGCTGCATACGGCGCAACGGTAATCCGCTCATTCTGCGGATCCGCATAGTCGGGCCATTGCCTGAACAGGGGGGTCAACAACAGTAGCAATCCGCCACCCTTGATGCTACCGGTGAGGGCACCGAAAGCATCAGGATCAAATCCCGACCAGGCATCAAACACCAGGGCATCCAGCTCGCTACCCAGCAAGTGGAGTGCCGCAGCGCCCTGACTCGAGGCGGCAGAGGGGGGTGCCCGGTCACTGAACCAGTGTACGGACAACAGCCCGGTGGCCGTCACAAGTTTATCAGCAACATCAAGACACCAGTCACGGGAACCCGCCAGTACCAGCGCACGTCTCTGATTATGCTCTATGGCCGTCTCAATCAGAACACGAACGGCCTTCAGCTGATCCTGGAAAGATGACACTTGTGCCGGTTCTGATCCCGATGGCATAGGCCTGATAACCTGAAATTTCCGTTCCTGAGACACTGACAAAGGTTTACCTTGCCTAAGGAAGAAACGGCTTGCAACTGGCATTTCCCCGGATGTTATTATCCGAAACGCAAGCGGATTCTGAGACGGCTGACACCCGAGGTGAACTTGATCACCTCCGGCCGTTAAAAGCCGGTACGATTCAGCAGACAACGAGCTGCGCGCCACGCTATCGCGCCGAAGGGCGGCGCTCCTACGGGTGGGATTTCCTCCAACCTGTAGGAGCGGTCCCCTGACCGCGATAGCGTGCTACAAGCATCGCGCCGGAGGGCGGCGCTGCTACGGTTCTCGCTGCCTTTAACGGATGGTTTATTAGTCTGTTCTCAGCGTTTGCGGCGCGGGGCGGTATGAAGCGGCCGCTCGTGTACCGCCAGTGCAGCCTCGTGGAAACTCTCTGACAGCGTCGGATGGGCAAACATCGTCAGTGCGATATCCTCTGCACTGGCGCCCAGCTCCATGGCAATCACAGCCTCTGAAATCAGTTCACCACACTGGTGTCCGATCATATGCACACCGAGGATACGGTCTGTCGCCGCATCGGCCAACACCTTTATGAATCCGCCGGTCTCTCCAAGCGCACGTGCTCTGCCAGAGGCAGCAAACGGGAACACCCCGCTCCGGTAATCATCACCAGCGGCCCGTAAGGCCTGTTCAGTCTGACCAACCCAGGCCACCTCCGGCATGGTGTATATCACCGACGGAACAGCGCCATAATTCACAGCTGCAGCATGCCCGGCGATCAGCTCAGCGACCATGACACCTTCCTCGGACCCCTTGTGCGCCAGCATAGGGCCTCGTACTGCGTCACCAATAGCGTAAACCCCCGGCAGATTGGTTCGGCATTGTTCATCGACATGAACCAATCCCCATTCATCCAGCAACAGGGTGGCTTCATCAGCCGCCAGCGCATCGGTATTCGGGCGACGGCCAACAGCAACTATCAACTTATCAAACGTCGCCCGTTGCTCTC
>Ga0209456_10001432_pt1 | contig 11589 bp, 10 predicted proteins | sample COG_11_FD_184755 | JGI IMG/M metagenome (GOLD analysis project Ga0209456, IMG submission 184755) | Pelagic marine sediment microbial communities from the LTER site Helgoland, North Sea, for post-phytoplankton bloom and carbon turnover... | ecosystem: Environmental > Aquatic > Marine > Neritic...
GATGAAGGGTTCACCCGCCCGCGAAACACGTTTCGTTCGTCGACATGAGCTAATCGATAGCCCTGAGCACGAACCCGCACGCCCCACCCCGCCGCCCCCACGCGAGCGCCTGCCCCGTGTCGTGTTTTTCCGAGGCCCGGTGAACCTGTGAGCATACCGAGCCGTTCGTCACGTCCTCGTGTCGTGTCGCGCAGAGGCCCGGTACGCCCGTCCCTAGCCGTTGTCCGATGATCGCGTCTACGGCAGCTTGGGTTGTTCGAGCTTGCCTTCGCAGTTTAGGGCGCTGAGGAACGCGACCAATGATGCGAGCTCATCGTCGCTGAGGCCTCTGTCGGCTAGGAGCGGGGTTTTGTTTTTGTTGTCGATGCCGCCGGTGGCCATGATCTTCACGGCCTCGGCCAATGTTGCCACCGAGCCGTCGTGGAAATATGGGGCGCTCTTCGAGACGTTTCGAAGCGATGGGACCTTGAAGGCTGCCCAGTCGGCGTCTTGTTCGGTGATCTTGGAGCGGCCGATGTCGACTTCGTCGTCAGCTTTGTCGGCGGTGCCGATGCCAGCGTTGTAGTAGAGCCCGCCCGGGACTCCCATTGCGCTCGAGAACAGCGGGGGCGCGTGGCAGACCACGCACTGGCCCTTGCCCATGAAGAGCGCCCAGCCTTCTTTCTGTTGATCGCTGAGCGCGCGGTCGTCGCCCTTCGCGTAGCGGTCGTAGGCGGTGTCATTGCAGACCAGCGTCCGCTCGTACGCCGAAATCGCTTTCGCGATCGTGTCCGGGGTCATTCCCTCGTCGGGGAACACCTTCTTGAACTGCTTCTTGTAGCCTTTGATCTTCGCGAGCTCGGCGGCCTTGCTGGCGAGGTTGTCTGCGCCAACGCCCATGTTGCCGCCGCCCCACGCGCCCTTGGCCTGCGCTTCGAGGCTCCCGGCTCGACCGCCCCAGTAGAACGCTTCGAAGTACGCGGTGTTCCAAATGACGGGGCTATGCCGCGTGAGCTGCTTTTCCTTTGCGCCCACGGCAAGCGGTGTCTCCCCGCCGTTCCCATGCTCGTTCTGATGACACGAATAACACGAGCGCGAACCGTCGACGCTCAAGCGCGCGTCGAAGAAGAGCTGATGACCGAGCGCGATTTTCTCGGGCGTCTGAGGATTGTCCTCGGGGATCTTCATCTGCGGAAAGTCTGCGGGAGCTGGGGGCAGCTCGACCTTTTCCACAGGCGCCTCCGCGGGGGGTGCGGCTTTCTCCTCGGCAGGCTTGCTCTTGCAAGCTGCGAGGCCAAACGCAAAAACGATGGTGAGCGTGGCGGCAAGCGCGCGCCACGTGCTGGATGTGCTCGGCATGCCGCGATTATAGGGACAGGCTACGCCTCTGAGAACATCATTCTTTCAGCCACTTACGATGCATACCGCGAAAACCCGACGCGCTTTTGGGTTTTCGCGGTGTGGCCCGTAGTCCGCCGGAAGTAGGCGCTTTTTGGAGGGGGAGCGTGTCCCCTTATGCGAGCCGGTCTGCTAGGGCGCGGGCTTCGACGATGTTGTCTTCGATCGAGCAATAGGTCCATGCGCCGTAGCGGCCGATTGAGTGGACGTCCTCGGCCGCGAGGAGATCCCTCCGGGCGGTGGCTTCGGCGTTCGACTGGGTCGTGACGTGCACGTACGCGGGGTCGAGCAGGACATCGTGCGAGGCGATGAGGGTCTGGTGGGTCAGGACTCCGCAGGCTTGGAGGTCGGCCAACACCCGCGCCTTGAGCGCGCCGCGTTCGTCCTCGGAGAGCTCGGCATCCCATGGCAAGCCAACCTCGACATACAAGCTCATTCGGTCCGAGCCGAAGATGTTGTCGTAGAAACCGACGCGGTAGAAGGAAAGGTCCCGCTGCGGGTAGTAGACCCAATGCACATCCGGCGGGCCCTTGCTGTCGAAGCCGAGGTTGAAGACCTGCACCTTGTTGTGACTGAAGACGGCTGAATCGTAGTCCAAGCCGCACATGTCGAGCAGAGCGACCAACGGAGCGCTGCTGATCAGCATGTCGTAGCCGATCTGGCGTTTGGTCGTCGTCGCGACCTTGGCTCCCCGGTCGATCGACAAGACCCTCTCGTCGAGCGCAATTCGGTCGGGCGGGACACCCTGGGCAAGCGCCTCGATGTACTGAATCGCTCCGCCCTCCGGATATGTGAACGTCGCGTTGTAGCCGTCGTTCTCCCGGGCTCCCCCTTTTCCGAGCATCTCCTCGGCGCTGGCATGCGGAAAAAACCGCCCCATCGCCTCCGCATCGAGGGCTGCCAAGTTCAGGGCGTAGAGCTTTTCGTTGTACGGGATCAAAAACTTCTCGGCGATGCCGCAGCCGTAACGGGCGTAGAGCATCTCTTTGAAGTTGCTGGGCTTCTCTTTCGGACGATCCTGCAGGTCGCGCACGCATTGTGCGTACTCCGGCTCGGGAAGCTGGTGAATGTTCTTTTGGAACGGAAAGTCGATGAACCGGTCCCCGTACCAAATCCGGCTGTCGCGCTCGAGACGGAGGACCCGCTGCGGGCTCATCCGCTCGACGAGGTATCGCTCGATTTCCGGGTGCCGGAAGTGAAAGAAGTGCCCGGAGTAGTCCCACACGAAGCCGTCGCGTTTGACGGTGCGGCAGTAACCGCCGATCTCGTCTTCGGCTTCGACGATCAGATAGTCGTCCTCACGCAGCCAATCGGCAAACGCGAGCCCGCTGACGCCGGCTCCGACGATCAGGTAGCGCGTGCGCTCCACGCTAGGGGCTTACCACATCGGGGGCGGCGGTTGTGAACCCTCGAACGACGCGAATGCCTTCGTCGACCCGCCGGCCGAGCGCGACCGGCTCGCCATCGGGCCCAAAGAGCGCCAACGATTCCTCGGGCGAAGCCTCTCGCCAGGCCTCGCCAACAACCACCTCAGCACCGATCGGCCGGCCGTGGCGCGCATGGGTAACCCCTTCGTCGGTCAGCTCGACGCGCCTGAGCGCGCCGCACGCGTCCCTCAACGGGATCAAGCGCTCGGCGATCGCCTCGGCAGTCATGTCGTCGCCGTAAAGGGCGTCGTCGATCAAAAAGGTGCCGCTTGCCGTGCGCCGCAACACCTTCACGTGACCCACCGTCCGGAGCGCCCGGGCGAGGTCGCGCGCAAGCGACCGCACGTAGAACCCCTTGCCGCAATGAAGGCTCAGGCGAAGCTCCTGCTGGCTGACTTCATCGACCGTCGCCCCGTAGAGCTCCACCTCTCGCAGCGGCGCATCGACGTCCTCGCCACGGCGGGCACGGCGGTGAAGCGGCGTGCCACCGACCTTGATCGCGCTCAACTTCGGCGCCTCTTGCAGGTGACGTCCGAGGAACGGCCGAAGCGCTTGCTCCACATGAGCCCGATCGAGGGGTGGCACAACCCCCGTTTCGGTGACCTCACCATCGGCGTCGAGCGAGTCCGTCTCGGTACCGAGCGCAATGGTAACCTCGTACCGTTTGTCGTCGGCCTGAAGGTGCGAAACGAGCTTCGTGCCCTCGCCGACCGCGACGACCAGAACCCCGGTCGCAAGCGGATCGAGCGTCCCCGCGTGCCCGACGGACCTCTGCCGCAACGCCTTCCGAACGCGCTGCACGACATCGTGGGACGTGCACCCGCCAGGCTTGTCGACGACGAGGATGCCGTTCCCCGTAAAACCGCTGCTATGCATCGCCCACGGGGCTGTCACATCCGAAGTACTTGACCAGCTCCGCCCGCAACTGCTCGTCCGCCTCGTCGATCGTGATGTCGAGCTGCGTCGCAGCGGCGGCGCGGTGCCCTCCCCCGTTGAGAGCTGCGGCGATCACCGAGACATCGGCCTTCCCGCTCGACCGAAGGCTGATCTTGGTCTCGATGTGATTCTCTCCGCCACGGCGCAAACACCACTCCCACAGCAGGGCGCCGATTTCTACGCCCTCGACCCGCCGGGCGTAGTTGACCATGCCTTCAACCATGTCGTCATTGGCGCCGCAGATGTCCAACATCTCGCGGGTCACTCGCATGATCGCAACCCGTCCATCGAAGGCCATTTCTAGCGTGGCAATGATCGACGAAAGAAGCCGGAGGCGCGCCGGCTCCCAGCGCTCGAACAACTGATAGGCGACCTGCCAAGGATCGGCTCCCGCTTCGACGAGCCTCGCACCCAGACGCAGCGTCGCCGGCTTCGTGGTCGAGTAACGAAAACCACCCGTGTCCGACACGATGGCCGCATACAGCGGCGTTGCGGAGCCTTCGGGGAGCGATTCGAGGCCGAGCCTCTCGATCAAGCGTACGACGACCTCTCCGGTCGCAGCCGAGTCGGTGTCCCGCACGACGATATCGCCGACGTCATCGTGGGCGTGGTGGTGATCGACGATCACGACGGGGCCGGTGATGTCGGGGCCTGGAAACCCTGGCGGCAACAAAGCTTTCGCCGCGATGTCCATCACCCAAGTCGCATCGAATCGCGCATCCTCGGGAACCTCCGCAAGACCCTGCTCGCCTTCCATCAAGAAGAGGAGCGAGTCAGGAATCGATTCGGGCATGAACAGCGTCGCCTCTTTACCGATCGCACGCAGAGTTTTGATGAGCCCCAATGCCGAGCCGAGCGAGTCCGCGTCCGGGCGCCGGTGGCATGCCACCAAGAAGCGCTCCCCGTTGCGCGCTACCTCGAGCGCCTTTTCGATCACTTCGATCCCTCCGGTTCGGCACCTGGCTCTTCGCGGATCTCGTCCAGGATGGACTCGATACGAAGCGCCGAGTCCACGACGTCGTCCCAGTAGAACTCGAGCGACGGCACGTGCCGAAGCTGCAGCCGGTGTCCGAGCTCCCGGCGAAGAAACCCAGTCGCACGGCGGAGGGCTTCGACCACGGCGTCCTGGCGATCCGGACCAACCTCCTCGAGCACCCGCACGTACACCCGGGCAATGCTCAGGTCGTCGGTCATCGTCACGGCAGACACCACGACATCGCGCGCTGCCGGGTCGTGCACGCTGCCCCGGAGCAGGAGCTCCATCAGCTCACTTCGGATGCGCTCGGCGACACGGTCTGCCCTTCGAAAACCTTTTTGCGCCATCGTTCAGTCCGTCCAATCCTCGAGCTCGCCCAAAGAAACCAACTCCGTCGAACGATCCAGGACGACCGCATCCGTCGATCCTTCGACGAAAGACGCGATCGAGTCGAGCATCGAGTTCGCGTGACGACGGTCGCCCGAGACCACCGCAAAACCGAGCACGGCCTGGCGATGTGCGTCTTGTTGTCCGACCTCAGCTACCGACACGTTAAAACGATTCGCCGTCCGGTCGAGCACCTTGCGCACGACCGACCGTTTGGCCTTCAGCGAGGTCACGCCCGGCAACGAAAGCGAAATCTGGCAGACGCCAACGACCATGTTTGGACCTCTCGGCGCTCAGCTCACTCGAGTGTCGCCTCGACCTGCTTCTCTTCGTAACACTCGATGATGTCTTGTTCTTTGACGTCGTTGAAGCCCTGAAGCCCGATGCCGCATTCCATTCCGGCTTGGACCTCCTTGGTGTCTTCCTTGAATCGGCGGAGGGAGCCCATCGGACCTTCCCACACCACCACGCCGTCACGGACGAGCCGCGCTTTGCCACCGCGGCTGATCTTGCCCTCGAGAACCATACAGCCCGCGATGGTTCCGATCTTCGGAATACCGAAGGTCTGGCGCACCTCCGCCTTGCCCAGGTCCTCTTGGACGATCTTCGGCGCCAGGAGGCCTTTCATGGCCGCCTTCACCTCGTCGATGGCCTCGTAGATGACGCTGTAGGTTCGAATCTCGACGCCCTCTTTCTTGGCGGTCGACGAAGCCTTGCCCTGGGGTCGCACGTTGAAGCCGAGGACGATGGCCTGCGACGCGCTAGCGAGCATGACGTCGTTCTCGGTGATACCGCCGACGCCGGTGTGGATGACGTTGACCTTGACCTTTTCGGTAGCCAGGTCGGTGAGGGAGCCCTGGAGCGCCTCGACCGAACCTTGGACGTCCGCCTTGACGACGAGTAGGAGCTCCTGAGTGTCCCCGCTCTGCATGAGAGCCTGGAACTGGTCGAGGCCCTTGAGACCGCCGGTGGGAGCGGCGCTCGTGGTACCCGGCTTCTTCCGGGCGCCGGCCACCTGCTGCGCCTTGCGCTGGTCGGTGACCTCGTAGACGAGGTCGCCGGCTGCGGGCAACTCGGCCAAACCGAGCACCTCGACCGGCGTGGCTGGACCTGCGGTCGGAAGCTGATTGCCCCGATCGTCGGTCATCGCGCGAACACGGCCCCAGGAACCGCCGGCGACGACGTAGTCGCCCGCATCCAAAGAACCGTCTCTAATCAAGATGTTAGCAACCGGACCTCGGCCGCGGTCGAGGTAGGCCTCGAGAACGACGCCCTCTGCTGGGATGCTTGGGTTCGCCGTCAGCTCGAGAAGCTCAGCCTGAAGCACGACGTTCTCGAGGAGGCTGTCGAGGCCTTCGCCGGTGATTGCAGAGCAGGGAATGAAGATGGTGTCGCCACCCCAGTCCTCGGGCTGTAGACCCAGAGCCGCCAGCTCGTTCTTCACGGTATCTGGGTTCGCCTCTGGCTTGTCGATCTTGTTGACCGCCACGACGATCGGCACTTGCGCCGCCTGGGCGTGGGCCACTGCCTCCCTGGTCTGGGGCATGACGCCGTCGTCCGCTGCCACGACGAGGATGACGATGTCGGTCGCCTGGGCGCCGCGGGCTCGCATGGCCGTGAAGGCTTCGTGACCCGGGGTGTCGAGGAAGACGACCGTGCCTCGACTGGTATCGACGCGATACGCGCCGATGTGCTGGGTGATGCCGCCGGCCTCGCCAGCGACAACGTCCGCCTCGCGGATCTTGTCCAGGAGTGAGGTCTTGCCGTGGTCGACGTGACCCATGACGGTCACCACCGGAGGCCGATGCGCTCGGTCGCCAGCTTTGTCTTCGAACTCGCCACGCGCATCGCCGACGATTTCGTCTTCGCTCTTCGCGACGTTCTCGACCTCGTAGTTGAACTCGCTTGCCAGCACCACCGCGGTATCGGCGTCGAGCGTGCTGTTGATGTGAACGCCCGACACGCCGAGCTCCATCAGCTTCATCAAGACGTCGGTCGCCTTGAGGCTCATGCGCTGCGCCAGCGTCTGAAGCTGAATGTTGTCCTCGATGCGGATGACGCGCTTCTGCGCGCTCGGCACCGTGATTTCGGTCTGCTTGGGCTTCTTTCCCGGCTGCAAACGCTTCTTGCCCGGGCGCCCTTGCGGCCGGCCGGTGGGACCGATCGACGAACGGCCACGGATCTCGCGACGGCGTGGCGCGTGCTGCTCCCGCTGCGCGGCGTGCTCGGCGACGATTCGACGACGCGCGCCTTCGGAAAGCGGCGTGGCGCTCGGCGCCTTCGCCTTGCCGCGACGCATGACGCCGGGCGGCAACGGATCATGGGAGAAACGGCCCTGCTCTCCCGGGTCTTCGCCGGGCTGGGGTGCCGGAGGCGGTTCGGCGGCAAGAGGCTCCTTCGGAGGTTCTGGTGCCGGTGTGGCGGGCGGCTGCGCAGCGTGCTCGGCCGCGGCGAATGCTTCGGCCGGGGCGGGAGCCGGCTCGGCCGAAGGGCCCGGAGTGGGCGCGACGGACGCAGGCTCGACCGCGGGCTCCGTACCCGGCGCGGACGCAGCTGCTTCTTCGGCGGCCACCGGCTCTGCCTCTTCGCTCTTCTTGCGTCGCTTGCGTCGGACGACGGTTGGCCGAATTCGTTCTTCGACCATCGCCTCGCTGCGGTCTTTACCGAGTGATCGTTTGATGCGGTCCACTTCGACCTGGTCGAGGACGCTCATGTGATTGCGTACCTGGATCCCCAAGGTCGCGATTCGCTGGATCAGGTCGCGGTTCTCGACCCCCAGCTCTCGTGCGACCTCGTAGACTCGAACCTTACTCATCCATCCTCCGATAGGGCCTCGACGTGCGACAGGCAATCCAGGACCGCGCGGGCGATCCCCCGATCCGTCACCAGGAGGACACCGAGCTCCGAACGGCCAAATGCGTCCCCCAGGCTCGCCTTTGTCCTCCAAGTGGCCGTCGCGCAACCAAGCGCTGTTGCAGCGTGTGCGAGCTCATCGCCGCGACCACGCGAATCTGCGGCGCGGATCAACAGATCCCCTTTGTTTGCCTTCAGAGCGGCGCGAACCGCGTCCGTCCCGAGTGCCAGGCTCCGCGTGCGCTGGGCGGAGCTCAGCAGGCCCATGGCACGCCGCTCGAATTGCTGCACGAGCATCCGTTCGATACTTTGGGGCTCGACCTGGGCAACGCCGCGAAGGGCGCGAGCCAGCCCGCCGCGGAGCACCGCTGACCGAATGCACGCCTTTGTGGGATGCACCGATACACCCCGTCCGCCGAGGCGCCGGCCGAGGTCCACGGCTACGAAGGGCGCGTGGCTCCCCACGACTAGGCGCACCAGCTCATCGCGTTCGGTACGGCTGCCGCACCCGGCGCACATCCGCCTCGAAGGCTTGTCTCGTTCGCTTGTGCCCATGACGCCCAACATCAATGTTAACCCCGCTCTGTGTCGGTATCGGTGGCGGTGTCGGTATCCGTCTCGGTTGCTGGCTCTGCCGCTGCCTCTGTCTCTGCAGCTGTCTCTGCAGCTGTCTCTGCCTCTGCCGCTGTCTCTGCAGCTGCAGCTGCCTCTGCAGCCGCCTCTGCCTCGGCGGCTGCCGCTGCTTGTGCGGCAGCTTCTACCGCCGCCGCCGCTTCTGCCGCTACCTGAGCCGCCGCGATGCTCTCGTTCATCTTCACCTCGACGGGGGGCCACTCTGTGTCCACGAACTCGGCGATGGCAGCTTTGAGCGCCTGCGCCTTGGACGCGCCGAGCCCCGACTTGATCGCGAGGCGATCGGTGTCGGCTTCGGCTGCGATCTCCCCTACCGACGCGTAGCCGTTTTGCTCGAGCTGATCGGCAACGCGCGCGTTGACGCCACGCACCAGGAGGAGCTTGTCGCGCTCTGCTGGCGCCTCGGTACGATCGGCCATCTCCGCCAATCGCTCCTTGCGAAGCCCCTCCATCGCCCTGCCCGCATCGTCACGAAGCTTCGCGACGTCGTCAGCGGAGATTCCCGGCACCGACGCAAGCTCGCCCTCGCTTGCTTCGACCACCTCGTCGAGGCTTCGGAAGCCCATGCGGTAGAGCGAACGAGAAAGCTCCTCGTCGGTGCTCAGCCGCGCAAGCGCCGCCATCGCCTCTTCCTCGATCTGCTTGAAGCGAGATTCGCTGACGATGTCTAGCCGCCAGCCGGTCAGTTGCGATGCGAGCCGCACGTTTTGGCCGCGGCGTCCAATCGCGAGCGAGAGCTTCGGATCCGGCACGACGAGCTCCATGTTGGAGTTGCCTTCGTCGATGACGACACGCACGACCTCTGCAGGGGCGATTGCGTTACAAACGAAGCGAGCCGGGTCACGATCCCAAGGCACGATATCGATCTTTTCGCCGCGAAGCTCCTGAACGACGGCCTGCACGCGCGAACCCTTCATGCCCACGCAAGCGCCAACTGGATCGACGTCGGAGTCGCGACTGCTCACCGCAATCTTCGACCGTGCACCTGGCTCGCGCGCTGCGGCCACGATTCGCACGATGCCCTCGTAGATCTCCGGAACCTCCATTTCGAAGAGCTTCACGAGAAGCCCAACATCGGTACGGGAGAGAATGATTTGAGGCCCGCGTGCCTCGCGATCGATGTCTTTCAAGAGAGCCACGATGCGGTCCCCTGGGCGGTAACTCTCACGCGGCGTCTGCTCACGCGGAGGCAACACGGCTTCGACGCCGCGGCCCAGGTCGACGATGATGTTCGAGCCACGCTCGAACCGACGCACGACGCCGGTGATGATCTCGCCCTTGCGGCTCTTGTACTCCACGTAGACCCGCTCGCGCTCGGCATCACGGACCCGCTGAATGATGACTTGCTTGGCCGTTTGCGCGGCGATGCGCCCGAAGCGGCTCCGGCTCTGGTCGAGGCCGAGCAGCTCGCCGAACTGTTGGTCCTGTTCCCGAGCCTTCTCGCGATCCTCGGGAAGGTAAAAGATCTGGAAGCCGAGCTCCTCGCCGATTTCCGCTTCGAGCCCGTGGGTCTCTGCTTCTTCGATCGTGATCTCTTGCTCGCTGTTTTCCACCGCCCGCACGACGGTCATGTACTGAAAGAGATCGACCGCCCCTGTGTCGTCGTTGAACCTCGCCTCGAGCTCGCGATCAGGACCGAAGGTCTTCTTGGCCGCCGTCAGAATCGCCTGTTCGGTAGCCTCCACCAGAATCTTGGCATCGATGCCCTTCTCCTGGCTGACCTGCTCAATCACATGCTGAAGGGAGAGCGCGCTTTGTTGCATAGCCATCTACCCACCTAGTTCGAGAATCGATACACGAGGTTCGCTTGCGCGATGTCCGCGTGTGGAATCAAAAGGACCTTGCCGTCTTGATCGAGCTCGATGCTCTGATCGACGACCCGGAGCAGCTTCCCCTGGAAGTGGCGCTGCCGCTCGATTGCCGTTCGTGTTCGCACTTTGACCTCGCGGCCGGAGAATCGTTCGAAGTCGCCGAGCTTCACCAGGGGCCGCTCGAGCCCTGGAGAGCTCACCTCGAGGCGGTACGCCCCGGAAGGGGAAGGAAGCAAGTCGCTGTGGACGTCCAGTGTGGTCGATACGTCCCGACTGACCGCTGTGCAATCCTCCAGGGACACCCCGCTGCCCACTTCCACGCCGGGGACCTCGCGGTCGATGATGACCCGGATGACGGCACCGGCTGGCTCCCTCAGATAGCGCAGGTGGACCAAATCCACCCCATGAGCGAGGCAAATGGGGTCGATCAGCTGCTCCAGCGCGTGGACGAATTGTTCCGTAGCGTGGGTCAATTTCTACTCGGGGTCCCTAAACGAAAAATGGGCGGGCCGTGGCGGCCCACCCAGGAGAGAGTAAACCAAATTTTCAGGCTGCCACGTACCACAGCGCCCCACCCCCCGCAAGCAAACTGAGGCTTTAGGGCTATGGGTCGTTGACACGGAGAAAGGCCTCTTGGTATGCCCCGCCAGTACCCCTGCCGGATCGGCAAGGGAGCAGGAGGAAAGCATGATGCGTTCGTTGAACATCGGGCACTGGGTTGCCCTTGTAAGCATGGCTGCCCTGGTGGCCAGTTGTGGGTCGACCCGTGAGACCGCGTGGGACACGACTTCTCAGAATCCGTACAAGCTCGATGACGCTGCCCAGGCACGCGTCGCGGAGCTCATGTCAACCGCCGAAGCAGCCTGGGCGAACCGCGGAGACCAAGCACAGGCCAAAGCCGCGATCGACGCATGGACCATGGCAGCCGAGATCGATCCCAAAAACGTGGCGGCGCTCACCGAGCTCACCCACGCGATCTACTTCTACTCGGACTGCCATCTTCGTTTCGACGAAGAGAATCCCGATGCCTACAAGAACTCCCACGAGTTGGGCGTCAGGGCTGGCGAGCGCGCGCTGTCGGCGATGTCGCCGTCCTTCGCCGAGAAGATGGCGAGCGGCGAGCGCATCGAGGAGGCGATCACCGTTCTCAACGCCTCCGCCGTGCCGGCGCTTTACTGGCGAGCCTCGA
>Ga0209456_10001433_pt1 | contig 11589 bp, 11 predicted proteins | sample COG_11_FD_184755 | JGI IMG/M metagenome (GOLD analysis project Ga0209456, IMG submission 184755) | Pelagic marine sediment microbial communities from the LTER site Helgoland, North Sea, for post-phytoplankton bloom and carbon turnover... | ecosystem: Environmental > Aquatic > Marine > Neritic...
GCTGCTTAAGAATCCACTGTGTCGAAAAAATCCCGAACAGTATCGCGAGCGCACCCGCGCCGATCGAGAGCCACAGGGCCAACTCGTTAGACATCAGATTTTCTCCTGATTTTTTTGCTTTGAAATGGAACGCGCCCGCTTACGCCGGCGGTCGAGGCTGGCATACGGTCACGTTCTGTTTGATCTTCCCCAATGATTGTTCTTACCGGCTGAGCCGGGCGCGCATCATACCACAAATTTCGTGCCCGTCTTCGGCTTGACGGATCGATTCCTGAGCGTCGCGACCTTTGGTAAGCCATTGATATACGGAGGATAATCTTCACCGCGGATCAGGGGTTCGAGGTAGCGGCGTGCCGCTTCCGTAATGCCAAAGCCGTCTTTGGTGATAAAGCGACGCGGCAGCATCTTCTCCTTGTTCGCGATGCGGCCGAGCGGCGCCGACTCGATCTTCCAGCGATACGGTTTGTCCGACACGCGCTTGATCACGGGCATGACCGCCGTCTTGCCCTGGAGGGCGTACTGCACGGCGGCCTTGCCGACGGCATAGGCCTGTTTGACGTCGGTGGCCGAGGCGATGTGGCGCGCCGAGCGCTGCAGGTAGTCGGCGATCGCGTAGTGGTATTTGAATCCCAGGTTCTCACGAACCATGTTGGCGACCACGGGTGCGACGCCGCCGAGCTGTGCGTGACCGAAGGCGTCGCGTGTCCCGGCTTCGGCAAGGAACTTGCCGTTGGCGAAGGCCGCGCCTTCGCTGACAACGATGACGCAATAGCCGTAGTCGTTGACGCACTGGCGAACCCGCTTCAGGAATTCGCGTTTTTTGAACGGGATCTCGGGGAAAAGAATGATATGCGGGGCGTCGCCGGGCTTCTTGCCGGCGAGGCCGCCAGCCGCGGCGATCCAGCCTGCGTGCCTGCCCATGACCTCGAGGATGAAGACCTTGGTCGAGGTTTCAGCCATTGAGCTGACATCGAGTGCCGCTTCCTGGGTCGATACGGCAACGTACTTGGCAACGGAACCGAAACCCGGGCAGTTATCGGTCACAGGGAGATCGTTGTCGACCGTCTTGGGCACGCCGAGGCAGGTGACCGGGAACCCCATCTTCTTCGAGATCTGCGAGACCTTGTGGGCCGTATCCATCGAGTCGTTGCCGCCGTTGTAGAAGAAGTAGCCAATATTGTGTGCTTTGAAGACTTCGATCAGGCGCTCGTACTCGGCACGATTTTCCTCTATGCCCTTGAGCTTGTAGCGAGCGGAGCCGAAAGCGCCGCCCGGCGTATGCATCAGCGCCGCGATCGTTGCAGCGCTCTCCTTGCTCGTATCGATCATGTCTTCGGTCAAGGCGCCGATGATGCCGTTACGCCCGGCGTAAACATTGGCGATCTTTTTCGGGTACTTGCGAGCGGTTTCGATAACGCCGCAGGCCGTCGCATTGATAACAGCGGTAACTCCACCCGACTGGGCGTAGAAAGCGTTCATGGCAGACATGGTTTTCCTCGGGCTGGATTGACGAGGCGAAAAGCATAACGGAAAGCCGATTCGGGATCATCGGCAATTTCCGAAGCCCGGGACTTTTACGCATTGACCTCCTTTGGCATTGCCGGTAGCGTACTTCGCCCCGGCCGCCACAGCGGCGGCGACTGAGAGGCAGGATCATGCGTATCGTATTACTGGGTGCACCCGGGTCAGGCAAAGGCACGCAAGCCAAGAAGCTCATGGCGGACAAGAATGTTCCGCAGATCTCGACGGGCGACATGCTGCGCGAAGCGGTCGCGGCCGGCACGCGCTTTGGCCTCAAGGCCCAATCGGTCATGGAGGCGGGCAATCTCGTTCCCGACGAGGTCGTGCTCGGCATTATCAGTGAGCGCCTCGGCCAGCCGGACGCCGCCGACGGTTTCATACTCGACGGCTTTCCGCGTACGAAGCAGCAGGCCCTGGACCTCGAGGAACTGCTCGATCAGCTCGGCACACCGCTGAACACGGCCGTTCTCATGGACGTGGACTTCGACATTCTCATGAAGCGCCTGACGGGCCGTCGCACCTGTTCACTGACCGGCAAGCTCCTCAACGTGTATTTTTCATCGCAGGAGGAACTGGACGCGTGCACGAACGCGGGTGGTGAGCTGATTCAGCGTGAAGACGATAACGAGGAAACGATTTCCAACCGGCTGAACGTCTACCGTGAGAATACCGAGCCCTTGATCAAGTTCTACGAGAAACGCGGAAAACTAACGAAGATCGATGCCGAGGGTGCCATCGACGAGGTTTACGACCGGCTCGTTTCGGCGTTGTAGGCGCACTCCTACAAAAGGCGCTGCAATGCGTCGCCAATCACTTCTTTGCGCCAGCCGTTGAACACGCGGGACTCGCGATCGCCCGAGATTATGACCGCAGACAGCTCTCGTTTCGACGCAACGGTTTCCGCTGCTATTCCGAGCGCATCGGCAACCTGGCTGACCTCGGCCTGCATTTCCTTGAGAAGTCTTTTCTGCGACTCGCTTGGAGGCCGTGGCGGCCGGTAGTCATTCTCGTCCCGGGCCGACGCCGCAACTTCTTCGAGCAGGCGCTTGCCGACGCGTGATACGAGCTTGGGTGGCATCCCTTGCAGTCCTTCGAGCTCCTTCCTGGAGCCCGGCAGGTGATAAGCGATCTCCAGCAGCACGTTGTCGCGCGCTATCCACTGGCGGGGCCGGTCACGCTTGATTGCTTCGGATTCGCGCCAGGCGGCCAGCCTTGCGGCGGCGGCGCGGCGGCGCCCCCGAAAATTCCTTGCGCCCTTGAGGCGTCCAATAGCCTGCACCGCGTCGATCTCGTAGAGTCGTGCATCCAGCAGCGCGCGCGAATCTTCACGTGCCCATTCGAGGCGGCCTTTTCGTTCGAGTTGTTCGCTCAGCGTGTCGAAGGCGGGCAACAGGTGTTCAACGTCCTCTGCAGCGTATTGCAGGTAGGCTTCACGCAGCGGCCGCTTGGTCCAGTCGGCTCGCGTGTGTGACTTGGCCATTTCGATACCGAACAATTCACTGACCAGGCCCGCATAGCCCATCTGGGCCGCATAGCCGAGCAGTCCGGCAGCGACCTGCGTATCGAACAACGAGGCCGGCATGGTCCCCGCAGTCTGGTAGACGAGCTCGATGTCCTGCCGCGCAGAATGCACGACCCAGTCGCGTTCGAGCAGGTGTTGCCAGAAGGACTGCTGGCCCGATTCGGTCAGCGGGTCGACGCAGTAAATCTCGTCCGGTGTGGCAATCTGCAGCAGGCAAAGCTGCGCGAAGTAGGTCTTTTCGCGCATGAACTCGGTGTCGACGCCCAGGTGTTCCTGCCGCATCAGGGCAGGCGCGAGGGTGTCGGGCTGATCGACAAGCTGGTAGTGGGGCATCGGGGAAATTGCGGATAGATTCAGAATCAGAGGTTAACATGCGATGATCGAAACACCGTAACAGGAATCTCCGCGCGATCGTGCTGGCACTATTCGAAACGCTGTTTGATATCATTCGCCTGCGCAAGGGTCCGGACGCAATCCCGCATTCGACAGTGCTGCTGGCAATCGCTATCGGCTTGTGGCTGTTTGCCGGGGTCGTCGTAACGATTACGTCACCGGAACTGGACCAGACAGGCTTCCTTTTCGGGACCCTCGGAGCAATTGCGGGGCTTGGCTGCTATGCCGCCATCATCCTGTTGTTCGGGCGCGGCGCGCGCATGCTGCAGGCGCTGGTCGCCATCCTCGGCTGCGGCGCCTTGCTGAGCCTGGTGTCGGCGGCCGCTGACGTGTTTCTGAAGCCGTTTGTGAGCGCTAATCTCACCAACATTGTCGTCGCGCTGATTTTGCTATGGTCGGTACCCGTCGAAGGGCATATCATCTCGCGAACCATAGAAAGGCACTGGTACCTCGGCGTCGTCATCGCAATGACGGTATTTGTCCTGCAATTGGTCCTCTACAGGCAGATGAATCCGGCAGCGACCTGAACATGCACATACACATACTCGGAATCTGCGGAACTTTCATGGGTGGCGTTGCTGCGCTCGCGCGCTCGGCGGGGCACGAGGTGACTGGCTGCGACCACAACGTCTATCCGCCCATGAGTACGCAACTTCGCAAGCTGGGCATCGAGATCCACGAAGGCGTCGACGCCGGGCAGCTCGATGTCAATCCGGACTGCGTCGTGGTTGGCAATGTCATGAGCCGGGGTGTCGAGGTGGTCGAAGCGATGCTGGATCGCGGCTTACCCTACAAGTCTGGACCGCAGTGGCTCGCCGAAAACGTATTACACGATCGTCACGTGCTGGCCGTAGCCGGAACACACGGTAAGACCACGACATCCGGCATGCTCGCCTGGATTCTCGAAGACGCCGGACATGCACCGGGCTTCCTGATCGGGGGAATCCCCGGGAACTTCGGCGCTTCGGCACGTTCCGGCGATTCGAAATATTTTGTTGTTGAAGCCGACGAGTACGACACGGCGTTCTTCGACAAGCGGGCGAAGTTCGTTCATTACCGGCCGCGCACATTGGTCCTGAACAATCTCGAGTACGACCACGCCGACATCTACGAAGATCTGGACGCCATCGTCTGGCAGTTCCACCAACTGATGCGCACCGTGCCGGGATCGGGTCGCGTCATTACGAACGCCGGCGACGCCAACCTGCAGCGCGTGTTCGACATGGGTTGCTGGACACCGGTCGAGACATTCGGCAGTGGCGGGGCAGCGGACTGGAGCGCGCGCTTCGTGGACAAGGTCGAGCGCCGCGTCAGCATGCAAGGTCCGGGCGGTGCATCTGCCCAGACGCGCTGGAGCCTGAGCGGCATCCACAATCTCGAAAACGCCCTGGCGGCCGTTGCCGCGGCGGCATCGGCGGGAGTGCCTGTCGAGCAGGCCGTTGACTCCATGTCGCGCTTCGAGGGCGTCAAGCGGCGTATGGAGCGCACGGCAACGGTCGCGGATATCGCGATCTACGACGATTTCGCGCACCATCCGACCGCCATCAAGAAGTCCATCGCGGCTGTTCGCAACCGCTACCCGGGGCACCGAATCGTGGTGGCAGTCGAGCCGCGCTCCAATACGATGAAGCTCGGTGTGCACGATGATGCGATCGCCGAATCACTGGCGGGCGCCGACCTCGTCTGGATTTACCGGCCCGAAGGAATGAGCGAGAGTTTCGATGCGGCCATTACGAACCTCGGTGCCAAAGTCCGGGTATTCGATGACTACGACCAGCTCGTCAATGACATGTCCAGGCGCGTGTTGTCGGGTGACCAGGTCGTGTTCATGAGCAACGGAGGCTTCGGTTCTGCACGCCAGACCCTGACGGCATTACTGCAGCGTACGCGAGGTAGCTGATGGATGTGCCGCTGTTTCCGTTGAGCGCGGTTCTGTTTCCCGGCGGCCCGTTGCCGCTCAGGATTTTCGAATCGCGCTACATCGACATGATCAGTCACTGCATGAAGAACGATGTGGCATTCGGCGTGTTGTTGATTCGCGAAGGCCAGGAAACCGGTCCCGCGACAACTCATGATGTCGGCACGCTGGCCACGATTACGGACTGGTACCAGGGCAGCGACGGATTGCTGGGCGTAACGGCGATCGGCGAACAGCGATTTCGTTTGTTATCGAGTCGGCGCCAGGATGACGGACTCAACGTCGGCAGCATTGAGCTAATAGATGACGAGCCGGAGCTGACATTGCCCGGTGAATACAGCGCATTGCCGAAAATCCTGGACAGCGTACTCGACGACCTCGGACGTCTGTACGAGCCGCTCGAACGCCACCCGGGCGATGCCGTCTGGCTGACTTACCGCTTCATCGAAATCCTGCCCATCGATCTCGAGCAAAAACAACGCTGCCTCGAAAGCAGCGACACGCTCGCGAGACTCAGGCTAGTCGACGAGCTCGTGCACAGCGTACATGACTAGAGTGTCGCAAAGACCTTGCGCGCGGCGGCGATAGTCTGATCGATATCGTCGTCGCTGTGCGCGGCGGATACGAAGCCTGCCTCGAAGGCCGACGGCGCCAGGTAGACGCCCTCGGCGAGCATGCCATGGAAGAATATCCTGAAGCGATCCACATCGGCTGCGGCTACCTGCGCATAGCTCCTTACGGGCCCATCGGCGGTGAACACGAGGCCAAACATGCCGCCTTCCTGTTCCACTGACACCGGGACGCCGGCTGCGGCAGACTCGGCGGCCAGGCCGTCAGTCAGGCGCGCGGTTCTTTCGCTGAGTGATTCGAAGAAACCCGGCTCATCAATCAGTTCCAGTGTCTTCAGGCCCGCCGCCATGGCGACCGGATTACCTGACAGCGTGCCCGCCTGGTAGACAGGCCCGTCCGGCGCGATGCTGGCCATAATGTCGGCGCGGCCACCGAACGCGGCCGCGGGCATGCCGCCTCCCACCACCTTGCCGAGTGTCGTCAGGTCCGGTTCGACGTTGAAAACGGCCTGTGCGCCTCCCTTGGCGACGCGGAAACCGGTCATGACCTCGTCGAATATCAGGATGCTGCCTGACTTCGTGCACTCCTCGCGCAGCGTCTCGTGGAAGCCCGGTACCGGTGGCACCATGTTCATATTGCCCGCGATCGGCTCGACAATGACGCAGGCAATTTGCTCGCCGAGCTCGGCGAAGGCCGCGCGAACAGCCTCGACATCGTTGTAGGGCAGGGTGACCGTGTGTTCCGCGAGCCCGGCCGGCACGCCGGGTGAACTCGGTATGCCCAGGGTCAACGCACCGGAACCGGCCTTGATCAGCAACGAATCCGAATGGCCGTGATAGCAGCCCTCGAACTTGATGATCTTGTCGCGGCCCGTGTGACCGCGCGCCAGGCGAATAGCGCTCATCGTTGCCTCGGTGCCCGAGCTGACCATGCGCAGGCGTTCGATGGACGGGACGAGCGCGCAGATCCTGTCGGCAATGCGGGTCTCGAGCACGCACGGTGCGCCGAAGCTCAGTCCGTTCCGTGCCGTCTCGATAACAGCCTCGATGACCTCGGGGTGCGCGTGACCCAGAATCATGGGTCCCCAGGAGCCGACGTAGTCGATGTACTCGCGGCCGTCCTCCGACTGAACGCGGGCGCCGCTGGCCGATTTGAAAAAGACGGGCTCGCCGCCGACACCGGCAAATGCCCTGACCGGTGAGTTGACGCCACCGGCAATGAATTGCTGCGCGTTCGTGAAAAGACTCATGACATTCCTCCTGGAGAGGAGCGCATGCTACCGGAGTCCGGGCGGCTCACTCAACTGGCGGATCTGCACTCCTTTTTCGGCGAGCAGGTTCGGCACGCCGTCGGCGCCGACGAGATGCATCGCGCCGACGATGACGAGATAGTCGTCCTTGTCGTCCAGCAGATCGTCTATCTGTTCGACCCAGCGAATGTTGCGCTGCGTCACGAGCGCGTCGTGAAGCTCCCGGTGTTCGGCGAAACTTTCCAGCAATCCCGTCTCAAGAGTATCGACATCGCCATAACGCCACGCGCGGACCATTTCGTCGATCGTCTCTCCCATCGCCGCGCCCTCTTCGAGGGTTTGCAGCAACATGTCACGCTGCGCCTGCAATGACAGCCCGTCCAGGAACTGTAGCTGCTCCTGCGCCTGCTCCAGCCCCTCGATCGGCTTGCCGTCTCCGACCGCCTTCGACGTCATGTGCATTTCGATGCCGAGCATCGGGTTGAAGCCGATACGGTACAGGGCCATCATCTCGACAGTGATCGCGGCGAGCCATGGCTCGCTTTGCGCCAGCATCTCGATCGGGATGTCGATCGCTTCAGCCGCGGCCTCTGCCTCGGCGTACAGTCTCTCGCCCATGAGGTCTTTGAGTGTCGTGCCGTCCTGAAGTACGCCGTTTTCGTTGAACAGTCGCTGCATTGCCATCGGGTCGAGGTCGTCCATGTCGAGTTCCATGACCAGGACCTCGGCGTCCTCATAGGCTACGTCGAATGCGGTTGGTAACGGGTGGTCGCTGGCGCGCAGCAGGTGAATAGAGCCGAGCAGGTAGACCGCGTTGGTGGCGCCTTCGGCGCGCCAGAGCGTCAAGGGATGGCCCGCGCTGTCAGCCTGCGACAGCGACGAGCCGGCAAGCAGCAACAGGCAGCAAACGAATCTAGTCATCACCGATCCAGACGAGTTCGGTTTCGAAACTGCCGTCGCCCGACAACGTGATACGGCGGTAAGCCGGGGGGCGCTCATCAACTGCGAACTCGTCACTCCGAGGCTTGAACTGGCGGCAGGTCGACGGTGTGGCGATGATACGAATACCGTCGTGCTCTTCATCATAGGTCTGGTGAACGTGGCCGAACACGGCGAGACGCACGCGGCCCGCAGACTGCATGCGCTCAAGAAACTCTTCGCCGTTCGCGAGCCCGACCGAATCGAGCCAGGTACTGCCCATCGGCACGGGCGGATGGTGAAGGCAGACCATCACGTGCCTGGCATCGCTGTCGTCGATCGTAGTGGCCAGTCGCTCGAGTTCCTCCTCGGTCACGCGTCCGCCTGCTTCGCCCTTGACGCAACTGTCGATACCGACAATCAGCCATTCCCCGATCTCCTCGTAGGCACAGTAGGAGAACGGTGGCACGCGGCAGGTCTTCTGCATCAGCGCGCGAATGTCGTGATTGCCGGGCAAGCAGTGGATGCGCATGTTGAGCGGCAGCAGGAACTCGCGGAAGCGCTCGTAGGCTTCGGCCGAATCGTCCTGAATGAGATCGCCGGTGACCAGCACGCGGTCTGCGCGCCAGTCACCGGCGGTGTAATGATCCAGAACCTGTTGCAGCGACTCGGAGGTCACTGTGCCGCGCAGCTCGCCGTGCAGATCGGCGAACAGGTGCGGATCCGTCAGGTGAAGTAACCTAATCGAATCCCCGTTAGCTTCCTCGGCGCTGGCTTGAATAAGCAGGTCCTTTAGTAACGATAATGCTCAGGCTTGTATGGCCCGTCTTTCTCCACGCCGATGTACTCGGCCTGTTCGTCCGTCAGTTCGGTGATTTTGGCACCAACCCGATCGAGATGCAGGCGCGCGACCTTCTCGTCGAGGTGTTTCGGCAGCACATAGACACGCTTCTCGTACTGATCGCCATTCTGCCAGAGTTCGATCTGCGCGAGCACCTGATTCGTGAACGAGTTGGACATTACGAAGCTTGGGTGACCCGTCGCGCAACCCAGGTTCACGAGGCGACCCTCGGCCAACAGGATAATGCGTTTGCCGTCGGGGAAAATGACGTGATCGACCTGCGGCTTGATGTTTTCCCATTCGTATTGGTGCAGGTAGGCGACGTCGATTTCGTCATCGAAATGGCCGATATTGCAGAGGATGGCCTGATCGCGCATGCGCTCCATGTGTTTGCCCGTGACGATATGGTAGTTGCCCGTGGCTGTTACGACGATATCCACCAGGTCGCAAACCTCGTCGAGGTCGACGACGCGGTAGCCTTCCATCGCCGCCTGCAAGGCGCAGATCGGGTCGATCTCGGTAATCCATACCGTGGCGCCGAGGCCCCGGAGGGATTGCGCGCAGCCTTTGCCGACGTCGCCATAGCCGCAGACCACGGCGATCTTGCCAGCGATCATGACGTCCGTGGCGCGCTTGATGCCGTCCACGAGCGACTCGCGGCAACCGTACAGGTTGTCGAACTTGGACTTGGTGACCGAGTCGTTGACGTTGAATGCCGGGCACAGCAGCGAACCTTCGGCCATCATGTCGTACAGGCGTTTGACGCCCGTCGTCGTCTCTTCCGACAGACCCTTCACGTTCTCCATGATTTCCGGATACTTCTCGTGCAGGACCATTGTCAGGTCGCCGCCGTCATCGAGGATCATGTTCGGCTGCCAGCCGTCGGGACCGTTGATCGTTTGTTCAACGCACCACCAGTATTCCTCCTCGGTCTCGCCTTTCCACGCGAACACCGGAATACCTGTGGCAGCTATGGCGGCGGCCGCATGATCCTGGGTCGAGAAGATGTTGCACGAAGACCAGCGGATGTCAGCACCGAGCTCCTTGAGCGTCTCGATGAGCACGGCCGTCTGAATCGTCATGTGCAGGCAGCCCGTCAGGCGCACGCCGTCGAGTGGCTTCTGGTCCCTGTACTCCTCGCGGGTGGCCATGAGGCCCGGCATCTCGGTCTCGGCAATGGCCATTTCCTTGCGGCCCCAGTCGGCCAGCGCGATGTCCGCGACCTTGTAATCGTCGTGCTTCATGGCAACGGCTTCGCCGCTCATAATCGTTCTCCCGGTGATATTGGTTTAGAGGCCGGCTGCGTCTTTGAGCGCGCCTGCCTTGTCAGTTCGTTCCCAACTCACATCGATATCTTCCCGGCCAAAATGCCCGTAGGCCGCGGTCTGCTTGTAGATGGGTTTGATCAGGTCGAGCATCGTCAGGATGCCGTATGGAGTCAGATCGAAGTGCTCGCGAATCAGTTCCGTCAACTTTGTATCAGAAAGTTTCCCGGTGCCGAAAGTGTCCACGCTGATCGAGGTCGGCTCGGCCACACCGATGGCATAGGACACCTGGATTTCGCAGCGCTCGGCGAGGCCCGCGGCGACGATGTTCTTGGCAACATAACGTGCGGCGTAAGTCGCCGAGCGGTCCACTTTTGAAGGGTCCTTGCCCGAGAACGCGCCGCCGCCATGGCGTGCCGAGCCCCCGTATGTGTCGACGATGATCTTGCGGCCCGTCAGTCCGCAGTCGCCCATCGGCCCGCCGATCTCGAATCGACCGGTCGGGTTGATGTGGTATTTCGTCTTGTCGGAGAGGAGCTCAGTCGGGATGATCGGCTTGATGATCTCCTCCATCACGCCTTCCCGCAGGTCCTTCATCGAGATGTCGGGCGCGTGCTGCGACGACAGCACGACGGCGTCGACGGCCACAGGCTTGCCACCTTCGTAACGGAAGGTCACCTGGCTCTTTGCATCGGGCCTGAGGTACGGCAATGTGCCGTCCTTGCGAACCTCGGACTGCCGCTTTACGAGGCGGTGCGAATAGGTGATGGGTGCCGGCATCAGCACGTCGGTCTCATTGGTGGCGTAGCCGAACATGAGCCCCTGGTCGCCGGCACCCTGTGCCTCGGCGGATTCACGGTCGACGCCCTGTGCGATATTCGACGACTGCTTGCCGATGGCGTTGAGCACTGCGCAGGAAGCGCCGTCAAAGCCCTTGTCCGAGCTGTCGTAGCCGATATCGAGAACGGTGTCGCGGACGATCGCTTCCATGTCCACCCAGGCCGAGGTCGTGATCTCGCCGGCAACGATTGCCACGCCGGTCTTGACCATGGTCTCGCAGGCCACGCGCGCTTTCGGATCTTCGGCGATGATCGCATCGAGGATGGCGTCGGATATCTGGTCGGCTATCTTGTCGGGGTGGCCTTCGGATACCGACTCCGAGGTAAACAGGAACGCGTCACTCATTGATTTGCAGCTCTCATTGATATTGGGTGGCGCATTGTACCCTTGATGCCGCCCTCTATAACAGCGAAAATGGGCACCTCGCTCGAGCGAGAATTCCCGACCCATAATAGGCCGCCAGGCCGACTAAGAGACAGGTCTAATGTCACATAATGCTGCTATTGCCGGACAAGCTGCCCGGCGAGATCTCGCGAATTCGATCCGAGCCCT
>Ga0209456_10001437_pt1 | contig 11580 bp, 11 predicted proteins | sample COG_11_FD_184755 | JGI IMG/M metagenome (GOLD analysis project Ga0209456, IMG submission 184755) | Pelagic marine sediment microbial communities from the LTER site Helgoland, North Sea, for post-phytoplankton bloom and carbon turnover... | ecosystem: Environmental > Aquatic > Marine > Neritic...
CGGGAGCGGCTTTACCAGTGAGTAACGACCATGGCGCACTACGAAATACGCTTACAACAAGACCTAGACAACATCAGGGCGCAGGCCGTCGCACTGGCCGGTGACGCCGAACAGGCAATTGCCAATGCCCTGCAGGCGGCGCAGACAGGCAATGAGAAACTTGCCTACAGCACCATACTGGGAGACGCCCGCATCAATCGTGCGCATCGCGCGCTCAACAAGCAGTGTTACCGGTTCATTGCCCTGCACCTGCCCAGTGCCGGTCCGCTGCGCCTGATCGAAGCGTTGGTCAGAGCGAATATCCAGTTCGAACGGCTTGGGGACTACGCGGTTACGATCTGCCGCGAGGCGATCCAGATGTCCAAGCCGCCTGAAGGCGTGCTGGCCCGTGAACTGGAGTTGATCTCGAGCCACGCGCTGCGGATGCTGCACCAGGCCAATGCCGCTTTCAACGAAAGCAACGAGGAAATGGCGCGTACTACGATGAATATGGGTACGGACATCGAACAGACACTGGATGTCGTTTATTCCGATATGTCGGCCGAGGGCGAGCGCCGGGGAATGGCAGATCTGTTAGCGATGTTCGTGATCTTCAACATGGTGAAGCGGGTTACCGACCAGGCCAAGAATATCTGCGAAGAAGCGCTGTTTGCGATAAGCGGAGAATACAAACAGGACACCCGGCATCACGTCCTTTTTATCGATGAGGACGGCAGCTTCCTCGCGCCCATGGCCGAGGCGGTTGCACGCAAGATGTTTCCGGACAGCGCTTACTACAGCAGTGCCAGCCGCAGCCCCGGACCCGGCTTCGATCCCGCGATGGTCGGATTCATGGAAAAGCACGGATTCGACCTGACATCGATCAGTCCCGGTCAGCTCGATCCGGACAGCAAAAACATCAGCGACTATTACGTCGTGGTCAGCCTTCAGGGCGCTGTCAAGTCGTACATTTCCCATCTTCCGTTTCACACCGCGGCGCTGGAGTGGGACCTTGGTTCGACACCCGTGGGTCTGGAAGGCGGTGAGGCCGACGACTCGCGGATGGAAGAACTGTACCGGGAAGTCGTGGTAAACGTCAGGGACCTGATCGAGACGATCACCGGCAAAGAGGCTGCGTGACATGGCTGATCAAACTGCAACGGCCGTGATGGAAAGCGCCCCCGCGGCGGCGCCCAGGGAGGCGGATTTCGACCGCCGGAATCTGGACTGGTACATCGACAAACTGGTGCAGACGCTGGTCTTCATCGGCGGCATCTCCGCCATCATCTTCATTATCGGGATCTTCGTCTTCATTACCAAGGAGGGCGCCGGATTCATATTCGGTGATATGGACATCGTCGATTTCTTTACGTCACCGCGCTGGCGTCCGACATCCGAACACAATCCCACCTACGGCATCCTGGCCCTGATTGCGGGTACAGCGAGCGTTACCGGTCTGGCAATGATCGTTGCCATACCCTTTTCACTCGGTGCCGCGATATTTATCGCCGAGTTCGCCTCGGGCAAGACGCGCGAATTCCTGAAGGTGCTGGTGGAACTGCTGGCGGCGATCCCGTCCGTGGTCTGGGGTTTCATCGGTCTCAGTATCATGAACCCGTTGATCATCGATCTTTTCGATGTTCCGGTCGGACTGAACGTCCTGAATGCGGGATTGATTCTGGGTCTGATGGCGGCGCCGATCATGACCTCCATCGCCGAAGATGCCCTCAACGCGGTCCCGGATCGCTATCGCGAAGCGGCGGAGGCGATGGGGGCGACGCGCTGGCAGGTCACGATAAGAGCGGTGCTGCCGGCGGCGAAGAATGGCCTGCTGGGCGCCGTCCTGCTGGGCGTCGGGCGGGGGTTTGGCGAGACCATGGCGGTACTGATGGCCACCGGCCACTCGATCAACATCCCCGACAGCGTGTTCGACTCGGTTCGCGCCCTCACCGCGACCATTGCCGCCGAACTCGGCGAAACGGCGGTCGGGTCGAATCACTACATGTCGCTGTTCACCATCGGCATCTTTCTTTTCATCATCACTTTTATCATCAATCTGACCGCGGACCTGATCGTGCGCGGCGTACGCAAGGGGTAAACCACCGTGTTTGCAGCGACAGAACTGAATCAAAGCGACAGAAAGAGGCAAGGGCTGTACCGCGTACTTTTCATGCTCATGACCGGACTGCTGATACTGCCGGTGCTGCTGATACTGGCCACCCTGATACACAAGGGTGGATCCATCATCTCGGCCGAATTCCTGTTTTCCGAACCGACCAACGGAATGACCGCGGGGGGCATATTCCCCGCGCTTTACGGCACCATCTGGCTGGTGACGGTAGCGCTGCTCATTTCCGTGCCGCTGGGGGTCGCGGCAGCGATCTATCTGAGCGAATATGCCGGGGACAACTGGTTCACGCGTGTCATCAATCTGGCAATCATCAACCTGGCCGGAGTGCCGTCGATCGTCCACGCGCTGTTCGGCGTCGGAGCATTCGTGCTGTTCTTTGGATTCGGCACCAGCATCCTGGCCGCCAGCCTGACGCTGGCCATCATGACCCTGCCGGTGGTCATCGTCGCCACGCGTGAGTCCCTGCAGGCGGTGCCCCACGCCTTCCGCGAGGCATGCTGGAACATGGGCGCCACGCGGTGGCAGACCATTCGACGCGTCGTCCTGCCCAATGCGGTGAGTGGTATCCTGACCGGTGTGATCCTGGAGGTGTCACGCACCACCGGTGAGACCGCGCCGATCATGTTCACCGGCGCGGCTTTCTTCCTGCCTTTTCTGCCGGAGAGTGTATTCGACCAGACCATGGCGCTGTCTCTGCATCTTTACGTGGTTGCCACGCAGGTGCCGGGCGTCCCGGATGAACTTCCCTATGGCGTTGCCCTGGTCCTGATCGCGATGGTGCTGCTGATGAACAGTCTGTCCATCGCTTTTCGCATGTGGCTGCGGGGTAGAAAGAAATGGTAGCGGCCGCCCAAGAAACGGTGGCGGCACCCGGAACGGGAGCGCCCGTGAAGCTGGAAGTGAACGGTGTTTCCATAAGCTATGGCGCCCAGACCATTCTGAGCGATGTCAATCTGTCCATCCGGGAGCATGAGATTTTCGGCATCATCGGTCCGGCAAACGCCGGTAAGACCTCTTTCATCAAAGCGCTCAATCGCATGGACATGTTCACCTCTTCGATGAGGGTGGACGGCCAGGTGTTGATCGACGGGCGTGATATTCGCTCGGTACGCAATGTCTACGCCCTGCGAAGCCAGATCGGGGTCGTTTTCCCGCTGCCCGTCGGACTGCCGCTCTCGGTGTATGATAATGTCGCCCTTGCCCCGCGCCTGTCGGGCACCAAGAACAAAAAGAAGCTGGATGAAATCGTCGAACGCTGCCTGACGAGGGCGGCACTGTGGGACGAGGTCAAGGACCGGCTGGATTCCCTCGGCAGCCTGCTTTCTGGCGGACAGCAGCAGCGGCTGACCATAGCGAGGGCGCTGTCCCAGGAACCGCAGTTGCTGATGCTCGACGAATTCTCCATCGCCGTCGACCCGGTCACGACCATGCGCATCGAGGACGTACTCAAGGAACTGAAAAGCGAAATGACCATCGTCCTGGTAACCAATCTGGTTCAGCAGGCCCGGCGCCTGGCCGACCGCACGGCATTCTTCCTGGAAGGCGAATGTGTGGAGGTCGGGATCACCGAGGACCTGTTTACGGGCGAGGTGAAAGACAGCCGCACCAGAGACTATGTGGAAGGACGTTTTGGTTGACACAGCCGATGATCCGTCCGACCTCGATAAACCATTGAACTAAAAATTACGCCATGAATGAAAAAGCCGCCACGGACTACGCCATTCATACCAACAAGTTGAACTTGTGGTACGGCACTTTCCAGGCCCTGTTCGACGTCGACCTGGATATCAAGGACGGAATCATTACCTCGCTGATCGGCCCCTCGGGATGCGGTAAATCAACGTTCCTGCGAAGCGTCAACCGGATCAATGAAAGGCTGGGTTACGTCCGCATCAACGGCAACATCGATGTGCTGGGCAAGAATATCTATGATCCCGATGTCGAACTGCTCCAGGTGCGCAAGCAGATCGGGATGGTCTTCCAGCGGCCGAACCCGCTGCCGCTCTCCATCCGGGATAATGTGCTGTTCGGTTACAACATCCACATGAGAAAAGAGCGCGCATCGCGTAGTCAAAAAGATGAGATCATGGAAGCCGCATTGAGGCAGGTCCTGCTGTGGGACAAGGTAAAGGACCGGCTCAACTCCAGGGCAACGGAGCTTTCGCTGGAAGAGCAGCAGAAGCTGTGTATCGCTCGTCTTCTGCCGGTCAAGCCAACCCTGCTGCTCATGGACGAACCCTGTTCGGCGCTGGACCCCAAGGGCACCGAGGCGGTAGAGGAGTTGATCTGGGAACTGCGCGGCCAATACACTATTCTCATCGTCACCCACAATATGGCGCAGGCGCGGCGTGCCAGCGAGGAATGCATCTTCATGCTGATGGGTAAAGTCGTCGAGCATGGTCCAACCCAGGATGTATTCGTTACCCCTAAGCGGAAAGAGACCGCCGATTACATCGAGGGGCGATACGGGTAGCGCGATCGCACGGGATACGGCGGCAGGCAATACCCGGTCTTTTACGACTCAATATGTCTACTTGATGACAACTATGGATTTCAAGGGGTCGCTGTGACCAAAGCTCCAAAGATCCTGGTAGTCGATGATGAACCAGCGATCCGGGAGATGGTCGGTCTGGCGCTGACCAGCAATGGCTTCGAGTTCATGGGTGCAGAGAGTGCCGAACACGCCCGGCATGACATCAAAAATTCCAAACCGGACCTGATCCTGCTCGACTGGATGCTGCCGGGCTTATCGGGTGTGGAATTCGCCCGTCAACTCAAGGACGACGCTGCAACGCGTGACCTGCCCATCATTCTGCTGACCGCGCGCTCGGACGATACGGACAAGGTGCAAGGACTGGGCATCGGGGCAGATGACTACATCACCAAACCGTTCTCCCCGGTCGAGATGGTTGCACGTATCAAGGCCGTACTGCGGCGGGCGGCGCCAAATTTGCCCATAATGGCGGTAGAAGTGGCCGGGCTTCGTCTGGACCCGGACAGCCACCGCGTCACGGTACAGCAGCGAGACCTGTCCATGGGGCCGACCGAATTCAAACTGCTGTACTACTTCATGACCCACCCGGAGCGCGTATTCAGTCGCGCGCAGCTGATCCAACAGGTCTGGGGCAATAATATCTATGTCGAAGACCGCACCGTGGACGTACACATACGCAGGCTGCGCAAATCTCTCGAGCCGTCCGGTCACGACGGTATGATCCAGACCGTCCGCGGGGCCGGCTACCGGCTGTCGACACGGGACTGATCTGTTTCGGTAATCGCGGCGGGGCGCCGCTCCCACAAGCTACGTTACGGTTCAGTAACTTTGTAGGAGGCGCGCCCTCGCGCCGATTCATCGCGCCGGGGCGCCGCTCCTACGAATATGACGAGACACCGATCGCTGCTCGATAGGAATCGTATAATGGTCAATCTGAAATCATGCTGATTGCTCAACCCTCTCCGGACCGCGCCCTGGCGACATGAATAACCACCTCAGATTCGAGATCATTTGTCTGATCGGAATTGCCCTGTTAGGATTTCTCGGTAGCGCACTGTGGAACGCCACCCTGCCTTTTCTGCTGGCGGGATTTCTTGCTTATACCGGCTGGCACCTGTTCAACCTGATACGCCTTTCGCACTTGATCCTCAGTGGCAAAAAATTCCAGGATTCGTATCCCCCGGGTTTATGGGCGGTTGTCTACAAAAATGCATTCACACTCAGGAGGCAAAGTCGAAAGCGCAGACGCAAACTTTCCCGGTTTTTCAAGCGCTTCACCGAGTCCGCCGCCGTACTCCCCGACGCCGCCGTCATCGTCGGGCAATACGGCGACGTCGAGTGGAGCAACCCGGCCGCAGCCGATCTATTGGGTGTGACGTGGCCCCAGGCCGCGGGGCGCAATCTGGCACAGCTGGTGCGGGACCCGGTGTTCAAAGAATATCTGGAGGCAGTGCAGCAGGATCGTCCGTTGGAATTTCCATCGCCGGTAGACCAGACAAAGATTCTTTCCGCCTACACCACGCCGTTCGGCAAAAAGCATCAGCGATTGTTGATCGCCCGGGACATTACCCGGACCTACTATGTCGATCGCATGAGACGCGATTTCATTGCCAATGCTTCCCACGAACTTCGCACACCGTTGACCGTGATCCGGGGGTTTCTCGAAGTATGGGACAGCCAGGAACAAATTTCGCAGAATCAGTCGCGCCCCGTGGGTTTGATGCTGGATCAGACCAGGCGAATGGAGGGAACGATCGACGACATGCTGACGCTCTCCCGCCTGGAATACAGCGACGAGCCGATTTCGGATGCGACCGTTTCCATGCCGGCGTTGTTGGATTCCATAGTAAAGGAGGCCACTGCGCTAAGTGCGGACAGCGGTCATGTGATCAGCCTAGATATCGAGGACGATCGCAACCTGAAAGGGGACGCAGCCAAGCTGCGGGAAGCAATTTCGAACCTGGTATTCAACGCCGTACGCCATACCCCGCCTCGCACCACGATCAGGATGATCTGGAGCCCCTGCGATGACGGTGCGCAGTTGATCGTGGAAGACAGCGGTGAAGGCATCCCGGCCCGTCATATTCCAAGACTCACCGAGCGCTTCTACCGGGTCGATCCCGGACGGTCGCGGGATTCCGGCGGGACCGGCCTTGGCCTGGCAATTGTCAGGCAGGTGCTGGAACGCCACGATGCCGTACTGCAGATTTCGAGCAGTATCGGGGCCGGAAGCACCTTTACATGCATCTTCCCGGAAAATCGCGTTGTTGCCCCGAATGAGGACGACCGTATCGCGGGGATGGATTCAAAAACGGCTGGATAGGTTCGACTTGCTCTGCACCATTCACCGGTCCGCCGGGATCGAGTTTGCGCCGTAACATAAATTTAACAATCCCTACGCCGCGACTGGAGATTTCTCCCAGCACAACCATGCTTCAAGAATTTACGCGTCTATTGATCTAGATCATCTTGCCAGCTTCGGATTTGCAATGTAATAATAACTTAATAATACTGAGAACGTCCGGATGCGCAGACCTTGTTTCGCGAGGTCAAAATTAGCATTCCGACTTTTGTCTTGGACAGCCAATCATCGACGACGCTGATGGTCCGTCGAATACATTTTTTGTTCGAACTGTACCCGAAACACTGAATACTGCACTATTTGCTGCACACGAACGCAACTTAAGGAGTAAAAACCATGTCCAAATCGAGCACCCTGATGAGTATGTTCAGGCGTTCACCACTCAAGTCCCTGCAGGAACATATGCGCGTCGTCATGGAATGCGTGCGCGAGGTCCCGCCATTGTTCGATGCGCTCATCGACGGTGACAAAGAGAAGTTCGCTTCGATCAAGGATAAGATTTTCCAGCACGAGGCGGCCGCCGACAAGATCAAGAACGAGATGCGTGCGGGTTTGCCCAAAAGCCTGTTCATGCCCGTGGACCGGCGCGATCTGCTGGAGATCCTGCAGCTCCAGGATTCGATTGCCGATACGGCGCAGGATATAGCCGGCCTGCTGATGGAACGCCCGATGGAGGTGCCCGAAACGTTGAAAGAGCCAATGGTAAAGCTGGTGCGCCGCTGTGTGGATGTCTGCGATCAGTCGTCGAAGATCATCGAGGAGCTGGACGAGCTTCTGGAGATGGGATTCCGAGGTCGTGAAGCAAGCCAGGTCGAGGAGATGGTGGACGTATTGAACCGGATCGAGGACGAAACGGACGAACTTGGCATCGATCTTACGCGACGCTTGTTCGCCCAGGAAGAGGACATGAATCCCGTTTCAGTGATCATGTGGTACCGGCTGATCCAGTGGATCGGTGACCTTGCTGACTACGCCGAAAAAGTGGGTGACCGTCTGCGCCTGCTTACCGCGCAATAGGATCAAGTGAGCGCGATCCAAATATAACAGGCGCACTTGAATAACTTAAGAATTAAAAATCACGAAACAAATTTGTAGAGAGGCAAGAAATGGACATTATCACTGTTTATGGCACGGCATTCCTCGTGATGGCGATCATCTTCGGTACCTACATGTGCTGGGGTATCGGCGCCAACGATGTCGCCAACGCGATGGGTACATCGGTTGGCTCCGGAGCGATAACCGTCATGCAGGCGATCATCATCGCCGCAATATTTGAGTTTGCCGGCGCTTTTCTGGCCGGCGGCCACGTTACCGCGACGATTCGAAAAGGCATCATCGATCCTACGCCCATCATGAACAACCCCGAACTGCTGGTGTACGGAATGCTGGCGGCGCTGCTGGCAGCGGGTATCTGGCTGATGATCGCCTCCAGCAGGGGCTGGCCGGTGTCGACGACGCATTCCATCGTCGGTGCCATCGTCGGATTCACCATGGCGGGTATAGGCGTCGACGCGGTTCAATGGGGCAAGATAACCCAGATCGTCGCAAGCTGGGTGGTTTCACCGGTACTCGGCGGCACCATTGCCTTCCTGCTGATGATCAGCATCAGGAAACTGATTCTCAATACGGATAAACCGTTTCTCAACGCCAAGAAATGGGGACCTGCCTACGTGTTTCTGGTTGGATTCATCATTTCCCTGGTCACTATGTTCAAGGGCCTAAAGCACCTGAAGCTGGAATTGTCCGTCGGCATGAGTTTTGTATTGGCAGTCGTCGTCGGGTTGATCATCGCCGCCATAGGCTGGGCATTGATCAACAAGGTCAAGGTCGATGAAACCGCCGACCGAGATTTTCACTTTGCCAGTGTCGAAAAGGTGTTTACGCCGATGATGCTGTTCACGGCCTGTGCCATGGCGTTTGCCCATGGTTCCAACGACGTCGCCAACGGCATCGGGCCGCTGGCCGCCGTTGTCAGTATCGTGCAAACCGGCGGCGAAGTAGCCCAGAAGGCGGCATTGCCCATATGGGTGCTTCTGCTTGGCGGCGCCGGCATCGTGGTTGGGCTTGCGACCATGGGTTACCGCGTGATGAAAACCATCGGCACCAAGATTACCGAGTTGACTCCGAGTCGTGGATACTGCGCCACTTTGGCCGCGGCAACCACCGTTGTGCTGGCATCACGAACCGGCCTGCCGGTTTCCACGACGCATATTGCAGTAGGTGCGGTAATTGGTGTCGGGCTCGCCCGCGGCGTCGGTGCTATCGATTTGCGCGTAATCGGCAGCATCGTTCTGTCATGGATCGTCACGCTGCCTATCGGCGGGGTCCTGGCTGCGCTCTTCTTCTTTACATTTAAAGGGATATTTGGCTAAGGGAATGCCATACAGGGAGATTGGCAGGGACAAGCGGGCGATGACTCGGTGAGAAGGATGCACTGATGGAATCGCCCCCAGCCAATTCTCCCAACGGCCCAGCCGGGGAGCGGGCCGGTACCGACTTCGATCTATCAACCGGTATCATCGATTTCAAGGTCCGGGAGCGCAGATCCGAACTGCTGAAATACGGCTGTGAAGTCGCCGCGGTCGGGCGACGCTACCGGGAAACTCATCATACCCTGTTCGGATTCACGGTGCGCAGAGCCCTGTTGGTACTGCACCCCGACAGGATTCCGGACTATGCCGCGTTCGAATCAGAACTCGATACCATAGGCGAGGAGACCAGGCGCATCGAGTATGCAATGGATCATTGTGGCCTGGAAGATCTGCCGCGCCGCGCAAAAACGGCCATAGCGTTTCGTGATGGGCTGCTGCAGTATGCGAGGGCCGTTGCCGATGCGGCGCAAAATCTTCAACATCTGTGCCGGTGTCTGCGGCAGGAGAGTCTGGCTAACCCGGAATTCGCCGACTACAGCGCGGAACGCTTCAGGCATGACAGGGCCGTCTATGACGCATCGGTGCAGGAATTCATGCGCTGGGGTGCACGATTGACGGAGCTGTCCGAGAAGCTTTAAGCTGAAGGGATGCACACGAACAGTGTGGATTGAGACACCTGCCCCTCGGCGTTGGAGGATGGATTCCGGCAATGGCTAAAAAAAACGCTCTATTAGCATCGATATTCGAATCGATGGGGAAATCCGTCGATACGATAACGCCGGAGCCGGGGCAGCGACTGCGCCTGTCGGGCAGACGGTTGAGCATGCCGCTGCCTGCGCAAACGGTTGAAGTAGAACTCGGTAAGGAGCGGCTCCATATTCAAAAGGAAGTTCGCTGTGACGGATCGAGCCCGTCGAATCCCCCGGATCTAGTTATTTTCAATCCCGATTCGGATCCGGCGCGGATTAACTATGTGCTGCGAGTCAAACCTGGAACCTGCCTGCACATCAGCCGGGACCAGCCGTACCAGGAGCACATGTTCAACACGCCGCGCGAAGCCTTCCGGCGCAACTTCCATGTTGAGCACGAAGGCGAGAACCTGGTGTTCCGGGATCCCGTTTCCGAATTGGGTACATTTATCACTTTGCTCGACCAGAAAATCGAACAGTCCCCGGTGATTGATCAACGCAGAAAAGCAATCGACAAAATCGTTGAAACATATGGCGGGCCCCTGGTAACGATGGATCCGGACGAGGCTCTTGACAACATTCAGCAGGTCAATGCGTTACTTGTAAAAGAATCGTTTCGCCCGCAGGACGCAACCGGTGCTCCCGGCGGCCTTTTGCAAATTCCCGAGGAGGTTACTCCCGTAGTTATCGGGGACCTTCACGCCAACATCGACAATTTGCTGAAGATCCTCAGCGAGAACGCTTTCATGCAGCAGCTGGAAGCGGGAACGGGGGCGCTCGTATTCCTCGGTGATCTGGTTCAGCCGGATACGGAGCCCTACGACGAGATGGATCCCTCGGTATTGATGATGGACTTTTTGTTCAAGCTCAAGACGCGTTATCCCGACGGGGTTTTCTTTCTGCGAGGCAATCACGATAGTTTCTCGACGGAGGTGCAAAAAGATCTGATACCTCAGGCGGTGTTATGGCGCAAGAAACTCGAGGAAATGCGAGGCGCGGAGTACCGCGAGCACATGGAGCGGTTCTACGACCTCTGCCCCGTCCTAGCGCTGTCGGAGCGATTCGTTGCCTGTCACGCGGGTCCGCCGCTCGGTAAGACCAAACGGGACAAGATCATCAACATACGCCGCCATCCCGATCTGATGCACGATCTGATGTGGAACCGTATTCGAAGACCCGGTCGTCCGTCCGGGTACAGCGCGTCGGATGTGCGTCGATTTCGTAAATCGCTGAAGCTGGACAAAGAGCACACCTTCCTGGTCAGCCATACGCCGTATTCGGACAAGGGCACGCTGTGGTGTGATGTTGGCGGGATCGAGAACCACCATATACTGTATTCAGCAAGACCGAGTTATGTCTCGGTATTTATAGGGGTCAATAGCGCGATGGTTCCGCAGGTGTACACCGCTGAACCGATGCTGGAATGGATAAACAAACGGGCTGCCGGCACCAGTAACTAGTGTACCCCGTCGTAAATTCTGCGACATTCAGCGAAGCGACAAGCATCCGAATTCAAGGCGCATTCGCGAAGCACTAGCGAGCTAATGGGAGCG
>Ga0209456_10001438_pt1 | contig 11577 bp, 10 predicted proteins | sample COG_11_FD_184755 | JGI IMG/M metagenome (GOLD analysis project Ga0209456, IMG submission 184755) | Pelagic marine sediment microbial communities from the LTER site Helgoland, North Sea, for post-phytoplankton bloom and carbon turnover... | ecosystem: Environmental > Aquatic > Marine > Neritic...
TGGGGGATAATAATGACGTTTGATTATATTTGGGTCGTAGGTCTGTAATATGACTTAATCTATTTTATCTTTAGGGTCACAATAATTTGAAAGGAGGATGTTATGAAATTCTTTAGTTATTCATTAAAATTAGTTTTATTGATAACAATTGCTTTATTTGTCTCCCTTCCTCAGGTGTCAGCAGAATGGTATCCCTATTCCGTACAGGTATGGGACCCGCCATTTGACATGAATAGCCCCAGGCATGATTTGAAATATGTTCCTCTTGATAAGGCAAGCAAGAAATGGAATATCTGTGTTTCCTTTCCTCACATGAAAGATGCCTACTGGATGGCTGTAAATTATGGGGTTGTTGACGAAAGCAGGCGGATGGGTGTAGCCATGCAATTAGTGGAAGCAGGGGGCTATGTCAACCTCAATAAACAAATTTCTCAGATTGAGGATTGCGTCGCAAGTGGCTCTGACGCGGTGGTGATCGGTGCAATTTCCTATGAGGGGTTGAACAATCTGGTTTCCGAAATTCGCAAAAAGGGCGTGCCGGTAATTGACGTCATCAATGGCATGTCTTCCAAAGAGCTTTCTGCAAAGTCACTCGTTTCCTTTGGCGAGATGGGATCTAAAGCGGGTGAGTACCTTGTTCAAAAACATCCAAAAGGCAGTAAAACTGTCAATGTTGCCTGGTTTCCGGGGCCTCCAGGGGCTGGTTGGGTAGAAGCCGGCAATAAGGGGTTTTCGCAAGCGGTACAAAAGGGTGCTGTTAAGATCTTAGCTACAAAATACGGGGATACGGGAAAAGAGGTCCAAAGCCGGCTGGTGGAAGATACGCTGGAAGCATTTCCCGGTGAAATTGATTACATCGTCGGCACGGCAGTAACTGCCGAAGCGGCCACTAGCATCGTGAGATCCAGAGGACTGGATAAAAAGGTGAAAATTCTCTCCTACTATTTTACGCCAGGTGTTTACCAGGGAATCAAACGTAACAGGATAATGGCTGCTCCAACAGACTCTGCGGTGATTCAAGGCCGCACGGCGATCGATCAAGCTGTGAGGATTCTGGAAGGCAAGCCTTATGAGAAGCATGTCGGCCCCAAATTATACGTAATTGATTCAAGCAATATCAATTCTTTTATTAGAGATAGTTCGCTGGCGCCTGACAGCTTTAAAACTACCTTTATTGTTAAATAGTCTTATTTGGGTTATCCACCAGCTTATGGCCGCGTGAGGACTGAAGATTCAAAACGATTAAGGATTATACCATTATTGTCAGGTAGTTGCCGCCTGCCCTGCATGAATGATATTTTACCGGCTGCGGCTCCCACGCGGTCTGAGAGGATCACACCCGCTCTCAACGTTCGGCCCAATATCCACATGTAAAAACGGTTGAATCAATCCGGCTTTGAGGGTAACCGAATAATCTTAATTGCCTTTTACCTGATAAATGAGAGGCTGTCGGATAATGTTTTTGGTCCCGCTGACAGCGGTACTGGAAGGAACCCCACTGAGTAAGTCGTGCAATTGGAACTTTGTCGAAGGGGAGCGACGGATAGCACCGTTCAAAAACTTTTTCCGGAAGACTTTGGAGGCAGAAGATGCAAGAAGACCTTGACAATACCGCCACTGAGCCTCCTCTGCTGCAGCTGGAAAATATTTCAAAACAATTTCCGGGGGTATCAGCCCTTAACAAGGTTGATTTTGACCTTCGTGAGGGGGAAGTTCATGTCCTTTTCGGTGAAAATGGGGCCGGCAAGTCTACATTGATTAATGTCGTCGCGGGTGCCCATAGACCGACCACAGGAAGAATTTTGTTCCGCGGCAAAGAAATGCAATTTCCGAACGTTCACAGCGCCAGAAAAATAGGTATTCACGCGGTCTTTCAGGAATTCTCTCTGATTCCGCAACTGACTGTGACGCAAAATCTCTTTCTGGGCGTGGAAAAAGGCCGTTTAGGTTTTCTCGACAAGAAGAAAATGCATCAGCAGGCGCAGCAAATCTTAGACCGTCTTGGCTTTGAACTTAATCCCAGAAAAAAAATCGTCTATCTCACGCGGGCCGAGCAGCAAATGGTTGAAATCGCAAAAGTTTTTGGCTCTGATTTATCCGTGTTGATCTTGGATGAACCGACGGCTTCCCTGACCGAAAAGGAAACAAAGCGCCTATTTGCCCTCATTGAGCAAGCTAGAAACGATAATGTCGGTATTATTTACATCACCCACCGCATGGGCGAGATTAGAAGAATCTCAGACCGTATTACAATTTTAAGGGATGGTAATTATATCGCCACGGTCAAGACAGATAGCGTCACGGATAATGAATTGGTTGAATTGATGACCGGAAGGGTAATTGATCAGATTTTTCCGACCATTCATTATAATCCTAAGGAAACCATTTTTTCAGTCCACAACATGACGACCGTTGACAACTCTGTCAAAAATGTTTCATTGGAATTTAAAAGGGGTGAGATCGTCGGCATGGCCGGATTGGTTGGGTCAGGAAAATCTAAAGTCATGCGCGCCTGCTTTGGAATCGAAGAAATAAAAAGCGGTGAGATCATTTTTGAAGACAAAAAATTTACCCATGTAACGCCTGCAAAGATGCTGGATATTGGCATGTTTTACATTCCGCCGGACAGGCGCAACGAGGGGCTGATCATGATGCGGAATGTGCGCGAAAACATAACCCTCGCTGCTTTGCCACTGTTCAATTTATCGTCATACTCCATGTTTCTCAAACGAAAAAATGAAAGAGCGCTGGCCCTTGATTTGTCCCGAAGACTGAATTTGCAGCCCCCTCGAATCGAGCGCAGCGTTGATCTCTTTTCCGGCGGTAATCAACAAAAAGCATTGTTGGCAAGAGTTCTCACCCGCAGAACCAAGATCTTCATTTTTGACGAACCAACGGTTGGCGTTGATGTCGGCACCCGTGCGGCCATTTACGAATTTATTGGTGATCTGTGTCAGCAAGGGGCAGCAATCGTGCTGATTTCATCTGACTTGCCGGAAATACTGCATTTGACAAATCGAGCCTATGTCTTTTACCGGGGGAAATTGCGTGCGGAACTAAAAGGTGAGGAAATAACTGAACAAAATGTTTTATTTCACTTTTTCGAACAGAAAGCAGCTTGAATATGGAAAATAATGAAAGTCCCAAAACTGAGAATGTCCTGATCAAATGGATCAGAAAGTCCTTTATTGGAATGGGCGTCTTACCATTTCTAATTGTGATAGCGACAATTATATTTGCGATACTATCGGAAAACTTTCTGACCACCCGTAATTTGGTTAACGTTGCCAGACAATCAACCTATCTGGTTATTGTTACAATGGGGCAGATGCTCGCTTTGCTGACCGGCGGATTTGACCTCTCGGTCGGCACTATCCTGGCGCTTTCTTCAGTGGTCGGGGCCATGGCCATGTCGGCGATGAACGCTGCTTTTCCGGACTCAGTTGCCCTGGTTATTTTTGTCGGCTTGATGGCAGGGCTTTTTGCCGGCTTGTCTGTCGGGGTGATCAATGGTATTGGCGTTTCTGTTTTCAATGTCAATCCATTTATGATGACCCTTGGAATGGCTTCTGTTGGTTTTGGGGTCGCGCTTTATTTGACCGGGGGGGTTCCAGTGTATGGCATGCCAGAAGCCTTTAGCGATATTTTTGGTTTTGGCAGATTCATCGGGGTTCCTACGCCGGTTCTGGTAACCGCCGGTTTAATCATAATTATGTATTTTTTGGTGAACTGGACTAAAATCGGCAGGTATTTTTATTCTGTCGGGGGCAACATTAAAGCTTCATCCCTCTCGGGAATTCATACCAAATCTGTCCTCTTCTTGGCGTATATTTTTTGCAGCTCTCTGGCCACAATCAGCGGGCTATTGCTAACGGCGCGGCTTGAAACCGGAGAAGCGAATATCGGTGTTGCCATGCCGCTAGAATCCATAGCTGCCTGTGTTATTGGCGGAGTCAGTCTAAGGGGAGGGGTCGGGCGCGTCGAAAATGCCGTCCTCGGAGCGCTTTTTATCGGACTTATTCAAAACGGAATGAACCTGGCCCGAATTGAATCTTACCTGCAAACTGTAGTTATTGGAATCCTGTTGATATTTGCGGTTGCATCTGATCAGTTCCGGCAACGGTTGGTGGCTAAATCACAGGATTAATAGTATTCTGCCACCGAAATCCGATCCTTTGGGCCAGAATTCTTTACCTAAGTATAGGAGGAAAATATAAAATGAGAAAAGTTGACCTCAATGCTGATATGGGAGAAAGCTTTGGCATGTACAAGCTTGGCCACGACGAGGAGTTTATGGAGTTTATCACCAGCGCCAACGTGGCTTGCGGGTTTCATGCGGGCGATCCCTCGGTTATGAAAAATACCGTAAAGCTGGCAAAGAAATACAATGTCCAGGTGGGCGCCCATCCGGGACTTCCGGATCTGCAGGGGTTTGGTCGTCGTGAAATGAAACTGACTCCCGCGGAGGTCTATGATATGGTGGTCTACCAGGTCGGCGCATTAAAGGCCTTTGCGGAAACCGCAGGTTTACGGCTGCACCATGTCAAGCCCCACGGGTCGCTGTACGGAATGGCTCACCGCATGGAAGAAGTTGCCGAGGCAATCTGCCGGGCTGTCAAGGACATCGACCCGAATATGTTTTTGTATATAATGAAAAAAGGCATCATTGCCCCGATGGCCGATTCAATGGATCTCAAAACAGTTTACGAGCTCTATTCGGACCTGGGTTACGATGCTGAAGGCAATCTGGTCATTACCAGAGCGCATGACGCCCATGATCCGGACCCCGTGGCCCGGAGGGTCAGGCGCATGGTCATTGACCATAAAGTAACCGCCATGGATGGAACGGAGATTACCATCGAGGGCAACTCAGTATGTGTGCATTGTGACACGCCGGGTGCATTCGATATTGTCAAAGCTGTTCGAGCGGCGCTGGAACAGGCCGGGTGCGAACTGGCATCGCCTGAGATGTGAAGAAATGGAATAATGGCATAGTGGCTTGAACTCTTGATGCATTAATATCAAACAGATCGGAAAAGATAAGGAGGCTGTCAAATGAGCAACGGCAAATATGATGTCATACTAGACACCATGCCTGCAACGGAATCTAGGCTCGAGATTTTGTTCAGGCAGGCTGGCGATGGGTTTCTTCAGGTCGAATATGGTCGCGAGCAGCGCGCTGCATTGCAGGACTCGTTTCGCATGCTGGCGATCAACGACATTATTTTGAGCAAAGAAATAAATGGACTTATCGAAACCGTCCCCGGCATACGCACGAATCTGCTGCATTTCGATCCCGAAATTATCGGCTCTCAAGCCATCATCGAGTTGGTGAAAGAATCGGAAGAATCCATGCCGACCATCGATGATGTTGTGCTGGAATCGCGTATAATCCATTTGCCGATCGCCTTTGAGGATTCGGAAACCAAAAAAGCGGTCGCAAAGTATGTGGCCGAGGTGCGGCCGGATGCCCCCAATGTTATCGACGGGTACAATATTGACTATATGGCCATGTGCAATGGCATCACCGTCGAGGAAACCAAGAACATGATTTTAGGCACGGAATGGTTTAACTCCGGGGGTGGTTTCTGGCCGGGCGGAGCATTTTTGTGGCCGCTGGATCCGCGCTGTGCCATCGTCGTGCCAAAATATAATCCGCCGCGCACCTGGACTCCGGAGGGTGCTGTTGGCATCGGGGGCCCCTGCGTATTTACCTATACGACGCCCACCGGCGGCGGGTATCAGCTGTTTGGTCGAACCATCCCGATTTTCCAGTTTGCCTGTAAACATCCGATATTCAAAGACGGTCCTTTTCTCTACCGCAATGCCGATCGAGTGCGATTTCATGAAACGACAGAGAAAGAAGTCGTTTATATTTACGGCCATGTTCACGAAAAGACTGATTATGAGTACCAGATAGAGCAAGGTCAAATCAAAGCCAAAGAATATCTGGAATGGTATAACTCAGAGGAAGTTCAAACGGGAATGAAGGAACTTAAGTCGAAACAGGCCGAGGGTGTTAAGAAGGCCCCGCGGTTGTAATTCCAGCAAAGGAGGTACAGCTCATGCTGAAAGTCATAAATGGAGGAATCGAGACTTTAGTGGAGGATTGGCCGGGACGTTTGGGTTATTTGGGCAAGGGCATGGCTGCGTCAGGCGCTTTTGACAACGTCGCCCTCGGTCTGGCGAATGTGTTGGTCGGCAATTCTGCCGGCGAGGCGGGTTTTGAAATTACCGGCGGTTTCCTTGAGGCTGAATTCGGAGTGGATACGGTCATCGCGGTTACCGGCACTGATACCCAGCCGGCTTTAAATGGTCAGGCGCTTCCCATGTGGGAGTCGGTGTCGGTCAGCAAGGGCGATGTCATTAAGTTTTCGCACATCGGACCCTATGGATTTCGGTCCTACCTGGCAGTAGCGGGAGGCATTGACGTGCCCCCCTATTTGAACAGCAAATCAACCTGTATATTCGGGAGCTACGGTGGTTTTGAGGGCCGCAAGCTCGAGGCCGGAGACGAAATTAAGTTTGGCGAGCCCATCGGAAATTTATCTGAACTCAGCGGACGTAAACTAAAGTCGGGTGCAATGCCAGAGTATACGAATGCGTGGGTATTACGAGCGATAGCAGGGCCGAACACCTCGCCGGACTACGTCACCGAGGAAGGTATGGAACACCTTTTTAGCCATGTATCGAAGATCCAGCACACATCGAACCGATCGGCTTACCGCCTGGAAGAACTGCCGGACAGCTTTTTCGCCAGGACGGATGGCGGTGTGGGTGGCAGCCATCCTTCCAATATTATCGATCATGCTTACGCAATTCGGGGTGCCCTGAATATTTGCGGTAATACGCCAATCTTGTTAATTGCCGACGGCCCGACCTTAGGTGGCTATATGTGTGCATTGAACGTTATCAATGCGGATCTGTGGAAGGTCGGTCAGGGCACGCCAAGTCGCGATACGATGAGATTCCAGTTGTCCAGCCAAGAGGAAGCGATTCAGGCACGGATTGAGCAGAAGGAACTTCTGAGTGAAGCGTCATTAGCCTGATGCAGCGGGTATGGAAAAAGGGTGAAGTTGCTGTCAACTTAAATTAGTAAATTGGTCGGATTAAACACTGAAATTGGAGAGAGAACGCAATGGAAAAAAATGTAAACGCCATTATGCCGGGACTATGTGCCAGAGTTGTCGTAGAAGTGGGCGATAAGGTTACCAAAGGCCAGGAGGTCGCCGTTATCAACTGTATGAAAACCGAATTTTCTGTGGCCAGCGAGTACGACGGTATCGTAAAAGAAGTTTTGTCCAAAGAGTGGGATGAGCTTCAGGTTGGCAATCCCATAGTCATTCTCGAAGTCGAGAGATAGGAGTCTGTCCATGATAAATCGATTACTCATTGCCAATCGAGGCGAGATAGTTGCCAGAATTATACGGACCTGCAAGGAGCTGGGCATTTATACAGTGGCCGTATATTCTGAGGCAGATCAACATGCGCCTTATTTGGAGCAAGCCGATGATGCTGTGTTAATCGGTCCTTCTAATCCAATGCAAAGCTACCTGAATATTGAAGCTCTGATTCAGGCGGCTCAACGAACCGAAGTCGACGCTGTCCATCCGGGTTATGGATTCCTCTCCGAGCGCGGCGCTTTTGCCGAGGCAGTGGAGCAGGCCGGACTCATCTGGGTTGGGCCTTCCTCCACGGTTTTAAAGGCCATTAGCTCCAAATGCTACTGTCGCCACATAGCTGACGGGGTCCAGGTTCCTGTTATTCCAGGGACGCTGAATCCTGTAGCAGACGGTGGTTCCGTTGTCGCATATGGGCGTGATCGTGGTTGGCCGATATTCCTCAAACTTGACAAAGGCGGCGGCGGCAAGGGCATTGAGATCGTCAACAACGAGTCGGAGGCCGAAGAAGTGCTGCAGCGGGCCAGCCGAATCGGACAAATGGCCTTCGGTTCCGGAGACTGCTACATCGAACAAGTGGTCGAACATCCCCGTCATATTGAGGTCCAATTTTTGGCCGATAAGCACGGAAACTGTGTTTGTTTAGGCGAACGCGAGTGCTCGGTGCAACGTCGGCATCAAAAGATCATCGAGGAAGCGCCTTCAGTAGTTGTAACTGATGAGGATCGCCAACGTCTTTTCGAGCGGGCCCGTAATATTGTCCTTAAGATCGGTTATGAGGGAGCCGGTACCATCGAGAACCTTCGCTCTGCCGACGGGAATTACTACTTCATGGAGATCAATGCCCGACTTCAGGTGGAACATCCCGTAACCGAATATTTGACCGGAGTCGATATCGTTAAATGGCAATTACTGATCGCCTCAGACGAGGAGATCAACTTCAGCCAGGCTGATGTGAAGATGGACGGCCACGCGATAGAAGCTCGGGTTTACGCAGAGGATCCGGAGACTTTCGTCCCTTCGCCCGGTACCATAACAAGGCTGAGACTTCCAGAGACCGGCACCCATCTTAGAATTGATCATGCCTTGAAAGAGAACGGCAGTGTACCCCCATTCTATGATCCGTTACTTGCAAAAGTCATCGCATGGGGCTCAGAGCGTGCCGAGGCCTGCAATCGTCTAATTGAAGCGCTAGCTGATTTCCAAATTGAAGGGATAAAGACAACAATCCCCGTCAATCTGGCTATCCTGAAAAGGCCTGAATATCTAGCAGGACAAATTGATACCGGCTTTATCGATAATAATTTTTTGGTTTGATTAAAAAAGATTTGAGAAAGAAATTGTGCTCAAAAGTAACACCAGAGTTTTATCGTCCTCAAATGTCAGCAGCCGGCCTTTCTCCGGTCCATAGAGTAGTTGCGTTAGATCAATCTGGAAACCCAACTGAACTGTGGATTCCGGGGGAAGCCCCTCTCACGATTAAGGTCGACAATAATGAGATAGTAACCCTGATGACGCTTGGGACCCACCCTGGAGAACTGGCGCTTGGGTATTTACGTAACCAGAACTTAATTGAGAATATCGAAGAAATCAATTCCGTTTCCGTCAACTGGGAAAAGGAAGTCGTAAATATTTTTACCAAACATGGTAAGGGAATAGCTGATTTTGAGAGAAAATTATCGAAGTTAACGGTAACCAGCGGTTGTGGTCAAGGCACCATTTTTAGCTGTACAATAGATAAAATATACGAGTTGAGATTCCCCGGGACCACTGTGCGTCAGTCTGCCATATATGAGTTATTAAAAAAAATTATTCCATACAACAAAGTCTACAGACAGGCAGGTTCAGTTCACGGTTGTGGGCTTTGTAAAGAAGACCAGGTAATAATGTTTGTCGAGGATGTGGGTAGACATAACGCTGCCGACGCGATCTCCGGACGAATGTGGCTCGACCGAATTCCTGGCGAAGACAAGATTCTGTTTACCACCGGGCGGTTGACTTCAGAGATTGTAATGAAATCCGCCCACATGAGGATCCCGGTTTTGCTCTCCAGATCAGGCGTCACCCAAATGGGCTTGGAACTGGCCCAGGATTTGGGAATCACCGTAATTGGCCGCGCAAAGGGTAAGCGGCTGTTCGTATACAATGGCGGCGAAAACATCATTTTTGACTCACATCCAATCGCGAATCGCAAAATGAAGCGGGCTAAGAAATCGTCAACCCTGGGTACGTCAACAACAAAAAGTTGAGGTAAATGGTAAAATGATTTTATCTGTAAGTAAAATCTTTGCTCCTGAGCCGCGATCCCCTCCCCCGCTTAGCCGAATCGATCTGAACCACCACATGATCCTGGTGGTAACATAAAAACAAGGCACCAACAAAAAATAATTGGTATTTAAAGATTGGAGGGATTATGGACGGATACATGGGAAAAGCACTATTGGTTGACTTGGGGAAAGGTTCCACTGAAAGTTGGGATCTGCCTCAGGAATGGTATAAAGATTTTTTAGGGGGTGAAGGTTTAGCGGTTCGTATGTTCTACGAATATATGGACTCTGACAGGGAACCCTTTGACTCCGAAACACCGATCATTTTTGCCACCGGTCCGTTAAACGGGACCAAAGCCCCAGCTTGCGGCCGGCTGGTGGTGGTATTCCGATCTCCAGCCACCGGTACTTTGGGAATTTCTAACGTGGGCGGCCACTTCGCCCCGGCTTTGAAAAAAGCCGGCTGGGACATCTTATTGGTTAAAGGAAAAGCCGCAAACCCCGTCTGGCTTAACATAAATGATGACCAGGTTACGATCGAAGGCGCCTCAGAGATCTGGGGCAAAAACGTTTCCCACACCGAGGATTACATTAATGAAAGGATGGGGAAAGGAGCGCAGGTGGTTTCCATTGGTCCTGCCGGTGAAAACCTGGTTCGTTTTTCTTGCATAATGACGCACAAACATCGTTCTGCCGGCAGGGGAGGAGGAGGGGCAATGATGGGCTCCAAAAACCTCAAAGCCATTGGCATCAATGGAACGTATTCGGTGTCTCTGACAGATTCCGACGCCTTAAAGTCGGCTTCAGCCAAGGCCATGGATGAAATAAAGGCCGAGCCTTTTACCTCGGGCCTTCTGTCACCGTACGGCACGCCAGGTTTTTACACCTCTATCAGTGGTACCGGCACCCTGCCCACAAAAAACTGGCAGAGGACTTCCTATCCGGAATCACATGACGTTCTGGGACATGAAGCATACCACCAAACTTTAGAGGTCAAATCCTATGCGTGTGCCCAGTGCCCCATTGGCTGCGGTCGAAAATCGACAATCAAAGAGGGTCCCTATGCCGGCGAAAGCGGTGGCGGTCCCGAATACGAGACCCTGGGTGCTTTCGGCAGCAAGTGCCTGATCAACGATGTCAGCGCCATTGCTAAAATAGGCTATGACTGCAACGAGTTGGGCTTGGACACGATCAGCGCGGGCCAGATTGTTGCCACGGCAATGGAGTGGTATGAAAGAGGCATTCTTGACCAGGAGAAGACCGATGGCGTCGAGCTTTCCTGGGGCAACGTTGAGGCGACTTTAGAAATCGTAAGAAAAATGGCCTACCGGGAAGGTATAGGCGATCTTCTAGCTGAGGGCTCCAAGCGGGCTGCCGAAAAACTGGGCGGCAACGCAGCTGACTACACCTTTGAGGTCAAAGGCCTTGAGATGGCTTCTTGCGGAGTGCGAGCCAGCAAGGGCGAGGCTGTGGTGCACGCCGTATCTCCACGAGGGGCCGACCACCTTCGGCCCTACGCATCAGTGATTGACGCGTTTGGATACCTGGAGGAAGAGCTGGGCATAAAGGAAAAACAGGATCCATTGCTGGATGGTAATAAGGGCTGGGTCAAGCCGGTGCAGGAACTGTCCATGGCCACTAATTTGATTGGTGCCTGCCTGTTCGCTTCCATATGTCTGGCGGTTAAGGGTAGCACATGGGCCGGCATGTATTCAGCCGCAACAGGCCAGAAGTGCTCACTAGAAAATCTGCTCCTGGCTTCCGAGCGGGTAATTAATATGGAGCGTATGATAAACATTAGCTTCGGCTTCGACCGCAAAGATGACAAATTGCCGAAACGTCTGCTGAAAGAGCCGGCCCCCGACGGTCCCGGGGAAGGTCAGGTGGTGGATTTAGATACGGCCTTGGAC
>Ga0209456_10001439_pt1 | contig 11577 bp, 16 predicted proteins | sample COG_11_FD_184755 | JGI IMG/M metagenome (GOLD analysis project Ga0209456, IMG submission 184755) | Pelagic marine sediment microbial communities from the LTER site Helgoland, North Sea, for post-phytoplankton bloom and carbon turnover... | ecosystem: Environmental > Aquatic > Marine > Neritic...
TCTCGGGCGTTGCCATAGGATCATCCCAACCGTGTAACGCGAGCACATTGGCCCGTATTGTGTTGCCTTCGGTATTGCCCGGCGCAGCGAACAGGCCATGGAAGCTGATCACCCCGGCAAGATCCGCCCCGGTCCGCGCTATATCGAGCACACAAAGTCCGCCGAAACAGAAACCGATCGCCGCAACCCTGTCTGCATCCACGGAGTCCTGCTGGCGCATCGCGTCGAGCGATACAAGCAGTCGCTGCTGCAGCATTGCGCGATCTTCCAGGAACGGCTGCATCAGCGCTGCATTCTCCTCGGGATCCGAACCACGAACACCCTTGCCGTAAAGATCGAGAGAGAATGCCGCATAGCCGAACTCGGCAAGAGCGTTCGCCTTGCCGTCCTCGAAATCACTCCGGCCACCCCAGGCATGCGAAATGAGGACCCCGGGCCTCGGCCCCTCTATTGCATCGTCCCAGGCCAGCATACCCTCGAGCACGACGTCACCGTCGTGATAATCAACGAGACGATTTTGAACAGCCACTGTTACACCCTCATATTGTCGGTCTTCAGCCGCGACGCACGACGAATACCTCGTAGCGACCGTCGGGGCCGATGTACCAGGACGAAATAGTACTCGTAATACTGACGATTATTGCGCCGAACAGCGCGGACCAGAATCCGGCAACCGAGAAATCATCCAGAACGGCTGCCACGAGTCCGAACATTGCCGCATTTAGGACCAGCAGGAACAGACCCAGAGTCACTATCGTCAGCGGCAGGGTCAGGATGAAGGCGATGGGCCGCACGATGGCATTGACGATACCGAGCAATATGGCGGCTAGAAAGAAGGTCCCGGTGCCGTGAATCGACACGCCAGGAAGCAATTTGGACGCCAGGAACAGCCCCAACATCGCAATAAACATTCGTATTATGACGCCCTGCATTTCTCCATTATGAAGCTTTGTAGAGGCCGAAACTAGCCCGCATTTCCATGATAATACCGTGCCCGCCGACGTAGTCCGCCGCCTCGTAGACCGTGATGTCGTAGTTGTCACGTAGCTGGTAGGCGGCAACATTGCCGGCAATGCCCGTTCCGATGATTGCGATGCGCATCCGTCTCTCCCAGGTGCCTTACCCGTGCTTCACCATTGCTGTGGCACGCGCTCTATCTTGCTGACGTCATAGCCGATGGATGCAGCCAATTTGACCAGGCGCTCGTAATCGTCATCGCTGATCGAAGGCGTGCGCGCCATGATCCAGATGAAGTCACGCTTCTGCCTTGCGATCACTGTTTGCGAGTATTCTTCATCCAGGTAGACGATCCGATAGTCGGCTTTTATCGGCCAGATGAATCGCATGCCCCATAACGCGTTGGATTGCGTGTCGCGGACAAACCCTTTCGGGTTGTATTCCTTGGCCTCTCCGTCGAAACCGTCTTCGAGAAACGTAAAGGTCGTCTGGATACTGCCGTCTTCATTCAGTTCGTAGGTCTCGACTGCATTATGTGCGCCCTTTTCGAGAAAGGTCGGGATGTTCGCGATGACGTACCAGCTCCCCATGAATCGCTCGAGATCGACATAATCAACGGTTTTCATTTCGGGTCCTTTGGATGCGCAGGCGCTCAGGAGCCCCGTCAGCACAATCGCAATCATCAGTGTGCGTAGCGTAGACATATCAGGTGAGCTCATATCGAAGGATGCGGCCGCCTTTCGCGACAGATTCGAGCGCAAGCCACTCGTCGTCCTCCGAGTACCACAACTTGAGCTCCATCTTCCTGGCCGTGATGCGATACACGAACGCCGGAACTTCCTCGCCGCGAACGACAATGGGCTCCTGCCCGACGCGCACCACCTCGACGTCCAGGTATTCCCCGGACTGTGGATTCAGCAAACGTGGCTGCTGCAGGAACTCCGGGTTCCAGTAGGCGAACGTCATAACGCAGTCGTCCAGGGAGCTCTGCTCTTCGCCGTCGTCGACGACAAAACCACTATCGTCCCGCAGTCCGCTCACCGAGAGTTCCTTGCCATTGGCGCGGGTACTTGCCTCCATTCTCTCGAGACAGCCATCGGACCAGACCTCGGTGTTCGTGTGACGGTAGCGGAAGGCATTGATGAACAGGAATCGAACATCGAATTTCGCTTCGCTCGTCAGCCGCCGCTGCCCGTCCTCTTCCGTCAGCTGGAAGCGGTGGTAACCGATTTCCGAGCCGTCGAGCAGCACCGAAAAGTCCCAGCTCCTGTCCACCGGGCTCGCCACCGTGCTCGACGCCGTGCTCGACGCCGTCGCGAGTCCGAAGAGCAGCGCAATGTGCAAGGCCCTCGTCATGGTTCCTGCACCTCATTGTTGGACGCGACCAGTACCTTCCGCGGCCCAGGGAAGAATGCGTTTGTCTGTCGAATGTAGGCCTCGTATTGCGGCCGCCGCTTGCCAATGGTCTTCTCGAGCATAGCCACGCCGGACACCTTTAGCAGTAACATTGACATCAACAGCGGTGCAAACACGGTCCACCAGGCGCCGGATGCGGCGGCGAACAGCCAGAACGCCCACCAGATACAGAAGTCGCCGAAGTAGTTGGGGTGCCGTGTCAGGCCCCACAGGCCGGAGTCGAGTACCTTGCCCTTGTTGGCGGGGTCTTTCTTGAATCGCTGTAACTGGTAGTCACCGCCTGCCTCGAAGACAAAACCGATCACCCAGAGCACGATCGCTGCCACGTCCAGAGGCCCGAGAGCCGCCTGCGCGGACACGGCCGGCAGCAGCGGCGCCGAGATTATCCACGCCAGCACGCCCTGCAGGCCGAACACGATATACAGGCTCTTGAACGCAAAGCCGGGCTCATTGTTGGCCCTGATCGTCTGGTACCGGTAATCCTCGCCCTCGCCCCAATTTCGAATCGTGATGTAGATTGACAAGCGCAGGGACCATACCGCGACGAGCGCAAGTACGATAAGCGCCCGCGTGGACAGCGTCTCCACGTCGAGTGCAAAAACGACGGCGGCCACGAGGAAAAACAGTGACCACAGGCTGTCAACGAAACTGACGTTGCGGATCATCACGCTGAACAACCAGGCGACAACACCGATTGCCAGAATGACGACGAGGGCCAGCAGATAGGGGCTCATTGCCGCACCTCCGCGAATATCACGGCTTCGGCAGAGCCGTCGCGCCGCTCGGCCAGACTCATCAGCAAGGGCATGAACACGGCCCATCCGATCGCCAACGCAATCATTGCCGGGTAAATTTCGAGAAACTGGATACCACCCAGTTTCTGCCCGGCATAGTAGGACGAAGGGCCGCCAACCGCGCCCAGTATGGCGGCCAGGAACGGTTTGCCTTTCATCCATCCCATCGAGAGATTGAGGGTCGTGCCGAATAGCATCCACATGGTCACGATCCAGTAAGGCGCCAGGAGTTCGCTGATCAGCCCCGACGGATAGGTCACCCATCCGGCCGCAACCAGGAGGCTGTCGAAGAAAACGCCGATCACGCCGCAGGCAATCACCAGTCCCAGCTCGGACTTCGGCCGGCTTGCCTGGCGCAGGTGAATCGCAAGCACAAGCAGGAAGGCCAGCGGACCGAGCCACGGCATTTGCTGCGCGGCGCCAATCACGGAAGAAAACCAACCGAACTGGAAGGCCGCGAAATTGATGAATACGTTCATGTCAGCTGCTCGCTTTTTTGAATCGATAGTGACTGACGAACCACTCGTTGCCGCCGTTGTAGCGGAACAGCTCTTCGCAAGCCATGAAGAACATGCGCCAGCGCATCCACCATCGGCCCGACTCTTTTTCGCCATAAGTCTCAGCAAGGATCGGCATGATGTCGGCGCGGCGTGCATCCATGCGCTCCAGCCAGGCACGGCAGGTCTTCGCATAGTGCATGCCATTCCAGTGCCAGCGTTGCTCGATATTCAGGTGCTCGGGAAACAGCAAGGGGAGATCAGCGCTCGGCATGATGCCGCCGGAAAAGAAGTGGCGGCTCATCCAGTCGCTGGACCCCTTGTCGATATACTCGTAGGGCGTACTTCTGTGCGAAAAAATGTGCATGAAGAAGCGGCCGTCCGGCTGCAGCCAGGTGTTGATGCGGCGGAACAGCTCTTCGTAGTTGCGCATGTGCTCGAACATCTCGATCGACACGACCCGGTCATAGGTGTCACCGGTGTCAAAATCGTTCATATCGCACACCCTGACGTCGATGTTGCGTATATCGCGACGCTCGGCCTCGGCAAGAATGAACTGCTGTTGCGACCTGGAGTTCGACACGGAGGTCACCGAAGCGTTGGGGAAATGCTCGGCAACCCACAGCGACAAGGACCCCCAGCCACAACCCAGATCCAGCACCTTCATACCGTCACGAATGTCGGCCCTTTCGACCGTGATCCGAAGCGCCTCGGCCTCGGCTTCAGACAGCGTGCCGACATCGCGCGACCAGTGGCAGCAGCTGTACTTGCGGTTCTCGCCGAGCACCTGCCTGAAGAATGCCGCCGGTACCTCGTAGTGCTGCTCGTTGGCAAGTTCCGGCACAAGCGCGACCCGCGACTGACGCATCATCGCCGTGAACTCGGACAGCGTGGTTGCGGCAAGTTCGACGTCACCCGCGCAGATTTCGACGAGTTTGCGCTCCAGCAGGCGCCGCATGCCGCTGCGGATGACCGTGTCGGGCACGAGCCCCGACTCGGTCCAGCCGATCGCTTTTGCTGCAACTCCACTCATGTTGGGTCTCCGTTCAATCGTTGGACGTCAATATACGGGCGGCCGAACACGGCAACAATGCGTTGCCCTACACTGTTACACTCGCTTACAAACAGACATGGAATGCAACACGATCATCGTCTGCTAGAATTTCCCCTCAGCCCCGGTAGCTCAGTCGGATAGAGCACCAGATTCCTAATCTGGGGGTCAGAGGTTCGAATCCTCTCCGGGGCGCCACTATTTGCCAGCGGATTACGTAACGCGCTGACCTGAACCGATGCCAATGTCGTCTCCATGGAATTTCTGATCGGCGCCCTGTTAATCCTGGCAGCCTTCTATGTCGGCTGGAATATTGGTGCGAATGATGCGGCCAATTGCATCGGCACGACGGTTGGGGCACGAGTACTCTCGTATCGCAATGCGGCGCTGATGATGGCCGTTTTCGTAATCCTGGGCGGCGTATTGCAGGGCCATCACGTGATGAAGACTGTCGGCAAGGGCATCGTTATTGCCGAAGCCGCAGTGTACGAAACGTACAACGGTCGAGCCGCGCCAAGCGAGTTCGCCGAGCACTTTCCGGAAGACCGCCTGCCCGACTACGCCATTCTCGTCGCGCTGTTGTCGGCCGGCTTCTTTGTGACGCTCGCGACGTTTTCCAGCATACCCGTGTCGACATCGCAGGCGATCGTCGGTGGTGTCGCCGGCACCGGGTTAGGCATCGTCGGCATCCAGGCGAGTTATTTCAAGCTCGGAGTCATGCTGAAGATCTTCGGGGCCTGGGTAATCAGCCCGGTACTTTCGATGCTGCTAGCCCTTGTCGTGTACCTTTTGTTCGGCTTGCTGTTTCGCAATGCCCGCGCAGTCGTCTGGTCGAACTTGCTGCGCATGGCGGTCATCTGCTCGGCCGCTTATGTGTCGTATTCGCTGGGCGCGAATGATGTCGGCAACGCGATCGGGCCGCTGCTCAACAAATACCCGGACAGCGGCTTTCACCTTGCCATACTCGGTGGGGTTGCCATGGCGGCCGGAGCGCTCACGTTCGGCAGGCGTGTTACGAGGACCGTCGGCCTCAGCATCACGCCACTCGACTACACGGGCGCGCTGGCCGCGCAATTGTCGGCCGCTTTCGGTGTACACGTGTTTTCTGTGCTCGGCATCCCGGTCTCCACTTCACAGGCCGTGGTCGGGGCCGTAATTGGTGTAGGACTGACGAAGGGAACCCGGGCAGTAAGCAAGAAGAAGATCATGACGATCTTCGCCGGCTGGATAGCAACGCCTCTCTGCGCCGCAATTTTCGCAGCGCTTGTCTACCGGCTGCTTGATTCGATGATGTTTTAGGGTGTATTCAATGATCATCCGCGATAGGAATTGACATGCTCATATTCAAAAAGGAAAAACAGGTTGTCGAGCTTGCACTGAAGCACGCCGAAACAACTGACGAGAGTCTGCGCATCATGGTCGAGGCCATCAAAGGCTTTTTTGGCGATGGCGGCAAGAGTCTCGCAAAATCGGCGGCTCGCGTTAACGAACTCGAGACCGAGGCCGACAGCCTGCTGCGCGACATAAGGGAACTACTCTATTCGGGCGCCTACTTGCCGACAATTCGAGGCGACATCTATCGACTGCTTTCTGCTGTCGACGACGTGACCAACAAGATCGAGAACGCGCTCGATTTCGTCAACTACCAGAAACCGATATCGACACGCGCCTACGTCGAGCCGCTCGAGGAAATCCTCGACATGACGGTGGACTGCTTCTCCGAGCTAAGCAAAGCATTGCGTGCATTTTTCAAACCTAAAGGAAAGGTGGAAGATCTGCGAGAGCATTGTCGCCGAGTCGGCGAGCTCGAGTCCTCGATCGATAACAATGAGCGTAACCTGACCCTCAAAGTTTTCGAGTCGGACCTGCCTCTCGCCGAAAAGCAACACATTGTGAAACTACTGGCACGTATTGTGCAGATATCCGACAAGATCGAGAACGCAGCCGACGAACTCGAACTAGCGAGCCTGAAGTCCATTATCTAGCTGGGCGACGCTGTTGTAATTACTGAAAACACGCCATAAGGTGCACGCATGGATCAGCCAACACCGAGCGCCGAGTTACTGGCGAAACACCAGGGCATCTTGCTAAGGATGTCAGTGCGGATAACGATCTACTACGCCATTCTCGCCGGCGCGGTCGCACTGGCCGTCGCATTCGTACCTAATTTCACCGAACAGCTACCGCTCGGCGGGGTCGGCGAGATTGCCGATTACGGCAGTTATGGCGTCTACGATCTGGAAGAAGCACTGGTAAGCGCGGACGACGATGAACTCGAGGAAATCGTCACCGAGACAACCAGGGCTCGTCTCGCGCGCGGCCCGGTATGGCTGCAGGGGGCCATGACGCTGTTCTACGCCATGGCCTCGACCCTGCTGCTGATGCTGCCGGTATCATGGGTGTACAAGGCAATCCATACGGACAGTGTCTACGATCATTCCATTGACACCACGACACTCGTGTTGCCGGCCGTCGTCGCCGGTATCGTGACCGTCGTACAGCATAGTCTGGCGCTCGCGTTCAGTCTCGCGGGAATTGTCGCCGGCGTTCGCTTTCGGCGCGCCTTGAGCGATACTTTCGATACCCTGTTCATCCTCGCGTCGATTGGTGTGGGTATCGCGGCCGGTGTCAAGTCGATCGAAATTGCCATCGTCCTGACGGTCTTTTTCAATTACGCGGCCATCGGCGTATGTGCTTTCGGTGACGGGCTCGAGTCCCAGCACGTCGTGCAGCGCGAGGTGCGGCGCAAGCAACGAAAAGCGCAGAAAGCCAGGGACCGGGAAGCACGCTCAGACCCCGGCGGGCCAATGTCTAATCTTTAGCCCGCTCTTCCTTCTCGAGCATCTCGGCAAGCTCTTCCTTGCCACGACAACGGCCGTAGACCTGCTTTTGCAGCCGTTTCGGACTGTCCAGGATGTCGAAATAGTCCTCAAGCCATTTGAGCGTTTTCTTTTTACTCCTGGCCTCCAGCTCCTTCGTATTCGCGAACAGGGACAGAATTTCCTCGCGCTTGGACTGCACGTGCGCAATTGCATCCTCGAGAATTCCCGGAGGCTGGCACAAGCCGCGGTAATAGCGCGTCCGCACGAACTTTATCGGTATGTGCGACGGCGGCGCCGCGTACCTGGCATTGACGAGCCCGGACATGTCGAAATCATAAGGCACCGGAATGCGGCGGTCGGCGTCGTCCTTCGGCGAGAGGATTTCGGAGTTGTGGCAGCATGGCCTGCCTTCCGGTCCCTCCAGCAGCGAGTAGTCGTTGTTCGCCACGAGGAGCTGAAACAGGTCGACAAGCGCGGCGCTGGGACCGTCGAGCTGGTCGAAATCGTTGGCGGCGACGCCCAGTTTCACGAGGTCCAGCCTCTTCGCCAAATCATCATCGTCCTCGATGACGAAGACGAGGTCCGTCCACGGCTCTTTCTTTTCGTCGATATCGACATAACTGAGCCGGATGAGGCGCGTGCCAAAGCTCCGCTCGGACAGGATTTCGAAGGTCTTGTAGGCCAGGTATTCGAGTACGACCTGCTGCTGGGCCACGGGACCGTTCTGGCAAGGTGCAACGACCTTGAGCTTGTTCTGACCGGCGAACAGGGTGCCCTTCACCTGCTTCTTCTTGAAGTTTAGCTGCAGCGGCGGCAGCGCACAGTATTTCCGACGAAACAGGCCGCGTGTCCTTATCGAGACGTCAAGTCGCCTGGTTTCGTCGTCACCATTGGCATAGGTCCATTGGCCGGGGAGATAAATACGGACTTCCTGGTCGCGCTGTGCGTACGCCTGGGCGATGGGTGCAGTCAGGACAGCCTTGATGACCGTGTCATCCTGGAACAGCGGCTTGCGCTCTTTCGCAGCGGCATCGAAGGCTGAAAGCAGCGCCAGCATCAGCAGTCCGGACAGGAAATACTTCATGATTTCAGGGTTATACGTTACCGAAGCGGGAATGTTATACGAGCTTACCGAGAGCGGGTGACGGCCTCTCACATTGCCCCGCGCGCTTGCGTCCGGTCCCCGTTGCCGGGAATAGTGCGTTATGGACATCAGAATTCGCGACGCGACGCCGAGGATGCCGCAATAGTGTATCCCGAACACCGGTGCAAAGGTGTATTCACGGCACTGTATCGCCATGTAGAATCGCTGGCGGAAGCCGAATCCGACGTCTGCGGTCTCAGGCTGTACGTCGAATCGGGGAACCACAGGGCCCAGCAAACCTATGCTGCGATGGGCATGGTCAAACCGAGGTACCTCGTAATGGAGTCGATCCTCGGCAGGAAGGACAAGGAGAAATAAATGCTTGAAGCCGGCGCACGAGCACCCGAATTCGAACTGGCGAATGACCAGGGCGGCGAAACCACCTTGTCCGAACTACTGCAAAACGGGCCGCTCATCCTGTACTTCTACCCGGCGGACTTCACCCCCGGATGCACCAAAGAGGCCTGCTCGATCCGCGACATTCACAACGACATTCAGTCTGTCGGTCTGCAGGTCGCCGGCATCAGCCCGCAGGACACGGAGAGTCATCAGCGTTTCCGTGACGAGTATGAGTTGCCGTTCGTCCTGCTCAGCGACCCCGAAAAAGTCGCTATAAAAATGTACGACGTCGACGGTCCGTTCGGCGTCGGGGTGAGGCGCGCTACGTTTCTCATCAACCAGGACCGCACGATCCAGGACGCGATCATGGCCGACGTCCGCGTCGGACGACACAAGGAGTTCATCGAGAAGGCGGTCATCCTGCGCGAGACGGCCGGTTTCGGATCGGAAGACTAGTTTCCCTGAACCGTGATGATCACGCGGCGCGAATGCGGCGCGAAGCGATGTTCCCACAGGAAAATTCCCTGCCACGTACCGAGCGCGCAGCGCCCGTCACGCACGGGCAGGTTCAGGTCAGACTGCGTCAGCACGCTGCGCACGTGCGCGGGCATGTCGTCGGGTCCTTCGGCGGTATGCGTAAACATCGGGTCACCGTCGGGCGCGGTCCTCGACATAAAGGTCTCCATGTCCCGCAGCACCGCCGGGTCCGCGTTCTCGCACAGCATCAGTGAAGCGCTCGTATGGCAGATGAACACCTGGCAGATGCCTGCCGAAATGCCGGAGTCGCGAACGAAATCCTGCACGTCGCGGCTGATGTCATAGGTACCGCGGCCGCTCGTCCTGACCTTTAGCTCGTGTTGCGCGATCAAGGGATGTAAGGCTCGCCGTAACGCAGGCGAATCGTCTTTGTCTTGCCGAACCAGGGTATGGAAACGAGGTAAATGTTGTCGTACTCGCCCTCGGCGATCGGCGGGACGTTCTTGCTCGCCCCCATGTTGCCGATCATCATTGGCACCGTGTTGCTGTGCCCGACGACGAGGATGATCTTGCCCTTGTACTCCCTGACGAGCTCCCCGATAAAGAGCTCTGTATCGGCCGCGTCATAGGAGTTGATCGTGAGGCCCAGTGCATCCGCCACGGGTTTCGCCGTCTCCTCGGTACGTCTGTAAGGCGTCGAGAACACCGCATCGACGCCAAGCCCGGGCACGACATCGGCGTCGACGAGCTGGCGCGCCAGCTCCGCAGCCCGGCGCTTCCCGGCCTCGTTCAGCCCCGGGTTATCGGCCGGTTCCGTCGCTTTCTCGGCGTGCCTCACGAATATTACGGTCGTCGTCGCCTGTGACTCGAAAAACCAGGCAAGGCCGATCGCGATGGCCGTATAGATGATGATGACCTGGATTCTGCGGCGGCGCCGCCGGCGTCGGCGGTCGTTTTCTGTTCTGTTATCGCGCATGGAATGCGACTTTACGAGTTTTTTGCGGTCTTGACCACGTTCCGCTAGGGCTCGCGCTCGATGCGCTGATCCTCGTCGACCACGCGATACTCGCCCTCAATGACACCGCTGGTGCTGTCGGGTGGCCGCCGGCCCCGCAATTTGCGATTGAGCCACCAAAGTCGCAGGCCGACTACGGCGGCGAGCACCGCGACGACGCTGCCGAGCACGATGAACGCGAAGAAGCCGAGCACGACGGAAACACCGATGGCCAGCGCACCGACCACGATGACGAAGATGTTTGCGATCGGATTACCCGCTGGAAATCCGCGATTGACTGAATATTTCAATATTTAAGAATCCGCCTATTCGGCCGACTTCCTCGTGTAAAAGCCCTCGAACCAGGGCGTCCAGGTTGCACCATCATCGGTCGACTGCTCGAAAAACTGCCGCACGCGACCATCTTCCAGCGGCGTCCAGAGCCCGCGAAACGGCAGCGTCTGGCCATTCGCGATGTAGTGGATAGTGCCGACCAGGAGCATCCCCTTATCGGTCAGGCCACCGCGTATATTGATCTGGCTGCCGCTTGCATCGTTCCAGACCTGCACCCACTCGTCGGTGATCTTGTCGACATAGTTGATGCTCATGCCCGTACCGCCCTTGGCGCTTTGCCAGTTCTCGATCAGCACGCAGCCGCGCTCGGCCCGCTCTATCTCGTTCTTGCCGGCGAAAGTACCGTTGGCGACGTGCACATCCCAGGCGCCAATCCAGAAATCGAACTCGGCGAACCTGTCGTCTTCTTCGCAAGGAAATGACGGCGCCTGCGAATACGCGGGGGAGACGGAAATAAATAATATAATTATTAAATACTTAGAGGTTTTTTCAATAATTGACATTATATAGTATCGCGACCTTTCCTGGGTATTGAGACCTCCAGGCGTGCGAGCCGTTCGCTTTGTAGTTGCCATGCTACCGAAACACTATGGGGTGCCGGTGCGGTTATTTCAACGCCGGCAGGCTGCAAGCTTGAATCCTCGGGTCGCTGCAAGCACAATTCGCCGTCACGCGACGCCGGAGAGGTGGCAGAGCGGTTGAATGCACTGGTCTTGAAAACCAGCAAAGGTT
>Ga0209456_10001440_pt1 | contig 11575 bp, 10 predicted proteins | sample COG_11_FD_184755 | JGI IMG/M metagenome (GOLD analysis project Ga0209456, IMG submission 184755) | Pelagic marine sediment microbial communities from the LTER site Helgoland, North Sea, for post-phytoplankton bloom and carbon turnover... | ecosystem: Environmental > Aquatic > Marine > Neritic...
CCCGACGGGCTCCGGTGGGAGATGGGGATCCGGCCCGGCGTGCCGCCGCGCCTCCGCTACCGCTCGGGGGACATTCGGATTCCAGCCGTGGCTCCGAGCCTGCGGCTCAGTTGGACGACTGGGCCGCGGGCTGCGCGGAGCTGGGACGCGACGTCGATCCTGCGGGGCGCCGCGCGCGTCGACCACGGCAGCCAGGCAAACAATCGGCCAGTAAACGGTAATGCCGAAGGCCGCGGCAGCCACAGCCCGTCCCCATCGGGCGCCTATCGACAGCCCGATCAATCCGGCGGCGAGCAGCGGAATGTAGAAGACCAGGTCGGCGAAGGCGAAGCCATACCAGAAGGCCACGCCCACCGCGCTGATCTGTTCGGCCGGTTCCTGGGTCCCCATGCGTACACCGAGCCCGTAGTCGACAGCCGAGATTGCCTGGGCATAAATGAGGTAGGTGACCAATAGCCACCCAGGAATTTGCAAGGCCCAGAATCCGAAATCGCGCTTTGACACTGTTCAATCGCTCCTGTCTGGCTACTGCCGATGAAAGTGACAATAGAGATACATCTGCTCCACGCCGCCAGGCGTCACGTGCATCTCCTTGTGATTGTGAAGTAATTCGAATTCGTCGCCGATTGTCTCGGCCAGTGATGCATGGTCGTAGCGTCGGACAGGCAGGCCGCTGCACTTCGGTGGCGCCTCGGTAGCAAATGTGCCAACGATCAGGTGGCCGCCTGGTCGCAGTGCATGTAGCAGGTTTCGCCGATAACGCTGTTGCTGGTCATGATCCACCAGGAAATGGAATACGGCTCGGTCGTGCCATAGTCCAAAATGCCTGGCCGGTAGTTCTGCGGTGGTGATATCGCTGACGATCCAATCGACGTTTTTCGCTTCGTTTCCCAGGCGCTCACGCAGCAGGGAGAGCGCATTCTCAGAGATGTCGAGAACGGTGACTGCCGTATGGCCGGCGACGAGCAGGTCGTCGATCAATGTCGAGGCGCCGCCACCAACGTCGATGATCGGGGCATCCAGGGGCAACTCCAGCCCCCGAATCCAGTCCAACGAAGGCTGCAATTGTGCCTTGTACCAGCCGAGTCGCTCGGCGCGCTTGCTGCTGTAGACGCCTTCCCAGTGTTCTTTGCGGTCCATGCCCGGAATCCTACGCGGCTTCCCGGATGAGCCAATCAGGACCTTCCGCAATCGCGGGCCCTGCGCCGCATGCGGGTGGCCCGGACGACCTTCGAAACCCGCGTCCCGTCTGCGGTTTTCCCTGATGCTGTCGCCAGAGTTGCCGTGATATTAGTAACTTGCGTGGCAACGTATGGAGCTCAAGGAGGCTCGTCATGAAACTTACTTCGATGCTGGTGCCATTGGTCGTCGCTATCGCGTGTCTCGGCGGCTGTGATCGGGATCGTATGTCGGAGCGGGGCTTCAGCTTGCCGCCGGGCGACGCGGTTGCAGGGCGGGATACGTTCCAGTACATGCAATGTCACCAATGCCACATGATCGAAGGCGAGGAATTTCCGGTGATTGAGGGGCTGGATCCGCCTTACATCGAGCTGGGTGGCGCGGTGACCCGCGTGAAGTCCTACGGTGAACTGGTGACGGCGATCATCAACCCGTCGCACAAGCTCGCCGCAGGCTATGCCGAGGAAGTGGTCTCCGAAGGCGGCGAATCGAACATGTACATCTACAATCGCTACATGACCATACAGGAACTTGTCGATCTCGTGATGTTCCTGCAGCCACACTACGATGTCGTGGTGCCGAGATACGATTACAGGATTTATCCGTAGTCAACCGAAATCAATAGCACAAAAATAAGTCCCGCCGGCAGGCGGGACTTCTTGGTGCGTCGTGCTACTTGGTTTCTTCGATCTTCCAGAGGCGATTCTCACTGCACTCGTTCGTGTCGTCGAACAAGTCTCCCAGTTCGTCGGCCGCATCGGTGTCCAGTGCTTCCGCCGTTGCTGCCCAGGACGTAAGGCTTGGGTAAGTGTCGATGAAGATAAATATCTCCTGGTCGCCGACGACTGCCGTGCCGACGGCGCTCTTGATTCCGCCACCCTCGACATTCGCATTGACCCAGGCCAGCCACTTGCTGTTCTGCGCCTGTACGTCTTCGATTTCGACATCGTCATTCAACGTGCATGTATAAACATTTGCAAAGCTATCAGCCGACGCAACCCCCAGAACTCCCAGCGATATGACTGCAAATGACATCGTTACGAACTTCTTCATACCGTTCTCCATTTCTTATGTTGTTATCTCAATGTCGTGCGTTGAACATATTATGTTGTTCCCAGCTCCTTGTCCTTATATATCGCGGGCTTAGCGCGAGGTTTCGAATGCAATTGCTTTGCTGAAAGCAATGTGGAACGCTTGCGTGGGGATGAAAAAGGCACGGCGCCCTAAAGGGCGCTTCGCAAAACTACCGGTCTACGGTCCATCTATGGCAGCGGGGTTACCATCATGACGTTTATGCTGGGCATCACGCCCTGGCCAGTCGCCTCGGCGTTACTCTGGATAATTCTCATTGTTTCTGCGCTTTACCTGGCGCGTGGGACGGCTCACAAAGCCATTCACGCGACGGCGAAGGCGCTGCATCGTGGTTTTCGTACGGCGTCAAAAGCCGTGGCGCGTTCGCAGGGAAATCTCGCAGCGCGTAACCGCGACGTTTTGCTCGCCGCGGGGCGCGAGGCGAAAGAACGCGTCATCGAACGAGAGTTCGATCGTATCAACGACACCGTTCGCAAGGATCTTGCAAATTACGGCGAACTGCATCGTGCGCTCGACGAATCGATCAGCCGCATCGAGGACGATCACCAGGAATCAATCAACGTACCCCCCGATCCGCCCGGGTGGGTCAAGGCGGTCGAGGCGATCGCGAAAATTGATGAGCGCGAAGGCCGTTTCGGAATCGGCAATATACTGAGCGACATCCACAAGTCCCTCGTGCGTGCGCACAAGGAAGCCATGGCGGCGTACCTGGCCGCCAGCAAGAAACGTCACGAATCTCTCGGCAAGATGCGCCCGGACTGGCGTCGTATTCAGAATACGCTGAACCGTGTCGGCAAGAACGTCGACAGCCTGCTCGCGCGTTCTGTCACGATCGACCGGCTCATGCAGGAATATGAGGACATCGTGCGCGGGCACGATCGAGCCGTATCGGTGTTGTCGTCTTCTTCTCTCGTCAACTTTTTCGTCTCGGCATTCGTATTGGGTGTCGCGATTGGTGGCGCGGCTATCAACTTTTCGCTGATCGCACGGCCAATGGCCGAGATGGTCGGTGGCACGAGTGTGATCGGGAATTTCCGAACAGCGGATATCGCCGCTCTCGTCATCATCATGGTCGAGATCTCCATGGGGCTCTTCCTGATGGAGTCGTTGCGTATTACCCGGCTGTTCCCGGTAATCGGTGCGCTGCCCGACAAGACGCGCGTGCGCATGGCCTGGATCACGTTTTCGATCCTCTTGTCGCTCGCGACCGTCGAAGCCGGGCTCGCCTATATGCGTGAGGTCCTGTTGCACGACGAACTGGCAACCAGCGCACTGCTGCGAGGTGACCTCACGGCGACCGCGACGAACCAGTATTTGTGGATCACGACGGCGGCGCAAATGGGAATGGGCTTCATTCTGCCGTTTGCGCTGGTATTCGTGGCGATCCCGCTGGAGACTTTTGTGCACTCGTTGCGCACGGTACTTGGCGTGATCGGGATGGGCATGCTGCGCTTTACGTCGCTGGTCCTGAGATTGACCGGCAATGCCTCGCTATACCTTGGCGCACTGCTGGAGCAGATCTATGACCTGCCGCTATTCGTGCCGCTCTGGCTCGAGCAGCGCATGGCGCAAGACAAAGATGGCGGCAGCCGGCCGGCGTATACAGGGGAGCTCTGACATGAAAGTACTTGCCATCGTAGTGCTGTGTGCACTTCTCGTGTCCTGCAGTGATGAAGGACCCCGTAACAACGGCGTTTACATGTTGCTGGATACGTCCGGCACGTATCGCGAGGAACTCGATAAAGCCGAACAGATCATTCGATTCACTCTTTCCCGTCTCGACGCAACGGATACGTTCGCTGTAGCACGCATAGATACGGGCAGCTTCAGTGAGAAGGACATTATCGCCAAGGCGTCCTTCGACGACCGGCCGAGTGCCGTCAACCGGCAGAAGCGCGTATTCGCGCAGCAGGTTGCGGATTTCGTGACCAACGCCGAGTCGGCACCATACACGGACATCACGGGCGGAATGTTGCAGGCAGTCGAGTACCTGAATGAAAAGGGCACCGGCCACAAGACGATTCTCATTTTCTCGGACCTCAAAGAGGACCTGGAAGCGGGGTACGTGCGCGACATCGACTTCGAGCTTGGCGGGTTTGATGTCATCGCGCTCAACGTCACCAAGTTGCGGAGCGACAATATCGATCCCCGCGAATACCTCGGCAGGCTCGAGGCGTGGCAGGGCAGGGTGGAAAAGGCCGGCGGTGCGTGGCGTGTTATTAATGATCTGGATGGGCTCGAAGGCCTGCTGTAATCGGGAACCTTATTGATGCGAGTTTCGTCCTGGTAATGGGGTTATAGGCAAAAAGAAGTTGCAGATGGATCCGAAACAGATCGAATTCGGGGAACAGGCGTTCGGCGATCAGTCGGAGTCGCTTGTTACTGTGAAGTATGAGTCGCAGCAGCATGCGCTGGACTTCATATGGTCCGTGCTGGGCGATGGCAGCGCGGTGGGGCTGATCGAGGGCCCGGCGGGCTCCGGAAAATCAGCCGTGCTGCGTCAGTTCGCCAGCGAACTGCCGCGGGATGCCGCAGCGGCCGTTATCGATGGTACGCGAATCAAGCCACGCGGACTGTTGTCCGAAGTACTGGCTCGGTACGGCTATGCACCGGATCTGCAATCGGCCGATGAACTCCTGCAGATGATCGAAATGTTCGTGGGCCAGCAGGCTCGCACATACCAGGCCCCGATCCTCCTGATCGACAATGCCGACCGGATGTTTCCAAGCGCGCTGCAGGTCGTCAGTAAACTTGCGGCGATCACGGAGCAGGGCAAGCCGGCGATGCGAATTGTCCTGACCAGCCGCAGTCATATCGGCGCGTTCACGGATGGTGAGCAAGGGAAACCCGAGCGGCTCTTTAACGTGCTGCGGCTCGCCCCGATGTCGATGAATGATGCGCTGGTGTTCCTGCATGCGCGACTCGAAGCCTGTGGTATCGGTACGCCGGATTCGATATTCCCGGGCGACGTGTGTGACAAATTGCATGCGCTCGCGGGAGGCTGGCCGGGCCAGCTCAATGCGCATGCGCTGGCGGCGCTGAAGGCGGCGAAATCTCTGCCCGTCAGCATGTCTCAGTTTGACGGAACCCCGGATACGACGTTGGCGCGTACGCCACCGCGCATCATCATTTCGAAGGACGGCAAGGCCGTCGAAGATTACGTCTTCAGAGACAAGAAAGTGCTGATCGGCCGCTCCGAGTTCGCCGATATCGTTATCGAGGACGAGTTCTGCAGCAAATTCCATGTCCTGCTGCTGTTGTACTCGGACGGCCTCGTGCTTCTCGATCTGAACAGCGTCAACGGCACGACTGTGAACTCGGTCAAGGCCAAGAGCACACTACTGCTCGACAACGACATCATCTCGCTGGGACATCACCGGTTGAAAGTTCTAAATGTGCCCGTCGCGGATAGTGGGGACGCCGGCCGTGCGACCATTGCCGATACGACGCGAATGAAAAATCTCGATGAACTGCGGCAGAAGCGTGCGGCATTGTTGCAGGCCGTGCCGTCCAGCAAGAAGCGCTGAGTAGCGCTACTGGTCCGCAGCGATGTGGACCGGCTGGCGCTGTGCACCCCAGGTGCCAGGGTGCGGTTCAAATACACCGGCGATCGGGTGGGCGCAGTTGCTGCAGGAGTTGTCACCGCTGTCGGTTTCGATGCCCCACCCGGACAGTTCATAGCCGCAGCGACCTATGACCGTCGTGCCGCAGCCCGGGCAATACGTGCTCTGCCCTTTGCGGTCGGCGACATTGCCCGTGTACACATAGTGCAGGCCGTTGCCAAGCGCGATCTCGCGGCAACGCGTCAAGGTGCTTCGCGGCGTCCGCGGGGTGTCCATCATCTTCCAGTCCGGGTGGAAGGCCGTCAGGTGCAGCGGAATATCGGGCCCGAGATTCGCGGCGATCCACTGTGTCATCGCGTCGATTTCGGCGTTGGAATCGTTCTCGCCCGGAATCAATAGTGTCGTCAGCTCGAGCCAGGTGCCCGTCTCGTGCTTCAGGTAAGTCAGCGTATCAAGTACTGGTTCCAGGTGGCCGCCGCAGATCTTCCAGTAGAAACGCTCGCTGAACGCCTTTAGATCGACGTTTACGGCATCCATGTAGCGGAAGAACTCCTCGCGGGCCGGGGCGGTGATATAGCCGGCGGTCACGGCAACGTTCTTGATGTACTGCTCCCGGCAAGCCGCTGCCGTGTCAACGGCGTATTCGAGGAAGATGACCGGGTCGTTGTACGTGTAGGCAACGCTACGGCTGCCGGTATCCACCGCGGCCCGCGCAATATCTGCAGGCTCTGCGATTGCCTGGAGCCGGTCGAAATCCCGCGACTTGGACATATCCCAGTTCTGGCAGAACTTGCAGGCAAGATTGCAGCCAGCCGTGCCGAAGGACAGCACGGGAGTGCCGGGGAGAAAATGATTGAGCGGTTTCTTCTCGATCGGGTCGACGCAAAAGCCGCTGGATCGTCCATGGGTGGTGAGCAGCATGCCGTCGCCGCTCCGGGCCCGGACAAAGCAAAGACCGCGTTGCTGGTCACGAAGCTTGCAGTATCTCGGGCACAGGTCGCACTGCAGGCGGCCATCATCGAGGTGATGCCAGTAACGCCCCGGTACGCCGTCAATGTCGTCCACGGTTCTCATGAATGTCGAAAATATGGGCTCGGCGCGCTCCGATATCAATGACGACGACCCGTATACCTACTTATTTTCATTTAGACTCAGGCGCTTACAATAAAATCCCCGGTATCCGGCGGACTGCAGATGGCCGTAATACGGAATCCTGCCGTAGCGGGCCAGTTTTACCCGGCCAATGCCGGCGAACTGACAGCGGCAATTACGACGCTACTCGATGAGGCGGAGGAGCGGCACGCCGTCGCGCCCAAGGCGCTGATCGTGCCGCACGCAGGCTACATCTACTCGGGCCCGGTAGCGGCGTCTGCGTATTCTTTGTTGCAATCCTGGCGGCATCGTTACTCGCGCGTCGTCTTGCTTGGACCCTGCCATCGTGTGGCGGTCAACGGCATGGCATTGAGCACAGCCGATGCATTTCGCACGCCGCTCGGTGATGTTCCGGTGGACTCCGGCGCGGTCAGGAACGTGGATCTTCCGGGTGTGCACAAATTCGACGCATCGCACCAGGACGAGCACAGCCTCGAGGTGCACTTGCCGTTCCTGCAGATCGTGCTCGAAGACTTCGCGATTGTGCCGATCGTGGTCGGCCACGCCTCACCACATTCCGTTGCCCGCGTTCTGGACGCGCTGTGGGGCGGGGACGAGACCCTGATCGTAATCAGCTCGGACCTGAGCCACTACCTGAACTACGAGAGCGCCACGGCGATGGATGCGGCGACGAGCCGGGCGATCGAGCAATTCGATACCCATATTGACCACACTGCGGCGTGCGGTGCGACGCCGGTCCGGGGACTGCTGATTGCGGCACGAAAACGAGGCTTGCAGATCGAGACGCTCGATCTGCGCAATTCAGGGGATATCTGTGGCGACAGGGACTTCGTCGTGGGCTATGGCGCATGGGTGGTGTTCGAATGAAGATAGTGCTCGTTACTCTCCTGTCGCTTGCGACCGGTGCCATTGCCGCTGAACCCGATTTCGCCGCATTACGAGAGGAACTCGTGGAAGAAGTACGATTGTTCGCGGGCTATGTCGGCGACGAGCCGTTTAGCGACGCCGTACTGGACGTGTTGAATACAGTCGAGCGCCACAAATTCGTGCCGCCGGGCGAGGTCCGGTATGCGTACGAGAACCGTCCGCTGGCCATTGGCCACGGGCAGACGATTTCCCAGCCTTATATCGTTGCGTTGATGACGGATCTGATTGCGCCGGAGCCCGACGACGTGGTCCTTGAGGTGGGTACGGGATCCGGTTACCAGGCTGCCGTGCTCTCCGCACTCGTGGACCAGGTCTATTCGATCGAGATCATCGAGGCGCTGGCACAGGAGGCAGCCGCGAGACTCGAGCGCCTGGGTTACGACAACATAAGCACGAAACTTGGCGATGGCTACCACGGCTGGCAGGAGCATGCGCCGTTTGATGCAATCGTCGTTACCGCGGCGGCCAGCCACGTGCCACCTCCGCTTATCGAGCAATTGAAGCCCGGCGGCCGCATGGTCATCCCGGTCGGTGGACGATTCGTCACGCAGCTGTTGCTGCTTCTCGAAAAGAACGAGGACGGCGAGATCATCACGCGACAAATCGGCGCGGTACGATTCGTGCCGCTAACCGGCGAACACTAACGCCGGTGCGCCGACTGCTTTTTGCGACGCTATTGGTATCCGCCGCGGCGATCGGCTACGAAATCCTGTTGATGCGACTCCTGTCGATTGTGCAGTGGCATCACTTCGCCTACATGATCATCAGCCTCGCGTTGCTCGGATACGGCGCCAGCGGTACTGCCATCGCCTTGCTGAAGCATGCCCTCGAGCCTCGCTTCGAACTCGCGTTCGCTGCGAGCGCGTTGCTGTTCAGCGTGACGATGGTCATGGCGTTCGTTGCAGGCCAGCACGTTCCCTTCAACGCGCTGGAGATCGTCTGGGACCCGACGCAATTCCTGAATCTCGCCCTGATCTACCTGGTTTTTTTTGTACCGTTCTTTTTCGCCGCTTTTTGTATTGGCCTCACATTCACGTGCCGTCCCGACGCGATTCGTCATATCTACTTTTTTGATCTGTTCGGCGCGGGCCTTGGGGCGACCGCGATCATCGCATTGCTGTTTGCGATGGCGCCGCAGAGGGCGCTTATCGTCCTTGCCGTGCTGCCGTTGCTGGCGTCAGTTCTCGTGGTAGGCACTCGTCTTCATTTGCTTGGCCTCATTCGGCTACTGTGGCTGGTCTCGCTGGGGGCGGCCGCAGGAACCGGCTGGCCGGAGCTTCGTATATCGGAATACAAAGGCCTGACCCAGGCGCTGCAGGTCGTCGGCAGCCGCAGGATCGGGGAATCGTACGGACCGCTGGGGATGCTCACGGTCGTCGAAAGCCCGACCGTGCCGATACGGCACGCACCCGGTTTGAGCTTCAATGCTCGGGACATTCCGCCGGACCAACTGGCCGTCTTCTCGGACGCGGATGCGATGAGCGCGATCACGCGATTCGATGGCGACCTCGACACCGTTGCATATCTTGGCGATGTGACCGCGGCGTTGCCGTATCAACTGCTCTCCCGTCCGTCCGTTTTGATTCTTGGTGCTGGTGCCGGAACTGACGTATTGCTTGCGCTCTCTCACGAAGCCGGTCGCATCGATGCAGTCGAACTCAATCCGCAGATGGGGAAACTCGTCGGTGATACGCATGCCGGGTTTGCAGGACGTATCTACGGGGACCCCCGGGTCAGTCTCCACATCGATGAGGCACGTGGTTACATTGCTCGCAATAACCGGCAGTACGATCTCATCCAGATCGCTCTGCTCGACTCGTTTGCTGCCTCGGGCGCCGGAGTCCAGGCCCTCAACGAGAGCTATGTCTACACCGTCGAAGCGATGCTCGCTTACCTGGAAGATCTGCGGGACGGTGGCCTGATCGCCGTTACGCGCTGGTTCAAGATGCCGCCACGGGACAGCCTGAAATTGCTGGCAACGGCAATCGAAGCACTCGATCGAAGCGGTGTCGATGACCCCGGCAACAGGCTCGCAATGATCCGTAGCTGGAACACGAGCACGTTGCTCATCAGGAATGGCAATTTCACATCCGCAGAAATTGAAGCGATTCGCGACTTCTCACGGAACCGTTCGTTTGATACGGCGTATTTTCCAGGTATCCGCCCGCGCGACGCCAATCGATACAATGTACTCGACGGGGCGCATGTCTACGAGGGCGTCATGGCCCTGCTCGGTGACGAGGCGAGTGACTACTACGAACGCTACAAATTTCACATCGAGCCCGCGACGGACGACCGGCCGTATTTCTTTCATTTCTTCAAATGGCGTTCGCTGCCGGAAGTCATCTCGCTCCGCAAGGCGGGCGGTGCAGGGCTTATCGAGTGGGGCTACCTGGTACTTGTTGCTACGCTTCTGCAAGCCGTGATCCTCGGCGCATTGTTCATTTGTCTGCCATTGCTGCGTCGCACCGAGAGGTGGCCGCGGGGCACCACCAGCCGCTTTGGCGCGTACTTTCTATTGCTCGGTCTTGCGTTCCTGTTTATCGAAATGGCGTTCATTCAGAAATTCATACTGTTCCTGAGCCATCCGCTGTATTCGGTCGCCGTCGTGCTGAGCGGATTCCTTGTGTTTGCAGGTTTCGGGAGCGCGCTAACCGGGCGCATTGGCCGGCGCGCGGCAGCCGGGGGCCACTCACCGGTCGTCGTTGCGGTCGCAGCCATCCTTTTGATCGCAGTTACCTATGTTGTGATCCTGCCAGCCCTGTTCGATCGACTTATCGGTCTGGCCGATGTGGCGAAAGTCGTCATTTCAATCGTGCTGATCGCGCCGCTTGCGTTTTTCATGGGCATGCCGTTTCCACTGGGGTTGAGTTACGTAGCGAAGGCTGCCCCGGATTTCATTCCCTGGGCCTGGGGCCTTAATGGATTTGCATCGGTCATCAGCGCCGTCCTGGCGACATTGCTGGCAATCAGTTTCGGATTTACCGCAGTGATTCTCACGGCGCTCGTCTGCTACGTGCTGGTTGCGGTGCTGTCTGCCGGGCAGCAATCAACGTCGATCGAGACTGGCAGCGGTTAGCGGCCGTCTATTCCCCAGGACTGAATTGTCAGAATTTCCCGGCGACCGCCAGTTGTACGTCGCTTGCAGCCGCCTTTTGCTTGCGCAGCATTGCGGCCCCGAACAGGTAACCGCCGATGCCGCCGGTGACGTGTGCCATTACGTTGATGCCGCCGTTGTTTTCGAATGCAAAGAGACGGAAAACGTCGCCACCGATATACCAAAGTGCAAGTGCCCAGGCGGGAATGGCGATCGAGCCGAAGATCACAACGAAGAAGTAATAACATCGGATTCGGCCATGCGGCAGCAAGAAGGCGTACAGGCCGATCATACCGGTGACGATGCCGGATAAGCCCACCGTTCGGAAGTCGACGCCCGTAGCCATCGCCGCGACGATGTTAAAGATCCCGGTGAACAGCGCAATCGACTGACCGCGGGGCTCTACATCCCGAGCAGCCGCCACCGCGCGCTCGGCCGAATCGAGAACGCCTTCGTTCTCTGCTTCGAGGCGGAGCAGGCGGTGCGCAAGATCAAGCGCGCGATTCGCACTCAGCGGTTGCCCAAAGCGGCGCCGCTGACCCTCATCGCCCGAGCCGTGGAGGAGGGCCTGCTCAGCGAGGGCGAGGCCGCACTCCTCGAATCC
>Ga0209456_10001441_pt1 | contig 11565 bp, 11 predicted proteins | sample COG_11_FD_184755 | JGI IMG/M metagenome (GOLD analysis project Ga0209456, IMG submission 184755) | Pelagic marine sediment microbial communities from the LTER site Helgoland, North Sea, for post-phytoplankton bloom and carbon turnover... | ecosystem: Environmental > Aquatic > Marine > Neritic...
TCGTCTGAACCAGCCCCTGACCATCATAAATAATCAGATCAATGAAATATTGTCCGAATTTAAGCAGAATAAACGCCTGCATGATAAAATTATTAAGATTCACAATCAGATTAAGAAAATGAATGATATTACCGATAAATTAGGCAGGATTAAGAAGTACGAAGCGATGGATTATGTGGCCGGAATAAAAATCGTTGATATTGAAAAATCATCCTGGTCCCATGATGCAAGGAAGACAGATGATTAAAAACGTTCTGCTGGTAGATGATGATACCGAGATGCTGCATGCCCTCAAAGCGGGCTTTAAACGTTACCAGGAGTCCTTTGCGGTTTTGCTGGCTGAAGACGGTCTAAAGGCTCTGGAGGTTCTCAAACAAAATATTATCTCCCTGGTCGTGACCGATCTAAAAATGCCCAATATGGACGGTTTTGAGCTTTTGGCACACATCATGCAGTACTATCCGGACATTCCGGTCATTATTATCACCGGCTACAGTACGCCTGAAATGGAACAGCTGGCGCGCGAGGGAGGAGCCGTCGGATATATTGCCAAACCGTTTTTGATTGAAAATTTAGCCCGTCAAATATTGACGACCTTAAGAAAGGAATCCGAGGGCGGCACGCTGCATAATATATCGTCCGGCATGTTTTTGCAGCTGATCGAAATGGAGCAGAAAACCTGCACGATTCGGTTGGAAGAAAAAACAGCTGGAAATAAGGGGATCCTTTTTTTCAGTGATGGTGAATTGTTTGATGCCAGGGCAAACAATATCCAGGGCCAAGCTGCAGCACACGAAATTTTTTCATGGGATGCAGTCAATCTTTCCATTCAAAATGGCTGTGCCGTAAAGGAAAATAAAATTCAAACCGATTTGCAGCCGCTCATCCTGGAGGCCATGCGGCGCAAGGATGAAAGAACGCCGGGAAGCATGCGCACCCAGGATGCGGAAGAGCCCGAGGTTGTGCCTGAAGGCGTTATGGAGCAAATTGAATCCGCTCGCCAAACGCCGGCCGCTCGGCTTAACAAACTCAAAGCCAAAATCGAAGCAGAAATTGGACAGCAGTGCGGCCTGGAAGACCTGTATCAGGATTCGCTGTGGGACTACCGTGTCACCCAGCTATCGAAAATCGGTGCCTTTTTCCAATTGGGGAAATTAATGCTGGCCTATATCGATCGGGGTGATGCCCATGATTACATTCTCATGCCGGGTCAAAAGACCACAGTTGTCACGGTAGATCCCCGGTGTCCTCGAGATAAGATATTGCGGGTTATCAGCAATTAACTATAATGAGCGTTTTAAAATAAAAATATGGGATATACTTTTTATATCAAGGAATTCTACCCGTCGAGCGCCTCCCTTCGAGCGCCTCAGGGTCTGTGTACAGGGTCGAACGATCGTTTTAATATTTTTATTTTAAAACCCCACGGGGGCTTGCCGATCTTACCGCATCTACGGTGTTAGATGCCGTTCCGCATAGTACACTATAGCGAAACGCCATCTGCCGTGTAGCTGCGGCAACCTCGACAAGCGCTCAATATAGTTAAAATATAATGAGCGTTTTAAAATAAAAATATAACGCACGTTTCACCATAAAAAATGCGCGAAATTTTCAATGATATACTGAATACCGATGGGGTAACCGGCGTCATGCTGTTTGCGGAAAACGGCGATGTGCTTTTCAAAGAGCTGTCGGCCACGATCAAACAAGCGCCTGAACACCGCGATTGGCGATTTTTAGTTGATTCATTGGAAGGTATGCGTGAAACCGATCTGATTTTTGAAAGGGGTCGCATTTACATCCGCAAAACCGACATGGGCATTTTGGTCGTATTAATGGCGCTGTACGTTCCGATTGCGATGATCCGATTAAATTGTGATATCTTATTACCGTTGCTGCAGCCATCAAAGCCGAGTCGAAAATTTGGCCGATTCTTTAAAAAATAGACCGAATCCGCTGTGTCGTGCCAATTCAAATGAAAGGGTTTTTTAAATAAATGAATACTGACATTGAATCCAAGATCAACGAGGCCGAAGTTTGCCGTTCAATGGGGCTGTTTGTAGACTCGCTCAAAATTTACGAAAATATTCTCGGTAACGTGTCCGACCAGGATACCCAGACCCACGATAAAATTCAAAAGCGCATCCGTTTGCTCAAACATGAAATCGACAGTGACGAGCAAACAGCGCCCATAGGGGTTTCGGCCGAAGACATCACCCTGCTACGACAAAGTATGTCCAATCAAGGGGATATTCCCGCCATTTTAGACAGTGCTTCAGCCTTCAAGGAAATGGGGCTGCACGGCGAGGCTCTTCCGGAATATGCCAAGTTATTAAAAGAGGATTATCCGGTCAATAAGGTGATGCCCGAAATCAGCGAATGTCTCTTGAAACTGCATTCCCCCTCTAAGGCATCCGATAAGTTGAATAGTCTGATTGAACCACTAAAGCTTGAGAAACAGAAATGGGCGGATATCTTGGTTCTTTTTGGTAAAGATATGGAAAAGCGCGATCACCGTGAAGTGGCGCTTGACAGCTACAGGACGGCTCGTAAATTGAGTCCCGACAATACCGAAATTAAGGAACGGATGGACTCGGTTGCGGCCACTTTTACGACCGGCTCGAAATATGATTACCTGCTGCGCGAAAAACTGGTTACAACCGAGCAGTTGCAGCAGGCCTTTGGATTGGCCAAAAAGATGAACAAAAGTGTTGAATTTGTTCTGATTGAACACAACAAAATCAATAAAGCGGCCATCGCTAAATCCTTTTCACTTTTCTATGATACTGAGTTTCGCGATTACGATCATTCTTTCACGGTGCCGGTAGAACTGTTATCCAATTTGAAAAAGGCCTTTTTGCTAAACGAGTGCTGGGTTCCCATGAGCTGGAACAAAGAGGGGGTTGAGATTCTGGTCGATGATCCCCGGGATCTGAACAAGACCGATAACATCAGAGCCCTGATGAAAACCAGTCGCATTAATTTTACCGTCGCCATCCGTGAAGATATTGAGCAGTACATAAAACTGTTTTTTGAGGGGGGACAACCGACCGCCGACTCGGCCTCACCGGAGCAGACACTTGAAGACTTTGATTTAATTCCGGATGTTTCTTTTGAAGAAGAAGAGGAAGAAGAGGATGTCGATGACGGCCTGGATGAAGCTTCGGGCAAAATCGTTAAGCTGGTGGACCAGACAATTATTGCCGCTTACCGCAAAAACGCGTCGGATATCCATATTGAGCCGTCATCTATTACCAAATCGACTTCAGTGCGCTTCCGTCTGGACGGCGTCTGTCAGGAGTATCTCAAAGTCCCCAGTTCCATGACGCGCGGTATCGTATCCAGGGTTAAAATCATGTCAAATCTGGATATCGCCGAGCGGCGGCTGCCCCAGGACGGAAAGATCAAATTCAAGCGCAAAGGCGTACCCACTTTTGAACTCCGGGTGGCCACCCTGCCGACGCAAGGTGGATTCGAAGATGTGGTGCTCAGAATTCTGGCCTCGGCCGGTGCGATGGAACTTGACGATATGGGCATGACCGAGCGCAATACAAAGGTCATGAAACGCGTCGTCGCCAAGCCCTACGGGCTGGTGCTGGCAGTCGGGCCCACCGGTTCGGGTAAAACCACATCGCTGCATGCGATTCTCGGCTACATCAACAAACCAGGCATTAAAATATGGACCGCTGAAGATCCGATCGAAATTACCCAGAGTGGGCTGCGGCAGGTAGAGGTCAAACCTAAAATCGGTCTGGATTTTGCCCGGGTGATGCGGGCGTTCCTAAGGGCCGACCCGGACGTTATCATGATCGGGGAAATGCGGGATGAGGAGACAGCCTCCATCGGCATCGAGGCCTCTTTGACCGGCCACCTGGTTTTTTCGACCCTGCACACCAACAGCGCACCGGAAACCATCACCCGCCTGCTGGATATGGGGCTTAATCCCCTTAATTTTTCAGATGCCTTTCTGGGGGTGCTGGCCCAACGGCTGACGCGCCGGCTGTGCAAAGACTGTATGGAAGAATATCCGTTGACCAAAGACGAATATGAGATGATCTACGTGGATTACGGTGAGAAATATTGGGATCGAGCCGGTATCGACTATGATCCTGACACCACCCTGTACCGGTCAGTCGGGTGCGATGCCTGCTCTAACACCGGCTACCGTGGACGGATGGGCATCCACGAACTCATGGAAGGTACCCCCAAAATCAAATTGATGATCAAAAAGCAGGCCAGCACCGAAATGTTGTTTGCCCAGGCCATGAAAGAAGGTATGTCCACACTCCGCCAGGATGGTATCATGAAGGTTTTTAAAGGCTATACTGACATGGCTGAAGTGCGACGGGTGTGTATTAATTAAAAGAAGGTTCCAGGGTTCAGGGTTCAGGGCTGCCTCCCTCGTTAATAACTACGGAGGACAAGCAGGGTTCAAGGTTTTCTGAATTTAGAAATTAAGCGATCCAGCTTTCATTTTAAAATTACCGCATACAAACCCTATTTTTGATGGAAATTGGTTCCCGCCAGTGGCAAAACCTTATCATTAATGGCGCCCAAGAGTTGGGCATCAGCATCGATGATCGCATTTGCGCTGCATTTGCCACCCATGCTGCTGAATTATTCCATTGGAATCGTAAATTTAATCTGACCGCCATCACCGATGCCCGCGGTATCGCCATAAGGCATTTTTTAGACTCGCTGGCCCCAGCCAAATTCGTTCCTGATAGGGCCAGAATGCTCGATATCGGCTCCGGAGGCGGTTTCCCGGGTATTCCGCTTAAAATCGTAAAGTCTTCTTTGTCCGTTTTTTTGATTGACGGTACGCGCAAAAAGGTCAATTTCTTAAAACATATGATCCGCTTGCTGGGCCTTGATAAAAGCGAAGCCCTGCACATCCGCGCTGAAAATTTTGCGCATCATACTGAATTTGCCAATTCGTTTGATGTCATTATCAGCCGGGCGCTATCGGATTTGACATCTTTTGCAAAAGCGGCGACGCCGTTGCTGGCCGGGCAAGGGATAATTGTGGCCTTGAAAGGGCAGGTCGATCAAAAAGAGTTGGCGGCTTTGCGCGAAAATTTGCCGCCCCATCAATTTTCGCTGAAGGTTGAACACTACAGCCTGCCCTGCGACCCCCATCTGCGATCGATTGTCATTCTAAAGTCACTTGACAAAAAAAGCACGCACTGCTGTAACTCCCGATTCAGATATTATGTGAGTCCTTAGAAATAACTGCTGGCATCCCAGCAATGGGTGCACAGCTGTTCCTTGGGTATGCCAATAGCTGCAACGAGGTCTTCCAGTTTCTGGTACTGCAGGGAGGTCAGTTGCAATCGCTGTCGGATTTGATCGACCATCGCCAGGTTTTTCTGCGATCCGGCTGTGGCATAGTCGGCTAGATGCTTATCCTCTGAACCTTCCAGTGCGGAGATGGCCTTGCGGCTGGCCAAATCCAGCGTTGAGCGTGATGTTGAAAAGCTCAAGAAATCACAAGGATAAATAAGGGTAGGGCAGGCCGGTCGCATGTGAACTTCTTTGGCACCGTACTCGTATAGAATTTGAATGGTGTCCTGCAGCTGGGTGCCGCGTACGATCGAGTCCTCGCAGAAAAGAATTCTGCGGTTCTCGATCAGCTCTTTGATGGGGATCAGTTTCATTTTGGCGACCAGATCCCGGATGCTCTGATTCTGGGGCATAAAGCTGCGGGGCCAGGTCGGTGTGTACTTAACAAAAGGTCTGACATAAGGGATGTTCTTTTCGTGGGCGTACCCGATGGCATGTCCGATACCGGAATCGGGGATGCCGGCAACAAAGTCGATGTCAACGCTGTCATTTTGGGCCAGGAGCCTGCCGCAACGGTTGCGGGTGGCTTCCACATTGATGCCTTCGTAGCTGGTCGCCGGATAACCGTAGTAAACCCACAGAAAAGCACAGACCTGCATCTGCTCCTGTGGTGGTTTTTTTTGCTCGATGCCTTCGGCTGTTATTAAGGCAATCTCACCGGGGCCCAGATTTTTTTCCATCGTATAGCCCAGGTTGGGAAAGGCACAGGATTCCGAGGCCGCCACATAAGCCCCTTCTTTTTTGCCGATCACAACCGGTGTGCGTCCCAATTTGTCGCGCGCAGCGTAGATACCCTCTTCGGTGAGCAAAAGCATCGAGCAGGAGCCTTTGATGGCATTCTGGGCATTCTGGATACCGTCTTCGAAGGATTCGGCCTCGCTAACCAACATGGCCACCAGTTCGGTTGGGCTGGTGTCACCGCCGCTCATTTCTGAAAAATGCCGCTTACTTTGAAGCGCCCTGGCGGCCAGCGTTTCGATGTTGTTAATTTTGCTGACCGTTACAATCGCAAAGGTTCCCAGGTGGGAGCCGATAATCAGTGGTTGCGGGTCATGATCGCTAATAACGCCGATACCTTGGTGACCATGCAGTTTTGGCAGATCTGACTCGAATTTAGACCTGAAATAATCATTTTCGATGTTGTGGATCGATCGTGAAAAATCTTTTGAATTTATCACGGCCAGACCGCCGCGTTTGGTGCCGAGGTGGGAGTGATAATCAGTACCGTAAAATAAATCACTCAAACAGTCATTTTTGGACACACAACCAAACAATCCTCCCATATTCATGGTCTCCTTTCAGATGATGTCAGCGCTTCAGGCGGATGAATTCTACGCTCAGGTCTGCGCCTTTGATGCGAATCATGGCAGCCGATCCCGGTTGACCGAATTTGGGATATGACGCGCTTCCGGGGTTGATATACGTTATCCCATTTTTTTCGAAGACATCCGGGCGGTGCGTATGACCGCTGATGACGGCCTTAATCCCGGCTTTTTGCGGTTCTTCATTTAGGCGGCTATCAATATGCGTTACCGCCAGCGCAATTTGGCCGATCTCAATGATTTCAGTTGCCGGCAACTGGCTGGCCCAGTTTCCAATATCCATATTCCCGCGCACAGCCAGAATCGGCGCAATTTTTTCCAGCTCAGCTAAAACCGTTTCATCGCCGATGTCACCGGCATGAATGATAAGGTCAACCGTCTTGAAGGCCTTCGCAACGGCTAACGACAGGTGACCGTGGGTGTCGGATATCACACCAATCAAATATGACTCAGCAGGGTCTAATTTTATGAGCATTCTGAGATCCCGCATCTAACGCAATCACTGTGTTGACTGCTTTTATGCAGGCAAGGTTTGGAGCCGACATGCTGAATCGGTGTTTTAGGCCAGGCGAGAGCCGTTGGGAACCTTTTGCTGGGGTTCTGCCAGGAAATCGGTTTCATCGGATTAAACCTTTTGTGTGACCCGGGCACAACGGCGTCCATACCCAATAAGACCGCACAAGACTGCAGCCGTTGCCGCAGGAAATTGAGTTTTACGGGAACCGCAAACCGGATGTCAAGGGGATTTCACATACCGCCGTTCTATCCGACCGCCGGGTGCTCTCTGCGGCTGGAATTCATGAATCCTCATGGATTTTTACCTCGCGGCGGCGACGCTTGGTTTCGCTGCGCTTTTTTTTAGCCGATAAGCGACGTTCTTTGGCGGTCCGGGATGGTCTGGTTTTGCGTCGGGGTTTGGGTTTGACGGTTGCCTGGCGGATCAGCGCAACCAGTCTCGCAATCGCGTCCTTGCGGTTTTTATCTTGGCTCCTGTAACGGTTGGCCTTGATGATCAGGATGCCCTCTTCGGTAATCTTCCTGCCGGCAATGCGGCGCAGGCGATCCCGAATGTCTTCAGACAAAGCATCGGATTGCATAACGTTGAAGCGCAACATCGCAGCCGTGGACACTTTATTTACATTCTGACCGCCCGGTCCAGAGGAGCGAACAAATTCCAGCTGAATATCGGATTCATCGATAAATAATGTGTCGGTTATGCGTATCATCAGTGCCCCAGAATGGGTACACTATAATGAGACCGAACACCAGTTAAAAATGATAACGTCAGATTTCTTTTAACCCCAGGGCAGGCACTATTCAAGTTTCACGTGAAAACACATTGGGTAGTGTATCTTATGAGATATCAGCACTATAATTTGATTTTCGAAATTGTATGTTTAAGTTATTTGCATATTGTAAGCCTGATGTGTTTAACAATGGACATGCCCACAATCATGCCTAAATTTGAATCAATTTAGCAAAAAGGATTGGAATAATTATTAAACGTGAATGCTAAAATATTAATGTATAGATTTAATATATAGCTAAATATAACTGATATTGATGGTAATAAATAAGGAGAAAGATATGGAGATTGAAGATAAAAAAGTGGCCATTTTAGTGGAATCGCTGTTTAATACGTTTGAGTTTTGGTATCCGTATTACCGCTTGAAAGAAGCGGGTGCCGAAGTTGTCGTTGTGGGGTCAGGTAGCGCTCAAACATATACGGGCAAGCCAGGCACAGAGGTTGCTGTGGATGCCAGCATTGATCAAGTATCCGCAGCCGATTTCGATGCGATCATAATACCCGGCGGCTATGCACCGGACATTATGCGGCGATATCCCCAAATGGTGCAGCTGGTCAGCGATCTGTTTGCGAGCGGCAAGGTGGTTGCCGCCATTTGCCATGCCGGTTGGATGCTGGCGTCAGCCAAGATATTAGCAGGTAAAACCGTGACATCCTTTTTTGCGATTAAAGATGATCTGGTGCATGCCGGTGCGGAATGGGTCGATCAGGAGGTGGTTGTCGATGGTAATTTAATTACCAGTCGAACACCGGATGACCTACCGGCCTTTATGCGTACTTTCATCGCGGCCATACAGGGTGCAGGGTAAACCTGCTAAAGGCGACTCTCCTTGATAATCTGATGCGCTTTTAGTGGACGTTTGCAATTGCCTGTGTTAATAGGAAAACCACAATCGGTGCCCTTCGCACACCGGCAACGATCTGACCGATGGTGCCAATATACGTTCTACTTGTGCGGTAAAGGAGGAAGATGAGATGAAAATACTGGTAGGGTATGACGGAACCAACTCGGCAAAAGAAGCCTTAAACCTGGCGAAATCCCATGCAAAGTCTTTTGGTGCATCCATTCAGGTGGTTACATCCATGCAAAAAGGGACAGCGTCTGAAAGGCAAGAAATCGAACAGGCCGAGCGGGGCTTGGAATATGCCAAATCCCTGTTTGATGAAGCCGATATTGCCTGCCACACGCATTTGCTGATTCGCGGTCTGTCAGCCGGTGAAGATCTGGTTGAATTCGCAAACGAGAACCAGATTGACCAAATTATCGTGGGCGTCAAACGCAGATCAAAGGTCGGTAAATTGCTGCTGGGCTCTACTGCGCAGTATGTCATTTTACAGGCCGATTGTCCTGTGGTCACAATTAAATAAAATTAAATCGAATTGTTCAAAATTCCTGCACGCGACGACCTGAAGGAATCAGAATATTGAAACCCCGTGATGGCATCCATATCATGGGGTTTTTTATGCGGTCTTTTTGCTGAGTGTTTTTTCGAGTTTAGCCACCCCCAGAGAGCACGCCAGTGTTAGTATTAAATACATCACCGTGATCGTAATCCAGATTTCAAAGGTAAAATAAGTTGTTGCCATGAGTTCCATACCCTGAAAGGTCAATTCCTGAATCGAAATAATCGAGACGATGGCCGAATCTTTGATGGTTGCAATAAATTGTCCGGCCAGAGGCGGCAGAATACGCTGGATGGCTTGAGGCAGGATAATCAGCCGCATGCGCTGCCATCTGGATAATCCCAGTGCGTCTGCAGCCTCCCATTGGCCTTTTTCAATGGACTGGATACCGGCCCGGACGATTTCGGTCATATAGGCGCCTTCAAATATGGAAAGCGTGATTAAGGCTGAAATAAAAGCGCCAAACAGCGGTGGGGCGGCAAACAAAAATGTCATCAAAGCCTGGGTCGATTCGCTGCGCGAGCGGATAAAGGTCTCTAATCCCAGGGCCGGCAAGATCTGGTTACTGACAAAAAAATAGAAGATAAAAATCAAAACCAAGGGCGGCAAGTTGCGTGTCAATTCAACATAACTGCCTGCCAGCAGGCGTTTAAAAAGACTTCGACTGACACGCAGCATTCCCATCACAATCCCAATGAACGTGGCCAGTAAAGTGGCCCAGATGCTCAGTCGGATCGTGGTTAAAAATCCTTGCAGCAGTACGTTGGAGACCCATTGACGGGTATCCGGATCGAAACGAATGAAATACTGGGGTATGGCATCCCAGTTCCAGGTGTATTTCAGACCCATCGAAACTTTGTATCCGATAAACACGACTGCCGCGCCCAACAGGCCGCTTATAATGATATCAATGCTGGTTATTTTGGGTCTGCCGGTTACCACGGTGTGCCTATTTTATTTTACCTTCCCAATCCTTGGTCTCAAACCAGTACTGTTTTCGTTCGGCAAGCCATCCTTTGGCTTCTGTTACACGAATCCAGTTGTTAAAATAATTGAGCGTGTCAAAATCTCCTTTTCTGACGACAAAACCGATAGGTTCTTTGGTAAAAGTGCCGGTTATCGGTAAAAATAACTGATCGGGATACTTGATGGCCTGAAATGCAGGCAGGGGAGCGGATGCAACGGCTGCATGTGCCCTGCCGTTTAGCACCTCCTGGATCACCTGAGCCTCATCATCAAAGAATTTTTTTTGGGCAGCCGGCATATATTTATTGGCCGCGTCAGCCGCCGTTGAACCCAGACGGGCGGCAATGGTCACATCAGGCCGGTTGAAATCTTTCAGACGGCTGAAGCCGGCCGCCATCTTTTTATTGGCGACAATAGACTGACCGGCATAATCATAGGGCAGGCTGAAGTTGACCTTTAAATTGCGATCCGGTCGGACACTCATTCCACCGATAATCACGTCAAATTTGCCGGTGAGCAGCGCCGGAATTATTCCAGCCCATTTGGTTGGCACAAATTCGATTTTTACCCCCATATCTGCAGCCAGCTGACGGGCGACATCGATTTCAAAACCAATGAGTTTACCGGTCTTGTCTTTCATGGCCCAGGGAACAAAGGTGGACATGCCCACCCGCAGCGTTCCGCGTTTCATAACCTGCTCGATTGTACTTTCCTGTACCAGCTGTTGTTGGAGCTTTCCGGCCGAAGATGGGCCGGCCAGGCCCGCGATGATAGATAGGATCATAGCGATTGCCAGCAAGCGAGTTTGTTTTGGCATGGATGACCTCCTTTTTAGACGCATATAAATTGACAGATGAATCTTTAAATTTAGGGTGACAGCCCAAAAAAATAAGACCCTGTTTCTACTGGGCCTCAATCTTTAAGCGCTTTTCCATATAAGCTACAGTTGCCGATAATAGCAACGTAATGGATAAGTAGATGGCAGCAACAGTAAACCAGATTTCAAAGACCAGAAAGGTTTCAGAAATTATCACCTGAGCGCGCATGGTTAAATCATAAATGGCAATGGTGCTGACCAGAGCGGAATCTTTTATCAGAGAAATGGCCTGACTGGTCAAGGGCGGCAAAATTCGCCGCAGCGCCTGGGGCAAAATAATAAAACGGTACGCCTGGTAGGTATTGAGGCCAATGCTAAAAGCGGCTTCCCACTGACCGCGCTGAATG
>Ga0209456_10001443_pt1 | contig 11558 bp, 10 predicted proteins | sample COG_11_FD_184755 | JGI IMG/M metagenome (GOLD analysis project Ga0209456, IMG submission 184755) | Pelagic marine sediment microbial communities from the LTER site Helgoland, North Sea, for post-phytoplankton bloom and carbon turnover... | ecosystem: Environmental > Aquatic > Marine > Neritic...
TACGAAGGCGCCCAGGACGAGTTTCTCACCTCACTCGCAATGCAACTGGAGATCCGTCCGGCTCGCGAGCAGGATCTGCAACGTGCCGAGGAGCTGACTCTGCGCACCAACCAGCTCAACACAACGGGCCGGACCTATTCCTATCAAGAGCTGGACGAGCTCAGGAAATCGGACGACTTTCTGCTATTGGTTGCGAGCCTGGAGGACAAGTACGGCAACTACGGCACAATAGGTCTGGTACTAATCGAGAAGCACAAGGACGAATGGTGGATTCGACTGTTGTTGATGTCCTGCCGGGTCATGAATCGGGGAATTGGTGGCGCGCTCATCACTTATGTTCGCCAATGTGCGAAAGACGCCGGCGTGCGACTCTTCGCCGACATGTTAGTGAATGACCGTAATCGAATGATGTACATGACGTACAAGTTCAACCATTTTCGGGAAGTCGAGAATTCGGGCGATGTAACGTTACTGGAGAACGATCTGGGCCGCATACAACCTTATCCGAGCTACCTGACCACAAAAAAGCCCGCGTAGTGCGGGCTTTTTGAATATGGCGTCCACAGGGGGGTTCGAACCCCCGTTGCCGCCGTGAAAGGGCGAAGTCCGATCGTAATTTGCCATCCATCGTCCGAGCGCGAATTTTTTCCGGACGTCTGCCAAACGGCCAGCCAAAGAGCCATGAATTATGGGTTTAGCTGTGTAGTTCAGCAGTACGTCCGGTTGAATTCGTCGCATTAACTTCGTCAAGTGCCAAAGTAGCGCTAGGTCTGCGGTTGGGCTCACGCCATGCCTATCCATTGGTATTTTGTGCGCGGTGACCTTCATGCCTTTAAGCGTATCGCACACGATACTTTCAGCGTCTAAGTCAGGAGCCGCTACATGAACGTCTATGCCTTTGTCAAACATAGCGCTGATCAGGGCGCCTCGGAATGCAAGTATTGAGTCCGGGTGACTGGCAATTAGGAGCATGCGCATACTATTTTTTCTGAGCAAGCCATGCTTGAAACATCAGCACATCCCATAAGCGATAGTGCCATCTCCGTTGCCCGGACACGTGCTCGAACCACATTTTCCGAATGGGTTTCGGATCAAAAAAACCCTGCTCGCGAATCCGTTTTTCATTAAGTAAATCATCGGCCCACTCTCGCAATGGACCTCGTAGCCAGTGTTCGATGGGCACACCAAATCCCATCTTTGGACGGTCAACGAGTTCACGCGGAACGTAACGATATAGCACCTGGCGCAAGAGCCATTTCTGCTGACCGGCACGGTATTTGAACTCCATCGGTAGATTCCAGGCAAATTCGACCAAACGATGGTCTAACAATGGAACTCTGGCCTCAAGACTCACAGCCATACTGGCCCGATCGACCTTAGCGAGAATATCATCCGGAAGATATGTAACCTGGTCGATATACATCATGCAGTCTCGAAAACTTGGCAAGTTCGGCAAGCTATCCAGTTCGCCAAAACGAGCTTTCGGCTCCTCACTCGCGAGAACGATCTGATCTGGGTTCTTCCAATGTGACACCAAACCCTGATAGAAAGATTCTGGGTTTTCATGAGCGAGAATCTCTGCCCACTTTCGAAGACTGTCTTCAAAATTTCGAAATCGTAGCTTTTTCGAAAGCAAACGTAGTGCTCTGTCAACGTGCCGCCCGGGTATTCGAGCGATCGCCCCACTTACAAGGCGACGGGTAGAGTCAGGCATTTTCCTGGTATTTCGCCAAACCTTGTTCGCATGGGCATAACGATTGTAGCCATAGAAGAGCTCATCCCCACCGTCACCAGACAGGCAAACAGTTACATGTCTTCGAGCCAGCTCAGACACTAGATAGGTTGGTATCTGCGACGGGTCGGCGAATGGCTCATCCCAAAGCGTAGGTAGTTTTGGAATGACGGTCATTGCCTCCTCGGGTGAGACATATAGTTCCGTATGGTTCGTGCCTAAATGGCTCGCGACAACTTTCGCGTGTTTCGCTTCGTCATGGGAATCCTCGTTAAAACCAATGGAGAACGTATTTACCGGGTGGTCACTTTGGGCTTGCATTTGGGCAACAACAACTGACGAATCGATCCCCCCTGATAAGAAAGCACCTAGCGGCACGTCCGCCATCATTCTTTGGCCAACAGCTTCTCTCAGTAGTCCATCAAGCCCATTAACCTGCTCCTGCTCGTCGTGGTCACTGCCAGTTACTCCCGCCTCCGCATGAGCCGCAAGGCTCCAATAACAAACAGGCTCGCTGACGTTCCGACCTTGGTCCGAAACGATGACATAGTGAGCTGGCGGTACCTTCAAGATACCCGAATAGATTGACCTGGGAGAAGGCACGTAGCCATGTCGCATGTACTGCGTCAAAGCACCGCGATCTACCGAACCGTTCCACGCCGGATGCACCAGCAATGATTTCAATTCGGATCCGAATAGAAACGAACTTGAGCACTTACCGTAGAATAGGGGTTTCTCACCCATTCGATCTCGCGCCAGGATCAAGACTTGCTCGCTGCTGTCCCAAAGCGCAAAAGCGAACATGCCGTTCAGTCGCGATAGCGCGCCATCCACTCCCCAATGTCGCAGCGCTGCCAATAGTGTCTCTGTATCGGAATGGCCGCGCCAGTCGAAATGCCCATTCTCCTGAGCCAAGTCGAGTCGCAATTTTGCGTGGTTGTAAATTTCTCCATTAAAACTAAGCACGTAACGGCCACATGGAGATACCATCGGCTGATGGCCTGCCGACGAAAGATCTACAATCGATAACCTGCGATGTCCGAGCGCGACGCCGACATTCTCGTCCGACCAAACTCCCGAGTCATCTGGTCCACGGTGCCTAATTTCAGTCGACATGCGCCTTGCGATTGCCGCAAGGTCTCCCGTGTCAGATTGCCAGAAACCACATATTCCACACACTTAATTAGATATCACGCCGAAACAAGTCCTCCCACATTGTAGCAACTTGAACCAACGAATAACGTTTCAATACTTCCTGTGCCCGCCCTCCAAATCTTCGGCGCATCTCCGAATCACTCATGAGCTGCTCCAGCGCGCTAACTAAAGCCTCGGGATCATCTTGCCTTACGAGAAGACCATCGACTGTATGACTGAGAATGTCACGTGGACCGGCATCACAATCTATTGCGACAGCGGGCAATCCGTATGCTAGCGCTTCCAACAGCGTATTGGGGAAACCTTCGTATCGAGAGCTTAATACGTAAATATCCGCCGACTCGAACCAATCACCCACGTTTCCAACCAGACCAGGCATGTGAACTCTCTCAGACACCTCCAAATCCGATGCTTGCGTCTCCAGCGCATCACGTAAGTCGCCCTCTCCGAGAATAACCAGATCCCATCGCGGATACTTACGGCTAATAGACGCAAACGCCGCGATAAGTCGATCGAATCCTTTTTGCTCTGCAAGGCGGCCGACTGCCAGAAGAGTATGATCACACCCAGACTTTTCTAATTCGGCATCGGGCGAAACCCGTGGCTCTTGCGCCGCAATAGGGTGATTTACGGGATTGGGAATAACCGCAATATTTCTTGCTGCAGTATTTTTGCGAAGCCAGTCGGAACACTCGGCGGTTTGGGCAACAAGCATCGAGAGTCTTGGGTAAGTCCAACGCCGAATTTTCTCCCATACTGGACCAATCTGCTCTGCCGGTGGGTAGTTACGCTCCGATCCAAACAATTCAATACCCAATCCAGTTCCTGCTAGCGCCAATAGAGCATTTGCGGTAACCATCATTGCGATTGCTACATCTGGTTTTTCACTCCGCAGTACAGCCCGCAAAGCACGGACTCGAACAAGATTGTGATACACAGCATGCAGTATCGTGGCACTTGGGGGTACAACCAAATCAAGGGCAATATGATTGATGCGATCATCCAAGACATAAAAGTCACTATCTTTTCCGACAATAGTCACGACGGTCACCCGCCATCCTTTGTCCGCCCAATAATTTGCGAGCGTCGTCGTGACACGCTCTGCTCCACCCCCTGATAGGGAATGTATTGCGAAAAGTATGTGCATGATATTTCTTAGCTAAGGGCTTGGCACGAAATGATTATAATATGTCCAGATGATTTTTCTCAGCAACTTAAGGTTGTTACTGGCGAACTTCGGATAGAATTCATGCTCTCCAACTCGACAAATCGCGATCCAGTGCAATCTCCAGCGCCTCAATATCCTCGTGGAACTCTGATTTCAGCTTGAGTAGCATGTCGGAATGATCCAATCGGAATCGAAATGACAAAAGAGGAGCTCTTGCTACCATCGGAATTCAAATTACCGGGGATCTCGACCCCTACCACTTCACCTGCGGGGTAGATACCGTCCGAACCATCGGCCAGCATGAACACGAAGTCATAGCGTATAAATACTTCTTCGATTACAGAATGCTGATTGTGAGGATAGTTTGTCCCAACTGCGCCATGAAATTTCATCTCGCCGGGTCCGATGGCGCCATCACGTGGCTGTTCCAGAAAAAACCACGGGTTGCTGCCGGCACTCGAAGGTTCCACAAGACCGAAGAGCGCAAGCGTGGCGACGGCTACAACGTATTTGGTCTTCATTGAATTTGCCACATTTGTCGACTAGTAAATGGGCAGCCCGGCGATCTTGGCGTCCTTCGGGGAGTCATCCATGGCTTCTCGGAGGAAGCGAGGACCCGCGGATTTGCGTCACTGACTTTGGTCAGCTTTGCCTTTGTCAACCAAATATGTTCTTGCGTTACAGAAATCCCGTCAATTCTGGGAAGTACGTAAGTTGGAATTGCTCCATGACGCTCGTCTGAAGGATATGTGAATGCCGAACGCAAAAACGCCCACACAAGGTGGGCGTTTTTATGTATGGCGTCCCCAGGGGGGTTCGAACCCCCGTTGCCGCCGTGAAAGGGCGGAGTCCTAGGCCACTAGACGATGGGGACGAAGGACGTCGGTGTAACTAATTTTGGTGGAGCTAGGCGGGATCGAACCGCCGACCTCTTGCATGCCATGCAAGCGCTCTCCCAGCTGAGCTATAGCCCCACGGAGCCGCGAACTTTACGGACGCTGGGCTGAGCTGTCAAGGACGTGAATGATGAACACTCTTTGTCTATAAAATCAATTGCTTGCAGCTGCCCTAGCCTCAATCAGTCCTATCGCGTGATCCATGCGGCGAACCGTTCGTTCCTGGCCGACGAGCCAAAGCGTCACGTCGATCGGAGGCGATACCGGGCCGCTGGTGACGGCTACCCGGATTGGCTGGCCCAGTTTGCCGAGATTGATGTCGAAATCGGCAGCCACACTTTCGATGACCTCATGTATTGCCGTCTGCCCCCAATGCTCGAGAGCGGCAAATCGATCCCGCGCGGCGTTGAATGGCTCGAGGATGACCGGGCGAAGTTGCTTTTTCGCCGATTTCTCGTCGATGACATCGAAATCCTCGTAGCAATAGCGTGCGCTGGCTGCCATATGCAGCAGCGTCTCGGCTCTCTCGCGGAAACCTTCAGCGATATACACGGGATCCGGGCCTTCAGCCGGATCCAGACCTGCCTTGACCAGAAACGGCATCAGTTTGGACCCGAGTTCATCGGTGGGCATCGCGATGATGTGTTGCTGGTTAATCCAGAGCAGCTTTTCCGGATTAAACGAGGATGCCGACTGGTTGACGTCTCCGATGTCAAACAGCTTTGTCATCTCTTCGACGCTGAAAATTTCCTGGTCGCCATGCGACCACCCGAGTCGTACCAGGTAGTTGAGCATGGCCTCGGGCAAATAGCCCTGCTCCTCGTACTCGCGTATATCAACGGCACCGTGACGTTTTGACAGTTTGGCGCCGTCCGGACCGAGGATCATCGGCAAATGAGCATACACAGGCGGTTCGGCGCCGAGCGCCTGCAGCATATTCATCTGCCGCGGCGTGTTGTTCAGGTGATCGTCACCCCGGATGACATGCGTGATCTGCATGTCGTAGTCATCGATGATGACGGAGAAGTTGTAAGTCGGAGAACCGTCCGGACGGGCAATGATCAGGTCATCGAGCTGGGCATTCTCAAATACCACCCTGCCCCGTACACAGTCCTCGACGACAACCTCCCCATCAAGCGGATTCTTGAAACGCACGACAGGTTCGACGCCCTCCCGTGGCTCCGTACGATCACGACAGCGACCGTCGTAGCGCACATGCCCTCCCGCGGCCTTCTGCTTCTCACGCAGGGCATCGAGTTCTTCTTTGCTGCAGTAGCAATGATAGGCCTTGCCTTCCTCCAGCCACTGCTTGATGACGTCACGATAGCGATCGAACCGTTCCGTCTGGAAGAACGGCCCTTCATCGGCATCGAGCCCTAGCCAGGCCATGCCCTCGAGAATGGCGTCCACGTTCTCTTTGGTCGAACGTTCCCTGTCGGTGTCTTCGATCCGCAAGATAAACTGCCCGTCGTGATGGCGTGCATACAGCCAGCAAAACAACGCCGTGCGAACACTGCCTAGGTGCAGAACGCCTGTCGGGCTGGGGGCAAAACGGGTACGTACAGTCATGAATCTAGCTCTGGATGTGCCTGTTGCTAACGAGGTTAGCGTGCGACGCGCGGCAGTTTAGCAGATAAAGTTCTGGAATCATCGGGCTGAAGTGCATTTAATAGGTTGATGACAGACGACTCCTCCAGGTCTGGGCGCGGGATCCGAATCGTTGCGGGCATATTGCTCACTGCAGCGGTTCTTGGGGCGCATTTCTATATGCCCAGTCAGACATCTGCACTTGCCGCCGAGGCCATTCGATCACTGCATGGGCCAGGATTCGGGATCGTGGCCCTGCTGGTCGTCAAGCTGGGGCGATTCAAGGGCGGTACGGTTGCGACCTATATCAAGGCCGGAGCGGCAACGATGCTTCTGGCCGTTCTAGCCGAGGCGGCACAAATCCCCGGTGGACGAGAAGCCCAACTGGAAGACCTCCTAATAGACGCCCTTGGCATTGTCGGCTTCCTCGGCTGCGCAGCCGCACTCGACCGCAAAGTGTTGGCCGCGGTTGGCGGGCCGCGCACCGTGGTGCTCGCCCTGATCGGTGTGCCCGCACTCATTGCGGCCGTCGCGTCGACGATCTGGCTGACTTATGCACTCGTAATGCGCGAGCAGTCAATGCCCCAATTGCTCAGCTTTGATAAGTCCTGGGAGACAACCTACGCATTCGGAGACAAAGTCGACTACGACGTCATTCCGGCACCCGATGGTTGGCCGGAACGCAGTGGCAGCATCGCACGCCTCAACTCGGCCGGTGACTTCGGACTCATGCTTCACCTCCGCGCCTACCCGGACTGGAGCGATTACACGGCTGTCAGCTTCGTTGTCGGTACGACCGGAGGCGAGACAAGGCGAATCGCACTGGGATTCTGGGGGCTCAAACCCGACGATGGTTCCAAGCCGGGCCGCTATTACACGCGGGTGAAGATAGGCCCGGTGCCTACCCGATATTGCATTTCGTTCGAGGAGCTTCCCGACGCGACGAGCGAGCGGCCGTTCGATCTCCGTTACGTAAGCGAGCTTTTGATTGGGGCCACGAAAAACGAAGCGGGAGTCACCGTGTATGTGGACGACTTTCGGCTAGTTCGTTCAACAACGGGTTGCAGCCGGGGATAACTGTTTCGTCTACTCTACGGGCCTCTCGACAACATTGGACAGGGCGCTCTCGAGGCCGTCCTCGGTAAAGGCAGACACGGCGCACTGGTAGCGGCCTGGATCCAAGCCCTCGACCACGTAGCGCGTTTTCGACGGATCATCGATGCGAATAGTATTCGTGTATCGGCCTGAGTCTCCCCAGCAGTGAATGTTGTAACCCGCCAGGTTCGTGAGTGGCTCGTCGGCCTCCGTTTCCACGGGCGGCGTCCACGACAGCGCCGTCGCACCCTGCGGCAACAACAGGGCTTGCGTGTAAATGACGTACGCGGCGGCCAGCAGCAACGCCAGCAGCAACGGTGCGGCCCATTTTCGGAAAAGGTCTGTACTGCTCATGATTCCTTATTGCCCTTATTCTATTGCGGGTCTGGAATTCTTGTCTACAGATTCACTTAAGAGAATAACTCCAAATGGCGCCTAATTGCTTCAAATATTTGACATAACATGAACTGTCACCGTTCCACCTTGCCCGGTTTCGGCAACAATTTGAATCCAGTTTCAGAAACCGACCGTGACCGAAAATATTGGATTCGGCCGAACCAATTTGTATAGGCGATATGCCCAATGACCTGGCTCCCAAGGTGTTTGCCCATAGCCAGGCTGGAAAAGTTGCTCGTAGCGACGATCCCCGCCCTGTGGGTGTAACCCTTTTTCATCATCTCTTCGTCCGAATACAACAGTAGGCCGGGCACGATTCGCTGACCGCGAAACTCTGGTTTCGAAAAGGAGTTATACGAGTAGCTGTAAGGAGCCGACACACTTACCCAGCAAGCATCATTATGCGGTGCAGTACTCGTTGAGCGCCAAAGATAGGCAATCAATGACTCGTCTTTGAACGCGCCGTACGCCAGATCCTCGCGACGGGTCGCAGCCCTGACAAATCCACGACCAAGCGGAACGTCAGGATCCCTTGCGAGGGTCAGTATCTCGTCAGCATCCACCTCGCGAAAAGTCACTCCCGACAACCTGCAGGGATTTTCCGGATTGGTCGCCGCAGTGTCGCGCACGCGGAGGACGAAGAGCTCGAGCTTCAGGTAACGCGCCGCAGCCCGCATTACAAGGAAGTACAGGGTGCGCCACCAACCCCACCGCTGTATATGCGCCTTCAGTTTGTCGAGTTTTGACATTGCAGCGCAACGGCATCGAGAAACAACCGGTCCATTTGCGCGGCCATTTCTTCGTTCCGGAATTTCTCCATGACGAGCGCCCTCGCAGCAATCCCCATTTGCTTACATTTGGCCGCGTCGCTCATCAGAGATCGGATCTTCTGCGTCATCTCCTCGATATTGCCGGGCTCCAGAAGATCGCCGGTTGCTCCTGGCGTGATCGCTTCGCGGAGTCCTCCGATATTAGTCGCGAGCACCGGGACTTGCATTGCCATTGATTCGAGCATCGCTATGGAAAATGTCTCTACTGCAGTCGACGCCAACACAGACAACCGGGACGCCCGCAGCAGTGGGCGCACATCTGCCATTGCGCCGGCAAGCACAACGCGACTCTCAAGCCCGAGATCCGCAATTTGCTTTTCCAGCTGTGGCCTGAGTTTCCCGTCGCCTGCCAGGACCAGTACGGCGTCCTGCAAATCGGCCTGATGGAATGCATCGATAAGGAGTGAGTGACCTTTTTCCCTTCTGAAGCCCGCAATACAACTTAGTATTGGCGTCGACTCGCTGATACCGAGATTCTTGCGCAGTTCCAGATCGCGCCCAGCCACTGCCTTGACAGAGTACTTCTGCGCGTCCACACCGTTGTACACGACATACGACCTGTCCTTGAGTTCGGGAAATTTGCTTGCCCAGTAGTCCGCCTGCGTATGACAAACGAAGACAACCTTGCAGCATTTCCGGAGTATCCAGCGATATACAAAGCGATCGAGAAGCTCTGTCTTGAGCATCACGTTCTTGGTCGTGTGAATCGCCGCCATCAATTGCGGCTTTCTTTGTGATCGACGCAATGCCAGCCAGCCCATCAACAGCGCGAACTGCATCGTGCAGTGCACAACGTCTATCTCATGCTCGTCGATCACGCGAGCAATGTTATTAATTACCGAGAAATCCAGCTTTTTCTTGCGGAGCAGATGAAAGAACCTGTCGCTATCAACGTTCAGGCGACCAAGTTGGTCAAGGTAGGGATTGAAGGCTACCAGCCGAATGTCGAACCGATCGTGATCGAGGTGATTGATCAGGTCGATAACCTGCGTTTCTGCACCGCCCCGACCTAGGGCGGGAATGATGAAAAGAATTTTCGTTTTATTTTGCTGCATCTGGAAGCGAGACGATGAATGCCGAGCTTGTTACGAGATCATCGTCGGTTATGTTCCTCAGGCTACGTGCGACCGAATTCTTGTCGATTCTCGAATCTGATAAATGTGGATCGTCACACAGGACCTTAAATCCCGCCCTCTTCAGCATATCGAGATGAACAGAATGTGGTTGGCGGTTTATGAACCAGGGACGCTTGCCACGCATGAACTTCCACAGTATGTCGGAGTAAGTCCAGTGATCATTCCATTCGTCAGCCGATCCGTGACATTTGAAGTCAATTTCGTGAGACATGAAGCCGTCTGGCTTCAACCATGCTCGCATCGACTGATAGGATTCCTCGAGCAGGTCCACATGTTCTAAAACCGCCTGCGAGAAGATCATGTCAACTGATTCTCGGCCCAAAACACTAGAGTCCGACCAGGGCACGATGTACTTGATGGGCGAATCCGGCGCCTCCATGTTCATGACCGCCGACCTCAAACGCTCGATTCGATCCTTGTCTAAAGCTCGGTCGAGGTGCTCGTCCGGCAAGATGTCGTAAGGAAAGTCATACGAATCCAGGGTTGGATGAACGCGGGGAAATTCGTCGCTGTCGGGTATGGTTGTTCGTTGTCGGAACAGCTCAACCAGCTCGTCAAATACTTCCAGATTACTCGCGTTGTTGGCGTGTTCGACGACATCAAACGCATAGTATTGATCTGCGCCTGATATTACCGCCGCGAGACCCATGCCTAATGAATCGCCCGGGCCCAGCTCTGCAACTACGCGTGGAAAGTCCTGTATCCCGTGGTCTCGGCACTTTCTCATGTGTCTTAGCCACACCGAGTAGCAGTATCGTGCGGAGTCTGTTCCGCCGGTCCCTATGCCGCGTCTAGTGCTGGGAAGGACATACGTCGCTAGCCCAAAGCGTAGTACTCGTAAACGCCTACTCAACAAGTTTGAATCCTCCCTTTCCTGGTAGAGCCGAGTATAGTTGGAGAGTAACCTTTCATACTAGACGCTGTACTCATAATGAACCGACGACAACTGGATTTTCGCATCCGGATGCTGACCGCATCGATGCGCATGCTGCCTGACTTCCTGATCATCGGAGCACAGAAATGCGGCACGACCTCACTCTACTCACACCTTGTGAAACACCCATGCGTCGGAGCGGCGTTCGAAAAGGAAGTCCGTTACTTCAATAACCATTACGCCAAGGGCGTCAACTGGTACAAGGCTCACTTTCCAACGATTCGTACGCGAGACCGGATGACGCGACGCCATGGGACCCGCCTCCTCACAGGCGAAGGCGAGCCGTCTTACCTGCCGAATCCGATTGCGGCGCAGCGCGCCCTGGAACTGGTGCCGGACGTGCGGCTCATCGTCATGCTGAGAAATCCGGTCGAGCGAGCTTATTCACATTACCAACACCGATTCACGCGTAACCGAGAGCAGCGCTCTTTCGAACAAGTATGCGCGACCGACAAGGAAACGCTAAAAGACGGTTGGGACAATCTTCCGACAGGAGATTACATTCGCCTGGGCAACTCGCACTACTCCTACCTGCCCCGCGGGTTTTACTTCGAGCAACTCAGGACATGGCTGGCTGTCTTTCCGAAAGAGCGGTTTCTGATCATCAAGTCCGAAGATTTCTTTGCTGA